>PVBE010051678.1_pt1 | contig 108347 bp, 70 predicted proteins | sample 1631181 | NCBI WGS metagenome assembly PVBE01 (sample SAMN08397723, study PRJNA350692) | Marine metagenome, whole genome shotgun sequencing project. | isolation source: water | place: Pacific Ocean | collected 2012-04
AATCCTACGGATTTCGTACCCAAGAAGCCTACGAGACCGCGCTCTATCACAATCTCGGCGCGCTCCCGGAACCCAACTTCACCCACAGATTCTTCTAACGAAGCTTCTTTTCTGTCTGTCCATAGATGATACGGCACTTGGCGATGCGCCGATTCAGCACATCCACAACAAACAGCCGGTCCTTCCAGACGGAGAGTGCGGATATGGTGCCGAAAGGAAGCTCGGGGTGTGGGTATTTGCTTCCCTTGCCCTGGCAATCCATGTTGCCGTAGCTCCCGAATTCCCCCACCAGCTTTCCGGTCTCACAGCTAATCACTTGAACACTGTACCTGGTGGCGGCATACAGATAGCCTTTGCCGTCCAGCGTTTGATGTTGTTTCGATGCAATGCAATGGCAGGGCGCAAAGATCACCTCGGACTGTCCCAAGTAGCCATCCCATCGCCGCGACCAGATCGGCTCGCCACCGGATGGGCGGAACTTTGAAAGAGCAAGGTATTTGTCCCACGGCCTTTTGGCAGGACGGTGCATGACGTACAAGTTGCCTTCGTCGTCGACCTGGAGGCCTCGCACACAATCCAGCTTGAGCAGGGCATTCTTTTTCAGATTCCCGTCCGCGTCGTAGACGTTCACCTGGCGGTGCAAGGCAACGTACGGACTCACGGGCCGCGATTTCGGATCGACGTCCACCTTGGCGACATAGTAAATGTTGCCCTGCCGGTCGACGTCCATGCCGTGATAGACGTCGTGCCAGAAGCCTACGCGCATCGCGTGATCGACGAACAATGCATTCGTCCCGATGGCGTTGAAAGGAATCGGTTTTCCAGCGCGGTCGAAGCGAAGCAACTCCACCCCGGCCTTCCCCAATTTCCACCGGTAGACGCGGCCGTCTTTTCCGAAAATGGAGTCGATGAACAGCGGCTCCCCTGGATAACGGAATTGGCGCTCATGATTCAACGACCCCCAAGGCGACGTCATCTTCAAATCTCTGGAATCGAAGAATAGAGGTGGCCATTTCTTGAGTACGTTCCCCTCCTGGTCGATCCGATAAACCGTTCCGTACTGCTTGAGGCGGTGGTTGGAGTCGTCTTCGACGTAGACGTGGCCGGTCTGCGGGTCGATATTGAGAATCGGCTGGTCACCGCTCTGCCTGGGACAGGAAAGTGTCTCTCCTCCGTCGATCCATTCCTTCCTCACCGAAAGATCGCTGCCCGCCAGTTGCGTGAGACTCCCCGGGCCAACGGCATTAGCCACCCAAACCAGCGGCGGGGATACTCCGGCGTCCACGGTGACTTGCAGCACTTCCGGATGCAGGGGCCCGGAAACCGCGACAAGCTCCGGCTCTTTCCAACTTTTGAGTTTGATCAGTTTCCTGGGAGGCGACGGCGGTTTCCTCGCCGCGGCGTTCACGTCCCGCCGTATCAATGGCAACGAGCGTTCGGTGCGTTGGTCCCTTGGTCTCTCTTCCGACCCCACCAACACGTAGAGGCTCTTTTCGGCATCGATCGCCAAAGCAGTTGGGTCATATATCGGATGCTTCTCTCCTTTGTGCTGATAGTGCGTTATCGATGCGCTCGGGCGGCCGTCTTCGCCGAGTACCTGGAGGCGGTTGTTCCCGGCGTCCGCCACGATCAGATGATTTCCGTCCAGCGCCAGCCCGCTCGGTTCGACGAAGCCGCCGAAAGAGTCCTGCTTTTCAACCTTGACGCCCGGGTGCATTCGGCACTTCCAGACATGGGCCCCCCTTGCCTCTTTTGGGCTCACGTCCCAGTGGTAGCTTGTCTCTTGCGCGCTCACTTCCCAATAGTAGCCGTAACGCTTCGTGGGAAGCGCGCTCTGGCCCGCCGATATGTACAGAGTGCCGTTGGAATCGAAACAGAAGTAAGGGTAACGGAGTGAGTGAAAGGGCATGTAGTTTTTCAGTTCCATAGCCATCAAAACGCCCTGGGTCCAGCCGATGCTTTCGAACGGTTCGTTTCGACCTGGATTGTAAGCCGACGTCCATCCCTCCGGGGGCAAACTTCCATCCGGCTTCATTCTCCACAACACGCCGCGGTAGATATTGGACAGGATCAGATCGCCGTCCGGCGCCACCGCGATCTTCTGAGGGTGATTCCACCAGGGGCCGTACATCGAGATCGAACCGGCGAGTGTCTCGAACATTAAGGGGATGGCCAACTCCGTCTCCCCTTCCCGTGCCGTCCTTCTACAGAGGTCCCGCACGCTGGAATGGGGCAAGTTCGGGTTCAGCGGCATGATCGTCCGCAAGTAGTCGCCTTGGCGATCAAAGACCCGCAGCTCGGGCGCCTCGCGAACCGGCCTCGGATCGGAGAGCACGTAAAGCTCTCCCGTCTTCTCATTTACGGCGAGGTCCCAGATGATGCCTCGCGCATGAGGATCGCCCTTGAGCAGAAACCCCTCCAGTTCCAGCTTCACTTGGCCTGTCGTTCCAGCGTGAGTGGAGCCGGGTCCAAGCTGTATCGGTCGGCCCTTCCTTTCGGCAAGTAGCGATCTTCTCGCCTTCGGTGGGACGCGGTAGAGTCCGCTGTGGGGGCTTACATAGTCGGGTTCGGGGAGACTTTTCCGTGCCGGGATGCCCGTCAGCATTCCCCACTCCTCGAGATTCGTCGGCGTACCCTGCCAACAATGGGTCTCGCCGCCGGGCATTCGGATCCGGCGGATATTGAACCCGATCTCCGATGAAAGTGTCTTGTTCTTGTTGAAGATGTCGAGTGGAAGAGCGAACTCAGCAGCCCACGCACTCGTGCCCTTTGCCACGGCGCACTGGAACTGCGGTCGCCACGTCGGGTCGCGCCAGGGGGGTGAATGTTCATTGTAAGAACAGGCGAGTTTGCCACCATCCTCCGGGACAACTCGAATGAAGTAGTAGGAATTCCCATCGCCGTTGGAGTCGATTAGCAACTCGACGAATTCCACTTCCTTCGAGGGTTGGACGGGCTTGCCCGCCCAGTGAGCCGCGAGCAGCCTGTCGACTTCGCTGCTCGCATATCTGGCGATTCGGCCCGGCGGGAACGAAGATGTGTGCCCCCGGTCCGTTCCCTCCTCCGCGTCCTTCCCCGCACAGACAACACCCACATAGAGATGGTCCGCGTCGCGCGAGATGAACGCCTCGGTGATTGCCTTCGACTGCTCTCCCCGCGTGACCGCGAGCGGACCCGTTCTTGCCGCATCCTTCCAGCACGGATCATCGAGCTTTCCATCGACCACCGGATTGGAATCCGTCAACGGGATCTGCAGCACGGCTCTTTTGTCAAACCCGCCTTCCGCCGCCGCTCGGTCAGGGCACAGGAACGAGCTTAGAATGGCAACCGCGATATAGACGTTTCGCAGGCATCTAATCAGCTTCATTTCCTGGTTCCTCCCAACGAGGTCTACGGCGTGACGGCGATTCGCCTCTGTCGAGCTTCCTTCACCTTGCGGACCCAGCAGCTTAGGCACTTACAGGCTTCGTCGCGTCCGCAGGTACCGGCAATGTCGTGATAGGATAGCGGTTGGATGGCCGCGTGCATGAGCCGGCGCATCTTGCGGTAGTCCGGCTCATCGCTGCTCTTCCAGCCACCGTGCTCGATCTGTCCCCAGCCGCCAGCCTCGAGCGCCAGCGGCGCTTTCAAGATACGGCTCTCACCCGGCAACGCCACGTTGACCAGTGCTGCGAATGGTTGACCGGCCAACTCGTCGCCGAACCTCTGGCGAATGTGTGCGCGCAGCGCCTTCTCGCCTTCCGGGTTCGGCCGCCTCCACTCGTCCTTGTTCCAGGAGTACGTGCCATAGAATGGCGCGTTCAGATCGAGCCAGTCGATGATCCGCCGGCGGCTCTCGGGGTCGAGATCGACACTCTCGTGGCCCTCAAGCACCAACTCGGCCAGCGTGCCGCCGTGGGCGAAATAGTCCTTCGGTTGGCTGTACCAGGTTTCGCGGCCGTATTGGGCGATCTTTACCAAGCGACCGTCCCGGGTCAACGATGCGTAGGCGGCGCTGGGAAGCAGTTGCTGGAAGGTTTTGGCGACGTTCTGCTCGGTGGCGTCGATCGTGCCGAGCAGATCGATCTCGCCGGCGGTTTCCTTCAAACCGTGGCAGCCAATGCAGTAACGGTCGAGCACCGGCTGCACGGTCTTGGCAAAGCTGAGGCCCCCTTGATATTGCGGGCCGGCCGGCGGCTCTAGCTTCAAAACAACCTGCTCTGTGGTCGGCGACCGTCGAATCACGGGGCTGGAAGTGCGGGGCTCGTGGCAGCCGACACAGCTCGCTTGCTCGCCCGGCTGCAGGTGGGTGAACGTCCGCATGGTCATCACCGCCATGCCGTTTCGATCCAAGGCCTGGAATTGCAGCGGCACACCGGCCGGAGCCTCGAACGCCACCGAGCCGCTTTCGTCGACGGGCACCGTGCCGACAACCCGCTTGAGCACCTCGAACCTCACGGCGCTGGAATACGGCACGCGCTGCGTGGGTTGGGGGATCAGTTCGTTGACACGGAGCCGCCGGATCGTGCCACGAGGCACGCCCTGCATACCCTGATAAACGTCCTGAAGGTAGAAAACGCCCTTCGCTTTTGCAGCTTCGCCGGGCACTGGCGACGACAGCACAGGCGGCATCGGCCGCGGCCGAACGGGCATCGGAGCGAAACAAGAGATCTTGGGATCGCGATAGATCAACTCCCGCCCGCCCAGCGTGTCGACCAGGTAGATCCCATAACTGTTGTGCCGCGGAAGGTGGGCCATGGACCCAGGGTATGGATCGGGGCAGTACGCAGCCAGAAAGAGGTCTTCGCTGAGTGGATATGGTGTGGAGAAACTGACCTGCGAATCAGCTTCCGATTCCGGGAAGTTTGCTTCCGGTGTCAATCGCGTGATGGCATCCAGTCCGTCCTCGGCAATCTGCCGGTCGACCAGAATCAACGACCCGGCGTGCATCGTATGGTGCCCGGCCGTCGTGGCAACGATCTTGTGCGAGCCGGGAATGGGCCTCGGCTGGCAGATCCTGCAAGGATTCGGCGTGTAGTTGCCAAAGTAGTGGCTCGCGGCCGTGCCGTTGGGCCCGATGGTCCACAGGCCGAGCGTCGGGATCACCGGCCGGTTGATGTAGTCCCAGCGGGTCCAGAGGATCCGTCCGTCGGGGATCACGATGGGGTCCCACTCGTTGGCTTCGCCGAAAGAGATCTGGCGGACATTCGACCCGTCGGCGTCGCAGCGATAGAGGAGATAGGTGGGACAGTAGCGTCCACCGTTATGACATCGCACACCCCCCTGGTTGCGCGTCGAGATGAAAGCAAACCCGCCATCGGGCAAGTAGCAGGGATCGTAGTCCTCGCACAGCACAGTCATCCTGCCCCCGGCGCCCGCCAACGGATCGTCGTCCCCCCCGGTGATCCGCCGCAGGCCTGTGCCATCGACGTGGATCTCGTAGAGGAAGAACTGCCATAGGTCGCGAGGACGCGTATGGTCGGCGTATGCAAACACCACTCGCTTGCCGTCGAATGACAAGTCTGGGTGCATCGCGCATCCGGGCGGCAACCTACCTTTCAACAACACCGTTTCGCTCGGCCGCTCGGTCTTCCACTGGTCGAGGATGACCAACCCTGGCCCCGTGCCGTTGTTGAGTCCGTAGTAATTGTCGCCCGGAGCGCTAAGGGCCGGAGGGGGTCGCTTGGTCAGCAGCAGGCGGTCGAAATCGAGCGCGGGGTGCGAGAAGATGATCCGGCGCCTGAGTTCGGTTACCTGGGCAAAGAGGTCTCTTCCCGCCGAAGAAGCTCGATCTTGGGCCGCCTGGTCGATGCGCTTTTCGAGCGTCTGGAGTGCCGCGGCCATTTTCGGCCGGGGCACCGTTTGCTGTACGAATTCGAGCGTCTTACGGGCCAACTCCAGTCGGTGTTGGGCGTGCGCGAGATAGTATGTATTTGAGGTGCCGTCCCCGCTGGGGATGTTCTCATTCCAGATCCCGTCACTTCGCTCCATCTCCATTTCGATTTGCGACTGCCGATCGCGGAAATGCCGAGCCACTAGATCCCACAGCGCTTCCCGGACCCGCCGATATTCGGACGCATGGTCTCTTTCGGGTATCGATCCTAATGTGGCCTCCAGCGATGCGCGCAGGCTCTCGTGCCAGGTGTCCCTCTTGACATACTCCAGCGCCACCTTCGGCGGCCCGGGCTCCCGCAGTTGTCTGTTCGTGTTCAGGTACAACAGCCTCGGCGGCTCGGCACCGCCTGCAGGCAAGCAGAACATGGCCGACAACAAGAGCACGAACGGTTTGACGCTGAGTGGCATTGGTTTCACTGTGATGATTCTCCTGTCTCATGCTGAGAGAGAGGAATATTGCTATTCCAAACGCAGTGAGTCGATACCCAGGCTCCATCAGCTTTGCGTTTCAGGATGAAGATGCCTTTGCCGTCTTCCTCGAAAGGCTCGCCATCTTCCTTGGGTTTTCCCTGGCAGGTGTAATTGACTCGCACAAACGCCAAGCGATCGGCTATTTCAATCTCTTCCACTGACATTTTCTCAACGGAATTGTATTGCTCGAAATACGGTCGGTTGTGTTCCATGCAGGCCTCAATGCCCTTTCGAACAGGGCCATGCGGTGGCAGCCACACGACATCCTCGGTCCAGAAGGCTCGATAGCCTTCAAAATCGCCTTCGGTGACGGCGGCGCAATATCGCTGGATCCAATCCTTGATCGCCTCAACATCGGACTCGGTGCTCGATCCCTGCTTGGTGATCTGTTGAGGCGATTGACCGGACACGGCAAACGCTAACGGTATAAGCAAGATCACAACGACGAGATTCGTCAGGTACTTCATCAAAGTCTCCCTTCAGCTCGCTACTGCCTGTCGGCCACCGGGGCACGGCAAACGACAACAGCACGCACGGCCTGGGTGGTGCATGGCATCGGTGTCATGGTCTCCCGCGCACGTCGCCTGCGTTGTGCGATCGCGCGGTGCGCCAGGTTGGCATTATAAGACCGCTTTGCTCCGTTTGTCTTGCATATTTCGTCCCGTTTTTCGTGCGTTTTGCTGTAGGTCGGGCTCGAAGGTCCACAGATACACACGATTGGCGATTCTCCCAGATGACTCTCACGTAAGCCGGGCCAAGCACGGGTGTGTTGGTCCATCGCATCTTGCGCACCGGCGGAGTCTGTCATGCATTTCTGTCTCCAAGTCCTGTGGAATCGGCAAGTCCTAAGAAATGCTTATCCTGAAACAGCTTGGCCAACGCCAGGAAACGGCGATCTCGCTGCGTGCGTTTTTCTTCAATCGATTGTGGAGTGTAGTCGTAAATGCCCTTGCCGGTCTTGACGCCGAAATGACCTTGGTCTACCAGTTTTCGGACTGCGGAGGGAAGCTCGGTGTCGGAACGCACTTGGGGGACCAAGTTTTCGTACACTCGTCCGGTGATATCCAAACCTGCGAAGTCGAGGATCTGCAGCGGGCCCATCGCGGCCAAGCGAAGCCCGATGCTTCCTCGGATGGCGGCGTCGATCTCTTCGGCAGTGGCCACCCCGCGGTCTAGTAGATCGAAGACCTCACGGAAAATCGCCACCTGAACACGGTTGACCAAGAAGCCGGGGATCTCTTTGCTGAGTCGCACCGGAAGCTTTCCAGCTCGCTCGAGAAACCTGTGGGTGATTTGTGTCGTTTCGTCGGAAGTTCTCTTGCCGGGCACGACCTCAACAACGGGAACGATATGGGGTGGATTGAACCAGTGCGTCACGATCGCCCGCTCGGGACGTTGCATGTTCGCGGCGGTTTCGGTGATAGGGAAACTGGAACTGTTGCTGGCCAGGATCGTCTCGGGTGCGACGAGTAACTCGACCCTGGCAAACGTGTCCTGTTTCAAGATCAGATCCTCACTGACCGCCTCGGCCACGAACTGGGCCGGACCGACGGCTTCGGTTTCGTTATCAAGGATTTCGATCCGCTGGAGCGTCTGCTGGATGGACTCGTCACCCACGGCGCCGGCTTCGGCCATCTGCCTCAGATTTGCCCTGACACGATCGACGAGTGTGTCGCGAGCCGAGGCGCTTTCGTCATAACATCGGACCCTGCAGCCGGCAGCGGCGAAGGTCTGAGCAATGCCGTGGCCCATTGTACCGAGTCCCAGAACGGCGACGTCATGGATTGACTGGGCGTCCATCGTGCATGTTTCCCCTTTTCTTGAGTCGAATGGGTTTTGGCCTTCCCATCGTGACACATCGTTCGACTTTTCTTCGACTGACTCGGAGCCGAGGGCCCCCTTCCACACAACGATTTCTAGACTTGCTACGGTGCCCAGGCAGCGGGCGCCAGGGCATCGATGTCGCTGACGATGTCCACCACCGCTGGGCGATCGGAAGTCAAAGCGCGCTGGAGTGCTGGCCGGATCTCTTCCGGCCGCTCGACCCTCACGCCGAAGCAGCCCATCGCTTCGGCGATTCGCGCGAAGTTTTGTTCGCGAAACTGCCACATCTCCAAGCCGGTATGCTGCTGGCCACCGTAAGCCTCGGCGAAGATCTCCGTTTCCTGACTGAGCGAATGGTTGTTGTTGACCGCGATGACGACGTTAATCCCATAGCGTAGAGCCGTCTCGAGTTCCGCCATGTGATAGTAGAAGCCGCCGTCGCCCGTGAAACAGATCACCGGACGATCCGGTTGAGCGCACTTGGCACCCAGGGCCGCCGGTAATCCCCAGCCCAGCGATCCGGCGGCGCGAAGGTACGTTTGTCCGGGATGGTGGAGCTCAACGTGAGTGCCCGTCCAAATGCCCGAGTGCCCGGTATCCGAAACCAAGATTGCGTTTTCGGGAAAAGAAGCCTCAATCTCCCGGCAAATCCGCTCCGGTCGCAAGGGGACGGCGTCCGAATTTCGCAGCGCCTCCACCTCGGACTTCCACTGGCGGACCAGGTGGGCGGCGCGGTCGAGCCACTGCTGGTTCGGCTGCCTATGTTCCAGCCGCTCGATAAGTTGCCGCAGCACTGCCTTGCAATCACCACACAGTGACATGACGTTGGGATAATTGCGCCCGAGTTCTTCGGGAGCAATATCCAATTGTATGACTGAAGTGCCTTTCGGTGGAATCTGCCAAGAATTGGTGACTTGGCTTCCCGTCCGGCTGCCGACGTAGAAGACCAGGTCGGCTTCGGCCACGACGCGGTTGGTGCACTCGCGGGAATACAGACCCACAACACCAACGGAGAGCGGATGGTTCTCCGCAATGGTCCCTTTGGCGTTGAGTGACGTTGCCACGGGAATGCCGAGCGTCTCCGCCAGTTGTACTATCTCGGCCCGGGCCGACGACGAAGTAACGCCGCCGCCGGCAATGATGACTGGCCGCTGGACGGCGGCCAGTAAGCGCAGCGCCTCGCGAATCTGATCGGGCTCAGCCTGGGGACGGACTGCGGGAAACCGCGAGAACTGCGGCTCGAACACCGCATCCAGGTCCGCCTCCCCTTCGACTGCTTGACCGAAGTTGCCAGCGATCTCCAGGTGCACTGGTGCCGGGCAACCGGTGGTCGCAGACCGAAACGCTTGCCTCAACAGGTCCGGCAACCGCTCGGGGATGTCGACCTGAGCATTGAATTTGGTCAGTGGCTCGAAGAGCGGGTAGTCGTCGATCTCCTGATAGACGTATCGATGCTTGGTCTCGGGAAACCGGCCGCCGGTAATGGCAATAACGGGTGAGCAGGCCAGGTAGGGATCGCGCAGGCCAGCCGCGAGATTGGCGGCGCCGATGGTCTGTGCCATACAGATGCCCGGCCGGTGGCTGGCGCGGGCGTAGCCGTCGGCCATGTAGACCGCGGCCTTCTCGGTGTGAGCCATCACTCGTGTCACGCTCATACTCTCCATCTCCGCCAAAGCCGGCGTTACGATCGTGGGCACGAAAAAGACGTGGCTCACCCCATACGCTTGCATGGCCTCGGCAAAGTAGCGGGAACCTGTCATGACGGGCATGTTGCAATCCTCCGGAAATCTCCAATGTTGACAGCGGTCCGTTTGCGAATCGCCGTTTGACAACGGCAGTCAATATAAACCAGTCCACGGGTGATAAGGAACCGGCTACTGCGCTAGTTCTCGACGAATGTACCAGTCCAAAAAGTCACGTGTTCGATGTCCACATGCAGATCAGCAGCGTCGTGTATCGACTTGAGCGATGCCCAAGCCTATATTCATTCTGTTCGTATAGGCGTTTTGTCAGAGCCACAAGTCAACGACGACTGGAAGAAAACAGATGGCGTTAAACCGAAGTCTGTGGCGTGGCTCGAACGTCAGCATTTCGCCTTGGTTCGGAATCGAACGTACTTGGAATTGGTCAAGCTTCTAAGCTAGCTGGAAACTCGGAGCAGAAAACATGAAACGTTGGGTTCCGGTAATCCTCCTGATTGCGCTCTGGTCAGTTGTATTGTTCATCCTGTTGACGCCAGAGATCCCCGACGGCCACGGGCTTCAACATTCACGTTTCGATGAAATGGACCAAGGCGGAAACGGCGCCGATCGTCACGAGTCCCTTTTCATCACCGGTTGGATGTTTGGTTCGCTACTGATCGCTTCTTTCGTGAGTCTGCTGCTGTGGGGAACGAAGAAGCAGACGCCTTGGCTACTGTTCCTCGCCGGAGGTCTGATCTACGAAGGCATCTTTGGGATGCTATGCTTTTCCTATTGGAAGTCGCTGACGGATGCCAATGTTGCGTTCATTGGACCATTCCCGGCAGGCGTCTCGTGGCTGCTGTTCGGCATGTGGCTGATCCCGGCATTTTTCATCGGCCTCTATATTCTCTTCTACCACCGTTGGATTTTTCCGGTCGAGAGCGCCCGCAAGTTCGTACTGTTGGCTGAGCAACGTTCCAAGACTTGAAGAACTATGGAACAACATCGCTCACTAATCGTTCTCATCTCAGTCGTTACTTACATGGCGATGTGCATCGGCGTCGGTCTGTGGGCCATGCGGCGCACGAAGAGCACTCAGGACTTCTTCATGGCCGGCCGGCATCTGGGGATCATCGTGGCCAGCGTGGCGGTGTTTTCCAGTACGATGAGCGGTTGGGGATTCGTTGGCGGACCGGGGCTGGTCTACAAGATGGGAACCAGCTCGTTCTGGATGGTCATCAGCACATCGATAGGAATGAGCATTACGTTTTTCCTGCTGGCGAAGCGATTGCGGCTGCTGGCCGAGTTGCGAGAACCGATTTCACTGCCGGATGCCGTCGCCGCCCGTTACGACAGTCCAACGACCAGCCTGCTGACAGCGGTGGCGATTCTGTTGGGTGTGATGGGCTACCTTGCCACACAGATTCTGGCGATGGCCACCGTGCTGCAGAGCATCCTCGCCGACATATCGTGGATTGGGCTGCTCCCCATTGAGGGCTGCGTGGCGATCAGCACGGCGGTGCTCGTTTTCTATTGCGTGACCGGCGGCATCATCGCGTCTGTTTATACAGACCTCGCGCAGGGAATCATCATGGTCATCGCGGCGCTGCTGGTTCTTGTCGCCGCAATAGGCACGGTGGATGGCGGGATGACCGGGATGTCGCAAACAATTCTCGTCGACGATCCTGAAGCAATGAGCCCCTGGGGCACGCTGGGGATGATCGGTTGTTTGTCGTGGTACCTCATCTTTGTACTGGGTGCCTGCGGACAGCCGCATGTGATCACCAAACTGATGATGACCCGACGTGTCGAAGACGCGCGACACATGCTACCAATTTCGGTTGTCGGCTATGGAATCACAGCGCTGCTGTGGATCGCAATCGGTTTGTCGATGCGTGCGCTTGTGTTGCAGGGAGTTCATGCCGAACTGACTAATGCGGACGACGCCGCTTCGCAGTTTCTGCAACACTACGCGCATCCGATTCTATCGGGCATCGTCTTTGCTGCTTTGCTGGCCGCCATTATGTCCACCGCCGATAGCTTTCTCAACATCGGCGCCGCAGCCATCGTGCACGATATTCCTCGCGCCCTGCGCGGTCAGTCTCTGCGCCAAGAACTTCTCTGGGCCCGAACAGCAACGGTGATCATTGCGGTGGCGGCTGCCGGGTTTGCGCTCTATTCCGGCGAACGTTTGGTGGCGCTATTGGGCGCATTTGGTTGGTCAACATTCGCGGCGGCGATTGTGCCGACCGTAGCGATCGGTTTCAATTGGAAACGCGCCACACCGCTGGCCTGCAATGTGGCGATTGTCTCCAGCCTGCTTTTGAACTTCACATTGAAGATGTGTGAAATTGAGCTGCCACATGGATTTCACGGCGGCGCGTTTTCGCTTCTTGTCTCACTGACTCTCTTTTTCGCCGTATCGCTGCTCTCACCGCCAAAGCCGATCGCCAGCGATGTCGAAGCGGTTATGGATCTGTAGCTCTGTGATGGTCCATGGCCGAAATGATGCAAGTCTGTTCAGCGCAGTAGTCGCTAGACCACCACAGTGAACAATGCCGATCATAGTAATCTGATCCATGGCGTTCTTCCTTATTTCGTTGGTGTTATCGGGAATGCCCAACGGCTTATCGAAACTGAAACGAGAAAAGATCGGCGTCACGTAACATCATGCGCAGACGGATCGGCTGGCCCACCAGCCCTTGTAGCTCTGAATTGCCATTCCACTGCACGACACGATTCAGCTCGTCGCCGTAAATCTCATGGCACGCCTCCAACTCGTAACCTGCAATTGGCTTGCCGGCCAGGTCTTGGATCTCGACGCGGACGCTACCGGCGGCCGAAGTGGAGTAATTGATGACCAGTTGATCACCCGCAAAGACCAGCGGTCGTGTGACCAGTTCGCCGCCCTCGTATTTGGCATGGACGGAAACCAGCCCATCCTCGCGCAGAACTGCACGGCGAATGCGCACCGACTCGGTGCGATAATGCTCGACAAAATACAGAGACATCTCGCCCTCGCCAGTCGGCACTAGTCCGGGGCCAACCTCGATGGCCCGTTCGTGCCAGTTGAGTTGGTCGCGGCCGGGCCGCAGGAACGCCTCGCGAAACTGCCGGTCCCAGTGGACCCCATCACGGCTTGACATGAACACAATGTCCGACAGGCCAGGATGTTTCCAGCTGGCATCCGGCGCCTTCCGCTTCTCCAAAAAGCGTTTGGGGAACATCAGCAGTATGTCAGGCCGGCGGTAGTACGGCGTGGCCGCATTCTTGTAGAGATGGTCTCGATCCGCATCCCCCCACAGGTCCAATGTCTCCAGCGATGACCAGCGGCGAAAGTCGGCTGAAACGGCGCGCCGGATTCCGCGAGTTCCGCTCGGCCAGCCGCGTGCATAGATGACGTATTGGCCGCGCGCCGAATCCCAAAACGCGACGTTGTGTGAATCAAACATCGAGTCCCCGCGCGGCCCGCTGATGATCGGCTCCTTTTGCAATAACCGCCAACGCTGGCCGTCGACGGAAACCAATCCGTAGAGATCATCCGTCGGCGGGTCGCTGCCGTGTCTCCGGCGAATGCCGATCGCTTTGTACCGCTCGCTCGTCGGCGTTTTGGGGTTGTTGTCCTTGAATACACACAGAACGTACGGCGCCGATTTGTCAAGTCCGCTCGACCAGACGAGGTTGTTGGATTTCGCGCCGCCAAACTCGACCAGCCCCAGCGACGGTTTGGTCCAGTGCACACCGTCGTCGCTTTTGGCATAGCCGGTGTAGAAAGGCGGCGAGTTGAAATTGGTGCGGTACCACATGCGATAACGCGATCCGTCTTTGATGACGACCGGGTCAAACATCGTCGAGTCTTCCCAGGGCTTGTCTTTGCGCAGCAGCACTTCCGCACGCCGTGGATGGTGCAGCTTCAACCGCAACCCGGTCATCGAATCGATCAACCAGTCGTCCAGAAAAAGCTGGAGTTGACTGCCGATGGTCCCCGTGCCCTTTGCACTCGAACCAGTCGCGGCATGACTGCCATGTCGGTCGTCTTGCCGCCCGTTCTCGTCGTCCGCCTGAGTTGCCGACCCAGCGATCAGCAACAGAACACAAACGCGACATGCGGCCCGAAACCTGATCTGCAGTATCATCTGCTTCCGTTTTGTCGTTGTTTGGATTTGCATAAGCGCCTCACTCGTTGGAGTCCTTCCGTCAGGGCTGGTAGACCCGCACGCTGAAACGTGTACTCCATCACTTATGTCGCGTTAATCATGATTCACGATGGAATCATCATTGCATCTCTCAAATTGGTTGAAACCACAACGCATAAAGATTGGGCGAAGCCTCGCCGATTTCTAGTTCCAGACGCAAACGTACGAGGTTTGTGGTACGCGGTAGGGTGGCATTCCTCGTCCACGTCACAGGTGTATCGAGATGGTCGCCGGTGATCGGTTTGCAATCCGCTAGCGAATAAGCCGATAGCGGTTGACCTGTTTTCGCGTCGAGCAGCTCGGCTCGAAATCTCGACATGCCCGCGCAGTTCACATTCACATGCAGGCGAGTGGGCGGCTTTGGGAGCCGGAACGGAATCGTCATCAGCGATCCCGGTTGCTTGTCATTGACGAGTCCGACGGAAGTAAAACCGTCGCGGCGGAGGGTTGCCAGACCCGGTAGTGTGACCCATTTCGGGCGGCCATCGAGTGGCGGCTTCCGCTCGGTGCCGCCACCGTAGTAAAGACGGATTTCGCGATCGAGAATAACAGGCGTGGACGGCAAGATCGTCTGGGCGTCCCAATCGTCGGGCTTCCCGACGGAGATCACCTTGCTGCCAGGCATGACATGATGAAACGTGTCCGCGTCGCGGCTCACCGCCAGCTCGATCGGCATGTTGCTCGGTTCGTGCTGGTCTTGATACAGCGCGAGGTAATAACCCTCGTAAGGAAAACAGACGGTGTCATGAACCTGACCTGTCGGGCCGCCAGCGGCGGGTGGTGTGCCGCGCACGGCTGGGTCGATCAGCGGCATTTCCGGATGTGCGGTCCAGTGTTGTGCGTCGGGGCTGAACAGGCAGCTTGTGCCGCGCCGGCGCAGGTTCAGAGACATGAATCCGTATGCTTTGTACCGTTTGCTCGGGTCAGGCTCGGCGTCGTCTCGGAAGACGCTGTTGGGTATCGCCGAGAGCGGCTTGGCCTGCTCGCCGGAAAACCGCACTTCGCCTTCGTGTTGCTCCAGACGAATGCCGTCGGGCGACGTCAACAAGTCCATCAAGAATCGCTCGTCGCGGGGATCGTACTGCTTGTCATATTTTCCCGTGCGGGCGATGTCGAGGTGCTCGCCGGAGTTCCAAAAATAGAACGCTTTGTAGCGTCGCTTTGGATCAGGGTCGTTTTCATCTTTGATCACGACGGGCGCATGCCGCAGGTACGGGATGATGTTGTTCTCTCGCGAGTGATTCCAATCGACCGAGCCAACTCGAACACGCTTCCAGTGGACACCATCGTCACTCTCCGCGTAGCCACAGCGAATCCAGTCCCACCACGGCGTGCGCGGTTCGCCTTGCCGAGGCTCACGGATACCGCCGTACCACATGCGGTATTTGCCGTTGTCCAGCAGGACGGTGCCATGATTAAAGACACGGTCTTCATCGAACGAACCAGCGGAACCGGTTTGCATCAGTGGATTCTCTCGGTGCTTGACGGCCAACTCGACCTGCAACTTCACGTTCTCCGTGCTGGCGACTTCCAGCATGTCGAGAAAAAGCAACTTGCGACCGGAATCGGCCGCCAGATCGGGAACGACTTCGCGGCGGAATTCCACATGCCGGAGCGGCGTCTCGCACGCGAGCAGCAGGCCTACGTCGTGTGGCCGGTGCCGAGTGACTTCGGGATCTGCTGGTTGAGACTGAAGTCTCGCGATTTCAGCGACCGATTGTTTCTCGACACACAGCCGCCCGATGGGAAGCAAGTTGAAATCGAAGTGTGGCGGCCGGTGGTAGATGCGCGGTCCGTTGGTCATGTCGCTCCAACTGTTGCCGAGCCAACGAGTCCAGAACGTGCTACGGCGAGTGCTGTCAACGAAGAACAGCCAGCCGACGCCATGCCGGTCACGGGTCAATCCGGGTGAATGGACTTGATCGGAAGTCAGCCACGGACTCGTCACCGTCAGCGGCGCGTTGCGTTGCCACTTCTGTCGGTCTCTGACGTAATATCGAATGTGTCCGATCTCGCTTTCGCAAACGACAAGTACAACCTCGTCGGTCGCAAGGATGGTCGGCTGCCTGCCGGGTCCGAGCAATTCCACGTTCGGCTCGGCGCCTAGCGTGTCGAGGCGGGTGTAGTAGAGTTGTTCAGCCGCGTCGCTCCACACTAGGTGGATGCGGCCTCGACGGTCCACATCGACCACTGGCGCAAACATCGGTTTCCCGCGTTGGATCTCACGATGGCGCCACTTCCCATTGAACTGGCCGATCCCAACCGACTCGCTCTGTCGATCGTGAATTTGATGCCAGGTCAGAGCGAGTCGCTGGCCGACGACAAACATATCGCCGAGCCAATAATCACCCTCAACGGCATCCTGCGCGCGATCCCAACGGAGATTATTGCCTACCAGTATTGCCCGCGTGTATTGAATCCCGTGCGGCCCGGTCCATGCCACGTGTAACGTGTCGCCAATGGCAAGCATACTGCCGCCAAATCCCCACGGACCCGCATTCGGGACGATGGCATCCGGACCGGCCAACACACCTACGTCTTCAAAATCGGCGATGTTGTGCGGTGTCTCGCGTCGGGCCACCATCAACCGCAACGTCGCCGGCCCCGTGATCTCCGAATGCACAAGCAACAACCGACGACCATCGGGCAGCGACGCAATCTCTCTGCCGTTGTTCGGTGATTTATAGAATTCGTAGAGCAGACGGTTGAGCATCAGGTGACTTCTTGCTTGTGTCTTCGTTTCGAGTGTGTTCGGGCTGCTTCAGTTCCGTTGGTCTCTGCTGACTGTGTTCCTGAAGAAAAAGACATACGCTGCCAATGAAACCCTGGCAATCGATGACACTGGCAAAGTGAGAGAACCTTTTACATTAGTTAAAGCGCCGCAAAAGACTGTCATAGCCCGGATAGCTGCGAATCGAATCGAGGTCGGGATCTTTCTTGAGATGATCCAGCTCGCTGAATCCGGCAGTCACTGCTTCGAGCAGCACTTCAATTGCCTGGTCGGCAATACGCTTGCGCTGTTGCGTTTCGTCGGCGCTGAGTTCAGCATTCTCCTTTCCGATCAACGGAACACAAAGTGCTAACTCGCAGGCCACATTGTAGATCTCGGTGGCATTATCTGGCCAGAGTTTCTTGCGCCGCATTGCGATTTCCACCGCAGCTTGTGGCTGTCTCATTTCCCTTTGGCATCGCCCGAGCTGACCAAGATGCAGGTTTAACAGGATCTTATAGTTGATGTCATCTGGGTCCGCGCTCCAGGCCGCCTCCTGGTGGAGGGCAGCCGATTCGTAGGCCTCGATGGCCTCCGCGTAACGCTCGGCTGCCTGATGCGCTGTGGCGATGTTATGAAAGACGCCGCCGAGATTGCTGCGGTATTCCGAGTTCCCCGGCGCATCGCGGATAAGTTCTTCGACTAGCTGTTGCGAGCGCCGGAGCGATTGGAGCTTGTCATCGGACCGGCCTTGCTTGCCCAGCCAGACGGCCATGTTCATGTACGCCCTAGCCAGATTGAATCGGTACTGAAGAACGCTAGGATTCTCATTCACCAATTCTTCTCGGATGCGCCGCGCTTCCTCTTCGGCGTGGAGAGCTTCTTCTCGCTTTCCTAGACGCTCAAGAACAATTGCGATGTTGTTGTTCGTTGAGGCCAAGGCGCTTTGGACATCCGGTTGCCCTGGTTCGGCTTCGAGCAATTCGACCTGGATGTCGCGCGCCTGCTGATAGGAGGCGAGTGCCTCGGGCCACTGCTTCCTTGCCAGTTCCACGACACCGATGTTGGTGATGCACTTGGCAAGATTGGCCGTCAGGTCGACCGCCGTGGGCTCCTGCCGCACGAGCTGTTCGAGCGACAGACGTGCGTCGCGATAGTGGCGCATCGCTACGTCAAGTTTGCCCGAAGTGCGCTCAAGGTTGCCGAGGTTGACGATGGTCATTGCCAGTTCATGCCGAAAAACGACCTTTTCCGGGTTGTCTCGCACGAATTGCTGGCGAATGTGCAAGGCCTTCTGATGAGACTGATAGGCTTCGTCTCGCCGACCGATGGCGTGGTAAATGGAAGCCATGTTGTGGTGGATTCGGGCCAGGTTACCAAGGGCCTCGTCATTGTCGGGTTCTCTCGCCAGCAGCTTCTCGTAGCTTGCGATGGACTGTGCATATTCGCCGAGCGCTTTGTCCGGTGAATCAATCATTTCCGTGATCATCACCAGTCGAAGGTGTGTTGCGGCGACTTCCGCGAGCACGGCTGGGTCGTCCGCTCGTTGATCCAAGAACTCAAGATTGTATTTGCGCGCGGACTCCAGCAGTTCTTTCCGTAAAGGTTGCATGCCAGGAGTCTGCAGCAGTTTGCTTTGGCTGATCTTTGTGAAATACTCGTCCACGGCACGGCGTGCCTGAAGAAAACTCTGCTCGGCCGCCACACGTTGTCGCAGTGCCACTTCTTCCTGCTGTCGCGCGTGTTCGAGATTCGTTTCGGCGCGCCGCCATTGCCAAGTGATCCCACCGAGTCCGACCGCCATGGTGAAAATGACCAAGATCAGGAGCGCTGCGACACTGCGATTCCGCTGGCACCAGCGAGTGACGCGTTCTAAGTGGCTGATGGGGCGAGCCTGAATCGGTTTGCCTGCCAACCAACGGCGCAGGTCGTCAGCCAGCTCCTGCGCGGCTGCATAGCGCCGCTCCAGGTTTTTGTGAAGGCATTTCAAGCAGATCGTTTCCAGGTCACGGGGAACACGGTTGTTGAGTTTGCGGAGACGCGGCGCATCGTCGTGGATCACCTGGTGCAGCAGCATGCGCGTCGCACCTCGAAAAGGCCGTTCGCCAGTCAGTAACTCAAACAAGATCACACCCATCGAATAGACATCCGCACGGCAATCTGCGTGATGTCCTTTGCCTTGCGCCTGCTCCGGCGACATGTAGGCAGGCGTGCCCAAGATCTTGCCTTCCACCGTCATGGTGATCTCGCCAGCCTCGCGCTTAGCCAAGCCAAAATCCATGATGTGTGGTTCACCTTGTGTGTCCATCATGATGTTCGAGGGCTTAATATCCCGGTGAACCACACCAATCTGATGTGCATGGTGGAGCGCATCCGCCAGCTTGGTGCATAGCTCCGCAGCCTCGTGTGGAGTCGGTTGGGTGCCGGTGAGCCATTCCGCCAAATCCACACCCTCGACAAAGTCGCTGACGATGAAGACGGTGTCATTCTCGCTTCCGACTTCATGCACGCCGACAATGTTGGGATGACGTAGCTGGGCAGCCGCACGCGCTTCACGGAAAAACTGCTCTGCCCCATCTGTACCCAACTGATCCTGGCGAGGGATTTTCACAGCCACGGTGCGGTCGAGCTTCGTGTCGTGGCCCTTGTAGACACTGCCAAATTGACCTTGGCCTAGATGTTCGTACAGCTCGAAATGCCCAATTGTCTTGGCGGGTTCTCGATGAAACGTACCGGTCGCGGCGGCACTTTCTCTTTCACCGCCAAGCAGATTGAAGCCGCTACCGCACGACGGACAGATCACGTCTTGTAGCGACTCGTCTTTGACGATTTCTATCGGCTGGTGGCAGTGCGGGCACCGGACATGCATTTCTTGGAAGTCACTCTCGCTGAGGTTGGACCAGGAGTTGACGGCGGATGTTGGCATTTCGGTCGCCCAATTCTAAGTCAGCCAGGCGGACACTGGCAACTCTGGACAGGGGCTCCGACCACGACATGTCCTTAGCTATCTGTTGCCGGGTGGAAGTTACACCCACGGAAAACAGCGCCTTTTTACGGTACACAGTTTCTGTCGGCGGCGGAGGAAGGGGCAGAGGAAGGGGCAACCCCAGAGGAAGGGGCCACCCAAGGAGAGGAAGCAAAGGAAGGGGCCACCCAAAAAGGAAGGGGCCACCCAAAAAGGGAATGAGGCAGGGGCTGAGGCAGGGGCCACTCAACGAAGGGCACATGAGGAAGGTGATGAAGGGGCCACCCAAGGTGATGAAGGGAAGAAAGGGCGAAGGGAAGAAAGGGAATAAAGGGGAAGAAAGGGCCATCCAAAGGAAGAAAGGGCCATCCAACGAATGGCAAAGACAAGGAAGGGCGACGCAACGAGTGTGGGGAGAGGATGCATCAGCAGTCTCGCGTAACAACAAATACGTGTAAGTGCGAGTATGGGGAGTTTTCGGTGTGAGCGACGATAGGTACGTTGACGGAAAACTCAGCCCAAAGGTGGTCCGGTGTGGACGACGCGCGCAACATCCGGCCTGAGATCCCGGGAATATCTCCCACCGCCTCATCACTCGTTGCAGCGTGCGGGCAATTGGGCAGTCGCGTGCCAAGTCGTTGTATATCGGCAAGTTTCGTCTGCCCTCGACTTGGGCAGACGAAGGCAGTCAAGCTGCCGTGTGGTTGTGGGTCAACGCCCCCACGGTTGGTAACCGGGAATACGGCGACCTATCGGTTAACTCATTCCGAGCCATCGGGTTAGCGCTCGGTTTGGGCATGAGATAGCCAGATGAGGGGATTTTACCCGAACAAATCCATCACCGGTTTGCCCGTGGTTAGGCGGCGCGAAATGCCGCTATTGTTCTGCGGGCCGTTGAGTGGAATGTCGAGGGCGTGGTAGATGGTAGCGGCCAATTCCTCGGGGCGAACGGGGTTGCTGGTGGGATACTCGGCGTGTTTGTTGGATTTGCCATACACTTGGCCACCGGCGATGCCCGCGCCGGCCATAATGGCGGAGAAACACTTGGGCCAGTGTTGGCGTCCGGGGGGTTGCTGGGTGAGTACTTTTGGCGTGCGTCCAAACTCTCCTGTCACAACAACGAGCGTGTTGTCCAGCATGCCGCGTTCTTTGAGGTCGGACAGCAGCCCGGCAAGCGCCTGGTCCAGGCGCGGCAGGCAAAATCCCATGCCGTAAGAGCCATCACCGAAGGCGTTGCCCATGCCCATATTTCCGCCATGCATGTCCCAGCTGCTGCTGGGTGGGCCTGCCGTATCGTGCGGTGCCTGGCCGGTCCAGCCGTTGACGGTGACGAACCGAACGCCCGCCTCGACCATGCGCCTGGCAAGAAGCAGGTTTTGCCCAAGCGGATGGCGGCCGTAACGGTCGCGCAGCTTCGCCGGCTCGCGGTTCAGCTTAAACGCATCCCGGCCCTCGGGACGAGTCATGGCTTCGTAGCCCTTCTCGCGCAAGTCCGCCCAGTCCGCGCCGACGGCGTCCTTGGCCAGCGCGTTGCTCTCAATGCTGCGGAGCAACTCACGGCGACCGGCAAGGCGATCTTGGTCGCCGAGGTCATAGATTTTCGGTGGCTCAAAATTGTCCATCGCCGCATGATTTTTTGCCGAGCCGACGAACACTGGCGCGTAGGCTGAGCCCAGGTAGCCGCCAATGCCAATGTTCGGCGCGCAAAAGACCGGTGGCCCGACGCACTTGATGAGCCACGCGTTGGAGACGATGTTCCGCTTACTTGGCAGGTGCTTGGCGACGAACGAGCCGAGGTAAGGCTGGTCATCCGGCACGCCCTGCGCCACTCGCTTCGCTGATTGGCCACTGAGCAGGTTGTGCATCGCATCGAAGTGATTGCTGATGCCACCCGGATGTGTCATCGAGTTGATGAGCGTGAACTGGTCGGCTAACTTCGCCAACTGCGTGTGCATCTCATTGATGCGCATGCCTGGCACCTTGGTAGAGATGGGTTGGTATGGTCCTCGGATCGTATCGGGCGCGTTGGGTTTCATATCCCAAGTATCGACATGACTCGGCCCGCCGCAGAGCAACACAAAGATACACGACTTCTCGGCAGCAACGGCATTTCCGCTCGCGTCCAGCTTGTCGCTACCCATCACCATTCCCGGCATGCCCAGTGAAAGCGCGCCCATGCCTCCCACGATTAGGGCCTGCCGTCGGTTCAGTTCAAAAGTGTTCATGGAAATACCTGGCTCCGTTCGATTTACGCAGCATGTCGGCGCGACGCGCAAAATGTCCAACTTCGTGCCGAGATTAGTTCATCTGGAACACTGTGATCGCCACTCAAGGTAGCCAAGCCGAGACCTGGTGTCCGAGTCAATTCTACGCACGTCGGCTTAAAAGTCCCGTCAGCAGCGTCCCTGTTTGCGTTTTTCAACAACGCACCAGAAAGAGGCAAGATCCGGTTCTCACTATGCAATTCCTTGAACTAGCTCGAACGCATCGACAGGTCAGATGCCGTTGGAAACCATCAGTGGTTACGAACGACAGAAGCGGAGTCCGCGGTTGGCTTTGACTTCAGGCCGACTGTGTTCACGGCGATCACGCGGTAGGTGTGCTTCCTGCCGGGCTCAGCCTTTGTGTCGGTGAAGTGCATAGGCACGAGCGGTTGCGTGGGCGTGTCGCTGTATTGCAAGTTCTGGAAGATGGGGCGGCCGAAGCGGTTTTTGCCCTGGTCCGGCACGTTGGCCAGAAACTCGCCGTCTCGTTGGATGATGAAACGGGCCAGTCCGCTTTCCAGATCGGCTTCGGCCTCCCAGCTCAGTTCGTTGCCTTTTACTCGCAGAGTCGTCGGCGCAGGTGGCGGTGTGGTGTCGGTCACGGCCGTATCTTTGACGTACTGCATCCAGCTTCGCGCGACGGCCTCGTTCGGCAGCCACGCAGCCTTCAGGGGATCACCGTCAAACTTCGCGGCGCAGACGGCCTCGAAGCCGGTTGGACTGGCCAGCCACGCACCGTCAGTTGGCATGGCCTTGAGTGGTTTGCCGCTGACTCTTGGAAGACGAATACTCAAGCAGGTATCGAGCCACGGGATGGCGAAGTAACGTTGGTTGCCACACTCGTGCGCGGACAACGGGTCGACGGCCACGCCGATGAGGCCGCCTTTTTCACGGACCCGGTGAAAGAAGACTTCATTCGCGGACCACACGCGAGCGAACCGACCGTCTGTGACCGTCACGCCTTCTTTCGTGCCCGGGTTACACATCACCGGCACCTTGAGCGCGGCATCGGGCAACGTGTGAACCTTGATCGTGGGACGTTCCGGGTTTGCCTTCAGAAGCGGGACGCCCGAGCGGAGCCAGGCAGCGGCAACACGTTCCGGATGCAGCAGCACCATTCCGCCCGCCCAATGCCCGCCGCCACTGTGTCCCCACAACGCCCACGGCACTTTGGTCAGCTCGGAGTGTCCTGACTTCTCACCAAGATCAACCAGACACTTTTGAAACGCGGCGGCGGAACCGTTTCGCGGATCGCACCACATCTGGCAGTCGGCCCCTTCCGGTTGCTCGTACGACGGAGCCAGTAGGGCACAGTCGTGCTTTTTCGCGAGCGCCTGCCAGTGCAGATCGTAAGCTCCCGTCAGACCGGACCTGCACGATCCCTCGCCGCAACCGTGCTGGTGCACGACTGCGCCGCGCAGCGTTGTCACGTTCTTTGGAATCCAAATGGTGTAGTTAACCGCAAAGATCAACTCGCCCGTCTGCGTCGAAGCCTCGTAACGCACGCGGTAATAAGGCGGGTTCGCATCCGGAAAAACATCGTACGGCGGCTTCTGAGCCAGCGCGATTGTGGGCAGCGTGATAAGGAGAACCACGACGCGACACACCGCGGTATTCGTTTGTGGAATCATCAACTTGGTCCTGAAAAGTGAGAGCATGGGATTCGCAAGCGGTCACTACTTCGCCACGACCATCCAGCGCGAATAGACTTCTCCATCGAAGGCAGTGACGTGCATTTGCTCATTTGGCGAGGCGATGACTTTGGCTTTTGCCGTAACCACTTACATTTCTCTGATGTGCTGGACATTGTGTCCCAAAGTAACGGTAGTGTCCAACGCCTTGGCAACGTCCGCTTGCAGTTTGGCCCCTTTCGTCGTGCCGATGGCTACGCGTTCTCGTTGGATCACCTGTGAAGTCTTCACTCCTATTTCCTTCGGCGTGCAGCCCCGTCTCTGGGCAGCTAGTACTACAGCGCAATAGGGTCGCTCGTTTTTTGCGTGCTGCGTGGTAGGAATGGGTGGCGCGATGGCTTCGGTGTCGATTGGATGGCTTCGGACGCGTAGATATGAGGGCGATTCTTGAGGTCGCGGTAGACCTTCAGTGATCAGTTGCGCAATCGCAGTTGCTACTAGAATGGTTTTCAACAGTATGGAGGCATGGCGTGTGTCGGCGATCAGCCGGTGTCCGAACCACAGCGATGAATGTGATCAAGGTCGATGCCGAGTTCTTGCAATTTTCGTATGCGAGTTTTCGTATGGCTTTGCCGAGCTTGACGATTGCGTCTTTGGTGATACGCGAGCTTGTAAGCAGTATTGCTGATGAGTTCCTCGGCGGCCCGTGGTGGCAACCACCAGGATTGAATCACAGCGGAAGCGGCCTGACGTACTTGGCTGACGCTCAACTCTGGGTACTCACCGAGCAGTGTTTGCCGCTCGCGAGCGAGAAACAGGAGCGACACTGCGCTAAGAATGAGGTGGCGTATCAGACCGGGATAACCGCGTCCCTCGAAATGATCCAGCCCGATGTACTTTTTGTCATCCTCAAAGCATCGCTCAACGCGCCAGCGTGAGAATGCCACTTTCAATAGAATCTCGACACGCGTCTTTTTTGGTGCGTTCGCAAGAAAGAATTTGATCTCGCCAGACAAGACGTCCCTCACAACCAACAAGTGATGCGCCTTCGATGGAAGTTTGTTCGAATTTTGCGGGTAGACGATGGCATGCTTGACCTCGACAACTTTCGGGCCTTTTTGCGTGTCCTTCACTTGCCAACGCTGCCAAGATTGATTCGTGAAGACTGGGTCATTCTCGAAACACTCGCCAAGCGGTTTCGACTTCGGGCTGCCCGAGGCCAATCGCGGCGTCTTGAGGCGACCGCCGTTCTTGGTGTAGGGACGGTTCGTCGTTCGTGGGCGTTGAATCCAGATCATATGGCGACGATGAGTCTCTCCGATGTACTTTTGATTCTTACTTTGCAGGACATCTAAGAACGCTGGCTTGGAAGCATACCATTCATCGAAGGTGAGCCATTCAAAGCGAAGTCCATTGCTGTGAGCCTGTTGATACAACTCGAGTGCGATCTCGGTCTTCGGCCGATAGACAACGTCGTCAGGAATCTTCGCTTGGCGGCATCGCTCACGATCGTCAGACCAACTTTCAGGGAGAAACAAGTCACCATCGAGCAGGCAGTGGAAGTCATCCGATGCGAAACTTAGATGAACCGTGACGATGCAGTTCTCATGTTTGCCAATGGCTCCGCAATGCTGCCGTTGAACGCCCGGTGTTTTGTTGCCCTTCTTCACGAAGCTCGTTTCATCAATGATCCCAATGTTCATCGGCCCAGAATGTTCACTCGCAACGATCCGCTCAAGTTGATCACGCATCGCGGCATGATCCCACTCATACGCAGACAAGAACTCTTGCAACGTGCGGGGAGCGACCCCCGCATTTAACGCAATCTGCTCCACGTTCTTGCGTTCCAATTCGGTGAGTTGCCCTTCGACGTACGTCCCAATGTGCGCGAACGCATCCTCGCATCCGCAATGCGAAAAAAATTTCAAGAAACGTCCCAACTTTGATCGCAAAGCGCGAATCGCAACCGCATCCATGCGTCGCTCTCCCTAACATGCCTCAAGTCCGCAAGGCTGTCAGGCTCGCCAATTTTCCAGAATTAGCCAAGATCAATTGCGCTGTAGTACTAGAATGTCCCTTTTCGGCTCATGAAGTAAAGGGAGTTTTCAGGCATGTTTCGCTACATCGACTTGAGCAAGCGGACGGGCGCCATCAGACGCGGCGCGTTACTTCTGGGAATCCTCGTCGTGATGCTTCTGGCGTTGAGCGCCGCTGCGGCGAACTCGAAAACCAAGTCGCATCCCCCTCAGCGACCGTTGCCGAAGGCCCGGGATGGCGTCCTGACGCGTGGACCGACGTATTACGTCGATCCGACGCGCGGCGACGATACGAATGACGGCTCCATTGGGAAGCCATGGAAGACGATGCAACATGGTGTCCGGCGCCTCACGCCTGGTGACACACTTTATTTGCGCGAGGGCGTCTATTACGAAACGGTCTACCTGACCCGGTCGGGCCTGGCGGAATCGCCGATCACTATCGCATCGTATCCGGGCGAACTGCCCATTCTGGAAGGAGGATTACGTGAGTTCGTCGAATCGCCGGCCACTAGTTGGGAGCCTGTGAAAAATGGACCTTCGGACGAGTACGTTTCAACGAAAACGTACCCGGACGCGAATGACCGTCAAACGCCGCACCAATTCCTGCCCGGGGCATGGGAGCCGATGTGGGGGCGGGAAGACCAGCGGCCCCTGACGCTCGGTCACTTTGCTCATTCGATGGTCCCTTTGCACGGGTACCGCACCATGGAGGATCTGCGGTCAACCAACGAACTCCAGCCCAGGAGCAAAAACGCGGGAGCCGTCTACTGTGGACCGGGGTTATGGTTCAATCGGGAGACGAGTCGCATCCACATCCGGCTGGCTCCTCACAAGTTGCCGGGTCTGGGCGACCGGGCCTATCGCGGCGAAACCGATCCGCGGAAGCTGCGTTTGGTCGTAGCAGTTGGCTTCGGTCGAGACGTCCTTCGGATCAACGGGATCAAGCATGTCCACGTCGCGGGACTTGTGTTGCGCGGGGCAACCGGAAGTCCGCTGATTCATGTCTACGGGTCGGAGGACATCCACCTCGATCACCTTACGGTCTACGGCGGTTTTCCGGCTCTGTTAGTCAACGCCTCTCAAAAGGTCCGTGTCACGCACTCGGCCTTTCGCGGTCTGGCCGCGCCATGGTCGGGACGATCCCACATGAAGTACCGTGGAACGGCGAGCTATCAGATCGTGCTCCAAAACAGCCAGCCGGTCAACGAAGACATCGAGTTCGCCTACTGCGAGTTCACAGACGACCACGACTTCGCGTTCTTGCGTTACGCGAAGAATCTGAAGTTCCACCACAATTTCGTGGACAATTTCAACGACGACGGCTTGGAGTGTGGTGCAAAACTCCGCTGGCATACGATCTTCATCCATCACAACCGTATCGGTGCGTGCCTGGGAGTTCTTCAGCAGCACGAAATCGACCAAGACGAGTCGCCGGTCACGCATGACGCCGGCTCAGGCGTCTACATCTATCGCAACATCTTCGATCAGCGGACAGGGGTCTACTACGGCCTTCCGAGCGAGCCCGACCCCAGCGGAGCTTTTCTACGTCACGAAGGCTCAGTCCTCAGCGACCACGGCAGTCCGATTTATCCCATAATGCGAGTGTACCACAACACGTTCCTCCGTCGTGGACCAGTCTGGCGCAACTACTTTCTGTTCGGGCTGGGTGCAAGAGCCCTGCGAAACACCGAGCGCGACGTGTTCAACAACCTATTCGTGCAAGCTGACGGCGTTCCTGGCGCAGTTGTCTACGGAAAGAAGGTCGGCCATCTGCGCGAAGGCGGCAATCTCCTTTGGGGAGTGAATGAGGGGTCAACGAAGAAAGTCGACCCGTTCACCAAACTCCGCAACTCGCCGTTGTTCGAGAACAGCAAGAAGGTCTACGAACCGGGCTGGACGACACACGACATTGCCGCCGACCCGAAATTCGTCAAGCTGACGCACGATTCAGCGGAGCCATCGGATTTACGTCTGTCCAAGGCCAGCCCGGCGATTGATGCAGGTGTGATCATCCCGGACAAGTGGCCCGATCCGCTACGCGAGGCGAACAAAGGGAAGCCGGACGTTGGGGCTGTTCCGTTTGGCACAGAGTCTTGGGGCGTGGGCGTCGACGGGCGAATCCCCGTGTTTGGCGGCGCAAAAGAAAGAGCGTTCTGAATGGAAGCGCATGGTCTACTCTTGGGTGATAGAAAGAGGCAGGAAGAGGCAGGGGCGACCCCAGAGGAAGGGGAGAGGAAGGGGCCACCCAAAAAAGAGGAAGGGGCCACCCAAAGAGAGGAAGGGGCCACCCAAGGAGAGGAAGGGGCCACCCAAAGAATGGAGAGGAGGGGATGCATCAGCAGCCTCGTGTAATAACACATACGTGTAAGTGTGAGTATGGGTAGTTTTCGGTGTGAGCGGCGATGGGTACGTTGACGGAAAACTCAGCCCAAAGGTGCCCTCATGGCTCGCTTGCCCCGTTGCGACGCGATCGACGAAAGTACTGTTGGTGTCTACCATTGTGTCAATCGATGTGTCCGGCGAGCGTACCTCTGCGGGGAAGATCCCGTCAGCGGAAACAATTACGATCACCGCAAAGAGTGGATTCAAACTCGGCTGGAATTTCTGGCCGGGGAGTTTGGGATCGATGTCGTTGGATTCAGTGTGATGACGAACCATTTTCACACGATTCTGAGAAACCGACCTGATGTGGTTGCCAGCTGGTCGGATAGCGAGGTGGCGCGGCGCTGGTGGAATCTGTTTCCCGCTCGCCGCGATCGCGACGGCACACCGGTAACGCCGCGTCGCACGGAGTTGAAGGTACTGTCCAAACAGATCGGCAAACTTCGAAAGCGCCTCTCAAGCATCTCCTGGCTGATGCGATGCCTGAGCGAGAACGTAGCGCGGCGTGCGAACAAGGAGGAAAATATCTCAGACCGCTTTTTCCAAGGTCGATTTCGGTCTCAGAAACTTCTGGATGAAACTTCCATCCTGGCGTGCGCGATCTACGTCGACTTGAACCCGATCCTCGCAGCAATCACGAAGACTCCCGAAGAAAGCTGTTTCACTTCGGCTTACGAGAGAATTCAAACAGGCGAGAAACGAGCTCGACGGCGTGGCCATTCGCGTAGTGCATCCACCGGTGATCAGTGGCTGAGCCCCGTCGAATTGCAAGAAAAACAAAATTCGCTGGCGTCAACGTCGCAGCGGCGAGCTTCGGACCGTGGCTTCCTGCCGCTCAGCCTGGATCAGTACCTGCAGTTGCTCGACTGGACTGGCCGCCAGTTGCTTAACGACAAACGAGGCGCGATCCCCGCCCACCTGGCTCCAATCTTGGAGCGGCTGCAGATTTCGATTGACTGCTGGGCGGATCTGATCGACAGTTTCGGCCGCTGGTTCCATCGCGCGGCAGGCAGGCCCTCAAGTATGGCCGCCGAATGCCAACGTCGGGGCTGCAGCTGGCTGCAAGGCATCTCACACGCACGTCAGGCATTCACCTGAACGCACCCTCGTTGAATCCTTGGACGACACGACCGCGCTCACGGTGCGTCTCTTCAGTCCGATTGCTTGCCCAACTCTACCTCGCGACATCGCAATCACGTTCCGTCCCCTGATTCTACTTGTGCCAGCAGCACCGTGATCGACTGCATCGGTACGTCAGACTCCGACAAATCCACTTGCATGGCATAATGACACTGATCTTGAAAGTTGGGTGGCACCATGTGGCATGCACCATGTGGCATCGCGCGGCAGGCAGGCCCTCAAGTATGGCCGCCGAATGCCAACGTCGGGGCTGCAGCTGGCTGCAAGGCATCTCACACGCACGTCAGGCATTCACCTGAACGCACCCTCGTTGAACCCTTGGACGACACGACCGCGCTCACGGTACGTCTCTTCAGTCCGATTGCTTGCCCAACTCTACTTCGCGACATCGCAATCACGTTCCGTCCCCTGATTCTACTTATGCCAGCAGCACCGTGATCGACTGCATCGGCACGTCAGACTCCGACAAATCCATTTGCATGGCATAATGCCACTGATCTTGAAAGTTGGGTGGCACCATGCGGGCACCGCACCATGCGGGTTCCCATGCGGGTTGAAAGTTGGGTGGCACCATGCGGGCACCCCACCACGGAAAGTTGGGTGGCACCATGCGGGCATTCCATGCGGGCACGGAAAGTTGGGTGGCACCATGCGGGCATTGAAAGTTGGGCACCACCATGCGGTCACCGCTGCCAGTTTCTGACTGCGTCAATGGATTGAACAGATAGATCACAAACCCAGTTTACGGCCCAAATCGATGATCCGAACTTTCGCTGGCCCTGTACAGCACCCTCTGTACGAGCTAGCGGCTGGACTGCTCGAGGATCCGGCGCAATCTTTGGCCGACGACTTGCTCCTCGCCGGGCTGCAGCATGAACACCGAAATGAGAAATCCTTCGTCACCCGTACCGTGTACGCGCGCCGTAGCAATCGATGGTTCGTCGTCGGCCAATTTCTGTTGCACCTCATCGCGTGTGATCCGCAGCCGCGACTCGTCCCAAAAGACAAGCAGGTGCGGAACATGATTGGCGATCGGCGGAACCACGCATCGCGTCGTGACGCTAGGCAGATCCGCCACCGACTGCACGATGACGTCGATGCACTGTTGCCACTGTTTGTGTTCGGCGGCGTGATCCAGATTTATGTACCGTCGAATCGCCGCCCACATCGCGACCATGTCCTCCTTGCTGACTTTCATACCGCGACCAATATTCCCACAGCGCGGGGCGGTGTTCAGCTTGGCGGCGGCGATCAGGTCTTTCCGGCCCAGCAGCAGTCCAGCGTCTTGCGGCCCGCGAATCGCCTTGCCGCCGCTGAAGACTACCATGTCGAAGCCCATTTGGTTGTACTTCCACAGCGCGTCCAATGGCGGCGTGTCGGCGGCCGCATCGATCAGCGTTGGAATATCGTGTGTTCGCGCCACCTCGACCCATTCCTCTTGCGGGATCGTGCTGTCGCCTTCGTTGACGTTGTAGCCAAACATCATCGCCGTGCGCCCATTGATCGCCTGCTCTAAGTCTTGTCGCGACTCGACATCGACCAGCCGTGCGCCGCAAGCTCTCACCTGATTGTCATAACAGGCATGATGGGACCTCTGGCGAATCACTTCGACTTGCTGTTGCGCCGGAAACGGCAGGCGACTGACGAGACTGTGATCTCGATACGTCAAAGCCGCCGCAGTGCCAAGTACGATGCCACCCGCCGCGCCCGTGGTGACGAGCGCAGCTTCAACTCCCAGCATTTCGGCGATCCGCTCGCCAACTCGATCTTGTAATTCGAGTAAATCCACATAGCTCGCTGCCGCAGCGTTCCAGGCCGCCAACACTTCCGGTGGCATTAGCGAGCCACCTAGAGTCGTGATTGTTCCCGCAGCGTTGATGATCGGTTTGACACCAAGTTGTCGGTAAACATTCTGATTCACGTTCTTGTTGTCCTCCGGCGCAGCCAGCAAGTTGCGCGGTGTCAGCAGACCTCCGACGGCTCCTGTGGCCAGCAAGCTGCGTCGAGAAAAGGAATTCTGTTGTTTGTCCATCACTACCTCCCGCGAACATTTAGCCGCGTACTTCGAAGATCGCTTCAATCTCGACAGCGATATTGCTGGGAAGCGAGCCCATGCCGACGGCGCTGCGGGCTCCCTTGCCATAGTTTTCGCCGAACACTTGCACCATCAATTCACTGCAGCCGTTGATCACTTGCGGTTGCTTCGTGAAGTCCGCGGTGCAGTTAACCATTCCCAGGACTTTCACCAGTCGTACAACTTTGTCGAGGCTGCCGAGTGTCGATCGCACCGTGCTAAGCAAGTTCAAGCCGACAACCCGAGCGGCGTCGTAGCCTTGTTCGAGCGTCAAGTCCGCACCAACTTTTCCCTGAATCAGTTCGCCGTTCGCCCGACGTGGACCGTGTCCCGACGCGTACAGCGTGTTCCCATTGCGCACTGCCGGCAAATACACTGCGACGGGCTGTGGCGCTGGAGGGAGCTCAATCCCCAACTCATGGAGACGATCTTCGGCAGAGGTTTTATCGTCTTGTTTGGCAAACACTTTGTTCTGCGTCGCATCAACAAGCGAACTCCACGTCGAAGCAAGAGCCGTTCCGCCGACGATGCCGGTGGAAAACAATAGAGTGTCTCGAAGAAAGATCCGACGGTTAGCGTGGCGGGACATAACTACGATCTCCTTGATTGTGCACCCAATAACGGCTCGGTTCCACTGCGAGTCAGTCTAACTCAATTGATCCCACAAATCACATCATCATGCGGAACACTGAGCTAGCTCGGTGGCTCTCGCAGGTACGTCAGCACCTCGTCCAGCGACCGCACATCTGCGAACCGGGCCTGGATATCAAACAGCGTGAAAATGTGTGCTGCAGCAGCGCGGTCGCCGACACATTCGCGGACGACGATTGGACGAAAGCGAAGGCTCTTGGCGTCGGTCGCCGTCGCGCGAATGCACGCGCTGGTGCTGCAACCTGTAATCAAGACGGTGTCGACACGACGGTCGACCAGATAGCCGGCCAAGTGGGTTCCCGAAAAAGCACTCGCGCTTTCCTTCTCGATTACATAATCTTCCGGTTGCGGCGCTAGTCGTTCATCAATTTGGACGGCCCGTTGATCCCAAGACCGAAATGTCTCCGACCGATCCGCCGCAGACTTCAACGGCTGATCACCGGTCTCCGGTCTCCAAGGGCTGGTTGTGTAGACGATTGGGATCTGCAGCGGGCGGGCAATCGCGATCAGACGGCTCGTTTGTTCGACGGGTTGATCGAGACGCCGGCTGCCAGCAGCATAAGCCTCGTCAGTCCAGCCATACGCAAAGTCCACAACGACAATGGCCGGCTGCTCTCCGAAGCCAAATCGATCTTGAAAGATTCCTCGTTCTTTGTAGTAGTCATCAATCGTCTGCATCGCCACTTCGAGCTGAAGTTCCGCCTCTTGATCGTTGTTTTCCATTGGCTCGTTATCTCCTGTGGTGGTGTGGTCGTCCAGCGATTCTTTACGACACTTCCGAGCGGACCGATACACCAAGTGTCTCGCCCACATTGGTTATAAGAAATCGGTGGACCAGCACAACTTTCACCTATCAGTTCGGAGTGACTCACCCAGCAGCTTGACGCACTCCTCTGCTTGGGCCAACTGTTCTCGAATTCGCCTCGCGACTTCCTCTTGGGATTCGAACACCCCGATGTCAATCTGAGACGGATCAGCATTGATACTCTTCCAGATTTCAAGGTGTTCTGTCGCGTAGTCGAGCGGTGTCTGCCCGCCGTTATCAGCGGTTCTTGGATCGACACCGGACTTCAGGAGCTCCTTCAAACATTCGGACTCTCCGCCAGCAGCTGCAATCATGAGGGGATTCGCTCCCCGTTTATTCCCCAGTTTCGGATCGGCACCAAAGTTGACAAGCGTGCGAATTGCCGTCGCGTTGCCCCGATCGCCACCAGCAGATTCGATCAGAGGTGTGTTTCCCTTTTCATCTCGGACATTCACGTTGATTCCGGCCTTAGCAAGAATCTTGATGATCTCTGTTGTTGCGTCATTCGTCTCTTGATCCGATTCGCCCTGCCAACAGACCGCATGAAGCGGTGTCCCGGATTCACCTTGTGAGGCGTGCAGGCCCGCTCCCGCCTCTAAGACAAATCGCACCGCACTTGGAACTCGTCTAAACGCCATCGAGTAGAGGCGTGTGTGGCCGAACTTATCTCGCCATTCGATGTCGGCTCCGGCCTGGAGCAGCACGCGGGCCACTTCGAGCTTACGCACCTTGGAGTCGTCGTCGCAGCACTCCTTAAGAACGACTTCAAGCGTGTCATCTCCAAACTCATTTACCGCGTGCACATCGGCTCGTGCCGCGATGAGAGCCCGTGCGGCTTCGGCACTGCCTGCAACCATTAGTGGTGTTCGGCTCATCCCGTCGCGAACGTCGGCGGCTTCCCCGATTTCCAGAAGAAGATGGACGCATTCAGCCGACCCGGCCTCTGCCGCGCAAAACAAAGGAATCTGAAACGAATAGAGTCGATCGCCGCCAGTCTGCGCACGATCAGTCTTCGCACCTTTTTCAAGTAGAAGTCGCACTCGACGTGGATCGCCAGCCCGGCAAGCTTCATTGAGAAGACAGCGGCCAACCTCACTGCATTCGTTTACGTCAAGCCCCGAGTCAAGAAGGAACTGTAGACGTTCGTCATGGTCACTCTGCTCGTGGTTTGATTGAAAATAATACGCTTCCAATCCACCTGCCGCGTACCATGCTGCGGTGCGTCCCGCTTCGGATTTGGCAAATACGCCGCCCCGTTATCCACCAACCATCGGACCGTGCTCAGCGACGCCCCTTCCGTGGACGCGGCTGCGACCATTAAGGGAGTCAGTTTTTGAAGATACGAACCGTAGTCGAAGGCGAGGTCAACGGCAAGATTGATATCAACGCCCGATGTGACGAGTTCCTTCAGATGGGCAAGATCCCCGAGTCGTGCGGCACGGTGGATTGCAGGTTCAGGCGGCCCAGGAAAGTTGGCGGGCATAATGGACTCTATGCGTCGAAAGCTTGGATGACTAGGAGAGCAGCGGTTAATTGGTGAATTGATTGTTCGTTCGAAAGGCCGTTTGAATGCTCAACAAGTACACAAACTGACGGATGTACGTAAAGTTTGGATATCCATGCTCGATGCAATCAAGGGGATCATCTTTGCTGCCGTGTTGGGCGGCCTGGCTGGGCTTGGTGCCTGCGTCTGGTTGTTCACTGAGAACCTTCTTTTTACCGGTAACGCGGCGCTCGTGGGAGCCGTCGTCTGTGGCATACTTGGTCACAGGGCTGGATATAGATCGGTTTCCTAGGCAAAATCGAACGGCAGCTGAAGAACGTCTAGACTCGTGATGAGCCTCCAAGTATGGAAAGAAGTCCTTGTAGTACAGCTTCTTGGAAGTTCACGCAGTCCAAGAGTCATGCATGATTCGGATTAATGGATAGTATGAACAGAAGAAAACTTGCAACCGTTTGCTGTTGGATTATCCCTCTCGCCTTAATCGCGAACTCCACTTGGCCCGCCATCGCCCAAGTACCGACTCAAGGCCTCGACGAAATGCTGAAAGCGGCGGACGTCAAGCTGCTTGCCAGAGAAGCTCGACGGCGCGGTGATCCGAAGCGTGGCGCGCTGGTCTTCCACAAGTCGACGGCGGCGTGCATCAAATGTCACACGAGTGGCCAGGATAGGTCTCCACTGGGGCCTGATTTGGCCGCGATTGGGCCTGATGTCACAGACGAGCATGTCGTCGAGTCGATTCTCAGGCCTTCCCAAAAGATTCGGAAAGGGTACGAATCGGTAAGGGTCATCACTGTCGATGGCAAGGTTGTGGCGGGGCTGGTGGCGGACGACGGGAAAGGCGAACTTGTCCTCCGCGATGCGGCCAACCTCGAACAGGAGATCGTGATCCCCAAGAGTGAGATCGACGAGACGGAGATCGGTGTGAAGTCAATGATGCCCGATGGCCTGGCTTCGTCTCTGCGAAATCAAGGCGAGTTCTTCGATCTGGCCCGCTTCATCATGGACATTGCCCGGGGTGGCCCCCAGCGTGCCGCCGAACTGAAGCCCTCGCCCGAGCAACTCGCCATCAAGGATGACACGAAGAATCTCGACCACGCTGGCATCCTCAATCGGCTCGGCAAGAAGGACCTCAAGGCTGGCGAGGCGTTCTATCGAGCCCTTTGCATTAACTGCCACGGTGCAGACGGCAACGAACCGTCGTTGCCAACCGCGCGAGCTTTTGGCACGCAGAAGCTCAAGTTCGGTGCCGATCCTCACCGCATGTTCCTTACGCTTTCGCATGGCAACGGCCTGATGGCACCGATGTTGTACCTGTCGCCGAAGGAGCGCTACCAGGTCGTTCATTACATCCGTGAAGTGTTCATGAAGGATCGCAATCCCGACTACGTCACGATCGACAAGTCGTATCTGGCGGGCTTGCCCAAGGGCACGGACAAAGGCGAAGCCATGCCACGGAAACCGTCCGATGTTGGTCCGGTGCTCGCCTCGCAACTCGAGCGACGCGTGAACAGCGCATTGACGATCAAACTCGGCACGATGACGATCTCGTACGACCTGCATACGATGGCCCAAGCCGGGCTCTGGCAGGATGGCTTCCTGAATCTCGACAAGACGCAGCACATGCGCGGACGCGGTGAGGGTGTTCCGCTTCCGCAGGGCGAACCGATCGAGCGATTTTCGGGGTGGCAATGGGGACATGACGGCACGCTCGATTACCCGCGTCAAGGGTTGCTGCCCCGCGGACCGCTGCCGACAAAATGGCTCGATTACCGAGGCCACTACTTGCACGGCAACAGCGTGGTCTTGTCCTACAAGATCGACGGGCGAGAAGTGCTGGAGTTGCCGCATCAGGAAGACGGCATGGCTACCGTGCGGCACACGTTGCGGATTGGTCCTGGTGACGACTTGATCCTGGCCGTTGCTGGCTGGTCTGATGCGGGACAGAGCGTCGAAGGTGTCGTGCCCAAGGACAGGCCGCGGCCCGAGGCGAGGAGAGGGCCTGCGGCCCAACGTATCGCGATCAGCGGCAAGTTGGCTGGCAGGAAGCTCGAGGCCTTTACCGCCGCCGCTGTGCTCGGCGACACCGACGCCATGACCTGGAATGTCGACCAGAAGCATCGGCTCGTCTTACACATTCCTGCCGACAGAAGCAGCCGGGTGGTCGAGATCGTTCGTTTCGCCGGTTCAGGTGAGGCGTCATTGCAACGGTTCGGCAAGCTCGTCGACTCGCAGAAAACGCAGTCGCTCCGCGATCCTAAGCAGATGATTCAAGGCGGGCCCAAACGCTGGCCCGATGTTCTGACGACAGTTGGCTATCTCGGACTCCAGCCAGGAGCGTACGCGCTGGATACGATCACGATCCCCGAGGCGACACCTTGGAACACCTGGTTCCGTACTTCGGCGCTCGATTTCTTCCCCGATGGCCGTATGGCGTTAGCGACTCACGGCGGAGACATCTGGATCATCTCGGGCATCGACGATGATCTGTTGGAATTGAAGTGGCAGCGCTTTGCCGCCAGCCTGTACGAACCGTTTGGCGTCAAGGTCGTCGAGGGCCAGATCTACGTTACCTGCAAGGATCGACTGACGCGTTTGCACGATCTCAACAACGATGGCGAAGCGGACTTCTATGAGAGCTTCAGCGCTGACTCAGATGTGTCGACCTTCTTTCACGCCTTCAACTTCGATTTGCAGACCGACTCGCAGGGCAATTTCTATTACGCCAAATGCGGCGAATACACGGATCACGCACTGCCGGGAGCGGTGATCAAGATATCGCCCGATGGCAAGCGGCGCGAAGTGTACTGCACGGGCTTCCGCACGCCCAACGGCATGGGCTTACTGCCTGGCGACCGGCTGACCGCGAGCGACAACCAGGGTCATTGGATGCCCGCGTCGAAAGTCAGCCTGCTCAAGCCCGGTGGGTTCTACGGCTATGTGCAGACCCACGCTAAGGGCGAAACTTGGGCACCCGACGGAGGTCGCATCGACCACACCAAGGTCGTCCCACCCAAGACGTTCGATCCGCCGCTGATCTGGATGCCGCAAGAGTTCGACAACTCCTCCGGTGGACAATTGTGGGTCGACGACCCACGTTGGGGCCCGCTCTCAGGGCGACTATTGCATACGAGTTTCGGCAAGGGCTGGCTCAGCTACATGATGCTCCAGGAGGTCGACGACCAGAGTCAGGCCGCCATCATCAAGCTGCCGTTTGATTTCAGCACTGGAATCATGCGAGCTCGTGTGAATCCCAAAGACGGACAGGTTTACGCGACGGGACTGGATGGCTGGAACGGCAACGGACGACCTGGGCTGCTCGATCGCGGCATCCAGCGTTTGCGATATACGGGCAAGCCGCTTTTGATGGTGGCCGATTGCCAGGTCGAGCATGACGGTTTGCGGTTGAGCTTCAACTTCCCACTCGACTCCACATCGGCGCAGGACCCAGAGTCCTTTGTCGCCCAGTGCTGGAACTATCATTGGCGACACGAATACGGTTCGGACATGTTCTCACCCCAGACGGGCAAGCCAGGGAGAGACGACGTTCAGATCACGTCGGCGACGCTGGCCGCCGACGGCGAAAGCGTCAAGCTCGTCCTGGGCGACATCCAGCCAGTTAATCAGGTGCATCTGCGAGTGAATCTGAAGAGCCACGATGGGCAACCGTTTCAAGAGGAGATCTACTGGACAATCAACCGCGTGCCGCAGCGCTGACTGGCGGTGGGGGGCGCTGTGGCGAATCAAACATCCGATCTGACTACGGCGTGGGGTCAAAAAACTGACCCGCCCACAACTGAGTGAGTGAGCAGGTCCGGAGATCCGCCCACAACTGAGAGACAGCCAAGTGAACGGCGGTTTTGGCAGAATTCGGGTCGCGGGCGGATAATTCACAACAGCCAGCGTCTATGTTATTCTACATCGACAGCAAGGCATTGCGGAATCACTCATCGTCTGGCACCCCGCGCTTTGACACGCCGTGATTTCGTATTACGCTGACGGCACAAGACTGCTGAGAGACGGCAGGGCTTGAGAGATGGCGTCACATCCGGTTTGTCGCGCACCTGCCAGGTCGGTTGATCGAACTTCACGGAGACATGAAATGTCAAATCGCAATCGTTCGTATTCTCGCCGCACCTTCCTCAAAGGGGTAGTTGCGACTAGTACCGCGTTTTCCGTACCGACCATCATCCCAGGCAGCGCTCGGGGTGCCGATGGTGCGGTCGCACCCAGCGAGCGGATCGTCATGGGTGGAATCGGCGTTGGCCGCCGCGGGAGTTACGTGCTCAGCGAATTCCTCAAATACCCGGTTACACAGTTTGTTGCAACGGCCGATTGTCAGCTCTCGCGACGTGAGTCCGTCAGGAAGATGGTCAACGAGCATTACGGTAACGACGACTGTGTCATCTACCGCGACATGTTCGACGTGTTGGGGCGCGACGACATCGACGCGGTGCTGATAGCCACCGGCGACCGCTGGCACACGATGGCTTCCATCACAGCCGCGCGGGCCGGCAAAGACATCTATTGCGAGAAGCCATGCTCGATGACCATCCAGGAGAGCCGGGCTTTGGCCGACGTGATCAATCTTTACGGCCGGATCTATCAGGCCGGCACGCAACGCCGCAGCATTGGCAACTTTATGCTGGCCATCGAGATGGCACAGACGGGCAAGCTTGGCAAGCTTCTGGAGGTCCATGCCAATACACGCCCGCCTGCTGTTTCGCACGAGTGGTTGCCGGCGGAGACCGAGCCCAGCCCGGACATCTGCGACTGGGATCGGTGGTTGGGACCCTGCCCGTGGCGGCCTTACAATTCGCAATACGTTGCCGGTCGTTGGCGGGGTCATCACGATTTCCACGGTGGCGGCATCCTGGAATGGGGCGCGCACACCGTCGATTTGTGCCAGGTCGGCAATTCGGCCGACGACACCGCGCCGGTCGAATACGTTCCCAACGAAACGGGTGTGGTCTGCACGTACGCCAACGGAGTAAAACTGGTCATGCGTGTCGATGGCTGGCTTGGCCTGGGCACGTGCAGTATCCGGTACGTGGGCGACGAAGGCTGGGTCGAAACGGGTGACAGCGGCGCGATGCGGATCGAGCCGGAATCGTTGTTGTCCGAAAAGAAGGTCTTCACGCTGCGCGGCACGTCGGCATACACACACGTGGCAAATTTCTTGGAGTGCGTAAAGTCGCGACGCTTGACCCGCGCCAACGCCAGCGTTGCCGGTCAATCCCACATCGTCTGTCACGCGGCCTACATTGCCTGGCAGTTGGGCCGGACACTCAAGTTCGACCCGATCAAGGAAGAGTTCATCGGCGACGAGGAAGCGAATCGTATGCGCAGCCGTGCCACGCGAGCGCCTTGGACAGTCTGAACCCAGTTCCGGCACCGATCAAAACTACCAATGGAGATTAGCCATGTTTCACCATATTCGACTGTGTGTTGTTTCAATTGGACTGCTGGCGCTGATCGTGTCGGCCGTGCCGGCCTTTGCCCAGCAATCGGAATCCGAACTGTTGGCCCAGCTCAATAGCCAGGACGCCCCTTTCTTCGAGAAGATCATCGCCTGCAAGCGACTCGCCCTGGTCGGAACGGAAGCGGCGATTCCCGTGTTGGCCGGTCTGCTGCAGGACGAGCGGTTGGCGCACTACGCCCGCTATGGCCTGGAGCCGATCCCTTCCCCGAAGGTCGACGAAGCCTTGCGGGCGGCGCTCGCGACCGTCGAAGGCAGGCAGTTGGTCGGCGTGATTCAGTCGATCGGGAATCGAAACAAACCGGCGGCGATCGGCGTGTTGGCCCAGAAGCTAGGCAGTCCAGATCGCAACGTCGCGAAAGCGGCCGCGCACGCGCTTGCCAGGATCGGCACGCGTAAGTCCGGCGAGATACTTCTTAAGGAGATGTCGGCCGAATTCGCTTCGGCCTGTCTGGTTTGCGGAAAGACGCTCGCCGAACAAGGCGAAACCGAGCAGGCCTCCGACCTGTTGGGCCGGTTGGTCAAGTTCCGAGACGCGGCCGAGCACATTCGTTTGGCGGCGTTGCTGCAGGCGGTGACTCTGCAAGGGAAAAACGGCTTGGGCATGTTGGCGGCGGTATTGGCCTCGGACGATCAAGACGAGTTTGATGCGGGTCTTCGCACCGCTCGGCTTTTGAAGCCGTCGTCCCTGGCAACGACGGCGGCGCTCGATGCAATGAAACGTGCATCGTCGTCGCGATCGGCGCTGCTCGTGACGTTGCTGGGCGATCTTGGAAACCCTGCCGGTCTTCCCCCTGTGGTCAAAGCGGTCAAGTCGGATGACAAAGCGGTCCGCATCGCCGCACTAGCGGCTCTGGCGCCGTTGGGCAACGCCGATCATGTAGAATTGCTGGTCGACGCCGCATTGGACAAGTCCGAAGATGTTTCGGCGGTGGCTCAGAAAACGCTCGCTGTGTTGAAGGGCGATGACGTCGATTCCGCTGTGCTTGGCCTGTTGAACGACGAAGCCCGCCAGGCTATGGCCATCAGAACGATCGGCCAGCGAAGAATCTCTACGGCCGTACCCCAGCTGCTGCCGTTGCTCGAAGGGCCGAAGCAACTTGAAGTAGTCGCCGCGTTGGGCGAGACCGTTTCACTGAATGACATCGGCGTGCTTGGCGAACTGCTCGGCGATGATTCCGCCGAGCTTCGCGGCGCCGCCCGCAAGGCGGTACACGCTGCGTGCTATCGAATGACGGATCGCGATGCAACGGCATCAGAACTGGCAACTTATCTTGCCGACGCCTCAGAGGAGACAGTCGATTTTGTTATGGACGAGTTGCGGATCGTCGGTGGCGATCAAGCACTGGCAACCGTGAGCAATGCCGTCGGCGGAAGCGATGCCACGCGAAAGGACTACGCCACGCGAGCGCTTGGCCAGTGGCTTGATACCAGTGCGGCACCTGTGCTGTTGGACTTGGCCAAAGACGAAGGAGGCGGCAAGTTTGGCATCCGAGGTATGCGGGGCTACATTCGCCTGGCCCGCCAATTTTCGATGCCCGATGCGCAGCGCCTCGCCATGTGTCGCACGGCATTGGCAGTGGCTACCCGCACGGCCGAAAAGAAACTAGTGCTGGCCGTGCTGGCACGCTACCCAAGTGCCGAGATGCTCGATCTTGCAATCACCACGTCGAAGGAGCCTTCGCTGAAAGGCGACGCTGCAACGGCAGCACTGGCAATCGCCGAGAAGACGGGTGTTGCCGTCGACCAGGCGTTCATGGCTCGACTCGGGCTTGCACCGGTCAAGCTCCAGATCACCAAAGCCGAGTACGGCGCCGGATCGAGGTTGAAGAACGTGACGGCAATTCTGCGCCGAAGTGCGCGAGGATATCCTCTGATCGTCTTGCAGTCACCCAGCTACAGCGAGAGTTTCCGCGGCGACCCTGCCCCGGGATCGCCCAAGCAGTTGAAGATCCAATTCCGGATTGACGGCAAACCGAATGAAGCGTCGTTCGATGAGGACGCCGCGATTCTGCTGCCGATACCTGAGTAGTAAAAGGGACACGGTTAAAAGGGACGCACGGTTAAAAAGGACACGGTGCAACACACGAGCAACTCTTAAGGAGTACCTATCATGAGCGATTCCACGTCACGACGTTCTTTCTTGCAGGCTGTTGGTGCTGGAGCTGCTGCTCTGGGACTGGAAGGGTCGGCCTCGGCACAGCAGCAGCAGAAGAAGAAGCCGATCCAGGGCTTCGAGGAAGCGCCCACCGATCCAAACGCCTCGAAAGGATGGAAGCCCGTCTCTGACCGCAAGATTCGTGTGGGTATCGTTGGATACGGTGTGTGCCGTTTCGGTGCTGCGTTCAGCTTCCAGAACCACCCGAACGTTGAGGTCGTGGCCGTCAGCGATCTGTTTCCCGACCGGTGCGCCAATCTGGCCAAAGTCTGTCGTTGCAAAAAGACGTATCCATCGTTGGAAGAACTGGTCAAGGACGACAGAATCGAGGCGGTCTTCTGTGCCACCGATGCCCCGAGTCACGCGCGGCACTGCATCGAAGTGCTAAGACACGGAAAGCACGTCGCTTGCGCAGTGCCAGCGGCTTTCGAATCGCTCGCCGACGCCGAGGAGTTGTTCGAAACGGTTAAGTCGTCCAAGCGTAAATACATGATGTTCGAAACGTCGTATTACCACGAAGATCTCCACGCGATGCGGCAGATCTACAACGCGGGTGGGTTCGGCAAGCTCGTTTACTCCGAGGGGGAATACTATCACTACTCGGTCGAACAGATTGATTCGTACAAGGGCTGGCGGAAAGGCCTGCCGCCACAGTGGTACCCGACGCACTCCAACGCCTACTACACGGGCGTCACCGGCGGCAGCTTCACCGAAGTTTCATGCATGGGAATACCGAGTGTGAAGGAACTACTGCAGCCGGAAAATAACCGCTACAAGAACCCCTTTGGCACAGAGATCGCACTGTTCCGCACAAGCGAAGGTGGCATGTCGCGAATGGGTGTCAGTTGGGACACACCGGGCGACAGCGGAGAAAAGGGACGGATTCGCGGTCAGAGGGGCACGTTTTACGGCCAATACCAAGGGCTGGAGAAGAAGCTGCCGGATATCAAACGCCCGCCGCTTCCCCCCGGCGTCAAGGCTGGTGGTCACGGTGGCTCGCACGGCCAACTCATGAACGAGTTTGTCACAGCGATCCTCGAAGACCGCAAGCCGCTTGTGGATATCGCCCAGGCGCTAAACATGACAGTATCCGGCATCGTGGCTCACCAATCGGCCCTGAAAGACGGCGAACTGATGAAGATCCCACAGTACAAAGTCTGACCAGCCGGGTTCCAAGGACAGTCTTTATTCCGTGAGCGATGGAAGATCATCGTCACGGCGGACGTCTCTTGATTTCGAATGGATCTACTTCAGCTGGCGTCCTTTTCCAGCGTGATGATTGTTTCGTCGTAGCTGGAGACGACGCGCGCGCCGGGCGGAACAACGAGGAACTCTGCGTCGTCCCACTGCCCATCGACAAACCGCTGGATCAGCGAAAGATCGCCCTGCACTTTCTCGAATTCCCAGCCCTTTTCTCTCACTTCATCGCGGGTATGTTGTTCAAAGCTGTCGTCCGGCTCGATTCCCATCTCGATGAATGTCAGCTGACCGTAGTTTCGGGTGCGGTCGCCTAGTTGTTCGTAGAGGAATTTGGCGTTGTCCTCGCCATACTTGGCAACCATTTCTTCGTAGCTCATGTCCATGCCGCTCTGTTCTTGGATCGAGAGTTGTCGCAGCTCACCCCGGTCGTTGCGTTCGATCCATCCCGTGCTCTTAAAATAAACGCCCGTGTGCGCGTCGAAATAATCAAGATATCGCTGCTTGCTGCCAAGGAATAACGTGATGCAATCATGTGCCCGCGGCACGACAATCGGGATCGATCGGGCCTGCAGCCCGACCACCCCGTTGTTACATATTCCGTAGCCGAAAAGTACAGCGTCGTAGTTCGTTTCGTCGACTTGTTGAAGTGCGGTCTGAAGGCGCTCATGCATACCCGCAGTGCCGATATCGTGCAGACCTTTCGGCAAAAACTCGATATCTACCCGGTTCTGAGAACGAGCGACAGCGGCGCACATCTCTCGATAGAAGATCTCGCAGCTAATCAACTTCAATCGCACAACTTCCCCCAGTTTGTAGTAATCAGATTATAGTTTATCCTGTTTTAGCGCTGAGACCAACTCTCTGACAACGTAGAAGACACGTGCGCCCATTTTCATTACTCATCAAGCCCGCTTCTGCCGACTGTAATCTCCGCTGTGAGTATTGCTTCTATCTGGAAAAGAGCCTGCTCTATCCAGACTCCAGACGCCACCGCATGTCAGAGGCGGTTCTTGAGCGGATGATCAGGAGCTACATGGCTACTGATCAACCCACTTACTGCTTCGCCTGGCAAGGGGGTGAGCCAACATTGATGGGCTTGGACTTCTTTTGCAAGGTCACCGAGTTACAACAACGGTGCGGAGCAGCCGGCTCGGTGGTTAGCAACGGCCTGCAAACGAACGCCACGCTGATCGATGACGAACTGGCCAGGCACATTGGCCGATATCATTTCCTCGTGGGGTGCAGTCTCGATGGCCCGCCCGCGATCCACGATCATTATCGGCGCGGCATCCGCGGCGGCCCTTCGCACGAAGACGTGCTGCGCGGTATTCGTGTGCTCCAGCGCCATCACGTCGAATTCAACATCCTGGTTTTGGTCAGCCAGTCAAATGTGCATCGCGCACCGGAGGTCTACCGATATCTGACCGAACAGGGGTTTCTTCATCAGCAGTATGTTCCCTGTGTGGAATTCGAGCCGGATGGAACGCTCAAGCCGTTCGCCATCGACGGCGAGCAGTGGGGCGAGTTCATGTGCGAGTTGTTTGACCTGTGGTACCGCAACGACGCCTTTCATGTCTCCATACGCAACTTTGACGAGATGCTTCTTAAGCTGGTCGATGGAGTGAGCAACGTCTGTACGATGGGGCGGAACTGCTGCAAGTACTTCGTTGTCGAGTACAACGGGGACATCTATCCTTGCGATTTCTTCGTGCAGTCGGAACTCAGACTCGGCAACGTCCACGATACCTCATGGGGAGATGCGCTGGCCTCGCAAACCTATTGCGATTTCGGCGCGCAGAAATGCCAGTGGAACGACGCGTGTGACGAGTGCGACTGCCTGGATCTCTGCAACGGAGACTGTCTCAAGTTTCGCACCTACGGACGCGCGTCGTCTCGGAACCTCAGCAGGCTCTGCGCCGGATGGCAACGGTTCGTTCGGCACACACGCGAACATCTCGAGAAACTGGGGCAAGAGGTCCGCAGGCGACGTATCGAGGAGCAACGTCTGATGCGCCGAAGCCAAACAGCGGCCAGTTCGCAGCGCGGCTTGGTTAGACGCAACGGTCCTTGCCCCTGTGGCAGCGGCCGGAAATTCAAAAAGTGTTGCGGACGCTGAAGGTCACAGCGGCAACGAGCAATGGCGAAACGCCCGTAGACACTACGGTACATGGACAGGCTGTGAGTCTATTGTAGGCCGGAACGGCGCTGCGTTTGTTCCGGCCTTCACATGTTGTGGGCAGTCTCCCGACACACGTTGTGGGCAGTTCGCCCGACACACGTTGTGGGCAGTCTCCGGGCCAGCCCACGGAGATCGTACGGTTTTACGTTGTTGATTTGCATGGGTCTTCACATCATGTCACCTCTCCCTCGGGAGAGGTCGCGGCTTCAGCCGCGGGAGAGGGGCTTTATCGGCCTTCATAAAGTGACATGGTTCGCACTGATCATGGTCGCCTTCTCCCGGCCGCTACCGCGTCCGACCTCTCCCTCGGTAGACGTGACATGATCTTAACTCGAGAAGCAAGAAAGATTCAAAAACTGCACGACCTCCACGGTCGGAAAGGTCAATCAGTGAGTCGTGATTCGCCACAACATCAGGTCTGCTCCATCGGGTTGAGAAAAATCGACAACCGAAATTCACTAAACCGTTAATCTAGACTTCTTTTATCTTGATTGATCGCACAGTGTTCGGCAATAATTTCAGGTGTCCGTATGTCGGTGTACGTTGATTCCAAGAGAGAGAGGTAATTGCCATGAGCCGCTCCAATCAATGCGTGGTTGCAATTTACAAGAGACTAGCTGCGGCGAGAGACGCGACGCGCGCGATTGATCGCGGTGGAATACCGATGAAACTGGTCTCACTTGTCTCGACCAGTTGCCGGGCTGAGGCAGACGCCGACGGGCAATCTTACCAAAGCTACGACCATCTACCCACTATCTGTCCCCGCACGTGCGATGGTTCAATCCAGTGCGATTGGTCCGGTGCCTGTGTCCCGAAAATACTACAATTTGGCGACAACATGGAGAAGGACGCTGCCCTTGGGGCTGGCGTGGGTGGACTCGCCGGTCTCGTTACTGGTGCAGGCGTGCTGACGGTCGCCAACGGAGAATCTGCCGTTTTCGTAGCACCAATCATGGCCGCGACTGGCATCGTCGGAGCGCTGCTGGGCGCGATGCTCGGTTGGGGAGTGCATGGAGAGCACCTTGCGTGGTACGAACAAAAAGTGCGGGCGGGCGGTGCACTATTGCTAGTGCATGGCGATCCGTTGGAGGTTGCCAGGGCAAATGGGATCTTGCGAGACACCCACCCCGCGGAGTTACACATGCACGCCGAAACGAGCGCTGATGCCTACGAGCTTGACCCGGTAGAGTGAAGCGTTTCGATTGTTTTACACCATGGAGCCTGGAGCTGTTCGAGGAAGACGCGGATCACCAAGCGCTGGAGACAACTACGTTGACAATCAGACGTATCTGCGCTCCGTCTATCAACATTGTCGCCACCAACTTTTGGAAAGAAGAGACATACAATGAACTGGAAGCTGACTATTCTGTTGCTGACCATTCTCACCATCTCCCGAGTGCCGTCATTTGGCGCGGACGGTTTTGTTCCCCTATTTGACGGCAAAACGCTTGAGGGTTGGAATCCGCTTCCCGGCGGAACATGGGAAGTTACCGACGGCGTCATTGTGGGAAGCCAGGCCAATACGGAAAAACGCCATGGCATGTTGTTGTCCGAGAAACAGTACGGCGATTTCGTCGTCCGCCTGCAATACAAATCTCTCGAAGGCAACAGCGGCCTTTATTTTCGCGTTCAGAAGATCGATCACGCTGTCTCGGTGAAAGGCTTTCAGGCCGAGATCGATGCTGCTGGCAACGACGTCGGCGGCTTGTATGAAACCCTGGGACGTGCATGGGTCGTGCAGCCAAAACCGGAGGACGTGAAGAAGTTCTACAAGAACAAAGACTGGAACGAAATGACGGTCACCGCCATAGGTGGCAACGTGACCGTGACCGTCAACGGCGTCAAGACTGCCGAACTGAAGAACGACCCAGGCGTGCGCAAGGGCTATTTCGGTATGCAACTTCACGGCGGTCAGAAGATGCACGTGATGTTCAAAGACATTGAGATCAAGGTACTGTCCAGCTCGGTGCAGCCGGTGATAAGCGAGGAGATTCACGACACATCGCGGCCGCTGCCCAAGATCGTCACGCCCAAAAGCCTAGCGTCACTGGGGGAATCTCGCAAACCACCCCAAGAAGCCGTCGTGTTGTTCGACGGAACCAATCTGGATCAGTGGCAAGGTGGCCCATGGACGATCAAGGACGGAAACATGGAAACGGTCAAGGGCGACGTGATGACCAGAGAGGCGTTTGGCGACTGCCGATTGCACGTCGAATGGCGTGTTGCCGATCCGGACAGCCACGGCAATAGCGGAGTCTATCTGATGAATCTGTACGAAGTGCAGATCTATAACTCGCACAATAATCGCGCCGCGATCTATGCGGATGGCCAGGCGGCCGCGATCTATGGTCAGTACCCGCCTCTCGTGAATGCTTGTCGTCCGCCGGGCGAGTGGGAGGTTTTCGACATCACTTTTTATGGACCTCGTTTTGATGCGTCAGGCAAGTTGACCGAACCGGCGAGGGTCAGCCTGCTTCACAATGGCATCTTGGTACAACATGACGTCTCCCTGACCGGCCCGACGCTCCACAAGCGGCGACCTCTCTACAAGCAACATGCGGACAAGCTACCGTTCTACCTGCAGCACCACGGCGACCGATTGCAGTTTCGCAACATCTGGGTTGTGGGACTGTAGGCCAGATCGTACGACCCATCGGCCAAGATCAATTCTACACGACGTGTGTGAGGGTCTACACGACGTGTGTGAGGGGCGTTGAATCAATAATTGCCGTATAGTCGTTGTTCGCTGCTAACATTACGCCAACCTCGCCGAGCGAGCAGTGATTATAATTGATGTGCCAGTCCTAAGCGACGGACGAACGTCCGTCGCACGACAATTGCCAAAACGTTTGCCAGCCAAACAGAGAGAGCAACGTGACTCCAAATAACACCCCGGGCTCACCAGGTCAGATAGACCGTCGCAATGTACTCAAAGGGAGTGTGGCAACTTCGCTGGCATTGATGGCCGGTTCATCCGTGACGGCGAGTCGCGCCAACGGCGATGATTCCGAGCGAGATCCGACGCTGATCCAGCGAGAAAACGACCAACCAGGTTCGAAGGACTGGCAACTGACACGCGTTCGACTCGATAGCAACAAGTTCCGGTCGCCTTGGATCGAAGGATACTGCTCGAAACAAAGTGTCGCAGCTGGCGAATCGATCGACATCATGGTTTCCACCGATCCTGTCCAGGATTTTAAGATTGAGATTTTTCGCACCGGCTTCTACGGCGGTCGTGGTGCGCGATTGATGAAAACAGTTGGCCCGTTCAAGGGAAGAAGACAGCCGGTGCCGCCGATCGGAAAAAAGAATCTGCTCCAGTGCCGTTGGCAACCGTGTGTGTCATTGACCATTCCAGAGGATTGGACCAGCGGTGTCTATCTGGGACGTTTGACAACAACAACTGACGTCACTGGTCACGGGTATTGGCAAAGCTACGTCGTCTTCATCGTCCGGGACGACCGTCCAGCCGATATTCTGTTCCAATGCTCCGATAACACCTGGCAGGCGTACAATCGTTGGCCAAACAACTACTCGGTCTACACTCATCCCAAAGGCAACCAAGGACCATGGGCCGACGTCAGTTTCGATCGACCTTATGCAAAGTACGCACAGATTTTCGAAAACCCGCAGTCTGTCGGTTCTGGCGAGTGGCTTTGTTTCGAGTTCCCTTTTGCCCACTGGCTGGAAAAGCATGGCTACGACGTCACGTACTGCTCGAACAGCGACATGCTAACACCGGATCGCGGCTTGAAATGCAAATCGTTCCTGAGTGTCGGCCACGACGAATACTGGAACATTCGGCAGTACGAGAGTGTCGTGAAGATGCGGGACGAGGGCGTCAACTTGCTGTTCTTCTCCGGCAACTCAGTATGCTGGGTGACGCCGTACCGAGATAGCTACGATGGGCGCCCAAACCGCATCATGTTTCGTGGTGGACCTTATGGCGGCGATCATCGATATGCCGTCGAACGCGAACGAGACCACGGCCCATTTCCACATCGCGGGCCCGACGAAGGATACTTGATGGGCTCACGCAACGTGTCGCCCGTCAATGGCGGTGGCGACTGGGTTGTCGAGAAGCCAGATCATTGGATCTTTGCGGGGACAGATATGAAAAAAGGTGATGCGATTCCCGGACTGATCGGCTGGGAGTACCACGGCGATCCACCCGCGGATATCCCCGGCTTGGAAGTCGTTGCCAAGGGCATCGCCCTGCAAGGCGGTGTGAATCCACAAAACTGGACGGCAACCATATATCCCGGCCCAAAAGACAATTTCGTTTTCAATGCCTCAACGATCTTTTGGTGTCAAGACTTGTCCCGCCCGCCGGGGCATATGCTTCCCTGGTCGCATTGGTCCCGACCACATGGTCCCGATGAACGCGTGCAACAAATCACGCACAACGTGCTACAACGAGCGATCACTTAGCAGTGTTCGATCATTTATTGGCGGACAGTAATTCATTTTCGTAAACCACCAGCTCTGCTGGTGTGTACCCATCAGGCTCCGCCGTTTCACAGTGATGGGAATGGTACTTATCTTATTGCAACCAATTGGCTGTAAGTTTCTCGAATCTGTCACCTCTCCCGCTTGCGGGAGAGGTCGCGGTTTCAACCGCGGGAGAGGGTCATGCGCATTTACAATGTGGATCAGCGACGCAAGAAACCCTCTCCCGGCCGCTACCGCGTCCGACCTCTCCCGCAAGCGGGAGAGGTGCGAGTTACCGCCGTCGGCCCCTTTTACAGATTGTCCCGTTATGTAGGCAAGATACAAAGGTTGAAGGATTTCCTGTTATGTGTCGTACGGTGCGTCGAATCAAGACGTTATGTCGGGAGCACTCGCTACTAGCGAACACGAGGTTCGTGTCACCGTTGACGCAATCGCCTCGACACGTCGTCCAACTTGTACGCAAACCCGAATTGCACTTATCAGCGTGCCCTACCTTTCCCAAATAACAGGGCAATCTGTTTAGGGGCCTTCCTCATACTACCGGCTCTGCCGGTAGTCAGTGATTGGACTTATCCCCTGTTTTGCGTGACGCGTTCCGTACGGATAGAATGCAAGCGGGCCGAGACAACTCGACAACAGTAGAAACTGCCATGAAATCGACAAGACGTAGTTTTCTTACCGCGGGGCTTGCGGCTGTTGGAACGTCTTCCCTGCTGAATGCCGCTACGGCTGCCGAAACCGATACGATCGATTGCCTGGACTACGGCCGATCCTTCATTTGCAACTCCTCGACGGCCAACTCCGTGCGTTTCTGGGTTGAAAGCCGGACGATTCTCTACGACGACACGGCGGGAACGAAGTTGGTCATCTATCAGTGCGGATCGTGTAAGAGCGAGCGCACATTTGCCAAAGAGAATCTGCTCGCCGAAGACAACTATGATTTCATGCCGATCTATGGCGGCGAAGATATGCTGATTCTGCGCCGGCACGTTGACGCTCGCGATGGCTATCGAGAACTGCGCAAAGCGCAGGATGTGTGGGGAGAACCCAATATGCGGCTGCACTACGGTAAGACGGTCACGGAACTGAAGACGTTCGAGCAAATCCGTGACGTCACAGCGACCGACACGCCGCTGGCTGCCCAGACCGAAATTACCAACGAAGAGACTGGTCTGCGGTGTGTGCTGGAATACCCTATCAAAACGATGAACATCAGCATCGACAACAGTATCTGGCAGGTCGACACCGGCCCAATTGCCTTCCCCGACTTGACCAGGCGGTTCGATCCGCCCGTCGACAGCGTCCGATTGGCCTTTGCCGTATTCAACGCTCCACACTTCTGCGACTTCGTGATCGAGCAGCCAACTCCGGTCGTCCAGGACGAGCAGGAAGTCTGCAAGGTCTATCACTATTCCGCACCCGTCAGCTTCCCCGCGAAGAACCGAGTCCTGTCGGTGTCGGGCTAGCATTCGGATGCCGGCTTGTGAACATCGACGAAGGCAGCAGGATTGGTGTTCGTCAAATGACTGCAAAAGGAATCAACAGCACGAGGAACAGCAGAAACATGAATTTGAGCATTTCAATAACGAGTTCTACCATGCCGACTCTTACCGTCTGAATGTTTGCAGCATCTAACGCGCGAGATAACACCGGTGGTAGGTTACTGCGAATCTACTGCGCGGGCACGCACGCCAGCATCCCGAACCGGGCTCGTATCCAGCAAGTGTAAATCGCCCTCGGACGGGTTTACGAACCGCGGATCTTTCCCGTACGAGCCGCCTGTCTCTCTTACCGGCAACGACAACCGATTGCTTCTTTCTGGGCGGTCGATGCAGTACCAGTGGTTCTCTGAGAACTTGAAGGAATCGGGGGCAGTCCCGGCACCGATGTTTGTGGTTCCTCGCGTCTCGTCTGACCGGAAGGCGATCACGTTGTTGCTGAAGACTCCGTTGCGGCACGCAACGAACTGGCTACCACGTGACTCCTGCAGTATCCGCACAACGTAACGCATTGGTCGGTAGATCGTGTTGTACCTGGCGACGGCGCCATCGACACCGACGAAACAGATCGGGGCTGAAGAGCCGATGAACGTGCAGTCTTCGACGGTGATGTCCTTGGCTTCGTAGCCATTCACTTTGGGACGGAAGTAAGGAAGCCCGGTGCTGCCCCCAATGTTGACGGCTCTCCCCCCGGCGTTCTCGAATCGACACCGCCGAATCACGATGTCCTTGCTTCCGCCTTTGGCCTGGACGCCGCTCCCAGCGGTATCGCTGCGCTGGCGAAAGATGCAGCCAGTGACTTCTCCGTCGTGACATCCAACCATGTCAATTCCCGATCCGCCGCTTCCCCAGCGTTCGATAGTGCAATCTTCCACGCGAAAGTCGTCCAAACCGGACAGTTTGATTCCATCTCGATTGCCGTCCGGGCCGACATCGCGGACTGTCAGGCCATGAAGAACGACATGGTGTGCCGGGCTGTCATACGATCCACCATCGTCGATGTTGATGCCGTTTCCACGAGCTTCGGTTAGGACGAGGTTGTGAAGCTCGACAAAAGCCGGATCCGTGAGGTGAAAGCAGGAGTTCCGCCCTTTGAAAACGGGCGGGGCTTCCTTGTCCGCTGCTGCCAGAATGATCGGCTTGCCTTCTTCGCCTCGAAGCCCGTTGAAATCCAGCCCTCCTTGATACGTGCCAGGTGCAATCAGGATCGTCGTTCCCGGCTTCGCCTGTTCGGCTGCTTTCACAATCTGGTCACGTGTGTTCGCCGTGACGGTCTGCGTGAACGCCCATCGGCTTGACAACAGAATCAGTGAGACAGTAAGCAGGATCAAAACAGGAGGGAGGGGCCTTGTCCTATGCCCCACGCCAGCAAACGTCGAACACAGAACGAGTCTTGAGGTGGCGGCTTGTTTCATTTCTACGCCCTTGAGAGACGAGCTCGCTGTCGTGGCCATTCGAGTTTACTCTGATGGCTGACTTGCTCGAAACGTGTACAGATCCGCGTCTTTCAGGAAGAACTCAAAACGGATGACTTCCCCGGCCAGCGACTCCAATGACTTTTCTTTCCAGCGGACCTCGTGGTTCACATCGTCATCAGAGAACGACTCGCACTCATCGTAGTCAAAGCCGTCGATCGCTTTTCGTTTTGCGTCGGTCACACGCACGCTGACTTCGCCATGTTGAGCGTCCGCGTTGATGGCCAACCGACCGCCGGGCCAGAGGATCTTCCGAGTGCACACAACCCCGCCCCGTGATGGCCCATGCATTGAAACGAAGCCTTCTTTCCTCATCTTCACGAGGCCGATCCCTACGTTGCGTTCACTGGTGCCGTGAGGACCATCCCAGCCAGCGTAGTACATCCACCACTGGTCGCCAACTTCGAGCCACTGGTAGCCGCTGAACACCATCCCATCGTCCCAGGAACCATCGTTCCCCCGAGCGATTAGTTTTGGCCGACCGGGCATTCGCTTGAAGTTGAAGCCGTCACGACTCCAGGCCAATTCCGTGTGAATGTCCGTATTCATCTTGAACGGCCAAAGGAAGCCCCAATAGATGTTCGCGTAGTATCGAGTCGGCATACCGTAAAAGAAGTTAAACCCCGCGTCTTCATCCAGTTCGTCCGGAATGAGGATATTCTGAGGTTCCGTGTCCCATTTCCTCCAGAGGTCTTTGCTGCTCATCCGAGCCACACGCCGCGAAGCACCCGTGTCGATAATGTCGCCGCGAAATGTGCGGTAGATATGCTTGGCTCTGCAGAACATCACGTATTCTTTTCGCCGAGGATCGTAGACGACGGCATTTTGGGTATCGCTGTGCATTGAGGCGATGTTGGTTGCGCTATCGCGATCCCAGTGGATGCCGTCTTGCGATCCGATCAGATGGCTTCCACCCAAACCGCCGTAGAGCATGACGAAGCGATAACCATTGAGTGCTTCCTCGGGGACTTCGAGCATATAGACTTGGCTTCCCCGCTTTCCCTTTAAGCCTGTCCAAACGATATTGTTTTCTTTCGTCCCTTTCCAATCGTAGAGTCCCAGCTTCGGTAGCTCCCACGACAGACCGTCCTTTGACTCGGCGTATGCAATGGCATAGCGACCTGACTTGCCTTGGACTGGCGAAGCCACCCACGTTTGATACCACATGCGAAAGTGGCCAGTCTCTTCGTCTTTGACAATGGATGTGTATCCACCTTCCCCGGCGATCACTGGGTTTCCTACATGCTTCAGCGGTGGATGAAACACTCGCTTCATCGACTCCTGTTTGTATTTGATTGCCCAGTGATTATCGATGATGAAATTGTCGATCACAAACTGAGGTGTACTTCCGATCTCAACGGGTTCGTGTGGGAGAGGGCCAACGTCGCTATTCACTCGCGCGGTCCAAAGAAGTACAAGCACGCCAACCAAAGTAGCATCACGATAGGCTCGCATCGCTATTCACCTCGTCTCTCGCTCAAACTCCCAGAAAGAAAAAGGGCCGTCAGGTGGGGCAGATACCTGACGGCCCAGAAGGGATGCCATCGCAGTGGGGCAGATACTGCGATGACCGGGCACGCAGGTCGGGGCAGAGACCTACGCGCCATTCAACTCAGTCTATTCGGTGGGGATGAGCGGGACAAGTAGTTGGCTATCCAAGGTCTTGACTCCACCGGTAGAAGTAGGCGATGCCGCGGTCGTTGACCCAGTAGAGATGGCCTGCATGTAGCACCGGGGACGGAACATAGGCACCACCGCCAGTCGACCACACGACGTGGGATTTCGTGACATCACCTTTTCCACCCGTGCGGATAGCCGTTCGGCCACCGCTCCGGCCACCGATCGCGTAGACGATTCCGTCTTGAGTTACTACCGTCGGGCATGAATTCGTGTCCACTTTCGTTTCGGCGTACCAGCGGAGTCTGCCGTCCTCAGGTTTTAAGCTCCATGTTTCAAAAGGCACCGAGATCACCAGTTCATCCTCGCCCATTGGATTCTCGACAATCAACGGTGTGCAGTAGCACCGCGACAAGCTCGACGCTTCTTGCTTCCAAAGCTCCTTGCCGGTTAGCTTGTCCAGCGCGCGGATTGATTCGCTCTCGGCGCCAGCGGTGACAATCAGGCGGTCTTTGTACAGGATCGGGCTGGCTGCAGAGCCGAACATCGAAGCACTCTCCTGCCCAACATCTTTCTGCCAAAGCTGTTCTCCCTTCATGTCGAAGGCCAACACACCGGTGTTGCCGAACAGCACGTAAATACGCTCGCCGTCGCTGACAGGAGTGTGCGAGGCATAACCGTGCCCTGTTCCAAACGATGGTCCGCGGACCTCAGGCGCGCGTGAAGGTATGACCTTGGCCCACGCGACCACGCCGTCATGACGATGGACGCAGATGAGATGGCGTTTCAGGTTCTTGAGATCACCATCCGCATTAGAGTAGCAAGTAACAAAAACGTATTCCCCGACCACAATAGGACTGGAGAACCCCTTGCCTGGCATCTCCAATTTCCAGTTAACGTTCTTCGTGTCGCTCCACTCCGTGGGAACCTTCGTATCGCTGCTGGTCCCGTTCCCATTGGCCCCTCGAAAACGAAGCCAATCGGCGGCTTCGAGATGCATTGCCGTGACGGAGGTGGAGAAAAGAACTGCGAGAAGGACGCCGTGACGGCGCCAGCCGAGAGATGAGTCGACCATCCTATTGGGCTCCCTTCGACGATGTGAAATGCTGTTCTGCTATACAAGCTGAATCGCAGAACATCTAATGTAGGATTCTCTAGCGTCGAATCGAATATTGCAACCGTTCGCGACACGTTTCGAGCAATCAGTTCTTTTCACCTACGCCCAACCTTTCGCCTGTCTCAATTCTTGGTCGATTTGTGAACTGGCGATCGTGGTCACAGCCCCGCGAGTCGTTCGTCGATCGTTAGTTCCGACTGGGATGGTCTTTTGGCCCAAGGATCACTCAGCCCGCGCAGATCGTCGTGGAGTTCATTCAGCGGCGCCAAGTTCTGGAACAGATTGCAGTCCGCGATCAGTCGTCCCAGGGCGCTGCCGCGAGTCTGCTCGGCGTACTCGGCCACTCGTTCGGCGATCTTAATCGAGATCAGGTTGTCGCGCATTGGGGCACCGAAAGCCAGGTGATTCTTGGCGATCGGTTCGAGGGCCAGCAGCCCTCCGGCGACGATCAGGCTGAGGATCGCTCCCTGGCTGGCACCGATTCCGCATCCGACCAAGCGATTAATTGTGTCCAGCGACGGCCGCTCGAGGTAGTATCGCACCACCAACCAGTTTATCAGCTTGGCAACGCCGAACACGATCTAGAGGCCAACCACCAACGCGATCAATACACGGTTGGCCGCACCGCTCGTCCCAAACAGGTACGCAAACTGTGGTTCGCAGAACAGTCCCAGGGGTGGGGCCAGCAGTGCGGCAGCGGCCAACCCGCAAAACAAACTCGCAAGGCGGCTTGCCTTCTTGCGATAGCCGCGTAGAGCGAACAAGACGATGGCAGTCAGGGCGAACGCTGTGACATGGTCCTCCTGAGCAACAAAGTAGCCGACGACCCCGCAGCAGACACCCAATGTAAACAACCATGGCCAGAACGCTGGTTCGCGATTCCCGTTCATCGTCTGCCTCTTACAGTTGTCCGAAAGATATGTCGGCTTCTGAACCGGCGCCCCGTCAAAAACGGGTGCTTTTCAATGAAAAGTATAGTCCGGCAATTGAGGTTGGCTGCGATTACAAACGCGAGCGTAGCCTAGTCGTTCCGGCTTCAAGGAAGTCTACACGTCCGTTTTCGGCCGTGCCCCGTGCGGTCGCAGGGAATCGGCGTGTATCAGTTACGCGGCTTGCCGGGCGTTGGACGGCTGGCAGTCCGAGAAAATGGCTGGAAATTCGGTCGACAGGCACACGGTTTTATGGATTGACCTATCGCTCTTTGAGAGTATGTTCGTGGGAAGATTCCTATCCATCACCTAGGAGGCTTTCCCATGTCGCGTAGCACCCGCCGTGGCTTCATTCAACAATCGGCTGCCCTTGGCATTGGCCTGGGCTTAGCCGCCGGAGTAAGTGGTAAAACATTTGCCGCAAACGACAAGATCAGCGTCGCCTGCATCGGGGTCCGCGGGCGCGGCAACTCGGTGATGCACAGCTTCGCCGCTGAGCCGGATTGCGAAATCACCCATCTCTGCGACGTCAGAGAGCCGATCCGCCGTCAGCGGGGCGCGGAGATGAAGCAGAAAACGGGGCGCGCGCCCACACTGGTCAACGACTACCGTGACCTTCTCAACGACAAGTCGATTGACGTTTTCATGGTCGCTACGCCGGATCACTGGCACGCCCTCCTCACCATCGAGGGTTGCTTAGCCGGCAAAGACGTTTACGTCGAGAAGCCGGCCAGCCACAACATCCTTGAAGGGAAGACGGCGGTGGCCGCCGCTCGCAAACGTGACCGTATGGTGCAAATGGGCACGCAGATCCGCAGCGCTCCTTTCCTCCAGGAGGCCATCGAATACGTAAAGAGTGGCGCCCTTGGCAAAGTGATCTATGGAAAGGCCTGGGAGACCAGTCGCAACGGCGCCGTGCATCTGCCACAGGACGGCGAGCCACCGACTGGACTCGACTACGAGATCTGGCAGGGGCCGGCGCCCGAACGGCCCTATAACAGCTCAATTGTCGGCAATGCCTGGCGCTGGCTCTTCGACTACGGCACGGGCGATTTGGGCAATGACGGCGTACACCGTATCGACTACTGCCGTCATGTCATGGGTCTGGACGGTATGCCCGAGGCGATCTCCTGTTCCGGTGGCAAGTTCTTCTTCGAGGATGACCAACAGTGGCCTGATACCATGTTGATCAACTATGAGTATCCGGGCAAAGTACTGCAGTACGAAATGCGTCTATGGTCTAGGGCAAAACTGCACGGCGCCGGCGAAGGGGCGACTATTTATGGCGAGAACGGCTGGGTGCTGCTGACCAATACGTCGTGGAAGGCCTACGACGCCGCCGGCAAGCTGGTCAAGCAGGGCAGCAGCGATGTGGGGCAGCAAGCGCACATCCGAAATTTCCTCGACGCGGTACGCAGCCGCAAACGTGACTCGCTTAACCAAGAGATCTATTCTGGGCACGTTAGCACCCTGATGTGCCATGCAGGCAACATTTCCTGGCGGACGGGCAAGAAGTTGCGATTGGATTCCCAGACGGAGACGTTCGATGACAAGGAGGCTAACCAATACGTTGGCCGCGAACATCGCAAGGGTTTTGAGCTGCCAAAGATCGGCTGACCAAGAGCAGTATCGGGATTCGTGCCTACCGTTTCGGCATTTTTGCCTGCGTACGGCCAGAAACACAGTGGCAAGTGAGACAATACGAAAGGACCCATTACGTCGGCGATTAGACTCATTCAACACTGCCTGCGGATTTCTTTGGCTGCTTGTGCCAGATGCGGTTGAGCATGCGTCCAGCACTTTCTACGATCCGGTAGCCGGCGTTCGATTCTAATCGTGTCCAGTAGATCGGCTGACCCGAATAGCCGCCGCCCAGGATGCCGTAAATTGTCGGGCAATAGCCGCCGTAACCGTCAGCAAGACCTACGACGGCTGTGATCGGCGCGGGACTGCGACGTTTGATGTCCAGACCAAACTGACAGTACAGTTCACAGGGCTGTGTCACCAGCGCGACGTCTCCGATGCGCACTGTGTGAACGGGCAACGTATCGATCGGGTTCGCGCCGTACACTTCCTGCAGATGAACCGCTCCGAACGCCATGATCATCTGCATGCCACGTATGTTCTCTCCCGCGTCGATTCGAGTGAGCACCATGCGGGCGTCAGCCAGTCGTTCGGGGGCGGGCAGTCGAACTTCGACCTGCAGGTCGTCGTGCGTGTGGGCGAGGGGGGGATGATCGTGGTAAGAAACGTTCTTATGCAACCGTAGTGTTTCACTTGCAACCATGCCAGCAATTCGCTCGAGCTTCTCATCGCGAGATTCACCGCGGCGGTGAAGCATGTCATCGATGGCGATATCGCCCTGGGCTCCGTTCATGTACAGCACGGGGATGTCGCCCAGTTCCTTGCGAAGAATCTTGCGAGCCTCGCCGGGAAAGTCGGCCGAGTAGATGCCGGCTGCGTAGAAGATAGTCGGGTGCGTTGTGTTGTGGTGCAACACTGCGATCAGCTTGCCGCTGGCATCAGCGGCGAAGATGGCCAAATGCTGCGGATCGTCAGGACCTTCCAGTCCGGCGAAGTCCTCACACGACGCATCTCCGTGCATCGTATGCGTTCCATCGGCCCAGCATAGACGGCGATTGAAGCCGATCTGCGCCTTTCCCTTCGCCCAGCCAATCTTTCCGGGCCTGGCTGACCGAACGGCCTCTTGAGCAAGCTCCACGAGCCAGCTTTGCAGTCGTTCCAGATAAGTCTGATCGATCGGCATGAGATAGTTGGTCTTCAACAACGAAGGGCCACCGTGCGTGTGCGTGCAGGTAATGAGTATGTGACGCGGCGGAATCTCTGTCGCCTCTCCCATTGCTTCACATATGACAGCCGTGTGCCCTGAGTTCAAACCGACCAGATCGCAACTGACCAACAACAGTTTCGTCTCGCCGTCGGACAGGTAGAGTCCATTGGCTTCCAGATCGTCGCGTTGTTTCGTTGCAGTCCGAGGCACTCCAGCTCCCTGCACCCAACCCCCGATGCGGTTGTTTATCACCTTGCTCGCAGCGCCGACTTGCAAAGGTGGTGAGTCTTCGGCCAGTGCCTGCGTTACCAGTGCAAGGACGATAAGGCTAAGTGAGGAGATTCTTTTCACAGTCATGTTCGACCTCGTTTAGTGTGTCTTAGACCCACGGCCTACGGCCGTGCGACCCTGAAAGGTCCCGCCGAACGTGGGCTGGTCGGGAGACCAGCCCACAACTTGTTGTTTCATGTAAACGCCCCGCTTTGTGGGGCGAGCCAGAGCCGCGGCCTGTGGCCGTGGTCGATTGCATTTTTTGATCCACATAACGCCAACTGGATAACCATTTGTGGATGCTCGAATACATGCCGGCTACAATTGTACATCGTACCAGAACCGCGTCAGCGCAACCAAAGTAGCAGGCACACTCCCTGTGCCGTCCGTCGCTACGCCACACGGAGTGTCCCTGCTATCTATCAAAGTGTGACTGCAACTATCAAACAAAGTGACCAAGAGAGATTCGAAGTGAGCGAACAAAGAGGATATACATCGATGCGACATCTCATCTTCATGCTTCTGTTTTGTTCCCACGCCTACGCGGCAGATCGCCCCAACATCGTTCTCATCATGGTCGATGACATGGGCTGGTCGGACCTTGGCTGTTACGGTGGTGAAATCGACACCCCTCACATCGATTCCCTCGCCGCGGATGGGCTGCGTTTCACGCGTTTCTACAACAACGCCGTTTGTGGTGCCACGCGGGCTTCGCTGCTGACGGGACTCTACTGCCAGCAAGCGGGGCATCGCGGCGACCGATGGAACGAGCCAAAGGACTTTAACAAGTGTGTGTTGATTTCCGAGGTCCTTCACGCCGGCGGTTACCACACCGCGATGGTCGGCAAATGGCAGGGACGTGACCTCGCGGTCAAGCGCGGGTTCGACCGCTTCTTCGGACCGAACTGCCAGGGCAAAATCAGTTATTGGAATGCCGTCGTGAACAACGATTTCAGTCTCGACGACCAACCGTGGGAATTCCCGGAAAGCGGGTTCTTCATGACCGATGCTTTCAACGACTATGCGGTCGAGTTTCTCGAACAGGCCGCCAGGGGCAAGAAACCGTTCTTTCTCTACGTTGGTTACATTGCGCCGCACTGGCCGTTACACGCCCGCGAGGAAACCATTGCGCCCTATCGCCAGCGCTATCGCAACAAAGGCTGGGGCGGTTGGCGGGAAACGCGGATCAAACGCCAGCAGCAAGCCGAACTGCTCCCGAAAAACGCAAAGCTGGCTTCCGTGCCAGATTCGATTCCGGATTGGTCCGATGATCCGCACAAGGACTGGCAGGCAGAGCGAATGGCGGTCTATGCGGCTCAGATTTCTAATGTTGATCTCGGCGTAGGACGCATATTGGAAGTTTTGCGAGAGTCCGGAGCAGATGAGAACACGTTGATCCTGTTTCTCTCGGACAACGGCGCCGCACCGAACGGCGGCCTGACACCGGCGCAGAATGGATTTGGTTTCGGCCCGGGATCGAGCAACAGCGGCTGGAGAAAGGACGCCATCGCGATCAAACCCGGCAGCGGACCCAATTTGATGCCGGGTCCGCACGACACGTTTGCCGGTTACGGAATCGCTTGGGCGACAACGAGCAACACGCCGTTGCGAAGCCACAAGCAATCGGCCTACGAAGGCGGCATTCGCACGCCGTTGATCGCACGCTGGCCCCATGCTGTCAAAAACGGCGGTGAGTTGACACGTCAACCGGGTCATATCATCGACATCATGGCAACGTGCCTCGACGTAGCCGGCGTGGATTACCCCGCTGAGTTTCAAGGCCGGCATCCGTTGCCGATCGAAGGTAAGAGTCTCGTGCCAATCTTCCACGGTAGACAGCGGCCTGGACACGAGCTGCTGGCGTGGAAGTGCGGGCGCGGCCGAGCCATCCAGATGGAAAACTGGAAACTGGTCCGGCCACGCGACGATCGCCCCTGGGAGCTATACGACCTGGGAAACGACATCGGTGAAACGAACAACCAGGCATCGAAATTCCCAGACCGCGTACACAAGATGGCCGCGGAATACGAGACGTGGCGTCAACGCGTTGGCGCTCAATAATTCTGTAACACCCCCCGACAAGCAGCACGATGAAAACTAGATCATCCATCACCCGCCGGCGATTTCTTGGAATCGCGGCAGCGGGCACAGGCGGGCTTTTGACACCCGCCACCCGCCACTCGCCACTTGGCTGCCGCGCCTTCGACCCCTGCATCCACAGAGGGCGCCGTCGACCATTTCTGGTATCGCCTCGCGCCGGAAGGCCCCTACATTGATTCGCAACGTGATAACCAGGCGTTCGGGTTCGGGGATGGAAGGGTCCTATTATCCGAGGATAACGGCCGAACTTGGCCTCACCAGTCGGATTTTCCTAATGCGGATAACATCACCTTCAGTTGCATCCTGAAGAACGGGAACATCTTCTTCGCCACGCGAACGAAACTTTACTTGAGCGCCGACAAGCTCAAGTCGTACCAGCAAATCACGGTCAAAGATCGCGATGGGAGCGATTACCAGCCACACACGCCGCGGGACCCAGATCAACCCGGCTGGTATTTCCATCCCCTCGACGGGGTTCACACCTGGGACGTCGACGGAACGGAAATGCTGGTGTGGGGGAACTACTGCAACGTCATCGGCGGCCCGGTTCCGGTGAATATCTACTACTCCACCGACTACGGGCAGACCGTGAAGATTGCGTACTCGTTCGGACAGAATCCCCGCTACCAGGATCAGGACGCCAAATCTGGAATGCTGTTGGGCAATCCCCAGAACCTCGTGATTTGCCGCCACATTCACTCGGTGGCCTACAATCCGGCCGAACGGGCTTTTTACGCCTGCACCGGTGACAGAGACTTGGAAGATCGGCAAGAATGCCACTGGTTGCGTGGCAACTATGACGCAAAAAAAGATACGTGGAGTTGGCAGGTTCTCGCTTCGGCGGATCGAAACTCACGCTTCAAATCAGGCGGCATCAACTTTGTCGACGGCCAACTCTACTGGGCCGCCGATGCGAACGGCCCCATACAGCCCGGCCAGAAGCACGACCGCGGTATCTTTCGCTGCGACCCAGCGGATCTCGCCAATCCGGCGAAGCACACGATGCTCTTCAATCCTGAATACGAATCCGCAAACATGATCATCGAAGACGGCGTGATTCTATCTGCACATTACGCGCCGGCATCGCCTTATCACACAGGTTTCATCATCTCGCCGGACATGGGCAAAACCTGGGCACAATACGACCTCAAACAGTTCGGAAAACGATCTCCGGTTCGGTTTCAGAAGAAGAACAGTGACGGATGGTTTCGTGTGGATCTGCGAAAGGGATGGATCGAGCGCGGCGAGGTCTTATTCATCAAACCGAAGCCGTGACTCGGAGATCAGTCCCGTTTGGTCCAACTCGAGTTGGACCCACCATCGCTGCCACCATCGCGGACCTTTGTCTGGCGCTGTTTGACTTGGAAATCGCATTCTGTTCACCGTAACGCTCGCCACCGCGCACCTTGAGAGTTACAATCGGCCGAGCTTCACAACTTCCACTCGGCACACGCATGGCAGAGAAACGCGACAAGACAGAACTTAAAAGCACCGCTCGGACCACGAACATCCGCTGGATGATTCTTGGGTTGGCCTGCTCTACGAGTTTTCTAACGTACATCCATCGGTATGCTTGGGGTGCGACGAAGCCGTACCTCAAAGAAGAGTACAATCTCACAAATGCCGATCTTGGCTGGCTTGATGGCGCGTTCAACTTGACGTACGCCCTTGGCCAGTTCCCCGGCGGTTTGGCTGGCGATCTCTTTGGGCCACGGATGATCGTGCCGCTGGCGGCCGTTCTCTGGACCGCCATGATGACGGGCCCGGCATGGATCGGCGGCTTCTGGCGGTTGCTTGGACTTCGCCTCGCGTTTGGTGCAACACAAGCGCCCGCCTATCCGAACTTGGGCAAGATCACCAAGAGCTGGTTTCCCTTGTCGATTCGCACTTCGATCCAAGGAATTGTCGCCTCATTGTCCGGCCGCGCGGGCGGCGCGGTAGCGCCTTTCATCATTGGTGTGGTGCTGATGGGAGCGTTCCACCTTAGTTGGCAGAGCGCGTTGTACGTCTTGGCTGGAGCGGGAATTGTCTTCGCCGTCGCGTTTTGGACGTTGTTTCGCAATTACCCGTCCGAGCATCCGATGGTCAGTCAAGAGGAAGCTCAATTGATTGCCGCAGATGAGCCAATAGAAGCTCCTGGGACAACTGCGAGATTCAATTGGTCATGGGCGAACAGATCAAATCTCGCATTGTTTATGGGGGCATCGTTTTGCAGTTCATTCGCCGACAACTTGTTCGTTTTCTACATGCCACAATTCCTTGTTGATGAAAAAGGCTTCAATCCGATTCAAATGGGAACCTTTGCCGGCCTGCCAATTCTGGGTGGAGCGTTAGGTGGGATGTGCGGCGGGATCTTGAACGATGTCCTGATTCGAGCCACCGGCAATCGTCGCCTGTCGCGGAGCCTTGTCGCTTCCGGCGGAAAAACCATCGCAGCCGTGCTGATCGCCGCCAGCTTATTTGCCGGGGATGGACGGACGGTGATGTTCGTCCTGTTCTTTTGCAAGTTCTTCAGCGATTGGAGTCAACCAACCTGGTGGGGCACAGTCACGGATATCGGTGGCCCAGCTTCAGGGCGTGTGTTTGGGATGGTGAATATGGTCGGGTCGATCGGTGCCACCGTCGCGGGACCCGTGATGGGATATGTGCTGGGCGAGGACCGCTGGGCCGTGCTCTTCCTCTTCGTGGGTGCGGTCTATCTCCTTACTGCATTGTTCTGGGCATTCGTAAACTGCACACGGCGCCTCGTTGTTGCAACAACGGAACCGTAGTACGGGGTTTCAGATCAACCTACATCTCGGCAACGATCAATTCAATAGGAGCGGTGACAATGCATCGAACGCGCAGCACACCTCCACGACCTACAATCATGATTCCCGCGGTTGTAATCAGTTGGCTCGTCGCGGCACTCAATATGGTACCTGCACATGGAGGAGATTTTGCCGTGCCGCCAACGATTTCCGCGCAAGCCCGGAAAGCACTCGCGCAGTTCAGTCGCGCCGCGGCCACCGCGCCGCTGCCAGCGCCAGACGATTTTGAAGCTTGGAAGGAGGTCCAGGCACGAATCGAGAAGCAGCGCGCAGAAGCCAACTCAGCAGTGGTCAAGCAATATCAGCCTCGCATTCAAGAGCGCAAGCTGGGAGGCGTTCCGGTTCTCGACATCAAACCCAAGGGATGGAAGACCAGCAGCAACGTGCTCGTCTATACCCATGGTGGGGCCTACGCGTTGTACAGCGCCAAATCAAGGTTGATGAGTGCGGTTCCAATGGCCAATGACACGGGGCTGCGTGTTGTGTCAGTGGACTACACCTTGGCTCCGCAGGCCAAATGGAACGAAGTCACCGGCCAGGTTGTTGCTGTTGTCCGGGCATTGCTCGAAGAGGGGCGTACATTGAACAACATAGCCATTTACGGCGAGTCCGCCGGGGGTGGGCTGGCTGCCGGAGCGGTCCTGAAGATGCGAGACAAAGGGCTGGGTATGCCCGCCGCAGTTGTCTTATGGTCACCCTGGTCGGACATTACCGAAACGGGAGATTCCTACACGACACTCAAAGGGGCCGATCCGCTGTTGTACTATCCGAACAACCTCCAGAACTGTGCCGATGCCTATGCGGCGCCGGCCGACCAGAGACACCCCTATGTGTCTCCTGTCTACGGCGACTACTCCAGTGGTTTCCCCCCCACATTGATCCAAGCTGGAACAAAGGAGATCTTCCTGAGCAACGCAGTCCGGCACTACCAGGCACTCGATAACGCCGGCATCCCGGTAAAGCTCGACATCTACGAAGGCATGTGGCACATCTTCCAAGTGTTCAACCACGATCTTCCTGAATCGAAGATTGCGCGAAAAAAGGTGAGGGCCTTCTTACGCCAGCATGTTGGAAAGTAGAGTGCGACCACCAGCCACTAAGACGCGAGACCAGTCGTTGAACTGTCGCGACTATGAGTGGTTTCTCAAAGTATGACAAAGCAACCACTTGGACGGAGGAAGATCATGTCCGGACTTGGGATCAAATTAGGGATCGTATGCAGCATCTGTGTGGGGGCCGTCAGTTCGACGGGAGCACAGATCGTGTCAGATTGGTCTGAAGGTGAATCCACTTGGACTACGCAGAGCTACTGGGAGGACGAGAGCATCCGGCAGAAATACACCTTCACACCGAAACTGGATGACCGAGTAACGGGCAAATCCAGCGTGCAAGTCCACATGCAAGTGGGGGCGAAACGTCCCAGAGACTTCGTTGAATTGCGTTTGGCGTTACCGAGGCCGCTGGACTTGTCCCGGGCCGAGGCGGTCGAGCTGTGGCTGAAAGTCGTCGATGGATCAGGTTTGAAGGCGCGCAATGCGTACTTCTGCAGTCCGGGGTTCAAGAAACTCGCCATGGCCGATTGGCTCGATGAAATCGACATGTCCGCACCGGGGCAGTGGCAACGGACCGTGGTTGATCTCACCAACGTGCGCGTCCTCGACAAAGCCACGCCGAATCAGGCCGGCATCTACGACCGACACGACGTGACAACCATCTGTCTGAACTTCCAACTGCCACCCGGCGCGGCTGACATCACGTTGCTGATTGATGGGATGCAGACCACGACGCTACCTCCGCTTCCCGAGCGTCTACGGGCGGCAGCGGTCAAAGCGGATCGGGGATTCTGGAGATGGCGGGCCAAGTATCCTGAGAGGGATTTGTCCCCTCGACCGAATGACGGGCGAAACCTGTCACTGAGTATTCGCAAACTCACTCATGGCATCGCTCCCGAACGACCGTTTCTTATCTGGGGCATCGGGCCAAGCTATCTCAATTTTCTAGGAGATGGGACTGCTTTGGCGTGTCACCTGCGGCAACGCTTTCCAGATGCCCCTCCTATCGTTTACAAGAAGCACGTTGGCTCGTCGGTGCCCTGGCGCTACGTACTGGGCTGGGCAAAGCAGCTGGTTGTCCCCGAACAACCGGACTTGGTTCTCCTGTACGGCATCGGACTCGAGAGTGATCTGGAGAAAATCTTTCGGACGCTGCGCAGGCACACGACCGCCGACATCATCGTGGCGAGTGTCCATTGGAAGGGTGACGACGTCAAGAATTGGGGGAAGGATGAAGATGCCACGAATTTTGGGGACATTCCCGAGATGCGCCGCATTTGTGAAAAGTATGGCGTGGAGTTCGTGGAGAACCGCAAGGAATGGGCGCAGTACCTGCGTGATCAAAACATGAAAGTTGAAGTGGATCCCGATGATGGTCTGCTTCTGGACGCAGTGCATCAATCCAAGTATGGAGCACTTGTGATCAACGAGAATATCGTTTGCCATTTTGCCGCCAGAGACACATATGCCTATCATCCCGGCAGCCGGGAACGCCGCCTGAGCGTGACGCGCGGCGAGTCGGTCTCCGGTAAGGAAAGTGCGACGATTTCAGGTCCGAGTTGGACCGTACGGGAGGGTGTGGCCAGCACCGCCGCTTCGAGTAACCGGATCAAGGTCCGTTTCACAGGCAATCGGATCGATCTCATAGGTGTCAAGTCGCCCGGCGGCGGCAAAGCCCGAATCATGCTGGATGGCCTGCCCGCGGAAGAGGTGTCTTGTTTTCTTGCCGGTCCGATTGTGTGTGGCAGCAATAATGCCCGTCCAAAGAGCGGCTCCGTCAGGGACATCGGCCCTCACGGCATCGCGCTTCGCGAGGATCTTGTTCCACAGACCTGGACAATCTTGGTGGCGGACGACGAAGGAAACTACGAGCTAACGGGCAGCGTCACGGGGGCCGATGGCAAGGGTCATATGTTGAAGCCGTTTGTCAGCAACAGTGGTCAGATCGGCATTCCGCCGGAACTCTGGCGTCATGGGGCAGGGTGCGTCCCATTTCTGCACCCATGGGATGGCACGATTGTCAACAGAACAGGCGATGTCTATACATTCAACGTCTATCGAACCTGCGAATCGGTGGTTGATTTCCATGGCAAAGGCGGTGAATTTCGCATCAATCTCTTCCAAGCCCTGCCGAATCAAGCGCACGTTCTTGAGCTGATCACCGTCGGAGATGGCAAAGTGGCTGTCAAGCTCTTCGACATCTATGAGCCGCCACTGCGTTGATCGTCCATGATACGGAGCTTAGTGCTACGTCCTACTGGTCAGTTTCCGTCTACCCGTTACCTCATCGATTTCTTTGCGTCCCGTTTATTGTCGCTGAGGACTCAGCAACATGTGTCACCTGACGGGTACGACCTTCTCATCGACTCGTCTGTCGGCAACGAGTTGGAGCAAGCCAACGACCGTATCAACGATCTTTGGCTCCGCGTCGACTTCCAGTAAACTTGTCCGTGCTCGCCAAGTCGTATAACCGCCGAGTTTGTGTTGCTCAGGTGGCGGTAAGTAACCTGCGTATCCGTTTGCCAGGTCGATGGTAAATGTTGTCCCCAGCGGGCTCCGCTTCTTGATTGTCAATCCGGTACTGCCGAAAGCTTCGTTCGGCAGCGCCGTGATCCCCAGCCCTCCGATTCGAATAGCTTGTAATTTGATCTCGCGAGTGGGAGGCAATTGGCTCAGCAGCACAGTCTCCCGCGCATAAGACTCGACGATATTCGTGGGTCGCCCATTTTCAAGTTTCGCCAACACCTGTTCGGCAGCCTTGACTTCTTCGTCATCGGGCATGCGGACATTAAGCTCCAACGCCTTCTCTTGCATCACCAGTGGTACCCAGTCGAAGTACTCGATCTTCTGGTACGTGTCGAACGCTGTCTGCGCTATTTCATCCGCAACAGAGAATCGGTCAAATTTCCGACGAGACGGGCTATCGAAATCGAGGCAATTCGCATCACCGCTGGTGCCATTGGAGAGCATACCGACAAAAGGCGGTGAACTGTTTTCCGCGTTCAGCAGCTTGGTCATGTTGCGGCAGAAAACTCCAAAATAATCTGCTGACACCGCTGGCGCGCCAACGTAATGAGTAGAGTAGTTGGACAACAGCGCGATCGGCTTCCCGGCAGTCGTTTGTACTGATAACACTGAAACATCAGGATCGGATGGTCCAGTCCGTTTGATTTTGTTGGCGTTCGTATGTCCCGGATTCATCTGCGCCCGATCGTTTGTCTTGCCGCTAAAGAGATTTGTTGGGGCAGTTCCCGGTTTCATCAAGTATCTGCGACAGAACACGTTCTTATCGTTCTTGCCGATCCCCCAACCAATCCGTGCCGGACGAAGATTCTCTTTGGCAAGTGCAATCCCCTTGGCAATCTGGCGAACCAGAAACTGGGCGTACTCCGTATCTGGATCGGTGGCATGGGCCGCCGTCACGGCCGGAGCGGAATGCGTGTGAGTCGCGGCGATCAACATACGGTCGTGCGCGATTCCCGTCGCTTCATTCGCCAGTTTCTTCGCCTGATCCAACAGTTCACGAGAAATCAGCAAGCTATCTACAATGACAATAGCCAGTTCTGTCTTGCCATCGTCAAGCACCAGGCAACGGGCGTGCAGCGGATCGATGACTTTTGTAGCGAACGTGGGCAGAATTCCTCCACTGACGGGAACTGGAAACTTCTGCGGAGAGACATCGATAGCAAAAGCTCCGGCGCGAAGCACTTTCTTTCCTTTCTTCACTTCGTCGTCGGCCATCCCTCCGACTGTTGCAAATCCAACAGCCAGAAACGTGGCTGCACGAAACACACCTGACATAAACACGCTCCGATTGATCATCACACATTCCTTGAGAATCGAGTTACACGGTCGTGAATTCAAGGCACCGTTCATCATGATTGCAGCTCTGGCTCGCGGTTACCTGGTAACTACATCTATGCCGCGACATGCGTTGCGCGGGAAACAGTAGGAATTCGCGAGAATATCTGCCTCGAGAGGCAAGTTCGATTGTGACGCCAACGAGTTTGCCACGCAACGACATCACGATTGTTTTGCCGCCAGACTTCGTTCCAGTGGAGACGCGTGGGACTAGCTTGACGGGCACATCGCGGCCGTGCTAACGCCATGGTATCCTGAACAGAAATAAGTCATCTGGATTCGCCCTGCCTGGAGGTAACGATGCTCACTCCCTTAAGGTTTTTGAAGCTTGTATTTGCGGCGGTTGGCATCAGCGTGCTGCTGTGCATGGGCGTCCGTGCGGACGAGCCGGTCTTGTTGCCGCAGATCGAGGGATCTTGGTGGCAGGTGGCAGGAGATCCCGACTTGGGCAAGCTGACGTCCGAGAAGCAACAGCCCGTTGACTTTGGAGTTTGGCGAGCTGCGGATGGCACTTGGCAACTGTGGTCATGTATTCGTCACACCAAGTGTGGCGGCAGCACGCGGCTGTTCTACGGTTGGGAAGGCGCCGCGTTGACGGACAAGAACTGGCAGCCGAAGGGCATTGCCATGCAGGCCGATCCCCGCTTCGGCGAGACCCCCGGGGGCCTCCAGGCGCCACACGTGATCCACCAGGATGGTTCCTACTACATGTTCTACGGAGATTGGAAGAACATCTGCTTGGCCAAGAGTCGCGACGGCAAGAGTTTTTCCCGCGTGTTCGACGAGAATGGTCGTCCGCAATTATTTACCGAAGAGCTGGGCGTTTTTCCAAATACGCGCGACGCCATGGTCCTGCCGATTGGCGAAACACTGTACTGCTATTACACGGCTTACAGTCTGGACCCTGATGGAGGGAGGAAACAGGGGGCAGATTACTGCCGCACATCCAAGGACAAGCGGACCTGGAGCGAGTCCACATGCGTTGCCTTTGGTGGGCAGACGGGAACCAGCCCCGGTTCGGCAGAATGTCCACACGTCGTCTACCGTCATGGGTGGTACTATCTGTTCCGTACTCAGCGGTACGGCCGTAGCGCCCGAACGAGCGTCTACCGATCCAAGGACCCATTGGACTTCGGCATCAACGACGACCGGTACTTTGTCTGTGTCCTGCCTGTCGCTGCAATAGAAATCGTCCAACAGGACGAGCAAGATTACATTGCCGCGCTGCTGCCGAGCCTCAAAGGCATTCAGATCGCCCGTCTGGATTGGGTACCAAAAGACGAATGGATTCGCCCAGGCCTTGTTCGGGGCAAGAGCCTCTTCGACTTGGACGACCCGGACGTCCGCGCCGGTTGGAGACGTCTTGAAGGCGATATTTCACCAGTCTTTACCAGCTCGACACGAAGCGACTTTTGGCCGCCTTCGACCCATTTCATCGGCACGGCGGAATCGGCCCAACGTCCCGGCTCACCGAACGACGCCCAGACCGGCGTGATCGAGTCGCCAGCCTTTACCCTCACGGCCTCGCGACACATCTTCTGTGTTTCGGGCGGCTCGGATCGAGAGAACACGTACGTTGCCCTGGTCGATGCTGAATCTGGCGAGCAATTGCTGCGACTTGCCGGTACCAATTCGAATCGGTTCGAGGCCTTGCCGGTCGATTTGAGCAAGTACACTGGTCGCCAAGTCCGCATCAGAATTGTCGACCGAGCGAAGGGCTCGTGGGGACACATCAACTTCGGCGGCCTGTTCGCCGAGTAGTACGCAGGGCCGAAAAAGGGGTCAGGCGTCATTTGCCGGAACGGCCCTTCGGGTGCTTCGCACAAATGACGCCTGACCCCTTTTCAGCCCGTTATTAGGACACTTGAAATCATGCGAGACATTCATCGACGAAGATTTCTGCGGGTCTCCGCTTCAGCCGCCGCGACGGGGCTGCTGGCTGCAGGTTCGTGGCAATCCGAGCTTCGCTGTGAAGAACCGCCGAACCGCCGCACGACTACCGAGGAGCCCACCGTGAAAGCCACGATCGCCGGAGTGAAGACGTTTGCCGTTGAGTATCCGATTACCGGGTATTTCAAGTTCTTTCAAGACCGATCCGGAAAACCAATCGGCCGGCAGTGTGTCGTTGTGAAGATCACGGACGAGGCAGGGAACGTCGGCTGGGGGCAGAGCGTCCCGTCGCACACATGGAGTTACGAGACACTCGAATCCGTCAAGACCACCATCGACCGTTACCTCGGCCCGGCTCTCGTCGGCCAGGATGCCTTCGACCGAAAGACGATCCAAGCCATCCTCGGCCGCAACATTGCGCCGTTGTTTTCCACCGGCCAGCCGCTATGCAAGGCGGGTATCGATTTGGCACTGTTCGACCTGACCGGCAGGATTCTCAACCAATCGGCCGCCGAGCGCTGGTCGCGCGAAAGCCGCAAGTCCATTACGCTTAGTTGGACCATCAACCCCCAGACACTGGACGAGCTTCCAGGCCTGGTCGAGCAGGCGTACGAGCGTGGTTTTCGTAACTTCAATCTCAAGGTCGGCTCGGACGCGGACTTTGACGTGGAGGTTTGTCGCGAGATCCGCAAGCTGGCCAGGGATGCTTTTGTCTGGGCCGATGCGAACGGCGGATACGACCTCGAAACAGCGCTGGCCGTCGCGCCGAAGTTTGCGGATCTCGGCATCAAAGCGTTTGAGCAACCGCTGCCGGCGAATCGGCTGAGCTGGTTCGCCAAGCTGAAGAAACAGGCCGCGCTGCCCATCTTGATGGACGAACCGATCGTTACGGCGGTCGATCTGGAAGAGTTTCATCGCCTAGGATTGCTCGACGGTGTGGCGATGAAAGTGGCTCGTTGCGGCGGGTTGGTCGAAGCTCGCAAGGTGATGCAGTACATCGAGGACAACGGTCTTCTCTTCTTCGCCAGCGGACTGACTGATCCGGACCTGTCGTTGGCCGCATCGCTGCTTCTGTTCGGCGCGTACAATCTGCAGCGTCCGGCAGCCTTGAACGCCCCGCAGTTTTTTACCCAAACGCTCTTGAAGGAACCAATCAAAATCGAAGCCGACCAGGCGATTGTCCCCATGGGGCCGGGACTAGGCGTGGCGGTCGACGAAAAGAAACTTCGTGACTTGCAAATCATGAATGAGTGAGGTGCAGCCGTACCTCACGTCTGAGCCAGGGAATTCAGCATGCCGTCAATCAGCGCCGGGCCGGACTCGGGGATAAACGAGAAGTTGCCCATGAACTTGGGTGACTGCGCGGCCGCGTAGCTTTTGCGTTCGATGTCGTACGGATCGGCCAGGTAGCTGATCGCATCGTTGGCGTAACCGACCACGAACAGGTTGTCGTGAGGCCAACGGTTTCGCAGGTCCAAGGCCAGGCTGCTGAAAAGCTCTGCCGGTTGCGATCCGAAAAAGACGTTGCCGATTCGAATTGCGTGAACTTGTGTTTGCAGCACTTCCGGTCGAGTCTCCAAATCCCTCAGGATGTCTTCGGTCCACTCCACTGCGAACCGACTCAGCGCCTGCACCGCCAAACTCTCGTCTCCGCCGTACCGGGAGGGAAACTTGTCTGGTTGGTTGACCATGACTCGGCCGAGCGTCTCCCGCCAGCCTGAAGTGTCTCCCGATTCCAGACGGTAGCGCCCTTCTTCCAGTTCCGCAAGAACATCTTCGCGCTGATAGCGGTGTGTCGGCAGCGAGACGTACGAGCTGCAGAAGCCAACCGACTCGTCGTCAATACGTTGCGCGCCGGCAATGGCTTCGAGTGTGACCCCGGCCAGCGCTCGGCCCGGCTCGCCGCTGGTTTCCGGGTCTTCGCGATAGCGGCGCAAGAAGTTGACATCGCCGCAAGAACCTTGCAGAAACATGGCAGTCGCGCCGGGAAACACGGTCTCGAGAATATCGTTCAACTGGCCCGGATAATCGCGACTCACATCGCCGATATCCAGTTCCGACTGAACTGTCGGATGTGCCGCGAAGTTGGTCACCAGCGCCAGCGGCCGGCCACGGCGGTCGTCGGCGCAAAGAACGCTAACGCGACTATCCACGGCGCCGCCGTCGCGTGTGCGGTTGAAGGTCCAACCATCCAACGACCCGTGTCCGACGCGGATTGTCGCTTCCTCTCGCCGTCGCCAAGCCAGGATGATCGCCGTCGCCACTTGCCGCTGCGCCCAGGCGACGTAGGCGCTGTCCACTTCACCGACGCCCCGAACAAACGCCGTCGTCGGCGCGTTATGGCTGTGAGAGGCGGCGATGGTGATCGATTCCGGCTCCAGGTCTGTTTCGGCCGCCGCCAACTGGCGGACAATGCGAGAAAACTCGGCATCAATGTACATCAGATCCACCGCGACGAGCGCCGCCTGATTTCGACCGTCGTCAACGACCAACGCCGTCGCCGTCAGGTCGTCACGGATCCGCTGCCAGGTTCGTCCCAGATAATAGCCGAATCCAGCCAACTCGACGCCCCAGGGTGGAGTTAGCGGATGTCTTGCAACGCCGACGGTGACAGGCATGGTGAATCCTCACAAATCATAATTAGTTTCATCTTTCGGCGCAGAACCGTACCAGTGGCCGATCATCGAACAAGATCGCGTGTCTCGACCAGCTTCCAATGCGATCCACCGTCCGGTGACATCATCAACGCCCGACGATCGCCCGGGTGGTCCGTCCGATAGAACCAGTACGTCGACCAGCAGTCATACGATAGGAACAGGCGACCCAACCGATCTACCGTCAAGCGGTGATAGAACACACTGTACTCCGAAAACGGCGGTACCACGAGCGACTTGGGCGGTTCCCAACGACCCTCAGCCTTCTTCTGCTGATGGGCGAGGGTGGCGAAGTAGCTGGCTGGGTGCGGCTCTTCGCCATAACGCCAAACCCGGGAAACGAGATGGAGCGTGTCGTCGGCGTCGCAGACCAGACCGATGTAGGTCTGCTTCCACTCGCCGCCCGTCGGCACGGTCTTCGTCCAGCCGCCGCCGGCGTCATTGGGTTTCAGGGACCTGGCATATTGGAAAGGGCGACCGTGTGTGCCGGCGAGCACATGGAGATGCCCGCCGCTGTCCATGGTCATGCTGGGCGTATTGTGGATGTCGTTCGGCGGGGCACCGTAGCCGATCAAGGCAGGCTTGCCGAGGGTCTTGGTCTGGCGGTCGTAGGTGACCACATACGTGGGTACGCCGGGCACTTTCTCCTGGGGGTCAGTCGCTTCGGCCCACGTAACATGGACTTTCGAGTCCCGAGACACGATGCTCGACGGCGCGCCCGAGTGAGTTGACAGCCCGATGCAGCTCTTGGTAAGCAGAATCGGCTCGCCGATCACGATCTTGTCGCCACTCCGTTCGGGAACAAACAGTTCGAGATCGTTGATGCGCCGCCAGATTCGTTTTGGGTCGGAGGCGGTTCGCGTGAAACGCACGATCGGTGGCGGTCCGTCTGAGCCGTTGTGACCCGAGAACTGTTCGATATCGAATGACCGCGAGCTTCCCTCGCGCCCGGGAATCGAGTAGGCAGAGAACGTCTTACCGCTATCGGCCGAGTGCAGCAGCGCCACTTTGCGACCTGTCCGGCCGATGAGATAGACGCCGTTCTCCGAGTCAAAGCCGATCTTGGTCGAAGCCGTGCCAAATGTCTGGCCCACAAGTTCTGCTTCGCCCGATTTGACGGCATCGCTTAAGGACGACTCCACCCACGCGCTGTCCCGCCAAGTGACGACGTCCGAGCCTGTGTTGACATACGGCCGATTGTCGTAATCGAAATAGACCTGGTTATCGACTGGGTGGTCCGGCAGATAGCCGAACTGCTCGTTCTCGTGCTCGTAGGCCTTGAGCGTCAACGGCAGATGCAGAGGTTTGCCAGCCGGTGCTGGTCCGGGCACGACGGTTAGTGTTGCGTAAGTCGAGAACTCTGGCGTTTCAATCGGCGTCGTCCTGATGTGAACGACTTTCTGATCATCCGGTACCGTATAGTGAACCGTCACTTGCTGCGACTTCTTGCCGTCAAGGGTAACTTTCTTGGTTGCCAATTGTGCCTCCCAGGGCTGATCGGAAAACTCGAGGTCCAGCCGGATGACACGTTGGTCGTCAGCATTGTTGTGAACCCGAAATCCAATCGCATGTTCACTCCCCACCTCGCCGTAGGCAGTGCGTCTGTAGGGCGTCAGCAACCAGCGATACTCGTGCAACGGAAACCACGACTCGCGATCAGGCGTCCACAATGGGAGGTTTGGATACGCGTCACTGCCGTCCCATCGCGTCACGCTGTCGATCTGCACGTCGGCCTGCCCACGCGGCAGGTGCAGCCGCCATGGCGCGGCTGGGCGGTTGGAATCCGCAGAGACTGTGGCGGTCGCGAGTCCATCGGCTGTGCCTGTGAGCGTCTCGACAAATTCACCGCCATCATCGTAGACCGAAGGCATCTCGGCGCCTTTTGGCAACCGCGAGACCTCGATGCCGAACTTGCCGCGTCGTGGCAGGAAACAGACATCGCGGGCACGGTCTGGGCCGACCAACACGATCGGCTCCTCTCTGCGCGCGTCGCGGTGTCCTCGGGACGTCTCGATCAGGTAACGAGCGCAGTTCGTCCGGAATCCCCAAGTCACTTCGGTTCCGTAACGATCATACGACACGGTGATATTCAGCCCGTAGATACCTTTGCGCTGAACCTGCGTCGACAGCCGCGCAGTCTGAACTGGTCCAGGCCCACTCCCTCGAGCCCGACTGTCATCGGGGATCGTCACGTCCTGTAGAACCTGCCGGTCGGGTCCCACAAGTATCGCTCGCAGATCGGCTCGTCGCCCCGAGCGATTCAGATCGCGCTTCTCCAACTCGATGACCAACTCCCCCGGCTCCGCGAGAAAGTAGGCACCGCCTGTGCCACCGATGTGGAGAATTGGTTCCCCAGGCTTCTCATCAGCCACGCAAACCAGGCCGAACAGCAGAGTGACACCAAGCGTGTGGCAGATTCGCAGTGATCTCATATTCCTAATCCTTTTCCTATTCCTGTTCCTTCAATCCCGCCGGCACATAAACGCTCATTCGGTTCAAGTAGTCTCCGACGTGCCCGCCTTTCTCCACGCGAGCGTTCCTCATGGCATCGATTGCAGGGCGAGCTTGCTCGCCGAGCCGGTCGAGGACATTGATCGCCCTCAGACGAATCAAGGGCGACTCGTGCTTGAGGCCAGCGCGCAGCGCGGGCATTGCCGCGTCGATTTTCCCAAGATGACACAGCCCTTCCGCAGCCGTCACGGCAACGTAAGGAGCCATATCGGAAATTGCCTTCTTCAGCGCATCTTCGGCTGAGGCCGCCTTTTCGCCCAAGCCGACCAGGCCGATAGCTGCCCAGTACCGGATGGCGGGATCGGTATCGCCCAGAAGCCTGACAAGCTCAGGCACGATTGCCGCGTCGCGCCGGTTGACCAGATCGGCAGCCTCGGCAAGTCGCCCGACAGGATTTGACGCTGGATCGAAAGCCACATCGTACGGCGTTTTGCCTTCCGCCCGGGCAAGCATCTCATATTCGGGCAAGAGCCCCATGTCGCCCGTTTCGATCATCCACTGCCGACACTGCTCGCGCATTCGCTCGAGCAGTTCGGCATACTGCGGATCATCGGCCAGGTTGTTCGTCTCGAAGGGGTCCGCAGCTACGTCGTAGAGCTCTTCGACCGGTTTGTTTTCGAAATACCGATTCTGCACAGCGTTCAGCTTTCCCTGTTCGTGCAACTGCCGCCAGACTTGCATCGTGGGCATCTGTTCCGTGTAGCTCGTGAATTGCGACCACGGAAGATGAGGATAGAAATTGCGGTGGTACTGGAACTGCTTGTCGCGGACCACGCGGACCATGTCAAATCGTTCGGCCATTCGGTCGCGGATCGCGTGAACTTGCTGGCGAGGTTCGGCGGCGGCCGGACCGAGGAAGGCCGAACCCTGCATGTGGCTGGGGATCTCCACGCCCGCCAAGTTCAGTACGGTGGGAGCGAAGTCGACAAAGCTCACCAGCCGATCGGTCGTCTCGCCAGCGGCGCCAGCTGCCCAGTCCCGATACTTCGCGGGAAACCGTACGACAAAGGGCACTTTGAGTCCCGTCTCCCAGACCCACTTCTTGATGCCCGGCATCCCGGCGCCGTGGTCAGAAAAGAAGAACACGATCGTGTCATCGGTCAGGCCGTCCTCTTCCAGTTGGGCCAGTACGTCACCAACCTGATAGTCCATGGCGGTGATGTTGTCGTGGTAACGGGCCCAGTCCTTGCGCGATTGCCGAGTAACCGGGTGGAACGGCGGGATCGGGGCTTTGGCCGGATCGTGTCGCTGCTCGGGTGTGAGTCGGGCTGTGTTCTTCTGATACTTGTCCTCCGGAACCCGGATCTGGCTCTCGTGACAGACCGTGAAGTTGAACACACTGAAGAACGGCTGGTCGCCCTTACGTTTACGCCAATGGGCCTTGCCGCTCGACTCGTTCCAGGCCTCCTTTGGCGTGGCGAAGTTGTAGTCCGTTTTGGAACGGTTCGTGCAGTAATAGCCGGCCGCCCGAAGGTATTCGGGGAAGCAGTTGATCGAATCGGGCAGCCACGTCGTGCTCCGCATCCCGTGGCTGCCAAGCGTCGACGGATAGACGCCCGTGATCAGGCAGGATCGATTTGGCGAACACACACCGGTGATCCCAAAGGCGTTCATGTAGCGGACGCCCTGGGCTGCCAGACCGTCCAGTACGGGTGTGCGGGCGTAGTTGTCACCATAGCAACCCAAGTTCGGACTGATGTCCTCGCAGGTAATCCAGAGAACATTGGGGCGATCCGGTTCGGCAGCGTTTGCCGGAGATGCGGTGAAAACGAGCCAGCCGCACATGAGGACAGACATCAAGAGAGTTTTCGTAATCAGCTGTTTCATGAGTGTTTCCTATTCCTGGTTGTTATATCGGAAAAGGGGCCGGTTCGGAAAAGGGGTCAGGTTTGGAAAAGGGGTCAGGTACCAATTGTGCGAAGCACCCAAAGGGCCGTTCCGGCAATTGGTACCTGACCCCTTTTCCAACTCATTTCGGTGTGAACGTGGCGACGACGCGCACCGTCCCAGTCAAGTCGCTCAGACTGATCGTGCCGCGGGCTACATCGATCTGTGTGTGCTGCTGGCCGTTCACGCGGACGCTCTGCAGTTTATGAGTCACGGGGACCCGAAGCCGCAGTTCCAGCCGCTTCGGTGGCAGGCGTGAAGGCGGCACGACCTCGGCCTCGACGACGCCGTCATCGAGTTGCGAGCGAATCGTGAACGACACCGGCCCGAACATGGTGGGGGCATGTTCGACGCGGATCGTCTTGCCGTCTTCCAGCCAACCGCGCGGTGTGAAGTGCGTGAGCAGCAGTTCTTTGGGACGCCCTTCCGCGTCGACGTGAGTGAAGACGAGCATGTCGTGCAGCGTCTTCAGAAATAGTGCATTGTTTGTGTTGCTGGGGGGCAGATAGAGTGCGCGAAAGTGTTGCCCGGGCACGACTCCGAACGAGTCGCCTTCGCCCGAGATGAACGTGTTGCGAGTCATGCCGTGGGCGAGTTTGCCGTAGAGACTGAGCACGATCTGGTCCGCTTCATCGAGCTCCGCGAGCGCATCGAGGATACCCGGGCCGTAGACATTGTCCGCACCGCTGGTGCTGTAGCCGGGCAGACCGCCGGCGCGGTATGACCCGATCGGAACAGGGTAATAGTTGAAGCGGGTCAGGCCGAGCAGTCGCGCGCCGTGCAAGAGCATGTAGTCCATCGTGCGGCGCATGGTGTCGCCTCTCGGATCGAAGATTCCCGATTTGAGTGTAGTGCCGATGCTGAGATTCCAGTAGCTTCCCAGCCGAGTTGCGGTGATCGGGTCATATGGGGTCGCGGGCGAGTCCTTGAGCACCTTGGGGAAGAACAACGTTCCATCGGGCATGTCGACTTTGGTCGCGTCGAATGTCTTGAGGAACGCTGTGCGGAGCGAATCTGCCGCACCCGCCGCCACACTCGCGTCATCTTGCCAACCCTGATCCGCGCACAGCGAGGCCATGTCACGCAACCCGCGCCAGCCGATGGCCTGATGGTTCGAGTAGTAACGGTGCGTGTGGATGTCACCTGCTCGGGTCATTCCGAGAAGCCCTTGCGGGTCATTGGCTATGACGTCGCGCATTCCTTCGATCCAGCGTTTAACGAGCGTCCGGTTCGCTGCCAGCCAGGCATGGTCCGCAGTGAGTCGGGCACAATGAGCGGTGTAGAACAGCTTGTGAGCGTACTCGACCACGCGTTCATCCTCGCCGCGAAACGTGCGAGGCAGCAGAACCTGCAGATTTTCACGATATTCGTCGAGGAATCCGTATTCACCGAGCGCCTTGAGCGCGTCTCCGCTTTCCTGCGGATACCAGGATTCGTATGCGTTGCCGATGCTGTAGCGCCAGGTCATGAACAGGTTCTGGATCAACAGGTTGCGCATGGCGTCCATGACACGTCTTTCGGGAACATCGAACACTGCGCCGCGCCCGAGCTGTTCGTCCCAAAATCTGCACACCGCATCACGTTCGGCGGCGAAACGCCGCGCATCCAGGACAACTGTTTTGCAAGCGGCTGGCTGGTTCAGACGGACAAGGAACACCGTCGCCTCGCGACTGCTCTCCGGGAAAGTGTAAGTGACGTATGGCGGCTCGAACTCCGCACCGAGCTGGAAGATGAGCACTGACGAGCCGCGGCTAACGATGCGGTTGTCTTGGACGACCGCATCGGTGAGCGTTGTTCGAATACGCAACTTAACAGGCTTGCCGCCGGCTGGATCGGCAAGCCGCGTGATGCGCACGAAGCTGACCAGACTGTCGGTCTCTGGAATTTGTGTTGCGAACGACTCCTGCTGCCAGCGGCCCCCGTCGCGGTCCTGGTACTCAGTCAGCAGCACGGGCTGGTAGCCCTGGTGGAGTTTGGGGCCATCGAGGCGATGCAGATCGGTTCCGTAGCGTTCGTTACCGTCGCTGCCGACGAAAAACGTGGTTCGTCTGCCGGTCTTGTGATGTCGTGAGATGATCTCGCTGCCGTCGGCGACATGCAGTGCGCCGTCACCGCCGCCTGTGACGCTGTCGTGTCGGCCGAACACGAGGTAGTAGACGCCGGACGTGGTCACGTAATCGCCGATCCACAGCATCGGCCGCAGGTAGTCGACGATGTTCTCGTAGGTCGGTCCCTCGGCGCTGGCGATGAGCCGTTCACCCCACACGTCACGTTTCGCGTTGAGTGCCGCGTTGAGCGACGCCTCGTAGCGCATGTCGGCCTCGGTCTTCGGTCGAATGCGTCGGGCCCCAGAGGCGATTCTCAGGCCGCACGGCAGGAAACGTAGCTCGGTCGCCATGGCGCGATCGCTCGGGCCGGTCTCGGTCAAGCCCTTTGCGGCGGCGCCGGCTGCTTGCTGCTGCACCGCACCGCGCGTCGTACCGGGCGCTCCTGCGCTGACCCTGAGCACGTAGATCTGTTTCGTTTGCATCGCGACAGGCGGATCGAACGGGATGACGCGTTTGCCCACAGGGCCGGCGGACAGGGATGCCGCGGCCAGGATTCGGCCTTCCGCATCAGCTTCTCGGACTTGGACGAGGAGTTCGTCGTCGTTGGCTTCCGCAAGCCAAATAGCGGCCGATACGAGTGCCGGTCCAAGCGCCGTGAATGGTTGAGCGGCGACGTGGTCGTCTGCTACACTGCCGAAGGTCTCGCCAGTGCCGGGACGAGACAGAATCAGATCGCGTTGTGCGCGCCAATAGTAGTTGCCGATCTCGTTGGCGCTGAGAGGGCGGCTATAGACGGCGACGTCATCCAGAACGCCGGCCAGGCCGTAGGCGGCGCTGCGAGGTAGGTTCCCGTAGGCACCCATGACCAACGGCGTGGCGTAGGTCGACAGAGTTCCGGAAGCGTTTGCGGCGGCGACTTCGCGTCCGTTCAGGTACAGCCTCATCGTCTGGCCGTCGAACGTGCCTGCGACGTGGTGCCAGCCGGTGTACAGATCGAGCGGCAGGTCTCGGGCGGAGCAGGACTGCAAGGTATCGTTAACGGTGGCGTAAAACGTGAGCGTGGCTGGGATGTCATCTCGATCCATGGCGGCGATGGCGTATTGGTAGTACGGATCGGCATGGCGCGTCGCGCCTTTCCCGACGAGGATCTTCTGCGACTCCAGTGTCCCTTTCTCCAGGCGGAACCACGACATCAGAGTGAGTTGCCGTTGCGGGTTGAGTGCAACCGCATCGGGACATTCGGCACTGCCTCCTTTTCCGTCGAGCACCAGTGCGCCCCCGATCTTACCGTTGCTGCCGGTCACAGCGCCGGGTCTGAGTGTGGCCTGGTGCCCGTGTGGCGAGTGATCATTGACAGCACCTTCCGCGTCGGGTGCGGCTTCCCGGTCAAACCGCCAGTAGCCTGCCATTCCGAGTGCAGGCGGGCGTGCATCATCCGGCGACTGGCCTATGCAGCAGGCGGCCAATGCGGTGGTGTGTAGTAGGAGGCCGAATAAAGAAATCATGGTTCGCACCGTTCGGATTCGTTTCGTGGAGTTGATGTCCTGTCTTTCTCCCACGGCTTATCACTGGGCTGCGTTTCATCTCGACTATACCCTGAAACTCATTTGTCGAGTGTTGGCAGCATCTTCTGGTGTGGAACGAGTTTACCAAGCCGATTGCTCAGCCGCGCGATCGTCTCGACGAACTCCTCTTGACCTTCCACGTTGACAGTCTCCAGATAACCGCTCTTGCGATCGTTGCGATGGTCGTAAAGCTCGCGAGCGACAAGGTGTCCTCGTCGGTCGCGCCACTCGGTATATCTAAAGTCTTCCGTTCGGATACTTCGGCCGATTCGCTTCGCTCGCACCATTTCGTTGCAGGCCGCGTCGCGGTGCGAGGCAGTTGGGTCGATCAGCAACGGCGCGAAACTATTCCCTTCCAGATGATCGGGCGATGCGAGACCTGCGAGATCGCAGAGGGTCGGATACAGGTCGAGAAACTCTGTCAGTTGGCGAGTCGCGGTTCCGGCGCGCTTCATTCCGGGAGCGGAGATCAGCAATGGTGCCCGCGTCGAGATTTCAAAGTTCGAGTGCTTATGGCCCCACGAATCGTACTCGCCCATCTGATAACCGTGGTCCCCCATGAACAGGACGATCGTGTCATCGCCATGGCCCGAGGCTTCGAGCGCCGTGAGGACGCGACCGACACAGGCATCCACATAGCTGATGCACGCCAGGTACGCTTGCAAATAGCGACGCAGGAAGGTCTCGTCGATCGATGCGAACTGGGGCATGTTGTAGTAGTTTTTGACGATGCCTTGTGTCACAGACCACGGCGGCGCTGCTTTCGGCCGCTGGCGGAATGTCGGCAGCGATAACGAATCCGGATCGTAAAGATCCCAATACTTTCGCGGCGCATTGAAGGGCAGGTGCGGACGCAGAAAGCCGACGGCGGCAAAGAAGGGTTGATTCTTGCCTGCTCGCGATCGCAGGAATGCCTCGGCCATGGAAGCCGTGTTGCCGTCCTGCATCTGGTCGTCGGGCACATCGCTGTCGTCCCACGTCTCCGCACGCGGCCAATCATGCGGATGCTTGAACTGTTTGCCTTCTGCGCGAGCTTCCGCAATTAGTCGCTCTCGCAGCGCGTTCTGCTGTGGTCCCCATACCGGTACGGTCGGCAACTGCAGTGGCTCACTCCACGACTGCGGATCGTCTTCGCTTCCCAACATCGACTCAGCGTAAATATGAAAGATCTTTCCGAACGCACGGGTGTGGTGCCCGTTCTGCTTGAAGTGCTGCGGAAGCGTGACGATGTCGGGCATCACGGCACGCACGCGAACTCCAAAACCGCGAAGACCGGTCGTATTCGGCCGAACCCCGCTCAGCATCGAATTGCGCGAAGGACTGCAAACCGCGCACTGAACATACGCACGCTCAAACTGCAGAGACCGCTTGGCAAACGCATCCAAGTGAGGTGTCTTGACAACTGAATCGCCGTAACATCCGAGTTGCGGTCGCAGATCATCAGACATGATCCACAGGATGTTGGGTCGACGACCGTTGCCAGCAAGAACCTCGCTAGGTCGCACTTGAACGACTGAGAGCCCGATCGAGAACAGAATGATCTGCAGTATCGTCCGGCGATAAAATCTGAACCAGGGAGCGGTGTCCGTACACATCGCAAATCCAGTTAGGCAGTGGAACCGTCTCTTGACCTATGAACCATTATTTCACATCGCAATGAAGATAGCTTAGCTCAATACGATGCAATGGTGTTGCCTGGAAAGGGGTCGGGAGTCTTTTTCGGGCAACGACTTACGATCGGAAGACGCCGATGTCCGAAAAAGACTCCCGACCCCGTCACTGTTCCCGGCGGCCGACCGGGTGGGCTCTCTGCCTATTTGCAGCGGCGGCGACCACTGCCTAGACTGATAACCGTCGAGTGAGGATATTGTATGCCTTCGCTTTGATCGAACTCACTCCGCTTCCCCACCTCCACATTGACGAGTCCTGCCATGCGTCACACCATTGTCTCGTTCGTGCCTGCCATCTTGTTGATCTCAATCGTCGCTTTGGCTTCTGCGGCCGACAAGCGCGGCCCGACCATCGAGTTGTTCGGCGCTAAGACACCGGCGGACAACCGAGCCACATGGAAGGTGTTTCGCGAGAGTAGCGATGTCGATGTGATTTCACAACACCGCGACGACGTGCTCGTCATCAAGCCGGGCCCCAGAGGGTACTTGCACACCGAGCAAGACTTTACGAACTTCGTGCTCAAGTTAGAGTGGCGGCAGCTTGAAGACAAGAAGCCGGGACGCGGAGGTGTGCTGATTCGTATGACGGGCAAGGACAAGATCTGGCCCAAGAGTCTCGAAGCGCAGCTCAACGCAGGCGCTGCCGGCGACTTTTGGGGTTTGGACGGCTACGCACTTACCGGACCGTCGCAACGCTTCAAGAAGCTGGAACACGAACAGCTCGGCACACTGCGAAATCTGCAGAAGACTGAAGACACCGAAAAGCCTCCCGGCCAGTGGAACGTTTACGAAATCGTTGCTGATGGCGAGACGGTGACAATAAAAGTCAATGGGCGTACGGTCAACAAGGCAACCGGCTGCGACGTGGTGGCCGGCAAGATCTGTTTGACAGCCGAAGGAGACGAGATTCACTTTCGCAACGTGCGATTGACAGCACTGCCGGACTGAAACGCCTCACACTACGAGTCGTCAATTTCCTGTTCTCTTGTGGGCATTTGTCAGTCGAGCGGCAGCTGGTAGTATCGCGGCGCAACCGCGTTGGCTCTCGGCTGATGCGAGATAGGAAATCCAAGCTCACGCTTTTCTAGGGATGTAGCCCATGAAAACTGACGGGCACGAGATTCACCGATACCGCTGGTGGACGATCTTGCTGACAGGGGTATTTTGTCTGCCAGGCGGATTGAACTTCCTCGGTGAATCTGTCCGGGCAGAACGCCCTGCGCCGATGGACGCATCGGCGGCTCCTCATGTCTCCGAGGTAAGCACTTCCTCCTTGCGGTTGGCCATCATTGACCTGACGCAGACCTTTGGCGCGCGCTATCCGGGGGGACCGGAGTATTTGCGGCGGCTGGACGTTTTGGAACAGAAGCTGGACAAGTCTGAACCTGGATCAGCGGAAGAACTGAAGGCCGTCAACGAAGACCTCGCATCGTTGGAGCGCGAGGCCCTTCTGGCCAACCCTCTGCTGAACTTCGGAAAGCTACTGCTGGTCAAGCGGAGCAACAACTCACCCAGGCTCGGCTTACCGCAAAACTGGCAGAGTAATTCTAGCCTGCCGAAGACAGGCTACGACAACGCAATCATGGTCCTTTCCGCGATGAGCCCCGAGGGCCGGTTGACCACTCTCTACCAACCTGAAAACGGCCGGTTCGTCGGGGACGTCGATCTGCACTTCGGCGCCGAGCAGATGCTGTTCTCGATGCCCGACGAAAAAAATCATTGGCAGGTTTTCGAGATCGGTGGCGATGGTTCTGGCCTGAGGCAGCTCACCGGCGAACAGCCTGACGTAGACAGTTACGACGCCTGCTACCTGCCCGATGGCAAGATCTTCTTCACATCGACCGCTTATTTCAATGCGGTTCCGTGTACGGGTAAGGACGATGTGGCGGTCCTCTACGTCATGGATGCGGAGGGCAAGAACATTCGCCAGCTCGGCTTCGACCAAGACCACAACTGGTGTCCAACTGTCTCCAACGACGGCCGGGTCCTGTATACCCGCTGGGAGTACACCGACTCGGTCCATTGCCACGCTCGGCTGCTGTTCCAGATGAACCCAGACGGCACGGGACAGACGGCGCATTACGGGAGCAACTCCTATTGGCCCAACGCAATCTTCTACGCCCGACCGATTCCCGATCATCCCAGCAAAGTAGTTGCCGTCATCGGTGGGCACCACGGCGTGGGGCGGATGGGCGAACTAATAGTTTTCGATCCCGCCCAGGGCCGACATGAGGCCGATGGCGCCGTGCAGCGCATCCCCGGCTACGGCAAGAAAGTCGAGGCGGTCTTCAAAGACCAGCTGGTCGACGCAAGCTGGCCCAAGTTCCTGCATCCTTACCCGTTAAGCGAAAATTACTTTCTGGTCTCCTGCAAACGCCAGCCCGACTCGCGGTGGGGGATCTATCTAGCCGACGTGTTCGACAACCTGACGCTCGTTAAAGAGCTGCCCGGCTTTGCCTTATTGGAACCGATCCCGCTGCGAAAGACCGCTGTGCCGCCCGTCATTCCAGACAAGGTGGACCTGACGCGAAAGGATGCCGCCGTCTACATATCGGACATTTACACCGGCAGTGGATTGAAGGGAGTTCCTCGCGGCACGATCAAGTCGCTGCGCGTTATCACCTACCACTTCGCATACCGCGATATGGTTACCAACCCAAACACCATCGGCGTCGATGGTCCGTGGGACATCAAGCGCGTGCTGGGCACCGTGCCGGTTTACAAAGACGGCTCTGCCCGGTTCCGCATCCCGGCCAACACGCCTGTTTCATTGCAGCCGCTCGACGGGGAAGGCAAAGCGATGCAATTGATGCGCAGTTGGATGACGGCCATGCCGGGCGAGACTTTGCAGTGCGCCGGCTGCCACGAATCGCAAAACTCAGCCCCACTGACAGGTCGAACCCTTGCCCTCGAAGGCTCGTCCGATGAAATCACACCCTGGTACGGCCAAACGCGCGGATTCAGCTATCGGCGGGAAGTCCAGCCGGTGATCGACAGGTACTGTGTCCGTTGCCATGATGGAAACAAGCTGATTCCTGACCTGCGAGGAGACGTAGACGCTGCTGAGTACGGCACCGCCCTACCTTGGCAGCGGTCCCCGCACGCCGGCAAGTTCTCGTTGGGCTACACCCAACTGCATCGCTTTGTCCGGCGACCGGGCTCCGAAAGCGATCTTCATGTCCTCGAACCAATGGAGTTCCACGCCGACACAACCGAGCTGGTGCAGTTGCTCCAAAAAGGCCATCACAACGTCAAACTGGATGCCGAGGCCTGGGATCGGCTGATCACCTGGATCGACCTGAATTGCCCCTTTCACGGTACTCGTAGTGAAGAGCTTAAGGATCCAGGTAGCCAGCGCCGCCGTCGCCGCGAGTTGCTGAAACTCTATGCCGGCGTCGACGATGATGCGGAAGCCGTGCCCGGCCCAGGCACAGGAATCTATAACAGCGGCCAACCGCTGGAGCCGGTGGTGCCGAAACCGACGCGGACAGCCGGGCAGCCGTCGATCGATTGTCCCGGCTGGCCTTGCGACGTGACCGAGGCGCGCCGGCGCCAGCAGACGGCCGGGCCAGCGCCGCGCCGCACCATCGACTTAGGTGAGGGGCAGAGCGTCGAGATGGTGTTGATTCCCGCCGGCCAGTTCGTGATGGGTGGTCCAGCCGGCGCGCCCGACGAGCAGCCGCTGGCGCGGGTCAAGATCGAACGGTCGTTCTGGATGGCTGCGCGCGAGATCACCAATCGGCAGTTTAACCTGTTCGATCCCACGCACGACAGCCGGGTAGAATCGAAGAGCGCGACTCAGTATGGAGTCCAAGGGTATCCGGCCAACCTGCCCGAACAGCCGGTAGTGCGAGTCTCCTGGAACGAGACGATGGCTTTTTGCCGCTGGCTGTCGAAGAAGACGGGTCAGCGGTTTTCGATGCCGACTGAAGCGCAGTGGGAGTATGCTGCGCGAGCCGGTACAGCCACGCCGTTTTTCTTCGGCAACGGCGATGTGGATTTTTCTCCCTTCGCCAACATGGCCGACGCCAAGCTCGCCGAATTTGCCAGCGACGTGTGGGATTCGAGCAAGCCTTTGACCAACGCCACCAGCTACGACGAGTGGTTTCCCAAGGACAGTCGTTTCAACGACGGGGGAGTGCTTTCGGTCGAATCTGGCCGGTACCGGCCGAATGCCTGGGGCTTATTCGATATGCACGGTAATGCGGCCGAATGGACTTGCACGACTTACCAACCGTATCCCTACGATCCGGGAGATGGTAGAGAAGACCCCGTTTCCGCCGGCCGGAAAGCTGTCCGCGGCGGCTCTTGGCGCGATCGACCCCGACGCTGCGAATCGAGTTTCCGCCTGAGCTATTTGCCGTATCAGCGGGTGTACAATGTCGGATTCCGCGTCGTTTGCGAAACCGAGTGATTCACCACAGATGAACACGAGATGAATCCCATGTCCGGACAAAGTCGCCGCGAGTTCTTGCAGACCACGAGCAGCGCTTTGGCTGCGGGAAGTTTTCTGGCGAACACCTCGCCGCAGGTGGAGGCTGATCAAGCAAGACCTGGCGTTTCGACAGGCCATGGCATCCCTTCGCATCAACCGTTACCGCTGGAAGGTGTGCACGCCTACACCGACAAGCTGAGCGTGGCCGCGGGCGAGACTATTCGGTTTCACGTCAGCAGCACGCTTCCCTATCAACTCGAAGTGTGCCGGTTGGGCTTGGACATGGACAGTCCGCACACGGACGAAGTGCTGCACGCCTGGAAAGTGAGCGAGCCTGTGATGCAGCCCATTCATCCGGGCTCGTACATTCACGTCGAAAAGGGACTCGCGGCGGACGAACCGATCGAAGCGCTGACCATCGAGTGTTGGGTGCGCCTTTGGGACGTGTGGGGTCGTCAAGGGCTTGTCGGCCAGTTCGACGAGACGCACGGCGGCGGCTTTGCGTTGCTAGTCGATCAAGACGGCGCCGTGGAGTGGTATCTTGGCGACGGGGGCGCCGTGCAAGAAAATGGCTGGCACCGCGGCGAGAAGGGCGTACTAGCCAAGGTCAAGCCGCCGGGACGAAGACCTCCGGGCCAGAGCCGGCCGACTGGCCGTCGTGACAAATGGCACCACGTCGCGGCCGTCTATGACGGGCGAACAAAATCCCTTTGGGTGGACGGCCGGCGCGTGCAGCAATGGGACTGGAGGGGGACGGTCAGGCCGGGCACGGCCCCGCTGAGGATCGGAGCCATCGGCCGCGACGGTCTGGCCGACAACTTTCTCGATGGCGATGTGGCCATGCCGGTCTTCTACAAGCGGGCCTTAACAGAAGACGAAATCCGCCGCCGGTTCGAGACTAAGGCGCTCCAGACGCCTACGGGCGATCATGTGTTGGCGTGTTGGCCGCTCTCCGAGGAACAGGGCGACCGCGTAGCCGATGAAAGCGGTCACGACCGCCACGGACGGATCATCAACCATGCCACCTGGATGATCGGCGGGCCGAGCTTCAACGTCAATGTCGATCGGTTCGCCGACTACGACCCCGCCAAGGACGCGGCGCGGGGCCACGCTCTGCGACTGGCGTCTGACGATCTAGTTGATTGCCGCTGGGAACCGACGTTCGATTACCGTCTTCCCAAGACGGCGAAGTCCGGCATGTATGTAGGGAGAATTCGCTTCGAGCTGGACGGCGAGCCACGTCTGTATCACGCGCTGTTCGTTGGGAAGAAAGCCGTCGACGCGCCGCGGGCGTCGATCGCATTCCTGTGCTCGACGAACACTTGGAAAGCGTATGCCGGAACTCCTTTCGCCCGCACCTGGCCGAGCCTAAAACATTCGTTTGGCCACTCGTCGGCCAATTCATCAGGCGATCCGCCGATGGGGTCGTTCTACTGGCGTCATCGGGCAGGGCAGGGTACTTACTACATGGGGCTGAGAATGCCCTGGCCGCTGGCCGGACCCTACACGGTGTACGGTGGGCAATATCTCGGTCACCTCTGTTACGCCGATCGTTACACCCAAACCTGGCTTGAAAGGGAGGATATTCAGTACGACACCTATGGCGATCTCGATCTGCATCTGCATCCGGAGCTGCTCGACGGCTACAAAACCCTGGTCATTGCGGGACACAGTGAATACTGGTCGGCCGAGGCGTATCGGGGCGTCGAGCGTTTCCTCAAAGCGGGCGGTAACGTGCTGGCTCTTTCGGGCAACACGATGTTCTGGCGGGTCAGTTTCAACGAGGATGGCTCGGTGATGGAAAGCCGTAAGGTAGACACGATGGGAAACCAATTGGAGCCCACCAACCGCGGCGAGGTGTGGCACAGCCAGGACGGCCACAGAGGCGGCATGTCCCGCGAATGTGGTTATCCGGCTTGGAAACTGATCGGTCTGGAGTTCATTACACTTAGCAATACGGCCACCAAAGGCCATGGCGGTTTTCGCGTCCTGGACTCGAAACATTCTCTCTTCAACCAACCGCATCGGCTGGACGTGTCCGATGGCGATGAGCTGGGCCTGCCCTCCGCCGGCAAGCCGTCCATGGTGGTCGGGCACGAAGGGGACGCGCGTGTCTCCACCATCGCAAAGGTCACGACCGCCCCGCCGCCACCCGGTGCCGAATTTCCCAGCCGGGACCCAGACGGAATCGAGTTGCTCGCTGAAGGAGTGATTGATTGGACTGTCGGCAGTGGTACCGTGTTTGACTACTTCATGCGGCCCATTGCGGGCCCGAAGGCGCAGGCAGCTGGCGTGAACCTGGGAGCCGAAATGATCTATTGGCAGCGCCCCGACGGTGGGAAGGTTTTCAACGTCGCTTCGATCTGTGCGGGGCGAGGTTTCGTGGACGATCCCAAGTTTGGACTGTTGATCAAGAACGTCCTACACCTTTTTGAAGGGCAAAGCAAATGAACGTGACCCGCATCGCGCTGCTGGGGACCGTCCTGCTCTGGTCCGCCGTTTCAGAAGCGCGCGGCGCCGAAGTCCAGCTCAACGGTTACACCTTTCAGTTGCCGGACGGCTTCACGATCGAGTTGGTCGCCAAACCGCCCCTGGTTCTCTACCCAATTTGCGCTGACTTCGACGAGCAGGGCGGGCTCTACGTCGGCGAGTCGTCGGGCACCAGAGATTCCTTTGAAATACAGTCGGAGAAGAAGCCGCACCGGATCTTGCGACTCGAAGACAGCGACGGCGATGGCCGCTTCGACAAACGAACCGTTTTCGCCGATGGAATGATGGTGCCGCATGGCAGCATGTGGTTCGACGGCTCGCTTTATGTCGGCGCGCCGCCCAACATCTGGAAGCTGACCGACACCGACGGCGACGGCGTGGCCGATCAGCGGGTGGAGTGGTTGCGTGGCAAACAGATCGGCACATGTGGGAACGGTCTCCGTGGTCCGTATCTCGGTCCGGACGGCATGATTTACTGGTCCAAGGCCTTGAGCGGCACGGAGAGCTACGAGCGTCCAGGCCTGCCGCCGCTGATCACCAGTGCCGACCATATATTCCGCCGCCGACCCGACGGCGGCGGGCTGGAATACGTCATGACCGGCAGCACAGGCAATCTGACCGAGGTGGCCTTCACGCGCGGCGGCGAACGGTTCATCAACTCCATCCAGGTCCAGCAACTCGGGGCTCCGCGCGTCTCCGGCATCTTCCACGTCCTTTACGGAGGCGTCTATCCCGTCAATCCGGCATTAGTCCGCGCGCACGCGCGAACTGGCCCGACACGGCTGCCGGTGCTCACCGACTGGGGAGGCGCGGCCGCCCCCGCCGGCCTGGCCCGCTACGAGTCGCAGCTGTTCGGGTCTGAGTTCCAGAACAACCTCTTTGCCGCGCTGTTCAACTATCACAAGGTGACGCGCCACGTCCTCCAGCCCAACGGAGCGACGTTCAAGACGCACGACGAGGATTTCTTGGCTTGCGAGAACATCGAATTCCACCCCACTGATGTGTTGGAAGACGCAGACGGCAGCCTCCTGGTGATCGAAACGGGCGGTTGGTACTGGTATCGCCACTGCTGCCCCACGTCGCGTTTTTACAAGCCGCAGGTGGCCGGCGCGATCTACCGTATTCGCCGCGCCGGTGCGCCGGCTGTCGACGACCCCCGCGGACTGAAGCTCGATTGGAAAGGCATATCGCCGGCGAAGCTGACCGGTTTGTTGGGCGACGACCGGCCGGCTGTGCGGCGGCGAGCGATTCACGAGTTGGCCAAACGTGGCGAAGATTCCCTGGCGGTTTTGCGGGGTATGATAGGTCCCGGCCGCCAGATCGGAGCCGGTGTCGCGCTGCCCGATCGCCCGACGATCGAAGGTTCCGTCACAGCGCGACGCGGCGCGGTTTGGGCGGCGACGAGGATCGACGGCGCCAATGCCCGCGCCGTCGTTCGCGCTGCGCTGGGCGATGCCGACGAACTCGTCTGTCAGGCCGCGCTGCATTCGGTGAGCCTATGGCGCGATCGCGCGGCGCTGCCGCGGTTACTGGCGACGCTGAAGAGCGCCTCGCCGCACAACCGGCGGGCCGCCGCCGAGGCGCTCGGCCGAATCGGTAACAGCGCGGCCGTGCCCGCGCTGCTTGCGGCCTTGGCGAGGCCGGCTGATCGTATTTTGGAGCATTCTCTCATCTTTGCGTTGATCGAAATCGCTGACCGCGACGCCACCGCGGCGGGGCTCAAAAACAAGAATGTCCGCATTCGGCGAGCGGCCATGACGGTGCTGGATCAAATGCCCAATGGCAACTTGGCTCCACGGGTCGTTGCGGCCGAACTTGATTCGTCCGATCCCAAGCTGCGAGAGACGGCCTGGTGGATCGCCGGTCGACATCCCCAATGGGGTGAAGCGCTCTCCGGCGCCCTACGCCGCCAAGTCGTTGCGAAAGAGCAGTCGCGCGCCGAGCGCGACATAATCGTGAGCCGATTGGCACGGTTCGCTCGCACGCCGGCTCTGCGAACCTGGCTCGTCGAGCGGCTTTCGGCTGCCGACTCCTCGCGCGAGTCGAAACGAATCGTTCTCCGCACAATCGCGCAGAGCAACGGGAAGAACATCCCAGAAGAGTGGATTGCCGCGCTCGCAGGCGTGCTCGGCGGCGAAGATGCGGAGTTGTTTGCCGAGGCGATCACCACCGTCCACGCTCTGCAGATCAATCCGCAAGAATCAGAAGCATTGAAGGACGAGCTTGCGCAGTTGCGGAACGCGCTACTTTCGCTCACGCGGAACGCCGACCTGCGGCGGGAGCTTCGTCTGCAGGCAGCAGCCGTGGTTCCTGGGGGGTTGGATGAAGTCGATCCGGCGCTGTTCCAGCTCATGCTGAGCGGGCTCGACGACGAGGCGCCGCCGGCGCGGTCGGCAGTGGTCGAAGCGCTGGCTCGCAGCCGGCTGAGTGCGGTTCAGTTTCTGCGGCTCACCGATGCCTTTGGGTCGGTCGGGACGATGGAAATCTCTCGGTTGTTGGAGCCCTTTAAGGGAACCAAAGACGATCGCGTGGGGCGTCAACTCGTGGCGGCGCTGCGGACTGCGCCCGCCGCGGCCAGTCTGCGCGTCGAACAGGTCAGACCGATTGTTTCCCAATTCGGTCCGCAAGTGCAGAAGCAAGCCGAGCCGCTTTATACCGCACTCACACCGACCACGGCCGAGCAGGCCGCGCGACTTGAAGAACTACTGTCTCATGTCAGTAGCGGCGACCCACAACGGGGACAACGAATCTTCTCTGACAAGAAATTCGCCTGCGCCTCGTGCCACCGCATGGTTTTTGACGGCGGCGATATCGGTCCAGCCCTCACCCGCATCGGCCAAACGCGCAACGAAAGGGACCTGCTGGAGTCGATTGTCATTCCCAGCGCGACAATCGTCCAACGTTACGAGCCGTGGACCGTCGTGACTACAGACGGCCGGACGCTCAGCGGGGTCATCCAACGGGAGACGCCCGACGCGATCGTGCTTACGGCCGCCGCGGACAAGTCGTTCCGCATTGATCGTAGCGATATCGAGAATATGGCGCCGAGTCCCGTTTCCATCATGCCCCAAGGCCTGGACCGCCAGTTGACGCCCCAACAACTAGCCGACTTGGTGGCCTTCCTGAAATCATGTCGGTAGGCCAGATCGGTGTGCGGTTCGGCAGGGTGCCCCTGTCACACAACCGGGAACCATGGAGGACGCCGAACTGGGAGTCAGCCCGATTTCAAATCAGAATCCCGCGTGTTATTGCCGGCTTTGATCTTGACGGTCAAGAGATCGCGGAGGGGGAACGTCACGGAGATCGATACATTGCGTAGACGTGCAGCTGCTCAATCCCGTTCTACTTGTCTCGCGTTAGAGTGTCGCGTCCATCCGTAAGCCATTCCAAATTGAATCGTGCGAAGGTCAGCTTCTCGTACGGAGAAGCTTGGCCATTCTCGTAGAGCAGCCCGATGGTCCCGTCCTTCAGAACAGTCAGGCAGGAGTACGCAGACGGTCCTGTGTGGATGACTTTCGAAATTGGCCAAGTCTTCCCCTCGTCGTAGCTCAAACGGACGGTCATATTGACGCGTCCTGTCGTGTTCGCCGGATTAGAGAAGAGCAGTCGGTTCTTCTGAAAACCGTCTCTGAGATCGGTATGTCTGATGAACGAAGCTTGACATTTGGATTCAGGTAAATTTGTATCGTCGACGATCTTGTGCCAAGTCCTGCCTGCGTCGTCTGTGGTCGCGACGGCTCGACAGGTCTTGCCGCGGTAGCTGCGCATGTTCAACATCAACGACCCGTCTACCAACTCCACGACCTGGCACTCGTTCACTTTCGGCCCTGCATCAGAGTTGATCTGCCATGTTTCCCCGTGGTCGTCGCTGTACATCACATGCGCGTGGTCCGCTTCGGGACGTCGGCTGTAACCGGGGAAGACCAGGCTACCGCCCCGTGTCTGAATGCCTCGGCCGGGAGCTACCATCACTGCCTCCCAACCATCCTGTTTGACGGTCCCGGTGAGGTCAGTCGGCTTCGACCAGGTCCGACCGTCGTCTCGACTCCGGATCATGTGCAGGCTGATTATGCGACGTTCCCGTTTGCGACGGCCACTGCGGTCGAGTTCAGCGAGAACGTGATCGTAGCAGACTGAGATTGTGCCAGTTGTGCGATCGATTAATATGCAAGGGTCGGCGGCCGCTTGCTGACCGGGGAAGTCGGCAAGAACCTCCAACGGTTCCCAAGTTCTGCCGCCGTCGAAACTGCGTTTCATGACCAGATCGATGTTGTTGATAGCATCACCGCGCTTCTCGACGCGGGCATCACAAACCGCGATGAGCGTCCCTTTGCCTGTCGTTGCCAATGCCGGGATGCGATATTCCCGGACATTGTCTCGACCGGCAACAAAGACGTCTTTCCTTTCGAAGAGTGGTTCATTGTCGGCAGCTTCGCACTGGCTGAGAAGACTGACTGCAACGAGCAGCAATGTGGTCGTCATCGTTTTCATGATTCAGTTCATCCCTCTCGTGCGTTCCCACGGAAATGAGTCTATGAAACATCAGGTCAAGATTGCCGCCATTGAATCTCGACGCCCTGTTTGCGAATGAACGCCTGAAAGTTCTCAAGACGTTTCGCTGTTCTTCGGATGTCATGAGGGGACAGCTTCTCATTCAGCGCAAAGCTCGCGAGGCAGCCGGCGGCTTCTCCAATTCCCCATTCGACTGGGTGCAGGCGGTAGCAGCCGCTGGTGATGTGCGTTGTGCCGATATTTTTGCAGGCAGGAATCAGGTTCGTGACGCGGACTGGAAGCAGAGCGCCGAGTGGAATCTGAAACGGAAGTGACTGGAAGTCGATGTAGTTGTTTCCGCCGGTACTTGGGTGCAGGTCGATGCCGTAGCTGCCGACTCCAACCGAATCCTGAAACACAGCTGCCCGGACGGTCGAAGCGTCTTGTCTCGTGACCATCGTGCGGTTCTCGTGCCCAACGTGTTCTTCGAGAACGGTGAATTCCGCAAGTATCCTTCGCGACTCACGGACGTACGGAGTCTTCGCCAGCCCATCTTCGGTACCCATGATGTCCGGCCGAAGTCGCAGGCCTGGGAAACCCGTGTCCCCATCTGGCCTGGGCGCTTCTGTCTGCAGCCAGTAGAGCAGTGACAGGCTTAACTGTTTCGCTCGTTTGATATGCCGGCTGGATTCGTTTTCGGAAACTCCGATCAAGTTGCCGAGAAAGTAGTCGTTCTGCGGCCAGTTGATCAGGCTGATGTCGCCTTTGAATGTCTCCGGTTCGAACTGTGCTGCGTGAATCATGCGTCGATACGTCCACAGGTTCAGCGCACCGTCCTGAGTACGACCGCCCGTTGGGTTGAATCCAAGCCGCTTCGGTTGACCGGATCTCGGATGAGTATAGGTGAAGTCGAGCAGCCGACCGGGCCACGCCGGCGTCATTTCCGGCACAAAGTTCCGCCAGAATGCGTAGTCGACCGGTCGCTCAATGGTGTGATCTTCTCCGGCAAGATGATCGACGGCGAAACACATTGTGAATGCCTGCTGATTGTGCGGGTCTGCCATTTTTGAAGCGTGGAGTTCGTCGGTTTCCGACTGTGCTTCCGATCCAGTCACGAACTCCGTTCCGGTCAGTGGCAGCAGATCACCCAGTTCTGTTGCATCGACAAAGTACTTTCCGACGAGCACTCGAGCACGTCCTGAACGAACAGAGTGAACCGTCACGGCTCTCACACGATCGTGTTCGACATCGGCCGAGATTGCTCGTTGTTCTGTCAGAACGACCAGTTGCCCGGAACTGAGATACGGTGCCAGCCACGCTTCGAGAACGGCCAGGGCCACTCGCGGCTCGTGACACAGCCGGGACACATTTCCATTTCCAGGATTCAGATTCGGTTTCGACCGTGCCGCTTCGAGCAACGGGTAATTCCGTCGATAGTAATCACGGATACGCTTCCGCAATTCCCTGTAGGAACTGTTCGCACCTGAAGATTCAATCCAGCGATGCTCGTCGGGGGGAACGCCCTGTGCGGTCAATTGACCGCCGATCCAGTCGGTTCTTTCGGTCGTGACAACGTGCAGACCGTTCCGCAGGGCTGCTATTGCCGCTGCACAACCTCCCAGACTTCCGCCAATGATCACGACGTCCGCCCGAATTTCCCCGCCAGATCGCTCCGCTGAATCTCGGACCCGCGATTGCGCCTGCGCCGACGTCAGCCGACGCGACACGAACAGGCCAGCGGCACCAGCCACGGTTGAACAGAATCCTCGGCGATCCAGTCTCATTGCAACTCCCGTGATCTCATGACGGCAAGATCGGGTTCGTCGTTTTGGCCACAACCCGAGTAGCCGGATGTGCCAAGGGATGGGTGTATGAAGGCGGCACCCGCGAGCCGTGGCTGGTCAAAGGCCGAGTGCGACCAATCTGAATCGCTCAGTGCGATCTCCAACCGACCGCGCCAGTCGGTAATTCTCTCGAACGAATACAAAAAGTATGGTAGAACGTAAGGCAGCGTTTCCTTGCCACAGCCTGAGATCGGCGCTATCCTAACGTGAGGAAGCATGCAAACCTACCCCACAACATGTGTGCACGGCGCGCTGATGTGACAAGGACAAGACTCAAGCCCTATTTCGTCTCCGACATGCGAGGAACCGTGATGCTGGTTCATCCTTCACTTCAGGCGGCGCGAAAGTGGTGTCGTAATATCTCGATACTGAGCCTCGCCATTCTGAATGCGAGTATTCTGTCTGCTGCCCCATTGCGAATCGGTGTTCTGACCGAAAAGGCTTCGCTTGACGAGATGGGGCAGCACAGCCGGGCTGCGTGGACAACCGCCAACACCTTGGGCCAGGCTGAGCTTCTCGTGCAGCAGGTGAAAGGTTCATTTGCCGACACGTCCGGCAACGTTCGGCAACTGAGCGACTTTGATGTTATCTGGTATCACCAAGGGGACGCCATCAGCCGCAATGCCATGTACGGTGGCTCGAACCTTGCTGAGATCCGCAAGTACGCCGAAAGCGGCGGCGGCGTGTTACTCTCGGGTGGGGCATTGGCAATGGTCGCCCAACTTGGGCTCGAACCCCGCATGCGCCCCCAACGCCACGAACTGGACGGCTACCGCCAGCAGCCGGCCGGCATCGTTCCTGTCGAAAAATCGCATCCCGTCTTCTCGGGCCTGCAGCCTGAAACCGATGACGCCGTCGTATGGCTTGGCCGCAGAGGCTGCCGCGCCGTGGCCGATTTTCTTTGGGGAGGACCCGCCGAAGGCATGGTTCTGGCCAAGACGCCGGCCGGTCGTGAGAATCCGCTCGTGGAATACACGTTGGGTAAAGGACGCGTCATTGTCTTGGGGTGGCGTTTGCCGGATTATGCCGACACGCAAAGCCCTCACCGTGACAACCTCGTCCGCCTGACGTCCAATCTGCTTGACTATCTGGCCGATTCGAGCACGTGGCAACGAGTCGTTGTTCGTTCTGAATTTCCGGCCGTTGCCTCTCCGGACGAGCCCGGCGTTTCGTCTCAACAATGGCGAGCGCTGCGCATGGCAGTCGAAGACCTGTCGTCGAGCTTTCCCGATTGCTACCAGAAAGGTGAAGACTACCTGAAGCGTCTGGAGACACTTCGTTCTGAACACGATCATCTTGGCTCCGACGCCGATTCCAGTCAGTACGCCGCCATTGCCGAAAGATTCGAGTCGCTTAAGCGCGAAACCCTGCTGGCCAATCCGTTGCTGGACTTCGATCGGCTTCTGATGATCCGACGCCGAGCCGACCGGATGGGGCTGCCGATCAACTACAACGGAAACTGCGACATCGATCCGACCGGTTACGACAACACACTTGTCGCGCTGTCGCCCGTTCGGCCCGACGGCAAACTGACAACGGTCTACAAACCCGACGGGGATCGGTTCATCGGTGACATTGATCTGCACTACGCCGCAGACCGGTTGCTGCTGTCGACGCCCGATGACAAAGGTCGATGGCGGATTGCCGAGTTGCATCTCGACGGAGGGCAACTCACGCCACTCGCGCTGATCGACGAACCAGACGTACACAACTACGACGCCTGCTACCTTCCCGACGACCGTATCGTCTTCACCTCGACGGCACCTTTCATCGGCGTCCCCTGTGTTGGTGGGCGTTCCAAGGTTGCTAACCTCTATCTCCGAGAACACAGTGGCCGCATTCGTCGCCTGACGAACGATCAAGACCACAACTGGTGCCCGACAGTGCTGAATGACGGGCAGATCATGTACCAGCGCTGGGAATACGCCGACATTGCCCACACCTTCTCACGACTACTGTTCCGCGCCCATCCAGACGGCAGCCAGCAGACTGCGTACTACGGCAGCAACTCGTTCTGGCCGACAAGCATGTTCTATGCTCGCCCGGTACCAAACCATCCGACGAAGGTCGTCGCCGTCATCGGCGGTCATCATGAGGCACCGCGCCAAGGCGAACTCGTTGTCTTCGATCCCGCGCAAGGCGATCACGAGGCGGACGGCGCTGTGCAGCGGATTCCGGGCTACGGGAAGAAGGTCGAGCCGGTCATTCTGGATGGGTTGATCGGTAACAGTTGGCCCCGCTTCCTGCATCCCTATCCGCTCAGCGACAAATACCTACTCGTTTCCTGCAAACCGACGAGAACGGGACTTTGGGGTGTCTACCTGGTCGACATTTTCGACAACTTTGTGTTGCTGCATGAGGAGCCTGGTCGGGCGATGCTCGAACCGGTCCCGTTGCGCAAGACGGCGAGACAGCCAGTCTTGCCCGACAAGGTCGAGCCGGATCAGAAGCAGGCCACGCTGTTAGTTCAGGATATTTATCAGGGCGATGGTCTGCGCGGAGTTCCTCGTGGCATGGTCAAATCGCTTCGCTTGGTCAGCTATGAGTTCACGTTTCATGGCATCGGAGGCGAGCCGTACCGTGTCGGGTTTGATGGCCCCTGGGATGTGAAACGAATTCTGGGCACGGTGCCTGTCGAGGCCGATGGTTCGGCACACTTCCATGTTCCAGCCTCGACGCCAGTGGCGGTCCAACCGCTCGATGCCGAAGGCAAGGCGCTCGCTCTGATGCGAAGTTGGTATACCGCGATGCCGGGCGAAGTCGTTTCGTGTATCGGGTGCCACGAGCAACAGAACACAGCTCCGGCACTGCGCGCGACACCGCTTGCTGCAAAGCGTCAGCCTTCGGAGATCAAACCATGGTACGGCCCGGCGCGTGGGTTTTCGTTCGCACGTGAAGTCCAGCCTGTGCTGGACGCCTATTGTGTCGATTGCCATCACGGTGCCAAAAAGGGGTCAGGTACCGTTGCCGGAACGGCCCGTGGGGTACTTCGCACAACGGTACCTGCCCCCTTTTTGGACCCTAACCAGAAGACGTTCGATCTAACGGCCCGGCCGCCGGAACGCGTCCCGTCGGCCTTTCAGATGTTCTTCGAGCCATCGTACATGGAACTGCACCGATTCGTACACACACCCACACTCGAAAGCGACGCACACCTGTTGCCCCCACGTGACTTCCACGCCGACACGAGCAAGTTGATTCAGATCCTGCGCGACGATCATCATGGCGTTCGACTGAGCAGCGAGGCATGGGACCGCCTCATCACTTGGATCGACCTGAACGCTCCGGCCCACGGCACGTGGCGAGAGGTTGTCAGCCACGTACCCGACAAGGCCGTTTTGGCCGACGAGGGAGCGGTGCGCCGCCGCGAACTGCACCGTCGCTACAGCGGAATCGATGAAGACCCCGAGGCTATCTATCCGACGGCTGTTCTCACCGCCAGCGATCACGCCAGCGCGACCACGCCGACTCCACCGAAAGACCCCGACAGTTTTGTCCGTCCAGCAAGACTTGCGGAAGCACCGAGGGCTGCAAAAGCAGAGACCAACGTCATCTCGGTCCTGTCCAATGAACAAGATGGCACGATGCGCATCGAGCTTGCCGAAGGAGTGACGCTGGAACTCGCCCGCATTCAACCCGGCAGGTTCAGCATTGGATCCGAGCACGGTTACCCCAACGAGCGCCCGGCTCATCCGATCACCATCGACAGAGCCTTCTGGCTGGGGCGGCTGGAGGTCAGCAATCGGCAGTATGCCTGTTTCGACGGCAACCACGGCAGTGGCCTGGAGACCGGCGAACAGTACCAGTTCGGCGATCACGAACGCGGTCATCATCTGAGTCGTCCCGAGCAGCCAGTCGTTCGTGTCTCGTGGAATCAGGCCATGGCCTTCTGTCAGTGGCTCTCCCAAGAGACAGGTATGCGATTCAAGCTGCCGACCGAAGCACAATGGGAGTACGCCTGTCGCGCCGGTACCGCGCGTCCCTTTTGGTACGGCACGCTCGACGACGACTTCAGCCGACTGGCCAATCTTTCCGACGCCACGCACCAGACGGTCGATTATCCGCACGTGCCCACGGCTCTTCCTCCTTGGCGACCAGCCGAAACGCGATTCGACGACCACTGGCGCGTCTCTGCGCCTGTCGGCACATTCCAGCCGAACCCGTGGGGGCTTTCCGATATGCATGGTAACGTCTCGGAGTGGACCGAGTCGGCGTATAGGCCGTATCCCTATCGCGTTGACGACGGGCGCAACAACGGCGTGAAAGCTGGGCACAAGACGGTTCGCGGCGGCTCATGGCTCGACCGACCCCGCCGTGCCCGGTCGGCATTTCGTTTGCACTACGAGGCCTCACAAGCGGTGCATGATGTCGGCTTCCGTGTCGCTTGTGAAATCGAACATAACGGAAAAGATCGCCCGGCAGAGTCGCGTTGACGGAACCCGGCGTCTTGTTCCCGTTCATAACTGACTGACGGCAACAGCGGGGAGACGTTTCCATGAGCTCCAGGCTTCAACGGCGAATCGAACGAGGTTTCACTCTCGTTGAGGTGCTGGTCGTGATTGCCATTATCGGCATCTTGGTGGCGATCTTGTTGCCCGCAGTTCAGGCGAGTCGAGAGGCGGCGAGACGTGCGTCGTGCTGGAATAATCTGAAACAAATTGGACTGGCGCTGCACAACAGTCATGATCAACACAAGCGATTTCCACCGGGACGCGGTACACCCTTTCCAATGGTGTTTTCGGCCCATACACACTTGTTGCCGTACTGCGAAGAGACTGCGTCGTGGGGCAACGTAGATTTTTCCTCCCCGCCCACAACGTTCACACTTTCGAGTGGGACCGTCTTGGACGGGTCGGCAAACTTAAAAGCCGCACGGACAGTTGTGTCTTTGTTTCTTTGTCCGAGCGACACCTCAGTTGGCCGAGTTTCCGGCTCTGAGTACGGCGCAACAAATTACATCGCCACCTCCGGAAGCGGAACGGTTAATTCTGGCAGTCTCAACAAGTCCGACGGTGTTTTCTACACGGCCTCTAAAACCGCATTCCACGACGTACTCGACGGAACATCACATACAGCGGTGTTTAGCGAACGCACAGTTGGTCCTGGACAACTCACTGGCGTAACCACACCGAGCAACCTGCAGCGGTACATGTGGGAGTTTTCAAACAGAAACAGCACGACACCTCAGGCCTGCGCGTCACGGATGCACGGGAGCTGGTACGGCACTCGTGGAGCGAAATGGATCATCGGCAACTACGGGAACACGCTTTACAACCATTACTATGGCCCGAATGCGCCACAGTGGGACTGCATGAACATAACGCAACAGATGGGGCTTACAACGGCTCGCAGCTTCCATCCCGGCGGAGTAGGAGTCGTGTTTTGTGACGGAAGTGTGCAGTTCATCAGTGACGGAGTGGAGCTGAAGATCTGGCGCAGCTTCGCGACACGTTCTGGGGGCGACTCCGCTCCCTAAGTGAGTAGCTCGACACACAGAGGTTGACGGTCTGCATCACCTATTCCAATGACATCAAGAACGCGAACAGGTCGTGCAACTGCTTGACCGTCAGTTGCTCAGCGAAATTGTCGGGCATGAGAGATGTTTTGAGCACTTGGAACTCTTCCAGATCACGTTTGAGAAACGAGTGAAAACGCCCATTCTCTTCCCGAAACTGGATGCTGAAATTCGACTCGTTGACTCGCAGACCTTTGAGTACCTTGCCCGCGTCAGTAACGACCTGCACCGCTTCATACTGCGGATCGATAAACTTCGAGGATTGCAGGATTGACTCCATGATGTACTCAGGCGAGCGGCGAACGGCGATACGATCCAGTGCCGGACCTACGCGACCGCCCTTCTTGTTGACGCTGTGGCATTTTGAGCACTGGGCTTTGGCCTTCTCGTCGAAGAAAAGCGGCTGGCCGAGTTGCGCGTCTCCAGACAAGTACGGTTGCCAATTCTTGTCAGCCGGCGCGCGTCCCAATTGGCGAATATAGGCGATGATCTTTGCGATCTGTTCATCTTTCAACGATTCGCCAAGCTTCTTCATGGTCGTTTTCGGGACGCCGTTTTGGATGACGCGGGCGATGTCATCGTCCTTGTCGCCGTGTAGCCAGCGGTCGTCAGTCAGGTTCGGCCCTTTGCCGCCGCGGCCGCTGCCGCCGTGGCAACCGCTGCACAGACCGCGGTACATCGCCTTGCCTTCCGCCAATGCGGCCACTTGCTCTGGTGAAGGCTCTTGCGGCGATTCGTTGTCGTCAGCCAATGTGTTTGCGGCGAGCATTAGCACGACTGCAACGGACAGACCGGCGCCAGTCATCAAGGCATGGCGGAGGTTGCGCAGAGCGAACCCCTGGGCGAATTGGGATCTGGAGGCTCGCTGATCCAAGCTGTGCCCATGTGCCCGTCGACACCAGTCGCCCGACACTGGTCTGAAATGCCCATGAAGCGATGTCATGCCGTCGGAGGTTGTCATGGTGAACGTGTCGGCATTTCTTGAGCCTCTGTATACGGGACATGCCAGCGCTTGAAAACCTCGGCTAACCTCCCTGATTTCGCCAGTTCGTTCAGAGCCTCATCGATCGCGGCTTTCAAGTCGTCATCTCCTTTTCGCACGGCCGCGCAGATTTGAAAACGATCGACCGCTTCCGAGCCACCGCCGATGAACTTCAACTTCCCAGGCCAATGTTGCTCGGCCAGCCAATGGCCGCGGCTCGAAATCACGTAGCCAGTTTGTTCTTCACCCTTGGCCACCGCCGACAAGATCGCTTCGAGCGTTGGATAAGCTCGTACGTCACGCCCGTCAAGCCCGTGTACCGCGACTCCGCGCTGGGCTGCCAGGGGAGCGTCTTCGGCTGGGGCCGTCCGATCGGCGCGAACGACATGCTGGTATGTAGCATAGTAATACGGTTTCGAATAGATGACCCGCTTACCGAACCGATCGTCCGGCATCACTCCCAGCATCACATCGCAGAACTTCTTATTGGCCAGCTTCGACGGATAGGAATCGTGCGACGAGTAGGCCCAATAGACACGCATCGAGACGCCCAACTGCTCGGCCAATAGACCTGCAATCTCGTAGTCCAAACCGGACGCTTCGGGGTGCACCGCCGAGAAGGGCAGATTGTTGTGGTCCAACCCGACGACCAACTCACCCGCCGAGCGTAACCGCTGCAGACCCCCGTAGCCTGTTTTCGATCGCTGGCGACGGTGCATCTGTGGTTCGAGCCCACGGTCGGTTGGCTTGCGGTGAATGGCGCCGGTTTGTTGCGGATTCACGAAGGGCGGAAAGTGGGGCACATGGTAGCGGCTCAGCGCGCTCGACACGGTGCCGTCCTGGACAAGCTTCTGGACAGCCGCATCCACGTGATGCTTCAACTCGTCGTCCCCCCGCCGCATCGCGATGGCGATGTTCCAGTGATCTTCCGGCACATAACCCGGAACAACCTCCAACTCGAATTCGGGTGTCGTGTGCAATATCCAACCGACGTTGGCCCAGACGTAAGCATAGTCGATCCCGCCGTCGTGGAGCGACTTAAGCACGGCCAACTGCGTGCGAAACAACCGCCGCCGATAGCCACGCTGACGAAGCTGGTAATCAGCGACCGATCCGGCGTCGGTGCCCAGCCGCCGCGACTTGTCGCCCTTCAGCTCGACCAGCGACTTCACACGCGGACCATCGCGCAGCCCGCTTCCCGAAAAACCGCGGCGCACGACGAGCAGATAGCCTGTCCCATAGTACGGCTTCGAGTAGATCACCTTGCCGGCCAGCTCCTCTTCATCATCGACTGCGCCCGGATCGATCGCCGCGCCAAAAGCAAGATCGCATTCGCCGTCGAGCAACTCGCCAATCGCTGTCTCACGTTGCACGTCGATCCACTCGAGACGCAGTTTGAGATCCAGCTCGCGGGCCAAGGCGCGGGCTAATTCGACGTCCAAGCCCGGTCGGTCCTCTTTCGCGCTCGAAAAGGGCAGATTCGCGGGGTCCATGCTGACGACCAGCTCGCCGCGTTCGCGGATGCGCTTCCAGGCGTCATAAGCAACCTGGCGACCGTCCGTGTTGGCGAACGGTGCGCGGTATGCGACGCCTTGCTCGGAAAAAGCCTTGCTGACCTGACCATTGGACAGGACGATTCGCAAGGCGCGGTCAATATCAGCCAGCAGCGGCTTGTCTTTCGCCCGGACGGCAAAGGCCATGTTCCACCGTTGGTGCGGAACGTATTCCGGCACGCGGCGCAGCGGCAGTTCCCGGTGCTCGTGAAGATACCACGCCGCAAAATCGTTATCGACAAACGCGGCATCCAGCTTTTGGTCGACAAACTCGTCCAGGATCTGCTCGCGCGTCTTGAAACGAATCGCCGTGTGGTCCTCTGACGACAGAGCAACTGAACCGCTTACGATTCCGACTTGCTTGCCTTTCAGGTCTCCCACAGACCTGATGCCATGCGAGTCCTTGTGGACGACGAGCCCGAAGCGGCTGCCGGAGTATGGCATACTCCACGCGAGTTCGCGCGACGGTCCCGAACCATGCGGCTGGCCGATGACTACGTCGCAGCGGCCATTTTGGATGTACTTCCACGAGCAAGACGCGCTGGCACACCAATGCCACTCGACCTGCCGTCCGAGTTGTTTCGCCACGAGCTGCACGACCGCGACATCTAGGCCAATTGCCTCTTCGTCCGGCCCGCGACTGGTGCGGGGCATAGCGGTAGGGACAGCGCAGACAACGAGCGTTTTCTTATCGGCTTCCTTCGACTTCTCGTCCGGCCATGCAAGTCCCGAATCGAGGAGCAGCACGAAACAGGCTAAGACCAGGCATCGACTTCTAAGGGTCACCGGCATTCCACTTCTTCCTCCAGCCTACCGGTAAAACGACTGACAATCCGATGACGCTCAATTGGGTAACGCAAACACAAACAGCGTGTTCCCCCGGCGGCCGTCGCGTAGCCACGGGGCGCCGTCTCCGGCGAATCCGGCGGTCCAGCCGCCCCAACCTACGCACACGGCAAGGTACTGCTTGCCGTCGAGCGTGTACGTGATCGGCGAAGCGTGATGGCCTGATCCGCATTGGAAGTGCCACAGGTCTTCACCCGAGCCGGCGTCGTAGGCCGTGAGGAATCCTTCGGCATCACCGGTGAGCACCAATCCACCCGCGGTGGTGAGCACTCCGGCAACCATGGGAGAACGCGTAGCGACGTCCCATTTGATTTCTCCGGTGGCTGCGTCGATGGCCCGCAGTGCGCCGGACGCCTCGCCATCGATCAACGTCAACGAGCTTCCCCAGTAGGGTTGACCCTTAATATAAAACGCCTTGCCCGAAGTGAACTTCGCGCAATTCTCGATTACCGGTATATAGGCCAAACCGGTGCCTGGATGATACGCCATCGGATTCCATTCCTTGCCGCCTGCCGCGCCGGGACAAACACGGACGCCCTCTTCCGTCGGCATCGCGTCCGGGCTGACGAACGGTCGGCCCGTTTTAGGATCGAGTCCGTCTGCACCTTTGGTCCGGTCAGTCCAAGTGACTTCGCAGAACGGTTTGCCGTAGATGAACTCTCCGTTCTCGCGGTTCAAGCAATAGAAGTACCCGTTGCGATGCGCCTGGACGAGAGCCTTGATCTGCTGACCGTCCCGCTCGATGTCGACCAGTACCGGCGTATTGACTCCATCGTAGTCCCACACGTCGTGCGGGCTGTTTTGGAAGTGCCACTTGTACGTACCGTCATCGGGATTGAGGGCGACGATAGAACAGGTGTAGAGATTGTCTCCCTTGCGAACTTCGCCATTGAAGTCAGGCGAAGGATTGCCGATGCCCCAGTACAGCGTGTTCAATTCAGCGTCGTACGTCCCGGTCACCCATGCCGAGCCCCCTCCGGTTAGCCAGGAACTCTCTCCCCACGACTTCAGCGCCTCTTTGGCATGTTCCGCTTCGTCGTCCTCCGCGGGCACGGTGTAAAAGCGCCATTGGCGCTCGCCGGTCTCCGCGTTGTAGGCGTCGATGAACCCACGAATGCCATACTCGGCGCCACTAATGCCAATAATCACTTTTCCTTTAATCACTAGCGGCGCGACTGTGGCACTGTATGCCATCTTGTAGATGTCTTGCTCCTCTTCGCCGTTTTCGTTGTAGGCGGTAATCGCAGTGTCCCAGATCTCTTCACCGGTGTTTTTGTCGAGGCACACCAGGTGCGCGTCGAGCGTCGACATGTACAGGTTTTCGCCGTAGACGGCAAAGCCCCGATTGACGGCGTCGCAGCAGAGGGCCATGTTCTCCGGCAGCGACTTTTGGTAGTGCCAAAGTTGCGAACCCGTCTTGCAATCGATCGCGTAGGCGTGGTTCCACGGCGTCGTGATGTACATGATGCCGTCAACCACCAAGGGCGTGCATTCAAAGCCGTCCAGCACACCCGTCTGAAACGTCCAGACCGGCAACAGATCCGAGACGTTGTCTTTGTTGATCTGATCGAGCCCGCTGTAACGCTGGCTGTTGTAGGTGCGACCGTACATCAACCAATTGGCGTTGTTGTCTTGAGCCGTCAAGAGGTCCTCATCATCGACGGCCCCCACCGGTTCAACATCATCGGCGGCAACGGCGGACGCAGCCTTGGGCGTCGCAGACTCTTCTTTTGGCGCGGGCTCAGATTCCGTGCCAGGTTCGGTTTTCGGCGACCTTTTAGAACCGTCCGGCTCGGCCTCTGCCGTCTCTTGGTTCGTCTCGGCTTGTTCCTCAGAATTCTTCTTTAACTCTTCCAGTTCCTGACGTAATTGCTCTGCTCCCGCTTCCGCAGCTCGCGCCTCCTCTAACGCCGCCTCAGCCTGCTGCCGAGCTTGCTCGGCCACCTGTTGGCCGCAACCGGAGACTCCCACGAACAACGCGATGAACAACAGCGGCGTGAAGCCAATTCCAACACGGAAGTTAACGATCGACTGAAGAGAATGGTACTTGGTCACCACAACGCCTCCCTGTTTTCTGAAAAGATCGAAATCGTGGCGTTTCGACGTCGGACAGCCGCCATCATATCAACCGCCGTGCGCGAATCAAGTAATGTGACGTATCTGAACTAGCCCGGCGAAACTCGGCTCGGCCCATGCGAGCGATACAAGGCGGCCGCGGAGAAGAAGGAGAAGAAGGAGGAGAAGCGGAGAAGGACATGTTCAAAGCTCTCTCCAACCTCCAAAGTGACAAAGTCTGTCAGCCGGTGAAAATGAAAGTTCTACGGAACGAAGTATGGGGTCCTTCTTTAGCCCCTTATGTGGATGAGTAGGTCGGATTCTCCCAACCCTTGCTGCAGTGGCCCCGATTCAGGCGCTGTCGTGACAGTCGTCACCAACTTGAGCAGTTTGCGAATCTGCGCCAACGATTTCGGCGGCTTGCGAAGAAAGAAAGCCTCGGGTGGTTCCAAAAGCTGCAGCAAATGAAACCACCCAAAACGTGACATGCCAGCGGGGCAGAAGCTGACAGAGTCGACGCCGAGGCTAAACGTATTCTAGTCAAGAGAATCGAAAACAACAGCAAGAAAAGAGGGTGCAGTCAGTGTGGTAGCAGTCCGTTGCAACGCTAGCATGTAAATTGGTATTGGAGGAAAAGTGGCGTCCGTGTCCAAGTGTTTGTTTTGGTTGCGATTCCAAACAACTCAATCGGAACGGACGCCATGAATGAACCT
>PVBE012621631.1_pt1 | contig 108170 bp, 101 predicted proteins | sample 1631181 | NCBI WGS metagenome assembly PVBE01 (sample SAMN08397723, study PRJNA350692) | Marine metagenome, whole genome shotgun sequencing project. | isolation source: water | place: Pacific Ocean | collected 2012-04
CGAAAGCCAAAACAGTTTGCTGGCGACAATAGCAAGAGTGAACCACCTGATCCCTTCCCGAACTCAGAAGTGAAACCTCTTAGCGCTGATGGTAGTGTGGCACTTGCCATGTGAGAGTAAGTCATCGCCAGCTTTTAAATTCAAACACCCTCAACCTAACGGTTGGGGGTGTTTTTTTATTGTGCATAATTAAAATACGAGTCAATATTGAAAGAGTCGTGCTATTTTTATTCTAATTAGATGCTAAATAAGAAATGCTATTAGGACCGATATGATTCTCTATGAACTTTTATCTGCTGTTGGAATTGTTTATTTAGGTGTTTTAGTATGGAAGTGGTTAGAAAAACCTAAGCAACAATATCAAGCACCTAGAGTTATTCGCAAATGGATATTGGATGATCCTGATGGTGAGCTGTATGTAGCTTCTATTACATCAGATCAAAAGGTGTCGTCTGCTTGTGGGAGATATGCAATATCTTCTGGTTCAAAGAGCACAACTTGGTCTGGCTTTTTAGCAGGAGATTTAAATGAGCTTGTACGAACAACGATGGGACAGGAAGTGCTTGAAGAAATGCTTGAATGTCTTAAGCAGCAAAATCTAAAATAATTCTATGCAGTTTTGCATGCTTGTTAAATGAGAGGGCTAAGCTTTCCATTACAATAAATATTTGCCCTTTGCTATTTTTTTGAACAGATTAGTCAGTGGAAAAGAGCTTTGCTTATAGGCGGAAACATTGCTTTATGTTATAAATATTTTAATAGGCATGTTTTTTGCTTAATATAAAAGGGGAATACCATGAAATTATCTGTTGGGTTGAAAGTTGCGAACAATCTCTCGTTAACTCCTCAATTGCAACAGGCTATTCGTCTTTTACAATTATCGAGTCTAGAATTAGAACAAGAAATACAAATTCAATTAGATAGTAATCCATTACTTGAAAAAGTTGAGGAAAATAGTTCTACAGAAAGTTTATCTACACTTGAGTCGCAAGAAACAGGTGATTTAACAACTGAGCTTAATGCTGATCATTTACCTAATGATTTACCTGTAGATACAGAGTGGGATGATATTTATACCCATCAATCAACAGCCTTAGCGACCCCGGAATATGAAGAGCGAGAAGATAATCGTCAAGTTCATTTAGGTTTAAAAGAACATATTTTAGAGCAGGTTAATCTGTTACATTTTTCTTTAATTGATAAATTAATTGCCTACTGCATTGTTGATTCTTTAAATGATAAAGGGTTTCTAGATGCAGAGTTGGACGATATTTTATTAGCCGTCAATCGGTTATTACAAGAAATGGAAAATGATGAAGAGGTTGAAGAAGATGAAGTTATCGTTGTTTTAAAACATATTCAACATTTAGATCCAATTGGTGTGGGTTCTCGAAATTTGGCTGAGTGTTTGAAAATTCAGTTAGAAGGCTTACATGACAAAGTTCCTTATATTTCAGAAGCAAAGAGTTTACTAAAATATTATGAATTATTGATCTCTAATGATTTAAATAAATTATTAAAGCAAACAGGTTTATCTAAAGAACAGCTAAAAAGTGCTGTTGATTTATTAAAAACATTAAAACCTTATCCTGGTTTAGAGTTTGATCAACAAGAATCTGAATATCAGGTTCCAGATGTTGTAGTGGCAAAAAAAGATCAACATTGGCAAGTGCAACTCAATCCAGATGTGATGCCAAAACTACGCATTAATTCATTTTATTCAAATATGATTCGCCGAGCAGATCAAAGTGATGATAATGTTTATTTGCGAAATCAAATGCTTGAAGCTAAAAATTTTATAAAAAGTATTGATGAAAGACATAAAACACTTTTAAAAGTTGCAACTTGTATAGTCGAGCACCAACGTGCTTTTCTTGAGCAAGGTGCAGAGGCAATGAAGCCATTGGTTTTACGTGATGTAGCTGAAGAGGTCGAATTACATGAATCGACTGTATCGCGTGTGACGACTAATAAATATATGCTGACGCCACGTGGTTTATTTGAATTGAAATACTTTTTTTCAAGTCATGTTGGAACGACAACAGGAGGCGAAGCTTCATCAACTGCGATTCGCGCAATGATCAAAAAGCTAGTTTCCAATGAGAATCCTCGCAAGCCTTTGTCTGATAATACAATTGCTGAGATGTTGAAAAATGAAGGTATTGAAGTTGCTAGAAGGACTGTAGCGAAATATCGTGAATCGTTACATATTCCATCATCTTCTGAAAGAAAAGTCTTGATCTAAAATTCAAGGTGTGACTATTCTAGGTGTTCATTATTACGAAATAATGAATCTTTAATAATCACTAGAGGAATCGCTGCAATGGTTTAATGGATGTTAGATAATTGATATGCATTAAATTTACTTGAGCGATTTTCTTGATTCCTGAGAAAAAGGTGAGGGATAGAATTATGCAAATAACGATTCGTGGACACCATTTAACAATTACGCCAGCAATTGAAAAAAATATAAAAGAAAAATTTAGTCAGATGACTAAGCATCTAGATCAAGTAAATAGTATGCAAATCAAATTGGCTAAAGATCATCAAATTGATAAACGTTCGCATAAAGGCAGTGCAAACCATATTGCTGAAGCAATTATACGTTTGCCGGGGATTGAGCTGTTTGCTCAAGCAACTGCTGATGATATGTATACTTCGATTAAAAAGTTAACAGAAAAATTAAAAAGACAACTTGCAAAACATAGAAAAATGCAGTGTTCATATCAACATGAATTGGCACTTTTGAGTTAATTTTTTGTATTTATAAAAGAGGCTTTTTATGAGCCTCTTTTTTTATTGATAAAAAAAGAAACTGCGTACTGAATTATGTGAAAAAGTTATAGTAAAATAACTCGTTTTACACCAATGGTTGTATAAGAGGTCTTGAAATGAATAGTGAGCAGCTCACGCAAATTTTAAAAGAAGCCTTCCCTGAAGCAGAAGTAGCAGTGAGTGGACAAGCTGGAAAATTTGACCTTCGCATTGTTGATGATCAGTTTGAAGGTAAAAGAACGGTAACACGTCAGCAAGCGGTTTATGCACCTCTAAATTCTTATATCGCGAGTGGTGAAGTTCATGCAGTAACAATTCGCGCAATGACAAAAGACGAATGGCGCAAAGCAAGCCTTTTCGGAGCTTAAATATTAATGGATAAATTTTTAATTACGGGCGGTGTTAAGCTCGAAGGTGAAGTACGCATTTCTGGTGCTAAAAATGCCGCTTTGCCTTTACTTGCTGCAATGATCCTTGCTGACTCTCCGATTACGTTGACTAATGTACCAAATTTAAAAGATGTAAATACGCTTGTTAAATTAATTGCTGGTTTAGGCGTGAGGATGAGCTATGAAGGGGAAACCGTTCGTGCTGATACATCAACATTAGATAATCAATTTGCACCTTATGAGCTCGTTAAAACCATGCGAGCATCAATTTTAGTGCTCGGTCCATTGTTAGCACGTTATGGCAATGCAAAAGTTTCATTACCTGGTGGTTGTGCAATTGGCTCTCGCCCTGTTGATCAGCATTTAAAAGCTTTAGAAGCCTTAGGTGCGCAGATTGAAGTAGAAAATGGTTATGTCCATGCTTCAGTTGATGGTCGCTTAAAAGGCGGTGAAGTTGTATTCGATATGGTCACTGTTGGCGGTACTGAAAACATCTTGATGGCTGCTGCACTCGCGGATGGTGTGACCACGATTCGTAATGCAGCTCGTGAACCTGAGATTACCGATCTTGCTCAAATGCTCATTAAGATGGGTGCAAAAATTGAAGGGCTTGATACAGATACTTTAGTGGTGACAGGTGTTGAAAGCTTACATGGCTGTGAATATGCTGTGGTTGCTGACCGTATTGAAACGGGCTCATATTTAGCTGCTGCTGCTATTACGGGTGGCCGAGTGAAAACCACGCATACTGATCCAGCTTTATTAGAAGCAGTTTTGGATAAGTTTGAAGAAATGGGTGCTGAAGTCACTCGTGGTGATGACTGGATTGAGCTTGATATGCAAGGTAAGCGTCCAAAAGCAGTGAGCTTTAGAACGTTGCCGCATCCAGAGTTTCCAACTGATATGCAAGCACAGATCATGGCAGTGAATGCAATTGGTCGTGGATTTGCAACGATTTCAGAAACAATTTTTGAAAATCGTTTTATGCATGTCCCTGAACTTTCACGTATGGGTGCGAATATTCAAGTTGAAGGCCATGATGCAGTTGTAACTGGTGTTGATAAGCTCCAAGCAGCACCAGTTATGGCAACAGATTTACGTGCTTCATTCTCATTGGTGCTAGCTGCGCTAGTTGCAGAAGGTGAAACACTGGTTGACCGTATCTACCATATTGATCGTGGTTACGAACATGTTGAAGATAAATTACAAAGTTTAGGCGCTCAAATTAAGCGAGTAAAAGGATGAATGACTTAAGAAACGATGATCCAAATTTTGATGTAATGGGTAATTTTGATCATGGTTTAACTTTAGCACTCAGTAAAGGTCGTATTTTAAAAGAAACATTGCCGTTACTTGAAAATGCAGGCATTAATTTACTTGAAGATCCAGATAAGTCACGTAAATTGATTTTCCCAACAACACATAAAAAAGTACGAATTTTAATTTTGCGTGCTTCTGATGTACCTACTTATGTTGAAAATGGTGCGGCGGATTTTGGTGTGGCGGGTAAAGATGTATTGATGGAACATGGTGCGCAACATGTTTATGAGTTACTTGATCTAAAGATTGCCAATTGTAAGTTGATGACTGCTGGTAAAGTAGGAATGGAGCGACCAAAAGGTCGTTTAAAAATCGCGACCAAATATGTCAATTTAACTCGTCAATATTATGCAAGCTTAGGTGAGCAAGTTGATGTCATCAAACTATATGGATCAATGGAGTTAGCGCCATTGGTTGGTTTGGGGGATTATATTGTCGATGTTGTTGATACTGGCAATACCCTACGTGCCAATGGCTTAGAGCCTTTAGAAGAAATTTGCAAAGTGTCTTCACGCTTAATTGTGAATAAGGCGAGTTTTAAACGTAAACAAGCGATCTTAAATCCAATTTTGACTCAGCTTGAAGAGGCGATTAAAAATCGTTAATCATATTTTTAAATTAAAAAGGTCAACTAAGGTTGGCCTTTTTATTTAAGTTTTTCTGGATTGCGTAGAACGTAGATATCAGAGATTTGTGATTGATTGAAATTAAAAGTGATTGCAGTTACATAGGTCTGGTTGTGGTCGTACAGTTTGAAACCAAGATTGCCATTCAAGAGACATATTTTCCAAGATAACTCATTCCACGCAATAAAGAGCAAACGTTCAAAGAAGCGTAATACATTAGATTGACCTATAAATGGATGTCGAATTGCTGATACCTTGCCGCCACCATCTGCTGCAAACTGAATATCCTCACTCAGTAACTCTTTGAGTTGTCCAATATTCTGAGAATGAACAGCATCTTTAAAAGCATCAAGCAGAACAAGTTGTCGTGAGGTAGGAAGCGTTGAAAGCATTTTGGGTTCTGCTTTAATATGTTTCCGCCCACGAGTCACTAATTGTCGACAATAGCTTTGAGTCTCTTGTAGAAACTCTGAAATTTCGATGTAATCAAAATTGAAAATATCATGCAGTAAATAGGCTGCTCGTTCTTTGGCGGAAAGTTTTTCTAATACTAAAAGAAAAGCGGTAGAGAGCGTGTAATCGGATTCAATGGATAAATCTTCTGACTGATCATATGGCTCGGGTAGCCAAGTTCCAATATATTCAGTTCGAGATTTATGATGCGAACGTAGAAGATCAATACAGTGGCGAGTGCATACAGCCGTTAGCCAAGCTTGTGGATTGATAATATCTTGTTTAGGTTGTTGCTGCCATTTGATAAAAATTTCTTGTAAAACATCTTCAGTTTCATGTACTGACCCTAAAAGTCGATAGGCAAGGCCAAACAAAAATGTTCGGCTTGCCTGAAATAGCTTTAAATCTTCATTACTGAAATTTGTGGTCGTATTCATTTGATTTTAGTGTTGAGCGATACCAATACGATTCCATAAATTAATCATACCAATGAGTAAAGTTAAAGCAGATATTTGCGCTTCACTGAAATATTGGAGTAACTCAACACGAAGAGGTTCATAGTCTGTTTGAACTTGTAGTGTTGTCAAAGCTTCTACCCAAGCAAATGCAGCTTTTTCTTGTACACTGAAATCTGAGCAGTGTCGCCAAACAATTAATCGATCCAATCGTGTTTGTGTTTCACCATCTGCGAGTGCTTCAGCAATGTGCATTTTGACGCAAAAAGCGCATTGATTGATTTGGGAGGCTCTGAGTAAGACAAGATGATACAGTGAACGTTCGATGAGTGTTGATTGCTCAATATATTGATGAACTTGTTGTAGATAGTGAATTGCACCTGGTAGATGTTTTTGCGGGTGGATATTATGAGTCGTCATTTTTATTTCCTAATTACAGCAGATTTGCTAATAAACTGACGATTCAGGAATATAAATTGTGACAGTTAAAAATACACTTAATTATAAGTAATTGTATTTGTTATAAAAACTTTTAGTTTCTTTATGGTATTTATTATTTTTCATTGAAAATTAATCATTCATCGAGCTTATCTTTCTACACGATTGATTTTTTAGGCGGAGATTGCACCCACAAGCCTAATGAAAAAGAGTAAACTTAGCGCTCTATTATTCGCCTTGTGGGTAAATTGATGCGACGTTTATCGACTCAGGATCAGAACTTTAAACAGGCTTTTGCTGAACTTTTAGCATTTGAAACTGTGAATGATCCTCAATTAGTACAAACCGTAGATCAAATTATTGCTGATGTTCGTCAGCATGGTGATGATCATGTACTTAAATTAACACAGCAGTTCGATCGACATCCAGCGCATCAATTCTCTGATTTAGAGTTAACTCAAGTACAACTCAAATCTGCATTTGATGGCTTAAGTTCTGAAATACGCGAAGCACTTGAACTTGCTGCTAAACGTATCCGTTCATTCCATGAGGCACAAAAGCAAGACGGCTGGACTTATGTCGATGAGTTAGGTAATACGCTAGGTCAAAAGGTTACACCGCTTGATCGCGTTGGGATTTATGTGCCAGGGGGATTAGCCTCATATCCATCATCAGTTTTGATGAATGCTTTACCTGCACATGTGGCTGGCGTGCCAGAAATTATTATGGTCGTACCGGCACCAAATGGTGAGTTGAATCCACTTGTATTGGCGGCTGCCTATTTAGCTGGTGTGAGTCGTGTGTTTACTATTGGTGGTGCACAAGCGGTTGCAGCATTAGCCTATGGAACTCAAACAGTTCCAGCTGTAGATAAAATTACAGGACCTGGCAATCGTTTTGTCGCAGCTGCAAAGCGCGCGGTATTCGGTCAGGTCGGTATTGATATGATTGCAGGCCCTTCAGAAATTTTGGTTTATGCTGAAGGGGAAAATAATGCTGAATGGTTGGCAATGGACGTATTGTCTCAAGCTGAGCATGACACTGTGGCGCAGGCTATTTTTATTACACCTGATGAAGTGCTCTTAAATGCAGTTGAAGCGGCTATCGAAAAGCATTTAAGTGAATTACCAAAAGCTGAAATTGCGAAAACATCGATTCAAAATCGTGGTGCATTAGTACTGGTAAAGGATCGTGCAGAAGCGATCGATCTAATTAATCAAGTTGCGCCTGAGCATTTAGAACTGTGCCTAGACGATGCTGAGTTGATGAGCCAAGAAATACGTCATGCAGGTGCAATCTTTATGGGACGTTACACCCCCGAAGCAATTGGCGATTATTGTGCAGGTCCAAACCATGTGTTACCGACTTCAGGAACAGCGCGGTTTTCATCACCACTCGGTGTTTATGATTTCCAAAAACGCTCAAGTCTGATTATGTGCTCACAGGAAGGTGTTAAAACTTTAGCGAAGACCGCCGATGTTCTTGCAGTGCAAGAAAATTTGGATGCCCATGCTCGCTCAGCACGTTACCGTTATCAATAACCGATTCGAGAAATAGATAGGGGCTGATAAGCCCCTTTTTTGAGACACAAAGAGAGTAGAAAAATGACGTTTACACCAGAGCAAATGCGTTTTTGGAGTCCAGAAGTTCGTGAGTTAGAGCCATATGTGCCGGGCGAGCAACCTAAAATTCAGAATTTACTCAAACTTAATACCAACGAAAATCCATATCCGCCATCACCAAAAGTTGTGGAAGCCGTGCAGGCAGTTTTAGCTAATCAAGCTGATGCTTTACGTTTATACCCTGATCCTGATGCAACTGCTTTAAAACAGGCGATTGCCAATCAACAACATATTGATGTTGCTCAAGTCTTTGTAGGTAACGGTTCAGACGAAGTTTTAGCTCATATTTTCAAAGCATTCTTTATTCAAAAACAACCTATTCTATATCCAGATATTACCTACAGCTTTTATCCTGTTTATAGTCAGTTTTTTGGAATTGAAACTAAACAAATTCCATTAAATGATAAATTTGAAATCAATGTTGCAGATTATCAGCAAGAAAATGGCGGCATTATTATTACGAACCCAAATGCACCGACCAGTATAGCTTTAGGGTTAGCTGAGATCGAGCAAGTGTTACAAGCGAATCCAGATCAAGTGGTCGTGATTGATGAGGCTTATGTTGATTTTGGAGCAGAATCAGCGGTTCAGCTTGTTCATCGATATGACAATTTAGTGGTGTGTCAAACAACTTCAAAATCACGTTCACTGGCTGGCTTACGTGTCGGCTTTGCGATTGCACAGCCACATTTAATTGCAGCACTTGAAGCTGTGAAAAATAGTTTTAACTCTTATCCAATAGATCGTTTTGCTATTGCAGCAGCGGTTGCATCATTTGAAGATCAAGCTTATTTTGTGCAGCAATGCCAAAAAGTGATCGAAAGTCGTGAACTTATTGTGAATGATTTGACTGCGCTTGGCTTTAATATCTTGCCATCCAAAGCTAATTTTATATTTGCGACGCATCCTCAGCATGATGCAGGGCAGCTTGCTCAACAGTTGCGTGAGCAGGGAATTATTGTTCGTTATTTTAATAAGCCGAGAATTAATCAATTCCTACGTATCACAATTGGTACAGATGAACAAAATCAGCGTTTAGTCGAGACACTTCAAACGCAAATTTTATAAGTCTCACTTTAGTTTTTAGGCTTCTGCTGTGTATTGATTAAATCAAGCATGGCAGAAATCTTATCAAAGCATTCTTGATATTCTGCTTCAGCATCAGATGCAATGGTAATTCCTCCACCAGCCCACATTGAAAGTTGATCTTGATATTTCTGAATACTACGAATCAAGATATTCCAACAACCTGTCCCATCAAAATTGAAATAACCAAGACTTCCACAGTAAGCACCGCGTGGCGCTCCTTCAAGTTCTTCAATAATTTGCATCGCTCTAATTTTTGGTGCACCTGTAATTGAACCACCAGGAAGTGCCGATAAAAGCATCTCCATAGGATGAATGTCTGGTTTTAATTTTGCTGTAATTTCGCTTACCATATGATGAACTTGGTTAAAGCTCTCAATTTCAAATAATTTAGAGGTTTGAACAGAACCAGTTTCGGCATACAAACTCAAATCATTTCTGAGTAAATCAACGATCATGACATTTTCAGCTTGATCTTTCTGTGACTGACTTAGCTTCTCTTTAGAGAGTTGATCCGCTGCTGGATCGTCAAAACGCGGCATAGTTCCTTTAATTGGACGGGTTTTTACCTGTCTGTCATGTTGAAATTCTATGAATAATTCTGGAGAACAGCTTAGTAGCTCAAATTCATCAACTTTCAAATAACCTGAGTAGGGGGCATGTGTTAGCTCCCAAAGTTTTTCAGCTTGACTCAGTAAGGAACCACTCGCTTGAGCAATAAACTCTTGTGTAAGATTAATCTGATAGCAATCTCCAGCCTTAATGTATTCTTGGACTAGATTGAAAGCATTTAAATATTGTTGTTTAGACCAGCGGGGGTGACATTTTTCACTTAACGAGAGTACGTCAATATCTGCGTCTTGATGAATTAAATGAGATATATATTGGAAAATTTCTTCTGCATTATCATCATGACTATAAAAATGCCAAGCTTGATCGTGGAACTTTAAAAAAGTTGAATATTGACCTAAAAAAAAGCTTGGTTGGGGATGGGATTTAATATTTACAGACAAATTTGCACTATAGTCATAACCAAAGAAACCAATATATCCACCTTGAAATCCTTGATTAGTATGATTTCTGAGAACAGGGTTATTATCACAAGTGGAAAATTCTAAAATTGATGTTGGGTTCATTTCTTGTGAATAGTGATTAAAATTTTCACGATAAAATTCTTGAATATCTGAGCTTTGACCAACTAAAAATCTATTTGGTAAAAATGCAATAACAGGATGGTTGTGATCATGCAAATAAACTAAACCAGTCAATTCTTTAAGTCGAGTGATAAGGTCGAATGCTGAAATATGCTGGGTTTCAAGTTTTTGCTGAAAAAGAGACATAAATTGACAAGAGTTGAAGCTATTTATGGAAAGGCAAATTGTACTACAGCTTCAAAAATCTAGTTATCTTTAACATAAGCTGATCTTAAAAATATGGAATTTATAGCCCTTCAAAAATATAGTTTGAACACTTGTTAGCATAAAAATTAAATTAAGTGCTTTTGTTAACAACTAGCATCAAGCCTTAGCGTTCAGATAAATGGAAAGTAAATAGAAAAATAAACATATTTTTGAAAATTTGGTTTAAAAAATATCAAATAAGTTCAATTAGTTGTTTTCAGACCTTAGATACAAAAATTACGTTTAATTTTTATGCCGTTTATCGGGTTGTTTATAAAAAGGAGTTAACAGGAGTTGAACATAAAATAACAAACAGGTAATTTAGTACTTGCTAAGCGAACTACTCAAGGATTGGAAGTTCAAGTTGTCATTTAAGAATAAAACAACAGTGGACAGTTTAGAGTAGTGTAAGTCAAAAAATAAATGCTCTTGGGAGAGTGCTCAATGAAAATGTTTACTAAACTAGCTTTAGTTTCTTCAATGGCGATTAGTGCAAATGCAATGGCTATGCAAGCGATGGATGATGCTGCTCTTAGCTCTGCAACAGGTCAAGACGGTATCAATCTAGGTATCGGTATTTCAAAAATTGAAATCGAAAAAGTATTAATTCACGATAACGATGGTTTAGCTACTGCTGCACTTGGTGGTACAGGTAACGCTGGTGCAATCGTTATTAAAGGCAATGGTATTGCTTCAGATGTAAATGAGACTAACGGTATTGTAATTTCTCCAAATGCATCGTCTCTTTTAGCTTCTCATAACCTTGCAGATATTGTAATTGATACTGATGCTGGTGCAGGTGGTGGTAACACTGCTTTCTTAAATGTTGCAGCTCAAGTATCTGGTTTGCAAATTGATATCGGTGAAATCGGTGTTTCTGCTTCTAATACAGCTGGTACAGGTCCTGGTATTCGTCGTGGCAATGATGATACAAACTACAATGCAATCCTATCTGGCTTATCATTGAAAACAGGTGTTACAAGCGCAAATATTCAATTAGGTGCGGCTCCACAAGGTGCTATGATTGCACTAAATACCACGATGCAGGGTGGTTTAGAGATTACTAATTTAGGTATTTTAGATAACTCTACTGCTGATGCTGCTGCAAGCCGTGACGCTGGTGAAATTCGTATTGGTAGTATTAAAGTTGCTGATGCTGGACTTACTGATTTAACTGTAAATGCTAAAGTAAGTGTATACGGTGCTTCTGCTACAACTGGTAATGGATTCCTACAAGTTATTACTGGTAATGGTGCAGCTACTCCTAAAACAGATGTTTACATTCAAAGTGTTAAGTTAGGTAGTGATGCAGCTGGTTCAATCGGTGATGTTGAAGTTCAAGGTATGCAAACTTACTACAACGTAGGTGCAGGTGATGTAGCTGGTTCTCGCATTACAATTTCTGGTCACTAAGTTTAAGCAAAAAAAAGCGCACAATGTGCGCTTTTTTTATGCTCTTAAGTTTATGTAAATAAAATGAAACTTTAAATGGTTAACATTGATCACACATTTTTATTAAAAATTAACGTAATACGTAATTTAGCTACATTTCGTCAAAAAAAACTAAAAAAATGCTGTTTTTTTCTATAAAAAAAGGTATCTTCAACATACAGGGACGTAGTGTCATCGACGCTAAGAATAAAATGAATAAGGCAAGTAGTGCCGCTGTTAAGAAAAGAGACTTATGTTAGAGATTGCTTTAGGCTCTGCATTGATGTATTACTTTACAACGCAAGCCTTTGAGATAGAGAAAAAGCCAGAAGGGACTGTATATTATACAGAAACTTTAGATTCAAGAAATCCTTCATTTACACGAAACCACCATGAAGCAGTCACGATTAAACCTGCTGTGGTTGATCAGTTTCGAGGTATTGTAAGACAAGCTTATGACTATAGTTGTGGCTCAGCAGCTTTAACTACTCTTTTAAATGGATATGGCGGTTTAAACTTGACTGAGCAGCAAACTATGACGGGTTTGCTTCAATATGGTGAATATCAACGTATTATTGAGCGAAGAAGCTTTTCATTGCTTGATATGAAAAGATTCGTAACTGCTTTAGGTTTAAATAGTGGTGGGTATCGCGGTGAATTCTCTGACTTAATTGCATTAAAACAACCTGCGATTGTTCCAATTACTTATGCTGGTTTTAAACATTTTGTAGTATACAAAGCGTATAAAGATGGAAGGGTGTATGTAGCTGATCCATCATTAGGTAATATCAGTTTTGATGAATCTCGTTTTAAAGAGATTTGGGATAATAATACTTTATTTATTATTGATATCCCCGAACAGTATCGTAAGAACTTTTTGGCACTGCAAGATGCAGATATGCGTCATGTAGATGACGCAACTATAAACAGATATGCTCTTGCTGAAATTCAGTTTCCAAATCAAAAAATGGAACGTATTGCTGATAAAGCATCAACTATGCGTCGAGTTTTAGATGCTGATCCTAAATCTGAAAACTACAATAAGCCAATTACGACTTATATGCGGATGTATTACAAGCGTAAATAACCAATAAATTTAGCAAATTAAATGTATAAGTAGGATGTTACAATGAATAATCAATGGATGAGTATGAGTGTGCTGGCCTTGAGTCTAAGCGCTATCACTTCAACAATTTATGCCGAAGAGCAACCTGTAGTTGCTCAAGTTGAACAAGTTCAAACTGGAGACAGTAATGATACTGAGATACAAGATACTCAATCTGATACAAACGTTAATCCCGAAGGAAATGATGTAAATCAAGCCGCAAATGCATTACAGAAGAAAGAGGGTGATGCGACAGGCGAGACAAATTTACAAGAAGTTTTTACATCAAATGAGCGCCAATATTCTTTAATAAAAAAAGGTGTTTTTTCATCTTATTATGATATTGACTATACGTATTATCGAGATAGTCGAATTGACTTAGCAACGAATGATAGCTCAAGTTCATTAGCACGTTTGCGTGTCGAAGAAGATGCTAACCATACTTTAACAAATACTTTTACTGTGCAATATGGTGTTCTTGATAATGTAACTTTATCCGCTTCTTTACCATTAATGGCTAAAAAAGATTTATTACAAGACAAAACTGCTGCTGGTTTAGGTGATATTTCTTTTGGTGCACGTTGGGAACCATTCCCATTAAAGCAAGGCCGTCTACCTTTAGTACTTTTTGGTAACTTATCTACTAAAACTGGCGATAGTCCATACGAAATAGGCATTGATGAGCTATCAACAGGTAAAGGCTATTATTCTGTTGGTGTGGGGGCTAGTACACGTAAATATATAGATCCAGTTGTATTATTTAGTTCTGTTTCAGCTAACTATGGCCTTAAAGAGTCAGGGCTTAATCAATTACGTGGTAGCCGTACGCTTGAGAGCTTTGATCCGGGTTTAAGTGGCGGCTTCTCCTTCGGTTTTGCTTATTCATTTAACTATGATGTGTCTTTGACAATGTCTTACCAGCAAAGCTTTAATACTGGTGCTAAGTTCTATTTTAAAAATGATGAAAGTTATAAGTCAGCAGATCAAAGTAGTGCAATGCTTTCATTTGCTTTAGGGGTTCGTGTTTCGCCAGAAACTATTGTGAATGGCACAGTTGGGATAGGTTTAACAGAAGATGCCCCAGACGTATCTTTAGGTTTATCCTTCCCGCTAGATATTATAGGTTTCGGCAAAAAAATACGTTAAGGAGATATAATGGTGCAATATCCTAAATTATGTCCTTTAACACTTGGTATTTTAGTTGCAGGACTTTCGAATATTACAAATGCTCAATTAGGTCAAGATTTATCTGTTGATTTGCGCTCGCTTGCTTTGGGAAATGCAGTTACAGCTGATCCACCAGGGATTAGTGCTGTTCATTTTAATCCAGCAGCATTAACAAAAATTGATGGGTTACAGACTGATGTTCAGGGTATTTTGGCAAATTTTGCTATAAAAAGAGATTACTCTGCACCAGCAGGGTATAACGTTTTTGGTTATTCAGATGATCCGTTAGTATGTAATGATGGACCAGAAAATGACTCAAGCATTTGTACTGACTTCAAAGGTACAGTCTCTGGTGATGTTGAATATGCTAGTATCTATGTTCCTATACTTAAAAAAATTGTTGATCTTGGCCCAAACTCACCTTTAGCTGCGCCAACTGCTGGTATCGCATATAAACCACCTGGTTCAAAAGTAACATACGCAACTGCAGTATACGCACCATTGGTAGCTGGTTTTGGAGCAGAAGATGGTAATCCTAGTAATTATATGGGACAACAGGTTGCTTTAGAACGTATCACATATCTTTCACCATCATTTGGTTATCAAGTTAACGATCATTTATCAATTGGTGCATCTTTTGGTATGTCATATCAAGCGATCGCAATGAAAACTGATTTAAGATTTCCAAATGAAATGATTGGGGTACTTCGTATGGTTGACGAAGTAGTGTGTGGTCCTTTTAAAGACAATGGAGATATTATTACTGACTTACTTCTTTTTGGTATGTGTAATGCCAAGGAAGGAATGAATCCATTTAATAAGATGGGTGCACTGGATGTATCGTTAGAGCAATCGCTTAGTCCAAGTTATAATTTAGGGGTGCTTTGGGAGCCTACCGATGATTTTAGTTTTGGTATGGTTTATCAAAGTGAAGCTAAAATGCGTCTGCGTGGTAAGTACTTAATTAACAATGCCACTGCGCCTCAACAGCTTATTGCTGGTTTGAACTCATCTGCAACAGGCCAAATTTTAGCTGCAATTTTAGGGCTTCCTGGTTATGTTCCTAATGTAGAGTCTGGTTTAGTTGCTATGGACTTTAAGTATCCACAACATTTTAAAGCTGGTATCAAATATAAAATATTCCCAGATTTACAGATGAATTTTGATATTGGTTGGACTGATTTCTCAGCATGGGATAAATTTAAATTTGAATTTGATCGACAGATTTCATTATTAAAAGTTGCAAAATTATTATCTGCAGATGTAACTGATCGTTCATTAGCGTTACCTTTAAAGTTCCAATCCTCATGGCGTTGGGGAATCGGCTTTGAGTATTCGGCAACAGATCGTTTGAAATTAAGAATTGGATATGAACCACGTACTAGTTCTATCCCTGATGATAAGCGTAATACCATGGTACCAATTAATAACGCACAGTTATTTGGTTTGGGAATAGGTTATCGTTTTGATCAGGATACGGATCTTGATCTATCGTTGGGTTTTTTACGTAGCCGCGATGATATTCCAGCAAATACAAGTAGCCTTTCAAATAAAACAGGGGTTGATAATATTTTATTAAACCCATATGCAGGGCTGAATGTTAAAACTAATACCAAAGTCACTTTGCTTGGTATCAACTATAGAACTAGATGGTAATGCAAAATAAAAGAAATCAACGATCAAAACTTACTTTGCTGATTATGTCTATCGGTTTAGTGAGTGGGTCCAATCTATACGCAGATGGTTTCTATACAATCATTGGTCCAGATGGTCGACCAATGATTGTTCCTAAAAAAGAGGAGCGAATGGAACAGGCTATACCTAAAAATCATAGGGAACACCAGTCTAATATTTCAACACAGCCAGTTATTTCTAATAAAGACCAGTTTATTGTAAAAAAAACTACTGAAGAAAACGTATTAAAACAGCAGCCTCGGAATGAATCAGTAGTTACCAAAGAAGAAAGCATTAGCGCGAAGACTCATGAACCAATTAACCCTATTGCTTCGGATGGTGCTAACAAAATTATCTCTAAAGATCATCTTGATAGTAAAGCTATTATTGAAAAAAGTATTACATTGCCTGCATCTAATATAAATAATAAAAAAATTCAAGAACAGGCAGTAGTCGCCGTAAATAGCAAAAATACATCTGAACCTAAAGTACAAGCCGTTACAAATGTTGATGGAGTCGAATACGTAAATAGTGAGTATCTAGAAGATCAAGAGTTTAACTTAGAAGGGAAAAAAAGATTTTATGTTATGCCCGATGGAAGCGGGAGATTAGAAACGGTTGAGCGGAAAAAAGGTGTAAGCCGTTCTATGTTAGATCGTATCATGAATAGGACACCGCAGTCAGATAAAGCAATTGTTTTATCAGAAAACTATATTCGTTTGTCTACTCAAGATTTAGCTTTAGCTTTTGAAAATGATCGTTGTTTTATTGAAAACTATTCAAAATCTATTAAAAAGTTAAAACCCCAAAAAGAACTTGGTCTTTGGCCAAGAAAGCCAGTAAAAGAAAAGTTTGAATATGAGTTGGTAGAACTAGATCCTTCGACTGAATATATACAGATAGAATCTTATGCATCTAATAATGAAAAACCAACTTATTATTGGCCATTGATAATATTCTTGGATGATAAGGGGTGTATTCAAGAGGGCGTGAGTGGTTTCAAAAGTGTTAATAACTCAGCAACATTATTCCAACATGCAGCTATTCAAGGTGTTATAAAGATACCATCTAATGCTCATTATATGATGATGACTCCTTTGGCATCTGCTGTAGATGTTCCAGAAAATGAACTCTCTAACCAAGGGCAACTAAGAGTCTCTGTTTTAAAGTAATTAGGATATAGGATCAAAGAATATGAAAAGGAAAATATTATTACCATTTGCATTATCAACCTTAGCTATTTTTTTAAATGGTTGTGGTGGTGAGAGTGCGAAGATAAATGAAGATCCAACAAAGGGGGTTGGAGGAGTCACAGAAAATACAAGCTGTGATGTAAAAGCAACAGACTGTTTAGAATTTGCTTTAGATTATCCTATTGCAGGGCTTAATTTCGATTGCAGCACAGATACTGTTAATCATTTTGCAACAAAATTAGATGGGAATGTCGTAACTGGAGCTTGTAAGGTTGGTGATGAGGTTTCTTTTTATATTCAAGGTGAGGATTCTCGTAAGATCGACTTAGGTACAGTAAAATTAAAAGATATATCGGCAATAAAATTAGCAACTCCACCACGTATACGTTTGATAGATATTGCTAGTGCTATAGTGGGCAAACCTCCTACAACAGTAAGTCAAAGTGATGATACAGTTCGTGTTGGTATGGCCTTAGTCAAAATATTTCAGAGCTTAGGTCTAGAGCGCGAGGATAATGTTATAGGAGATATTCAGCCAACAGAATTAACACAAGAAAAGAAAGATGAATTGGCAAACATATCGAGAGATATTAGTTCTGTTGAGCTTATCAGTGGTCAATATCAAGAAATATTAGAGCCTTGGTTGAATGTAGGGCAGATGTCAGATGATGAGGCTTTCACTTTATTAAAACAACTAATAAACTTGTCTGGGACAGCTATGTGGGTTGCGGAGCAGCCACTTTTGTTAACAGGAGGAGCAGGAACATCTTCAGCTGTTGGTTTACCAGATGGTTTTTTTGGCTGTAATAAAGATATCTATGCCGATTGTATTTCATCAAAACAAAGCAATTTATTACATTCAATGGGTGATTTCATTTTATTGACAGATCGACAAGGTTATACTTTTGGATATGGTCGGCAATGGCGAGGAGCTGCAACCATTAGCGGAGGGGTTGTACAGCCCCCAATTGTTTTAACTACAAAAGAGAAGCCTAAAAAAATTAGATTAAATGCACAAAACCAATGGCTAAATACAGTTAGTAATACAATAAATACTAATCAGCCACTGAGGTTTAGTTCAACTAATAATTCTTCTGATGATCTTGTTATTAATCAAGGTAAAGTCATGGGTGATAGTACAATTGTTGGTACAGAGGATTATTATAAAGAATTTTTAGGCTTGGGTAAGAGTGTTACTATTGATAATAGTCATTTAGGTTTATGGAAGCAAACAATTGATAGTCAAACATATAAAGGAACTATCGATATTTATAAACTGAACCCAGTCAGTTATTTGTCGAAAGATATTTTTAAAACTGAGAAAAATGTTAAATTGAATCAGAATTACATTTTTCCTTTATATGCAACTTTGAATTTTAAATTTCAAGACACAAATTCTCCTGCAGTCGACTTAGGTATTGTCATTGATGAAAATGGTGATATTCGTACAGATATTAAAAGTAACTCGACCACAACTGATATGAGTGGTATTTGTGGAACTGTCAAATCTATAAATACTGACGGCACAATTACAGATAGTAATGATCAAACACAGTATCGTATTGGTACAACAGGTGGTACAAGATTTGCTACTAGTGATAGTTCTGTAACGGTTCGTATGATGTTGTCTAATATTAATTTAGGTGCTTTGGATGGTATTTATTTTGGGACAAACTTAGGTGGCATATCGAATGCAAAGATTAATTTACACAACTTACTTGCTGGACAATCAAATGGTATTAATTTATCAAATTTTGATAATGAAACTGTGTATTGGGAAAATGGGTATGCACGTGGATTGTTTACCTACATTACAGCATACGATAAATTAACTGATACGGTAAAAAATCAATATACTCCTCCTACGGATGAAGAAAGAGCTATAGCAAAACGTTATTTGGGTACGGTCAGCATCAGAGTGGCTGATCAAAGTATTGCTGAGTGTAAATCTATTAAAACAAAGTCTTAATTGTTCATTCCATAAAAAGGACCGCATCAAGCGGTCTTTTTTATTTATCCAGTATGATCAAGTCGTGTTCCAATGGTTTCTAAATGAGCTGGAAATAGTCCATCTTTACGATCTGCAAAGTAATGTTTCAATGTTTGCTCTACACTTGGAAATGCAAGCTCAGTCCAAGGAATTTCATCCTCTTCAAAAAGTCGGCATTCGAGGCTTTCTTCACCTGCTCCAAAGATACCTTCCTTAATTTTTGCTTTAAATAAAACATAAATTTGTCCAATGCGAGGGATATTGTAGGTACAGTAGAGTTGTTCGATTTCAACTTCAGCTTCGGCTTCCTCTCTTGTTTCTCGAGCGGCACCTTGCTCCATGGTTTCGAACAGTTCCATATAGCCTGCGGGTAAAGTCCACAACCCATAACGTGGCTCGATTGCTCTGCGGCAAAGTAAAACCTTATCATCCCAAAGTGCCAGAGCACCGCAAATAACCTTAGGATTCTCATAATGAATATTGCCGCAGTTGGTGCAAACAAGTCGGGTTTTATGATCACCTAATGGGATTTTTGCTTCAGTTTCATGTCCACACGCAACGCAAAAGCTCATAATTATCATCAGCGACAGAGATAACTCAGCATAACTGAATTTTTCTGACTTCGCATCATGATCTATGATTGTGGTTCAAATTTCGGCTATGATGTTTAATTAAGGGAAATAGAAAAAGAGTGATGCTTGATATGGATGAACAATCGTTAATCGAACTTTTACAACAACGGTTGCGTTTTTCCAAACGAATCCAACAAGCAGATGCCGCAGTTTTAATTGCAATTACACAAGAACAGAAACCCAAAGTTTTACTTACACGCCGCTCTATTCATCTATCACAACATGCTGGTGAGGTATCATTTCCTGGCGGGAAGCGAGATCCAAGTGATACCAGTAACATTGTGGTCGCTTTGCGTGAAGCACAAGAGGAAACAGCATTGAATCCTTTTGATGTGAAGCTTTTAGGTGATTTGCCTATTCAACGTGCTCGAAGTGGGCTTTCCGTGAAGCCGATTGTTGGCTTGATACCAGCTCAAGTTGACTTGATTGCGCAGCCAACCGAAATAGATCGGATATTCTTTGTTCCTTTGCAAGAGCTGATTGATGCACCGCCATTACCCTATGAGGTACGACTCGCTCGTCAATCGATTTATTTTCCGAGTATGCAAGTTGAAAGTGAAATTGTTTGGGGCTTAACTGCACGGATGTTAGTGTCTTTATTTCAGTATGGGTTGGGATATCAGAAAAAATGGCCTTTTTTGGTCAATCCTCCTAATTTTGGTTTAGCTAAGTTTTAAATGTTTTATTTAGATATAGAGTTATTGACATGATGTATAAATACAAAGGATTGAGTCCTAAAGCTTTACATGAACCATGGGATGGATGGGTTGCGCCTACTGCAACGGTCATTGGACAAGCTGAACTGGGTCGTCAAGTGAGCATTTGGTTTGGTGCGGTAGTCCGTGCAGATAATTGTGTGATTCGTATTGGCGATTTTTCTAATATTCAAGAGAATGCTGTTTTACATACAGATGCGGGTATTGAACTCAATATTGGTGAATATGTCACCGTTGGCCATAAAGTGATGTTACACGGTTGTACGATTGGGGATAATTCACTTATTGGGATGAATGCCGTTATTTTGAATAATGCGGTCATTGGAAAGAACTGTATTATTGGTGCAAACGCTTTAATTCCTGAAGGGAAGGTGATTCCGGATAATTCTGTGGTTATGGGATCACCAGGTAAAGTTGTTAAAACTTTAGATGAACAAGGTGCTGCAAGATTGCGTTTGAGTGCTTTGCATTATGCTGAACACTACAAAAACTTCTTAGAGTTAGAAGCATTTAGCTTCTAACTAGCTGTCTCATAAAAGATGTTCGGATTGCCAAGTCTGTACTTGGCTTTTTTGTATCTATAAAAACAGAACAACTCGCCTATCAGCTTTGAGTGGAGTATGATACTCGACGATTTTTCTCTCTTTTAGTTAAGGTTTTTGCATGAAGTTGCTTGCATTGGAATCTGCAAATGAGCAGTGTTCTGTTTCATTAATTAATGATTCTCAAGAACTCTATTTTCAGTTAGATGAGCGAGCAAAAGCCCAAACGCAAACGATATTACCTTTAACCGAACAAGCATTGTTACAGACAGCGACTCAACTTGCAGATTTAACAGCAATTGCTTTTAGTCGTGGTCCAGGTTCATTTAGCGGTGTTCGTATTAATGCCGCGGTTACACAGGCGCTAGCATGGTCGCAAGACTTACCTGTGATACCAGTTTCAAGTTTACAAGCCTTGGCACAAGCGGCATATCGTTTAACAGGTTTGCAGCAGGTAACGGCAGTTTTAGATGCGCGTATGCAAGAAGTTTATATCGCTAACTTTTGCATGGATGACCATGGCATCATGCAGGCTATAGATGAAGAAAAATTATTAAATTATGAACAAGCGACTGCTTATTGCAAGTATAAACCAGTTGGATCTGGTTCAGAATTAATTAAGCCTGAGCACATAGACTCTTCAAATATTTCCACTCAAATATCATCTGTAATAAAAATTCAGGCAACAGCCCAAGATATTGCCATGATTGCACGTATGCGCGCAGTTCAACAAGATTGGGTAGCTGCGGAGCATGCTTTGCCAGTTTATTTGCGTGATGATGCGTGGAAAAAAATTCCAGAACAAGGTAAGTCAAATTAAGGTTAACTATGGATCTTTTATTGCTTTTTAAAGCAGCGATTATGGGGTTGGTTGAAGGAATTACAGAATTTCTTCCAATTTCAAGTACAGGGCATTTGATTTTAGCTGGACAACTTCTCGATTTTTGGACAGTAGAAAAACGAGATATGTTTGCTGTGGCTGTACAGATTGGTGCAATTGCTGCGGTTATTTATGAGTACTGGGGAAAGCTTTGGGGTGCTTTGATTGGTGCATTAAAAGGGCAGGAGCAAGGTCGTCGTTTAAGTCTGAATTTGATCATTGCATCGATTCCAATTGTGATCATTGGTTTGACTTTCGGTGATGTGGTCAAGGCATATTTATTTAATGCGATTACAGTTGCAATCGCTTTGATTGTGGGTGGTTTTATTATTCTGTGGGCTGAACGCCGTCAGCATCAGATTGTAACTCAAGAAGTCGATGATCTAACCTTTAAACAAGCAACCTTGATTGGTTTGATTCAATGTTTAGCTTTGTTTCCGGGAACATCTCGTTCGGGCTCAACCATTATTGGATCGTTGTTTTTGGGCGTTTCGCGTAAAGCAGCAGCTGAGTTCTCATTCTTCTTGGGTATTCCTGTGCTGATGGGTGCTGGTTTGCTCGACATGTATAAGATGCGTCATGAGCTACATAGCAATGACATGCTGGTGTTAGCAGTCGGTATTATTGTTGCCTTTATTTCGGCGTTAATCGTGATCCGTGCGTTGATTCGTTATGTGTCGAAGCATGACTTCACTGCATTTGCCTATTATCGAATCATTTTTGGTTTATTTATTCTAGCGACTTGGTGGACTGGTTGGGTGCATTGGTAATGCAAATGATTTGTCGATATCAAGCTGAATATGAAGCACAGTTTCAGCAACTACAGGCTCGTTTTACAGAGTTAAATGTTCAGCTTGAAGGACAAACTGTCGAGAAAATTAACGCTCGGTTTTTACGTCTTAACCCAGAAATGACTTTGGTATTGGATAGCGATGGTTTAAGCCTTGCAGCCAATGGAATGAAAATGCAACCTGATTGGCGCGCAGAAATTCCTAGATTAAAACGTGCAACTTTAAAATCAGAAATGATTGCAAGAGCATGTCAGTTAGGTGAAAAGCCAACATTAATTGATGCTACCGCTGGATTGGGTCATGATAGTTTATTGATGGCTCATCTTGGGGCTGATGTCCGATTAGTCGAGCGCCATCCAATTTTGTTTGTTTTATTGGAATATAGCAAAGTTCAGGCTGAACAAGATTCTTTCTTGCAATCCACAGCGCAACGAATTCAGCTTATTTTTGCGGACTCTAATCGCTATCTAAACCACTTGATCGAGCAAAATGAACAAGTCGATGTTGTTTATTTAGATCCAATGTTTCCTCAGCGTGATCAAAACCAACAAGCGGTTAAGAAGCAAGCACAGGTTAAAAAACAAATGCAGCTATTGCATATGTTGCTTCCCGAAGATGGGGAAATGGATTTGGGAGATCAGTTACTTGATTTAGCTAAACAAATAGCAAAAAGAGTAATTGTTAAGCGCCCACGACATGCAGTTTATTTGGCTGAGCAAACACCTGATCATCAGTGGTTAGGAGACGCTTGTCGTTTTGATGCATATTTTCCAAAAGGTTAAATCTGAAATCACACGCAAGTGATTGTTTAGCTTAGGTCAATGCTCGGTAAAGATTTGTGATATAGTGCAAAAGCATGATTGCTAAAAAATTCTTGTCAAGTTTACACTAGTGCAGCGCATAGCATGTTTTTGGAAAAGTGATGTTCATTCTGTAACGTTTGGCATATTTTCAGTTTAGGCTTGAAAAGAGAAACTCCCGAAGAATTTTATGATAGACCTCAAACCCTCCATTAATATCTGGCATGATTTTAAAAGTAACCAAATTGCTGGAATGTGGTTGTTTCTAGGGTCTCGTCGTTCCTTACAAGTCGTTCATCCCTCGATTACCCAGCTGATTTTGTGGGGTATTTTGGGAGGTTGTACTAACTCACTCTATAGTTGGTTGGTTGCAGGACAAATGGGGGACTTTAACTCCCAAGGTCTGATCGGTTATGCGCTTTGGCCTTTTATTGCTTTGATTGTTGGGATTTTCTTATCTCAACGTATGAACCAGCCAAGATTAATGCTTGTACCTGCATTGTTATGGTTGGTCCTCGATACAAATATTCTCTTACTACAATGTTTGATCCAGTATTTAGGGTCGAATGGTTACCTCAATTTTATCCCTGACAGTATTTACAATGGTTTTCTACCTCCACTCTTTGTTGGACTATTTGTTTGGCAAAGTTTAGCTGTTATTTGGGTTTTTTCTCGGGCTTTGAATTGGCCTTGGTGGGAGCGTGCTTTAGTCTTTGTCGCAACGATCGCAACCATGGTGGTTTGGCAGCTTTCGGTAAAAGACCAGCCGATTTGGAAGGTAGAAGAAACACCACCAACATTTGCAGAAGATGCTTTTTATGCACAAAGCTATTTGCTCGATAAAGCATTAGATCAAGTTCAATATGGCGATATTGCACAAAGTCATTGGTATTTCCTTGGTGTCGCGGGTGATAGTTATGTGGATGTATTTAAATCTGAAATTGAGCGTATAAGAGAGCAATTTGATACGCGTTTTGGAACGTTTGGTCGTTCTATCATGTTGATCAATAATCCTGCGACTCGTTTGGAAGTGCCAATTGCTTCAAAAACCAGTATAGAACTGGCGTTACGACGTATTGGCCAGCAGATGAATCGAGACAGTGATGTTTTATTCCTCTATATGACATCACATGGGGAACGAAATCATTTTGAAATTGAAAATGCTCCGCTAAACCTCGGTCAAGTTGATCCGAAATGGTTACGGGAGACGCTAGATAAGTCTGGTATTCGGTGGCGTGTTATTGTGATCTCTGCATGTTATTCGGGAAGTTTCATTCCTGCATTACAGTCGCCTGAAACTTTGATTATTACAGCGTCTGCAGCAGATAAGACATCTTTCGGTTGTAATAATGAAGCGGATTATACCTATTTTGGTCGTGCTTTCTTTGATTTAGCAATGCGTGAACAGTCTTCAATGAAAACAGCATTCGATCAAGCAAAGCAGACAGTCACTAAATGGGAAACATCACAAGGCTTTGAGCCTTCAGAACCACAATGGTCAATCGGACGAAATATGGAGCTGATGTTGCCACAACTTGAGCCATATTTATTTCCACAACAAAATATGACAACAACAGATATTACAAAACCACAGGATAATGAGCATGCAACTACTGCAAAAAAATCGTTGTTTTGAGGGAGAACAACGAATTTATCAAATTGACTCTCAGCATCTTAAAGGGGCGAGTAAAATCGGTGTTTATTTACCTCCTGCTGCTTTAGAAGGAAAGCCGTGTTCAGCATTGTTTTATCTTGCAGGTTTGACTTGTACAGAGGAAACGTTTGCAATTAAAGCACATGCGCAACGTATGGCTGCTCGTCTTAGCCTTATTTTGATTACCCCTGATACTTCTCCGCGTGGTGAAAATGTTGCGCAAGGTGATCATTGGGATATTGGGCAGGGTGCTGGTTTTTATATTAATGCGACTCAACAACCTTGGGCTGAACATTATCAAATGGAGTCTTATATTGTTGATGAGCTATATGCCCATGTCTTGCAAGAACTCCCAATCATTGAAAATCAAATCGGGATTTTTGGTCATTCGATGGGTGGTCATGGCGCATTAACGTTAGCATTTAAATATCCTGAACAATTTAAATCTGTATCTGCGTTTGCTCCAATCTGTGCACCGAGTATTTGTCCTTGGGGGGAGAAAGCATTTGGCCAGTATTTAGGTAATGATCAGCAGCAATGGTTAGCGCATGATGCATTGGCATTAGTTCAACAGAAAGGCTGCATTTTTGAAGAAATCTTAATTGATCAAGGTGTCGATGATCAGTTCTATAGTCAACTTAATCCTGAAAAATTCAAGCAAGCCTGCTTAGATGTTGGCCAGCCACTTACCTTACGGTTACACAAAGGATATGATCACGGCTATTACTTTATCCAAAGTTTTGTAGATGATCACTTGCAATTTCATGCCCTTCAATTAGAAAAAGTGAATGCTTAAAAGAAAAAGAAGCTCTTATGAGCTTCTTTTTAATTGTGTGTCCATTCAACATTGAACTCTTGTTGAGCCATGCGGTTTAAATGATCAATCACGACTTGCTCTAGGTGTTGAACATCATCTTGCTGATTTTCAATCAATACACTTAGATATTGCTGCTGTGGTGTCAATGTAACGGTTGCGGTAGGCATAAAAATTTTTGAGTCAGTTTCGGTCTCAGCAACTTCGAATTTGTGCTTCCAATGATTGATGAGCCGTTTGCTAATGCGCTTAGCTTCTTGAGTTGTAATCTGTGTCGTACTATTCATATCTAAACTTTATCTTCTGATTTTCACCGATTAAAAATAGCAAAATCAGTCAGAGTTAAAAACAGCATTCATGCAACGAGCTGTTGCAAGTTTGCAATGTGGTAATAGTGTCTTTGTAACAGCCCTAAAGTAAATGAATTTGCTATAATTCATTTATCATTTTTTCAAAGTTTGCCAGGTCTTCCATGTCCAAGCCTTATTTAATTGCTCCTTCTATTTTATCTGCTGATTTTGCTCGTTTAGGTGAAGATGTAGAAAAGGTTTTAGATGCAGGTGCAGACGTTGTACATTTTGATGTGATGGATAATCATTACGTACCGAATTTAACCTTTGGTGCAGGCATATGTAAGGCGCTTAAAAATTATGGTATCAAAGCACCGATTGATGTGCATTTAATGGTTTCACCTGTTGATCGTATGATTGGTGATTTCTTGGAAGCTGGCGCTGACATTATTACTTTTCACCCAGAAGCAACAGATCATATTGACCGCTCGCTTCAGTTGATCAAGTCTGGTGGTGCGAAAGCAGGTCTGGTATTTAATCCTGCAACACCATTACATTATCTTGATTATGTACTTGATAAAGTTGATCAAATTTTATTGATGAGTGTAAACCCTGGGTTTGGTGGGCAAAAATTTATTCCAATGACCTTGGATAAGCTGCGTCAAGCACGTCAAATTATTGATGCAAGTGGTCGTGATATTCGTTTAGAGGTTGATGGTGGTGTCGGACCAGCGAATATTAGGGAAATTGCTGAAGCTGGTGCAGATATGTTTGTTGCAGGATCTGCGATTTTTGGTCAACCTGATTATAAAACTGTAATTGACCAAATGCGTGCAGAGCTAGCCAAAGTTGGTGCAAAACAAATTTAGTATCTTTATCCTATTTTTCACACAAGATTGTGGATAACTTTGTTTATAACTGGGTGGATAACCGTGTTGATAAGCAGGTGGATAAGGTGTTGTTAAATTAAACAAAATGATTTCAGTTGTTTATATTGGCAGCACATTGATGAAAAAAGGACAGCAAAATGTCCTTTTTTTGTGCGCTAAATTATTTATTTTGCTCTTATTTTACTCATTTTTTATGAAAGTTAATTTTGAATATTTAAACAGCAGCTTTGAACTAAAATAGAGCAACAGAACCTGCGAACAACATAATGTGGATTGTGCATAACTTGAAAAGAAATTATGCTATCAGCATTAAATTGATCTGTTTATTGTGAATAAGGAACACCTCGTGCAACTTCAACCAAAGTACAAACATATATGGTTTGTATTCCTGATGATATTTTTCATCGGGGGAAGTAGTGCGGCTGTTGCAGCAGTTCATACCATTCAAGCTGATGAGCAAATGGAGGTCATGTCACAGCAGATGCCTTGTCATGATCAAGCAAAGACAGATCAACATCATCACATGCCGATGTCTCATGTCGATGCTCAAATGATGGTGAAATGTCATGGTGACAACATGTCAGATGATCAGCATTGTCAAGATTGTAATCAGCCATCGCATTGTCAAAATGTTAATTTAGCACTAGATCAACAGGTACCGACTTTATTTTTGACTTCTATTTTTGAGTTAAATCATCGTACAAATACGGATTACCAAGCTCGTCATCTTGCTGGATATTGGCAAGAAATTTTACGCCCTCCTAAAGCCTAATCTGCATTTGAGTTACCTCTCTTAGATAAGAGGGGCTAGGGGAGATTGTTCTCTCCTAAAAGTCAATTCATACAGATTGGGAAAATAAAATGTCTGCAAAAATTTATGCTGGTGTAATTGCTAGCTTCAGCTTATTGTTTGCGCCTGCCAGTTGGGCAGCGATTAAAGAATATCATTTGAATATTGATCAGGGCATGGTCAATATCACAGGGAAATCTGTCAAACGCATGACGGTGAATGGCAAATTCATTGCTCCATTACTTGAGTTTGAAGAGGGGGATGAGGCGGTTATTCATGTGCATAATCAATTAAAAGATCAAGATACCTCATTGCACTGGCATGGTCTGCTTTTACCTGGATTGATGGATGGTGTACCTGGTTTTAATGGTTTCAAAGGCATTCAACCAAATGGTAGCTTTGAATATCGCTTTAAAGTCCGCCAAAACGGAACCTACTGGTATCACGCACACAGTAAAGGTCAAGAACAAGATGGTTTATATGGCGCTTTAGTCATTTATCCGAAAGGTAAGCAGCCTGTCGCTCAACATGAAAAAGCAGATCGTGACTATGTGGTGATGCTGTCCGACTTTCATGAAACTGATAGTGATCAAATCATGGCGAATTTGAAAAAGTCTGCTGAATACTATCAAAATCAACGTGAAACGGTGGGTGATGTTTGGCAACAAGTCAAACAAAAAGGTTTGAAAGCAACGTGGCAGGATCGTTCGATGTGGAATCAGATGCGCATGCTTAAAACTGATTTATCTGATGTCACAGGTTATACCTTTCTAGTCAATGGAAAAACTCCCCAGCAAAACTGGACAGGTGCATTTAGTACAGGTGAAAAAGTTCGCTTACGTTTTATTAATGCATCTGCAATGTCATTTTTTGATGTACGGATTCCGAATTTGCAAATGACGGTGGTCAGTGCAGATGGTCAACCTGTACAGCCTGTTGCTGTAGATGAGTTTCGTATAGGTGCAGCTGAAACATACGATGTGATGGTTGAACCAAAGCAAGCACATTATCAGATTGAAGCAGAGTCGATTGATCGCAGTGGTTTTGCAATTGCGTCGCTACAGCGTGATGCAGTTGCCCCACCAGCTAAGATTGAGATGCCAAAAGCGCGTCCACGTGCATTATTGACCATGCAAGATATGGGCATGGATCATGGTACACATGCACAGATGGATATGAAAGATATGGATCATGCTGCTCATAAACCAATGAGTACTGATCATTCAGACCATACTGCAATGAAGATGTCAGACATGGATCACTCTTCTCATGATTCTATGGGGATGAGTAAAAGTAATGACATGCATCAGCAACAGATGACCTCTCAGCATGAAAATGTGAAGGCTGAATCTGTTCAAGGTTGGGCGAATGCATCCACGCCAATAGGTCATAAAGCATTGCAATATGCTGATCTAAAGTCATTAACACCGCAGCCTGATACACGTCCAGCAGAAAGAGAGTTGGTTATTCGTCTTGGTGGAACGATGGAACGCTATATGTGGACCATGAATGGTAAAAAGTTTAGTGATGCTGAGCCATTACAAGTGAAGTTTGGAGAGCGTATTCGACTGAAATTTATCAATGACAGCATGATGGCGCATCCGATGCATCTGCATGGCATGTTTATGCAGTTAGAAAATGGCCAAGCTGCGATTGATATGCCAAATAAACACACTGTTGTCGTTCCACCGGGACAAACGGTGACTGCATTGTTAACCGCTGATGAGTTGGGGGAATGGGCAATCCATTGTCATTTGTTATATCACATGTCCGCAGGCATGATGAATAAATTGATTGTGGCAAATGTGGATGATTCAAAAACAGTGAATCAACCCAATGCAACAGCACCATCAGAAGGAGCAAGCCATGCACATCACTAAGCAATCTCCCGAGATGAATAAAATGCTGAAGTTGTTATTTATTAGTAGTGTTATGTCTACATCAAGTGCAATCACCTTTGCTGATGAATCACATCAAATGACGGAAATGGATCATTCAGCTCATCAGATGACATCAATGAATGAAGCATCACTAATAGATCATTCACAACATCAAACAGTAAAGGCTGCTCCAACGGATGCCGTACATCATGCACATGATCACCGCCGTGAGCATGGTGGTCAGCTTTATCAAGCCACGACTTTAGAAAATGCTTGGACTTTAGATGAGCATGGACGAGGTAGAGCGAGTACAGAGCTTAAAACATGGGTCGGTACAGATGAAAATAAGATTTTCATTAAGGCACATGTAGAAAAAGCTGAATCTGAAAAAGCAGACACAGAAACAATGGCATTATACAGCCGTAATATTGCAGATTTCTGGGATGTACAAGCAGGTGTTCGTTATCAATATATGCCTGAGCAAAGTTTAGATAAAAATCAGTGGAGCGCAGTATTTGGCTTACATGGTCTAGCGCCTTATTTCTTTGAGACAGAAGCTTATTTGTATGCTGGCCAAGATCAACGTTGGCAATTAAGTTTGGATACCAGTCGTGATTTTTTATTTACGCAAAAGTTGATTGCTCAGCCATATTTGCAAGCTGATCTTGTGCTGAGTGATAAATCAAAATACGCACAGAAAACAGGTCTATCAAAGCTTCAGGCTGGCGTGCAAACACGATATGAAATCAATAAAAAGATCATGCCATTTATTGATATTGCTTATGCATACCATAAAGGTGCAGATAAAACGCTTTGGCAGGAAGGTTCTGACAGTGAAAAAGGTTGGCTATACGGCGCAGGCTTTACGCTAAAGTTCTGATACTTTGTCTAAAATGTCACGTTTCTGAGATACTGTTAGTTTATACTAGCAGTATCTTTTTTGAGTCATTCATGGTGCATAAATGGCTTTAGAACAACAAGACAATCAAATAACAGAAAAATCAATCCAAACGACTAAGCCAAGAGAAAAGTCTCAAGCTGTAACTTCATCCCAGTTAGAGCTGATACCAACTGATGGCAGTATGAATGTCAGTTTTTATTACATTCCACATATGAGCAGTTTGGTGGAAGTACAAAGAGTCAGGAAGGCATTGTTACCATTTTCTGATCTGTTAATTGAACATAGTATTGATTTAGATGCCCGCCATTTGGTGTTATATCATCAGCAAGAGATAGAAAATGTGACTACAGCATTGGAGTATTTGAGTTTAGGTGCTGAGTTGCAGCAAACGATGCCTCATTATGAACCTGTGGAGGTGTTTATCCAAAAGTCGGATTCATTTGATTCTATGCCTCAAGATGAGGGTTCTCAGTATCATTTGCTTCATGTTTTTCAGAAGTTTTTTTACGCTATTTTTACGTGGTTTAGGCTCAGGATAGAAGCCTTGCAAAAGAAAAAGGATTAATGGAATGCCGAGATGGATGTATGGTGTGTTAGGTTTGGCTCTCGCTTGGTTAGTTTGGACAAAACTGATTAAACCAACGCCAGATATCAGTCAACTTACGACCCATCAAGATGTTCAAGTTGTTAATTTACAAAGTTATGAAGGTTCATTTAGAGTGCTTTCGAGAGAAGATTATAACTTTGGGCGAGAAGCTGAGTATTCTCCGATGGATATCGCTGTTGGATGGGGGGATATGGCGAATCCCCAAGTGTATAAAGAAATTGATATTTCACAGAGCAACCGTTGGTATTATTGGCGTGTGGATCATGAACCTCCGATTCCATTACGGGAAATTGCAACGCATAGTGCCAATATGCATTTAGTACCCGCCGATGCTTCTATTGCTAAACAAATGAAGAAATTAAAGAAAGATGATCTCGTGTATCTCAAAGGTTCTTTAATTGAAATTCAGGCAAAAGATGGTTGGCGTTGGAAAAGTTCTTTATCAAGAGAAGATAAGGGAAATGGTGCATGTGAATTAATGCGTGTAGATAGCATTGTTTGGCAATAATACAATTGATCAATATATTTTATTTTCAGTGATTTAGATTGTTTGGATACATAACAATTCACATATTTAAAAAGATTTGAATTACACTTTGAAGCCGAAGAGGACGACCTCTTTGATTGGTTTGATGTTGGGACGACCCAACCATTTAAAGTGTGAGTAGAAAATGGCTTGGGCGATTTTAATCTTAGCAGGTGTGTTTGAAGTCATTTGGGCATATTCGATGAAGCTATCTGAAGGCTTCACTCGTTTAACACCAAGTATTATCACGATCATTTTCATGATATTGAGTGTGGTCCTTTTGTCGATTTCCATGCGGACTTTACCTCTTGGAACAGCGTATACCATTTGGACAGGGATTGGTGCAATTGGATCGTTTATTGTCGGAATCGTGGTATTGAATGAGCCGATGACGGCAATGCGAATGATCGCAGCAGTTTTGATCGTATCGGGTTTAATGTTGATGAAATTGTCATCAAATTAATGTTCTAAGGAGAGTGTGATGCAACTGGTATATATGTACATGGATTCTCCTGTGGGTGCATTAAAACTGGTTGCGCATGATCAAGCCTTGGTTGCTGTGATGTGGGACAATGAAGATCATAAGTGTGTTCGGCTTGCTGAGTTGGTTGAGAATGTTCAGCATCAAATATTGTTAAGGGTAAAACAACAACTTGAAGAATACTTTTTAGGGCAGCGTCAGCAATTTGATTTGCCATTGGACTTTCAAGGTACAGCATTTCAGCAACAGGTTTGGCAGGCACTATTGACGATTCCTTTTGGGGAAACGCGTAGTTATAAAGAGATTGCCATTCAGTTGGGGAATGAAAAAGCAGTGCGTGCGGTGGGTGCTGCCAATGGTAAGAATCCGATTTCGATTATTGCGCCGTGTCATCGGGTGATTGGATCGAGTGGTGCGTTGGTGGGTTTTGCGGGTGGTCTGGATAAAAAGCAGATTTTATTAAGTTTGGAACAAAATAAGGCTTAAATAATTTTTAATTTCAAAGCTTTCATAGCCTAATAAATCAGTAATGGATTAGATGTATTTTGTATAGGCATTCTTTTACTTTTCACGGATGAAAAATAACAAAAATCTTGCGCAGCTTTAGTCGCTACTCATGGATACAGGGTACATCCATGTAGCCCCTATCCAACGGGCGGCATCCATGCCACCTATTTCGATAGTCAATGTCGGGTATAATTCTAAAAAAACTAAAACTTGATTGTATAAGTTATGCATGTCGTTAACACTCGATTTTGATTGCTTTTTGGAATAAGCTACCAAAGCAGATATGAATCAACATATTTTATGGCTTGAACTGTAAATAAATTACTGACGAGGCGGTATCTTGTCGAGTGTAATTCAATTATAGGAATAACCTTCGGTTCGAGTTATTTTGGTTTCGCCCAAAGTAACCAAAGGCATTGTCATCTACAAAACCTGTTCACTTATGGCATTTGTTTTTATCTATCACAGAAACGAGATATTACAGATACTACGCAGGTTGTAGATGACCTTTCCGAGTCTTATATGTAGGGTGTGGATTCATTTTCTTTTTCATAACAAATTGAATGGAAGTTTAAAAATGGCTGTTGGTGACGTAACTATGCCACTTATGCATGTGGTGCAGGGTGTAAAAATTGGCTCAACAGAGGCGTATGTACGTTATCCAAATCGACGAGATTTAGTTATTTTTGAATTTGCTGAAGGTTCAAATGTTGCAGGGGTATTTACCCAAAGTGCATTTGCTGCTGCACCCGTTTTACTCAGCAAAAAACATTTAGCAGAGAATACGCCGCGTTATTTGATCATCAATACAGGCAATGCCAATGCGGCGACTGGTACTATAGGCTATCAAAATGCAGAAGCGACTTGTGCGAAGTTAGCTGAGTTAACAGGTGTTCAAGCCAATCAGATTTTACCTTTTTCAACAGGTGTGATCGGTGAGCAATTACCAATTGATCGTTTAGTACAAGGTATTCAACCTGCGTTAAATGATTTAAATGCTGATCGTTGGGCGGACGCTGCATCAGGCATCATGACCACAGATACCACACCAAAAGGTGCATCTGAACAGTTTGAACTGGATGGTGTGACTTATACTATGACTGGTATTAGTAAAGGGGCTGGCATGATTCGCCCGAATATGGCGACCATGTTGAGTTTTGTAGCAACAGATGCACCAGTTGCGAAAGATATGGTTGAGCAACTTTTAAAAACAACCGTTGAGCATTCATTCAACCGCATCACTATAGATGGAGATACATCGACAAATGACTCGTGTATCTTCATTGCGACTGGTTTAGCTGGCGGTACGGAAATTCAGCATCAAGATGACGCACGTTATCAAAAATTGCTTGAAGTGTTGGCGCGTATTATGGATCGTCTTGCACAGTTGATCGTACGTGATGGTGAGGGGGCAACAAAATTCATTACCGTACAGGTTGATGGTGGTGCAAATACGCAAGAATGTTGTGATGTGGCTTATAGTGTTGCAGAGTCTCCACTCATCAAAACGGCATTATTTGCGTCAGATCCAAACTGGGGCCGTATTGTCATGGCGATTGGAAAGGCTGGTGTACCGAATTTAGATAGCAGTAAAGTACAGGTTTGGTTAGGCGATGTGCAAATTTGCTTAGATGGTGGTGCAAATCCAGACTATACCGAAGAAGCTGGTGCCGCTGTCATGGCGGAAAAAGAAATTAGCATTCGTATCGATTTAGGTCGCGGTTCAGCAACGGATACGGTCTATACCTGTGACTTTTCTTACGACTATGTCAAAATTAATGCCGATTATCGCTCGTAAATTTGCGTTATAATAAAAGCCTCCACAGTGGGGCTTTTTTTATATTGCCTATTTGTGGACGATGTGATTGACCTCGAATGATCACCATACCCACGTTATAAGTTTGCAGTGATGCAAGCACGCAGGATAGAGAAGACGTTTTATGAATGATGCGAATTTAATTGCGAACGAAGCCAAAAATATTGTGCAAGCGCATTTAGATCGTTTGGGCGAGCCTAAGGACAATAGCCTTAGCCCAGAAGTGAAACAAGAGAAGTTTGCGCAGATCGCAGCAGAGCTCAAAAAACGAGATGCTGTACTTGTGGCGCACTATTACTGTGATCCTGATGTGCAAGAGCTTGCAGAGCTTACGGGTGGTTGTGTTTCTGACTCATTAGAGATGGCACGTTTTGGTCGTGATCATGCTGCTTCAACCCTTGTGGTTGCTGGAGTAAAGTTTATGGGCGAAACTGCAAAAATTTTATCTCCTGAGAAAACAGTATTAATGCCGACATTAGAGGCAACCTGTTCTTTGGATTTAGGTTGTCCAGTCGATGAGTTCACAGCATTTTGTGATCAGCATCCCGACCATACTGTTGTGGTTTATGCAAATACCTCAGCTGCGGTGAAAGCACGTGCAGATTGGGTGGTTACATCTAGCTGTGCTGTGGAAATCATCGAGCATTTGGATAGCTTAGGTGAGAAAATTATTTGGGCACCAGATCAACACTTAGGTCGCTATATTCAAAAGAAAACAGGCGCTGACATGTTGCTGTGGGATGGTGCTTGTATCGTGCATGAAGAATTCCGTGCCCGTGGTATCGCACAAATGAAGGCACTTTATCCAGATGCAGCAGTTTTGGTACATCCAGAGTCACCTGAATCTGTGGTTGATATTGCTGATGCGGTGGGAAGCACCTCGCAATTGATTAAAGCAGCACAGACCTTGCCGCATAAACAAATGATTGTGGCAACTGATCGTGGCATTTTCTACAAAATGCAGCAAGCAGCGCCTGATAAAGAATTATTTGAAGCACCAACTGCAGGTGAGGGGGCAACCTGTCGTTCATGCGCACATTGTCCGTGGATGGCAATGAACGAACTCGATGGTATTTTGCATGTACTACAACATAGCGATCAAGAAATACACGTTGATCCTGCTTTAGCTGAGCGAGCTAAATTACCATTAGATCGAATGTTGAACTTTAGTGCTTCATTAAAGCGTTAAAAAACGCCAAGGTGTTTGTTAAATATACATTTGATAAGGATTTATTACATTTTTGAAAAATAGGTGTTGACGTTCTAGGGCGTCGCGCCTAGAATGCACACCGTACCGCACGATGTGCGATACAATAAAAGCTGAGAAAAATCGGAGCATAGCACAGCCTGGTAGTGCACCTGGTTTGGGACCAGGGGGTCGTAGGTTCGAATCCTACTGCTCCGACCATTTAAAATAATGTTGCAAAACATTGTTTTAAGATCGGCGAAGTATCGCTTGATATTAATATCATCGTTATGCGCCTGTAGCTCAGTTGGATAGAGCATCCGCCTTCTAAGCGGATGGTCACAGGTTCGAATCCTGTCAGGCGCGCCATTTGGTCGCTTGGTATATAGAACTAAATGTTGATGGTGGATGTAGCTCAGTTGGTAGAGCCCCGGATTGTGATTCCGGTTGTCGCGGGTTCGAATCCCGTCATTCACCCCACAAACGGAGCATAGCACAGCCTGGTAGTGCACCTGGTTTGGGACCAGGGGGTCGTAGGTTCGAATCCTACTGCTCCGACCATCATCTTAAAGATGAGATAAATTACCGCTAAGTTAGCGGTTTTTTTATGTCTAAATTTTAATATTCTAATAGCTATATTCATTTAAAAAGTTCTATCCATACTCTTTATTTTATCTAATTTTATATTAAGGATTACTAAGTTAAATATCTGAATGATTTAATAAAAAATCACGACTAAATTTTAATTTTTAGCCACTAAATATATGTCTATCAAAAATATAAGAAAAATAGGTCGTTTGCATTTCAGCGGTTTTAAGTGATAAGTATAGGAGTACAAAACTTTAATAAAGATTCAAACAGTTGATTTAAACAATAAAAAGAGAGGTCGCGAATGCATAATATCAGCTATGTATTGATTAGTATTTTAGGTGGTTTAATCGTTCCTCTACAATTGGCAATGGTGAGTGCCTTTCGTAATGCCAGCGGTGCTTCACAAATACAATCAACACTTGTGCTTTATGTGGGTGGAGCGGTGGCTTCATTGATCATTGCATTGATGATTGATGGAAGTGTTAAGCCGTCTTTATATCAGCAAGCTTCTTGGTGGATGTGGTTGCCTGGTCTTTTAGGTTCACTTTATATTTTATGTATGTTTCTTGCTGCTCCTAAAATTGGTGCAACCAATACCTTACTCTGGGTGTTTTTAGGTCAGATGCTGTTTGCCACACTTGTCGACAGTACAGGCTTTCTTGGGATGCAAGTAAAAAAAGTAGATGGTTTAAAACTATTGGGACTTATGTTTATTGTGATTGGCGGTTTAATCATGATTTATAACGAATATAGAAACATGAATGCTTAAGCACATTTTTGTTAAATTTTCTCCGTAATGCAAACGTATTTATCTGCAATAAAACTAGATAGCTTTCGGGAAGTTAAGAAGAATCTTCACCAGTTCAGATTGTTTGTGTGTTGATGTTTTTCTATAAATTGACTGTATTTGCTTTTTGACAGTATCTGCACGCACTTTATTTTTTTGTGCAATTTCTTTGGTTGAAAAACCATCTAAGAGACTTAGTGCGACTTTACACTCGGCAGGTGTAAATTTGAACACAGAGCTTAATAGTTGAATATCTACAGAGATTGAATGTTCAGGATGAAATAAAGTGAGCATCACTAGAGGGCGGATACCAAAAGCTTTTAACTCTTGCTCAGTCGCAAGTAGGCTGGCAAAGATATACAGTGTTTCACCACTTTCTGACTGTATTTTTATCCCGCCGTCTTGAAGTAATTCATTATCAAATGTTTGTTGCCTAAAAAGTGCTTCGATTTCGCGGAGATTATCTTTTAATTGCTGTTGATAAGGTTGATCTAAGTAGATTTGATTATTCTGCAGTTGAATGAGATTGGTTTTTTCTAATAGTGTTGAAACCGCAGTATTGTAATGAACCACACCTCCAGATAAGTTAAGCAATACGATCGGCTGATGCAGCTTATTTATCAATGAATAACCCACAATACTATCGGTAGAAAATTTATATAGTTGGCGTTGAGTTTTGAGGACGCGTTCCAAATGCGGAAGCAAGCGATTTAAGAAGTCAATTTTTTCATTTTGTAGGGGCTGTTGTTTTTCTGATGTATGAATAATGAAGGCAATACAAAGCTGCTCATCTAATACCAATGCTTTCACGGCAACATAGCGTAAATCAAAAGGCAGTAACACTTGCTGATATAGCTTGGACTGTTCAACAAAGGAATGATCAATATGGTGATGACATTGATACCATTTATGCTGATCTTCTAAGCTAAGTTGTAAGAAATATTCCCAGCGAGGATCTGAATCAACTGGATAATGTAAATAAGCAAGATCAGATGCTACACGGTCTACATCATTTAAGCGACCGCCACCTGCACTAAAGGAAATCGCTTGATTACAGACATCTAGCGCTTGAACTTGAATATAAGTCGCATCCAAAATCTGAGTTAAACGTTGTCCAAAATGAACCCAGTTCTCAGGTGTATCTAGAATTTTATAAATTAAATCAATTAATTCATCGTAGTACTGATTTAGAGTTGATTGAGGCATCTTTCTTGCTGAATCTATACATGACTTAAATGTAACTGATATGTATCAAATTAACAATATTTAACAAAAGTGGATTTTTCACTAAAAATAATTGGATGGATCTTAATGCTATTAGAATAATTTACATTTTGTTGAGATGACCAAAACGATTTTCTATGTTTTGAAGAATCGTATTTAGATTTAATAAATGAAAGCATATAAAAGTTTTGGATATTTTTGTAGATTGATGAATTATGGCAAAGGGGATGCTGCATTTAGCTATTGAGATTTTGAGTTGCAAAAGCTAATTTTAATTATTTACATCTGTTAGACAGGCGATCGTTTGTTTATAAGATATCTTAGGCATAATGCTTTAACTTTTATAAAGAAAATAACAGGGAAAGAAATGACACAAACAGCATTTGATTTTGTAGTGATTGGTGGCGGCTCAGCTGGTTGTGTACTGGCTGGGCGATTGTCTGAAAACCCAAATGTTTCAGTCTGCCTTTTGGAAGCTGGTGGTGATGGAAGTAGTTGGCTGGTAAATACACCTGCCGCTGCTGTCATTAGTATTCCAACAAAAATAAATAATTGGGCTTTAGAAACAATTCCGCAAAAAGGACTAAATGGACGTAAAGGATATCAACCACGAGGTAAATGTTTGGGGGGGAGTTCAGCCATCAATGCGATGGTCTATGTTCGTGGTCATCGTGATGATTATGATCATTGGGCAGCTTTAGGCAATACAGGATGGTCCTACGATGAAGTACTGCCTTATTTTAAAAAATCTGAGCATAATGAAAGAATTAAAAATGAATATCATGGACAACATGGCCCGTTAAATGTCAGTGAGCTACGTTCAGATAATCCATACCAAAAAACCTTTATTGAGGCCGCTAAGCAGGTGGGTTATCCATTGAATGATGACTTTAATGGTGCTGAGCAAGAAGGCTTAGGTGTTTATCAAGTTACTCAAAAGAATGGTGAGCGCTGGAGTACGGCGCGAGGCTACTTAGTTCCGCATCTAGGTAAGCGCCCAAATTTACATGTCGTGACTCAAGCAAGCGTATCAAAAATCGTGATTGAAAATGATCGGGCTGTCGGTGTTGAATATAAACACAAAGGTCAACGTTTAACGATTCAGGTAAATAAAGAAGTTTTACTCTCTGCTGGTGCTTTTCAGTCACCGCAAATATTAATGCTTTCAGGTATTGGACCACGCCAAGAATTAGAAAAACATGGGATTCCTGTTGTTAAAGATTTAGCGGGTGTTGGTGAAAACTTGCATGACCATCCAGATTTTATTTTCGCGTATAAAACTAAGCACATAGATGGAACCTTTGGTGTTTCTGTTGGTGGTAGTTTAGATTTGGTTAAGCAGATTGGTCGTTATCGTAAAGAGCGCCGTGGATTGATCACGACCAATTATGCAGAATGCGGTGGTTTCTTAAAAAGCCGCCCTGAGCTAGATAAGCCAAATTTACAATTACACTTTGTGATTGCGGTGGTGGATAATCATGCGCGAACCATGCATACAGGTCATGGTATTTCATGCCATGTGTGTTTGTTGAATCCGCGTGCACGTGGTTCAGTTAAACTCAGTGGTAAAAATGCCGATGATCCATTGCTCATTGATTTTAAATTCTTAGAGGATGAACAAGATCTTCAGGATATGGTTGATGGTTATAAAGTCACGCAAAAGTTAATGAATGCACCTGCTTTAAGTGAAAAAATTAAAGAAGATATGTTTACAGCCAATGTGCAGTCTGATGATGAAATTCGTGAGATTTTACGCCAACGTGTTGACACGGTGTATCACCCAGTCGGCAGTTGTAAAATGGGCGTGGATGATATGGCCGTGGTTGATCCTGAACTGAAAGTGTATGGTGTCGAAGGTTTGCGAGTGGTTGACGCGTCAATTATGCCAACCGTTGTAAATGGTAATACCAATGCGCCAACGGTGATGATCGCTGAGAAAGCGGTAGACTTGATTCGTCAAACTTGGAAGTAAACTATAACTCACTGGAGCTAAGGTAGAAATATCTTAGCTCTTTTCATTTTCAGTGCTGTTACGAGGCGTTTCCAGCATACGCGGAAAGGTGAAATTATAATCTTGCAGTGCTGACTTAATTGCTGCGATATATAGATATTTAGGTCATAGTTTTTGACAATTATCCTTGTCAGGATTGAGTCATGTGTTGTTTACTTGCCTTTGTAATAGATCAAAGTGCTACAGTTGAACAATGGGAATAAAACAAAAAAGGAAAGCATCCTATGAAATCTCTAGTTTGTCATAATGCACAGCTACAACTTGAAGATTCACTTGAACTCATTCCGACGAAAGGACAGGTATTACTAGAGGTGGTACGTTGTGGTATCTGTGGTTCAGATTTACACATGCAACATCACTGTGATCACATGCATGATTTGGCAGCACGTGTGGGTTTCGATGGGGTTGCAAAATCCTCGGATAAATTGGTTTTCGGGCATGAGTTCTGTGGCAAAGTTTTGGATTATGGTCCAAAAACACGCCGTAAATTAAAAGCAGATACTTTAGTTTGTGCGATGCCACTCTTAAATGTTGATTCACAAGGTTATATGCCTACAGGACTTTCAGCGAGTGCATCAGGCGGATATGCAGAACAAGTCTTGGTTCAATCGAGTTTGATGTTTGAAGTTCCAAATGGTTTAGATGCCGATAGTGCAGCGTTGACTGAGCCAATGGCCGTTGCTTTGCATGCGGTACGTCGTAGTCGAATCAAGAAAAATGAGCCTGCAATTGTCATTGGCTGTGGCCCTGTTGGTTTGGGTGTGATTATTATGCTCAAAGCAGCGGGGGTTAAAACTGTCGTTGCTAGCGATTTTTCACCGAATCGACGTCGTTTGGCTGAACAGTGTGGCGCAGATATCTTGATTGACCCTAAACAACAATCTCCATTTAGCAGTTGGAAAGAGCTTGGCTTATTGGGTAACGTCTCTGAAGCAATCAATATGGGGATGGGAATTTTTGATAAAGTTCAGACCTACTCATTACCTTGGGTCAATGCGATGCGTGTGGGTGATAAGCTCGGTTTATTACCGAAACGCCCTGTAATTTTTGAGTGTGTTGGCGTGGCTGGCATCATGCAGCAAATTTTAGAAGGTGCACCATTGTTCTCGCGTATTGTCGGCGTTGGTGTCTGTATGCAAAGCGATAAAATCGAACCTGCATTGGCAATCAACAAAGAGTTGGAAATCCAATATGTACTGGGCTATACGCCGCTTGAGTTCCGTGACACGCTACATATGATAGCGGAAGGTAAGATTGATTGCTCGCCACTGATTACAGGTGTCGTTGGCTTAGAAGGGGTTGAGAATGCTTTTGATGCCTTACGTGATCCTGAACAGCACGCAAAAATTTTGATTGATCCTAAAAAAGCAGGCTCAGATATTCAGTTGATTTAATTTTAAGTTTGAATCATAAAAAAAAGCTGCAATAACGCAGCTTTTTTATTACCAAGATTAAAAGCTCTTGGTGAGAGAGAAGGTCACAGTTGAATCAATAGGATCAGATACTTTTGCGTTTGGATTACCATTGCTGTATTGCTTGTAATAATCGTCTTTATCCCATGCTTTGCTGTAGATCAGACTTGCTGCAAGATTGTAAGGTAACTCTTTATTCACTGAGAAACTCGCATCCTGAAAGTTTGCATCAGAGAAGTTTTTAATTCTTTGATTGCCGTAGTGGGCATCGACAGACCAGCCTTGCGTAATCGGTTGATGCCAATTCACATCTAAATAACCTGAACCACGTGAATGCTTATTGTTACCTACACCTAGGGTATCGGAGTTATTGCCGAAATAGTCTTGGGTATAAGTCACTGCATATCGAACGGTTAGTGGTCCATAAGTAACTTCTGGGATAATTTCCCCATAGTTAAAACTTGTATGACCTGTCTCAGCGGTCGTTTCAGCACCCGGATAATAATAGTAAGCAACTTTGGTACCTACAGTTAAATCACCAAAGCTACGGCTATAACCTGTATAAACATCCCATTCGACAGACGCATTACGGATAAAATGGTCACTTACAGTGGATGCCCATGTTCCCGCATAAAAACCGCTATCATGGTTATAGTCTAGGCCACCTTGGATCGCTGGTTTGCCCCAAGTTTGTTGGAAGCCGCGCGAAACATATTGGCTGGCAACAGTAACATTGGCGCTGAAAGGAGATACGGTTTCAGCTGCGAGGTCTGTTGCATTTGCTGTGTTGAAACATAACCCTAAAGGTAGAGCGAGTAAAAGTTTTTTCATTTCCTTCCCCTTAAGTTTTCAGCACTCCGCATCATGCAAAGTGCTGATCAAAATAATTTGTTTTAATAAAATGGACGTACTGGTGGTTGTCGAATAGGTGCTGTTCCAGCCTTGTAATAACCCGCTTGTGAGCGAGGTAATTTTTGCCCACGAATTTGATCCGCAATTTTTTCTGCCATCATAATCGTGGTGGCATTTAAGTTACCTGTGATAATGATTGGCATGATTGACGCATCGATCACTCGTAGGCCTTGCACGCCATGCACACGACCTTGTCCATCGACGACAGCCATATCGTCTTCACCCATTTTGCAGCTACAGGATGGGTGGTATGCAGTTTCAGCATGTTCCCGTACAAATGAATCAAGTTCAGCATCAGTTTTTAACTGCATGCTTGGGCTAATTTCCTCGCCACGATAAGGATCGAGCGCAGGTTGATGCATGATTTCACGCGTGATACGAATGCCATCGCGGAATTCGCGCCAGTCTTGTTCTGTTGACATGTAATTGAACAAGATACTTGGATGCTCAAACGGATCTTTCGATTTGAGTTTGATCCGACCACGAGAAGGTGAGCGCATTGAACCGACATGGGCTTGGAAGCCATGCTCATTCACAGCATTACTACCGTTGTAGTTAATCGCAACAGGTAAGAAGTGATATTGAATATTTGGCCATTCAAACTCATCAGATGAACGAATGAATCCACCAGCTTCAAATTGATTGCTTGCACCAATCCCTTTGCCGAGGAATAACCACTCAGCACCAATTGCAGGTTGGTTATACCATTTCAAAGCAGGGTAAAGTGAGACGGGCTTTTTACATTTGTACTGAAGATACATTTCCAAATGATCTTGTAGATTTTCACCTACACCCGGTAAGTCTTGTACCACTTCAATATCCATTGATTTGAGGAAGGTACTTTGTCCAACACCTGAGCGTTGTAAAATTTGTGGTGATGCGATTGCACCTGCACAGAGTAAGACTTCTCGCTTTGCATGCGCTTGTTTCATATTGGCTTGATCTGAACCAATAATATATTCAACACCAACAGCTTGCTTATTGCTAAACAAGATTTTATTGGTCATAGCATGTGTGATGATGGTGAGATTTGAACGACTTTTTGCCATATCCAAATAACCACGAGCAGTACTTGAACGGCGGCCTTGAGGTGTCACTGTGCGATCCATTGGACCGAAACCTTCTTGCTGATAACCGTTTAAATCATCTGTGCGTGGATAGCCTGCTTGTACGCCTGCTTCGACCATTGCATTAAACAGTTCATTATTGCCTTGTTTGGGTGTTGCGACTGAAACAGGGCCTTCACCGCCGTGATAATCGTTCGCGCCAATGTCGCGTGTTTCTGCTTTTCTGTAATAAGGTAAACAGTCTGCATAAGTCCAATCTTCAAGCCCTTTATGAGTTGACCATTGGTCTAAATCCATCGCATTCCCACGGATATAGCACATGCCATTGATCAGTGATGAACCACCTAAACCTTTACCACGACCGCATTCCATACGGCGATTATTCATATGTGGTTCAGGGTCAGTCAAATATGCCCAATTGTAGCGACGACCTTGTAATGGAAAAGCCAATGCAGCAGGCATTTGCGTGCGGAAATCAAGGCGATAATCTGGGCCGCCAGCTTCTAATAATAAAACCGAAACATCTGAATCTTCAGTTAAACGTGCAGCGAGGACGTTACCCGCAGAGCCTGCACCAATAATAATATAATCGTATTCTTGCTTATTCATAATCTGCCTTTATTTGTTGCAAGATCAACTGAATGTTTGAGATTCAGTTGATCAAGATAAGATAAAGCGCAATGCTTTTAGAAAATGCTTTGGTAATCACCAAGCTCAACTTGAACGGATTTGATGCGTGTGTAATGAGACAGTGTAGAAATACCATTTTCACGGCCTACACCTGATTGTTTATAACCACCTACTGGCATCTCAGCAGGGGATTCACCCCATGTATTGATCCAACAAATACCAGCTTCGATTTGATGAATAATACGATGTGCTTTGTTGATGTCTGGTGTCACCACACCAGCAGCTAAACCAAAAGTCGTGTTATTGGCACGACGAATCACTTCATCTTCAGTTTGATAACTTAGGATACTCATGACAGGGCCAAAGATTTCGTCCTGTACAATGCGCATATCGTCAGTACAATCTGTAAATACTGTTGGTAACACATATGCACCTTCGGCCAATTCACCCGATGCTCTATCACCGCCGATCAGTAGTTTTGCACCTTGTTGTTTACCTGCATTGATGTAGGAAAGAACCTTTTCCATATGCGGGAAACTGGTCAATGGGCCGAAATTGGTATCTGCGTTCATTGGGTTGCCGATACGGATACGTTGCACACGTTCCAAAATCGCTGCTTCAAATGCAGCTTTTAAACTTGCTGGAACAAAGACACGCGTACCATTGGTACAGACTTGACCTGAACTAAAGAAGTTTGCCATCACCGCAATATCAGCGGCTTTGTTGATATCCGCATCTTCACAGATAATCAAAGGCGATTTACCACCAAGTTCCATGGTCACTTCTTTCAGGCTTGAAGCGGCAGCACTTGCCATCACTTTTTTGCCTGTTTCAACGCCACCCGTAAAGGAGATTTTTTCAATCACTGGATGTTCTGTAAGCCATTGACCGATGTCACGACCAACACCTTGCACGACGTTAAACACACCATTTGGTACGCCAGCTTCGGTATAAATTTCTGCAAGTTTGTATGCAGTTAAAGGTGTGATTTCACTGGGTTTGAAAATCATGGCATTGCCTGCTGCAAGCGCAGGAGCTGATTTCCATAAAGCGATTTGGATTGGATAGTTCCAAGCGCCGATACCTGCCACGACACCTAAAGGTTCACGACGAGTATAGAAAAAACTCGTTTCACGCAGAGGAACTTGCTCACCTTGAATCGCTGTCGCCAAACCTGCGTAATATTCAAGAACATCTGCACCCGTCACGATATCAACAGTAGAGGTTTCGCTATAAGCCTTACCTGTATCTAACGTTTCAAGTTCAGCAAGCTCATCATTACGTTCACGTAAAATATCAACTGCGCGGCGTAAAATGCGAGAGCGTTCCATGGCAGTCATTGCAGCCCAGACTTTTTGACCGTCTTGAGCGCTTTGAACTGCTTTTTCAATATCTTGTTGAGAGGCTTGTTGAATTGTGGCAATGACTTTGCCATTGGCAGGGTTGATGCTGTCAAAGCTCACACCACTGGTAGCATTGACGTATTGACCGTGGATATACAATGGATGAATCTGCACATCATTCATTTTGTCTCTCCTGTAATTTTGGTTTTGCAAGTTCAAGTTGCGTATCTAAATAATCATATGCAATGCTTCGCGCAGCCTGACGATCAAACCCGTCATCTTCAATCAGACCACCACGTAACCATAATCCATCAATCAGTGCAGCAAGACCGCTTGCCGCAATATTTGCTCTGTCTTCTGGCATCAATTGCAAGAATTGGTGCTTCAAATTGGAATACAAACGTCGATCATTAATCCGTTGTAAACGAGCAAGTTCTGGAATATGCATACTGGCAGACCAAAAATCTAACCAAACGCGCATTGCGATTTTGTTGACCTGACTAATGTCAAAGTTTGAGTCAATAATTGCCTTAATCTGGTTTTCTGGCTGTGAATCTATTGTGGCAGCCTTGTATTGCAGAGAAATTAGATGCAAGCGCTTCAGCATTTCTCTCATACAGTTGTTGATCAAGCCCTGTTTGTCACCAAAATAGTGACTTACGATACCTGTCGAAACTTGGGCTTTTTTGGCAATTTGAGCGATGGTGGTTTGCGATAAACCGACCTCATAAATCACTTCAAATGCAGCGTTTACGATTTCTTCACGCCGCTCATGCTCTGGTTTAACTCTGCGTTTAGTCATGTGTATATGCCATAAATGCCTATAAAAATTAAGGTGTTATATAAAACACTGGATGCACAAAAATTATAACACAATATAATGATACTTTTTATTGATTGAACGTTCAATCAATAAAAAGTATCATATTTGCAACAGGGTCGTTTTACACAACTCTTAAAGGTATCATCGGAGATACCTGTTAAGGTGTCAGAATTGTAGGTTTAATTGATTGAATTTTGTGTTCGGATCAATGGTCTGATCATCAAAGGGAAATCATTTTTTACAATACTGTTGATTACAAAAATACAGCTTCACTCGCGATAGGTTATTCACCAAATGACTGTTCGCTGCTGTGCCTTCTCGTTGTTTTCGTCAATAAATCGTGGTTGAGTTATTGAGAAAAACAACATTTTTATAATTTAATTTTACTTGAGGATTGTATGGTAACAGATAATCCAAGAGCAGTTGATGATTCATCTATTCAAACAAAAGATCAGTTAAATCGTGTGGTCTTTTATGTTTCAGCGCTCATTATTTTAATATTTTCACTCACTACGATTTTATTCAATGACTTCGCCAATCACATGTTGAATGTGGTGCTCGCTTGGGTCAGTGATAAGTTTAGTTGGTACTATTTATTAGCTGCTACGCTTTACTTAATCTTTGTCGTCTTTATCGCTTGCTCTCGTTATGGCGATATCAAATTAGGTCCAAAACATTCCAAACCTGAATTTAGTTTACTGAGTTGGTCGGCGATGCTATTCGCCGCAGGGATTGGTACAGATTTAATGTTCTTCTCTGTGGCTGAACCACTGTCGCATTATATGAATCCACCTGTGGGTGAGGGGCAAACCTATGAAGCTGCTCGCCAAGGGATGGTTTGGACATTATTTCACTATGGCTTAACGGGTTGGGGGATGTATGCCTTAGTCGGAATGGCTTTAGGTTATTTCAGCTATCGTTACAATCTGCCGTTAACGATTCGTTCAGCGCTTTACCCAATCTTTGGTAAAAAGATTGATGGTCCGATTGGTCATACCGTAGATACGGCCGCAGTGATTGGTACGATTTTTGGTATTGCCACAACTTGCGGTATTGCCGTCGTACAAATTAACTATGGTTTGCATGTTCTATTCAATACGCCTGAAAGTTTATGGGTTCAGTCAGGTCTGATCTTGGTTGCGGTCATCGTGACGATTATCTCGGTAACGGCAGGGGTCAACAAAGGGATTAAAGTCTTATCGGAAATCAACATTTATGCCGCTATTGGTTTGATGTTGTTTATTTTATTACTCGGTAATACTGAATTTTTACTCAATGCATTAGTTCAGAACTTTGGTGACTATATCAGTCGATTCCCAAGTTTGGCTTTAGAAAGTTTTGCTTTCCAGCAACCGAAAGAATGGATGAGTAGTTGGACACTGTTCTTCTGGGCTTGGTGGGTTGCATGGTCTCCATTTGTCGGTCTATTCCTTGCACGGATTTCTAAAGGTCGTACCATTCGTGAGTTTGTGTGTGGGACATTGATTATCCCATTATTATTCACGATTACATGGTTATCTATTTTCGGTAATAGTGCGTTATATAACGTTATTTTTGACGGCAATACCGCATTGGCACAAACCGTATTGACTGATCCTGCGCATGGTTTCTATGATTTACTTGCACAGTATCCGTGGTTCCCGTTTGTTGCTGGTGTCGCGACAATTACAGGCTTACTGTTTTATGTGACGTCAGCCGATTCTGGCGCACTGGTATTGGGTAATTTCACCACTAAATTCTCCAATGTTGATAACGATGCGCCACGTTGGTTACGCGTATTCTGGGCAGTTGCGATTGGTTTATTAACCCTTGCGATGTTGATGGCAAATGGTATTACTGCTTTACAAAGTGCCACCGTGATTATGGGCTTACCATTTAGCTTTGTGATGCTGTTAGTAATGGCTGGTTTGTACAAGTCACTACGCCTTGAGGATTATCGCAAAGCCAGCCGAAGCCTGAACGCCGCGCCTGTTGTGGGGAACGTCGATATTCTAAATTGGAAGCAACGTTTGTCACGAGTGATGCATCATCCAGGAAGCAGTGAAACGAAACGGATGTTGGATAACGTCTGTGCGCCAGCTGTGAAGACTGTTGCGGATGAATTGATTAAGCGTGGAATGAATGTCGAAGTTACACAAGGCGAGCTTGAAGATAGCGATATGCTCTATCATCTTGATTTAACAATCAATATCGAAGAAGAGCATAACTTTGTCTATCAGATTTGGCCTGTACGTTATATTGCGCCTACATTTAGTGAGCGTGGTAAACGTGGTAAGCAACACTATTATCGTTTGGAAACCTTCTTATACGAAGGCTCTCAAGATAACGATTTAGTTGGCTACACCAAAGAACAAGTGATCAATGACATTCTCGATAAGTATGAACGTCATATGACTTTCTTACATATCAACCGTATTAGTCCGGGAAATCGTCCGTTATATCCTGATTCTCAGGATTAACAAATAAAAAAAACCTCACGTCAATGTGAGGTTTTTTTATCGCTTATGATTACAAAGCGCCGTATTGCTGCCACGTTTCACCTGTCTCATAATGTGAATAATGGTTTTTTAATTCATGTAACGATTGAGTTTGATAAAGCGCAAAGATGATCATAATTAAAAACAGGCTAATTAACTTAATCAAACGCTTATGTTTATAATTTCCTGAATACAAATAAAAAATACAATAAAAAGCTAAGATCAAATAAGTACAAAACAGTGAGTTAAAGATCAAATAAATCAGTAGTGCTGCGGTTAAAACGAAAGCAGTTCGATTTTTTAAAATATTAGGACGTAAGCTCAACACTGTCAGCGCCAATAGACCAAACGCAGTCCAAAACAAATAGCCATTGCCACCGATAATGACGATATAGGTTGCCTGTGCCCACAATAAGATGAGCCATACAAAGACGGAAAAAATAATAAATTTAGACGAGCCTGAAGAAGCGGGCAAAGTGTGTTTCATATTGAATTAAATTTTAAAATAGCCAATAAGGTGAAATTTAAAAACGAAAATTAAATAAAGCTTTGGTTTTGCTTTTCACGAGAAAAACACAGACCAAAGAAAGTGAACCACCAATTAACATCGCAGGAATCACGCTAAAAAGACGTGCCATCACGCTCGACTGAACAGCACCCAGCTCGTTGCTAGAGGTGACGAAGATACCGTTAATGGCAGCTACACGACCAAGCATGTCTTTGGGTGGGATAAGTTGCAGTATCGTTTGACGAATGACAATGTTGATGCTGTCACAAGCTCCCATAATAATGAGAACTACAGCAGAAAAATAGAGGTGTCTAGTAACAGCAAATAACAGCGTACATAAAGAGAAGCCCGTAATCGCAATTAGCATGGTACGCCAAGGCTGATACTGAGGAGGAAAACGTACTAAAAGTGCCATCATCACCAGACTACCAACGGCAGGAGCGGCGCGTAACATACCAAAACCATCTGCACCGATATGTAAAATATCTTGAGCAAAAATAGGCAATAGGGTGATGATTCCCGCAAAAAATACGGAACTTAAATCGAGGAACATCACCCAAAAGATAATTTTTGTTTTAAAAATAAATTGTAGTGCTTCTTTCAGACTGTTGGAGATTGATTCAGTTTTGAGTTGAGGAAAGTCTCTCGGCTGCATATACCATAGTGCAATACTTCCAGCAGTAAATAAACTGCAAATCACAGCAAAGGTAATGTTCAAGCTGAGATGTGCCAGTAGCAATCCACCGAGTACAGGTGCAAGGATACCGCTTGCTTGCCAGCACATGCTGGTCCATGTTGCTGCATTGGTATAAAGATGTTCTGGAACGATAAAAGGTCGTAAAGAGTTAAAACAGGGGCTGTAAATCCCTCGAATACAACCAAATAAAAATAAGATTGAAAAAGTTGTAATCAATAGAACATTTGAGCTGATGTGCTGTGTTTGGAATGAATCAAAGCTGAGCCAAAGCGCGAGTGATAGTGGAATCGAAAGAGTAAAACTGATTTGTAGGATACGTTGGCGATTAAAGCGATCAGCAATATAGCCGCCCCACAATGACAAGGCTAGAAAGGGCAGAAAATCCATTAACCCGACAAGACCAAGCATCAGTGGATTTTTGGTGATTTGATACAAATGAAATGCCACCAGAACTTCTTGGATCAGCACTGCAAAAGTAAGGCAGCATTGGTTTAGCGTCAATAACCTAAAGTCGCGACTAATAAATGCAGCAAAAGCAGACTGAGCAGAAGTAGGAGACATGATCAAAAAAATTAAGCGATAAAAGAACAAAAAGGGAAGAGTCGAAACTCATCCCTTTTAAAGTTGGATTATGAAAGGTTTATTGAGCTACAGCTTCTGCTTTAGCTGCCTTGTTCGCAGGCGTTAAATTTGCAGGGGTTGTATAGTTCAAACCTAAAGTAGAACTGGTGTAATGACGGATTTGATCGAGTAATGCTGGATTTGCAGAAAGATCTTGACCATAAGAACGCACGATTTCATGCAACTTCTCATTCCATTCGCCATTCGCTTTTTCTGGGAACGCTTGTTCAATCAAGTTCAACATGATGTATGGTGAAGTTGAAGCACCAGGAGAAGCACCAAGCAACGCAGTTACAGACTTATCTTGCGATGCGAAGATTTCTGTACCAAATTGCAATTTAGCTGGTTTACCCGGTTCTTTCTTGATGATCTGAACACGTTGACCACCTTGCTGTAAGTGCCAATCTTTAGGGTCTGCTTCAGGGTAGTATTTTCTTAACTCATTGAAGCGATCTTCATCAGACATTAACACTTGGCTTACGAGATACTGAACAAGATCAGCATTTTGTAGACCAATTGCAGCCATTGGTAAAACGTTGTTTTTGTTGGTAGATGCAAGCAAATCTAACTGTGAACCATGTTTAAGGAACTTGTTTGAATACGTTGCAAATGGTCCAAACAACACATATTTTTTACCGTCGATATAACGGGTATCGATATGTGGAACAGACATTGGAGGCGCACCAAGATCAGCACGGCCATACACTTTTGCAGTATGTTTTGCTGTGATCGCTGGATTGTCAGTTACTAGGAATTCACCACCAACAGGGAAGCCTGCATATTGTTTCGCTTCAGGTAAGCCAGTCATTTGCAATAATTTAATTGCTGCACCACCTGCACCAATAAATACAAAGCGTGTTTTCACATGGTTGACTTCACCAGACTTCAAATCTTTGAAAGCGACAGACCAAGTGTTGTCATCATTTTTGCTGATGCCAGTCACTTCAGTAGAGGTTCTGAGTTTAAAGTTTGGACTTTTCTCAAGGTGATTTACCAATTGAGTTGTGATCGCACCGTAGTTCACGTCAGAACCGACATCCATACGTGTTGCTGCAATCTTCTGTTGAGGATCACGACCATCCATCACCAATGGAGCCCATTGCTTAATTTCAGATGCATCTTCGCTAATCTTCATACCAGCAAACAGAGGATCTTGAATCATGGCTGCATAGCGCTTTTCCATGAAATCTACATTGTCACCCCAAACGAACGCGATGTGCGGTACTGGGTTGATGAATGTATTTGGTGTATTTAAAACACCTTGTTTAACTTGATACGACCAGAATTGCTTGGCAATTTCGAATTGACCTGCAACTTTCACTGCTTTAGAAATGTCCATTTTACCGTCTTTTTCAGAGGTATAGTTCATTTCCATAAAGCCTGAGTGACCTGTTCCCGCATTGTTGAAACCATTTGAACTTTCTTGAGCAACTGCATCAAGACGTTCATACATGCGGATATTCCAGTCAGGTTGTAATTCGTTGAGATACGTGCCAAGTGTGGCACTCATGATACCGCCGCCGATGAGTACAACATCAACAACAGGTTCATCGCTTTTAGTTTTTATTGCCTTAGACGTAATTGGTCTAAAAAGAAAGGCAATAGCAATAACTATCAGTACTAAGAGTAGTACCAATAAGTACTTCCAAAATTTTTTCATTCAATTTACCTTAAAAATTAAATGACTCCCTATATGGATGATATAGAGAGAAGAGATTTAAATGATGAGTGAGCGCAAAGGCACATCAGAATAGGGGGTTGCCCGTGCTGATGTTAGAGAAAATAGTTTGTGAATTTTACTTTAAAATAGGCAGTGTTTTTGTTTACCAAATGTTAAAATGTGTGATTTACAAGTCATTTTAAATTGTTTCTTATAGATATTATTGTTTCATATTCTAATAGTGCTTGGGTTTAAATTATTGATAATAAGGTTTTTTGTCTATTTTATGGGCGATCTATACGAGGTATATAGTAGTTTTTACAGAAAGGCTGGAGAAACAATGAATTTATCCATCTACATAAATAATCGATTTATATATACATGAAAAATTACATGATTAAAAAATGGATTTGAATCATGTTTAATGTCATCAGCTGAGAGTTTGAAAAAATTAAATCTCGTTGATTTAGCGTTTCAAAAAATATTTTTATATAATCATTTTGGAAAAATAATAATAAATTTCAGACCTTAGCATTTACCCAAGATTGACACTCATAAACTCTAAGATTATTCTTTGAGTGCTGGCCTACATCGCCAGTCGGTTTTGACGGACCGTTTTTGGACTACATCAGGATTATTTCTTCTGAGGAATAGTTTTGCATGTAAACTTCTCGTCCCCTCCCGTAGCGGTAGGACGGGAGTGGGACACTTTCGAGTGTGCTGGGGTCCAACCAGTCCGTCAACCCACTTTCGTCCTGCCACCATAATTTTAAATGCAATGGCAGAGTTCCGAATCGTTTAGGAGTTGGCCATGTATTTTATTCTCACACTTCCTGATTAGTCGTTCATTCGGTTTGATTGCTTTTTGGCTTTCAAGTCTTAGTTCGTTGCGACTAAAAAACATATCGACAATAAAAATTGAGATGCGCTAAAGCCGTCTTTAAGGGCTTTTGTATGCCTTTTTTGCTCACCATGAGAGCAAAGGCATTTTTATCTCATTCAAGTACAACAAAAAATGATGAGTAGATGGGAATTTGTATGTCAAATCGAGAGTTATCACCAAGAGCATTGCAGGTTGTTCAGACTTCAATCCAGTTATTTAATAGTTATGGTTTTCATAGGGCAGGCATAGACTTTATTTTGCAGCAAAACAAAATCGCTAAAATGACGTTTTATAATAATTTTCAGTCTAAAGAACGATTTGTTGAAATATGCATGACCTTGCAAAAAGATCGACTCAAACAAGATGTACTTGCAATGATTTATTCATGCAGGCACTACACAGCAGTCGATAAACTCACAGAGATTTATCTTTTACATGCAGACCTGAATAGTCCTTACCATCTTTTGTTCAAAGCTATTTTTGAGATTGAAAAACTATATCCTCAGGCTTATCAAGCCGTGATTGAATATCGAGAATGGTTGGTGGATGAGGTTTATCAATTGCTTTTAGTGGCTAATATGAAAGCCTCAAAAATTGATGCAGAGATGTTCCTGTTTGTGGTAGATGGGGCGGTGGTGCAGTTGTTGGGAGGAGGTGAGGTGGGTATAGGGAAGTTATTAGAGGAGTTGAGGTTAGTTGTATAGGTAGCCTTAACCCAAAAGGTACTTTAAATAATTAGGATAAAATTTCTAGGTAAGGATTCTTATTAAGAATAGCCGCAGGAGACTTAAATGAGACTTTCCGATTTATTCTCTGGTTTACTTGGATTTTTAGTCAGTAACCAATAAATCCGACTCCATTGATTGTTATCTAGACATAAACTAATTCTTTCAGCTACATATTCAAGAGGAATTAAAGGTTAATCTCGGAAATATGGTTAATGGACTTAATATTGATAAATTCTATTAGTCGACTTTTTATAAAGAAACCGCCATTTACGGCGGTTTTTTTATAGCAGACGAAAAACGACAATTGAAATTTCTCTGGCCCTATATATAAATCAATAGGTTATGATTTTATGCGACAATTGAAAACTGCATAAAACGACAGTTGAAATTTCCTTTTTCCTTTAAAACGACAATTGAAATTTCCTTTTTTAAGCTCTTACAATTAAGAAATATGTATTATTTATCTCAGGTTGAAGTTCTTTTCATTATTAGCTTTTAAAGTCATTGAGAATTAAAACCTTGTAATGGGGTGAGGATTTTCAATTTTTGGGCGCAAAAAATTAAAACTAACTATTGAATTCATTCATATTTTTTAATAAATTATTAGTGCCTTTGGGGTAGGTTTCCTAGCAATAGGTTTCTTAGGTCGCAAAGGGGGGCGGTTTGAACTGTCAAGCAGTTTGTTAAGCAGTATTGTAGTAAGGAACCTAGCGAGTAAAGCACTCCATGGTTTCAGCACTAACAATATCATTATCAAGTGGTTTGTGATCATACTCTCTCCAGTAGTATTATAGCATGTTAAGTTTAATGCGTTTGTCAAAGCGGTTTTTTGACTAAATCTAGTGCTGGGTTTAAGAAGTTTTTAAACCAAAGTTTGAAGACTCCGCAGGGCGTAAGTAACGTGAGACGCGCCACAAGCCCTTGCGGATCTGCTAAATGGAATATTTTGTTGAATTTCGATCAATATAAAGAAGAAATATACGATAAAAAGCATCGGTTAAAAGGTTCTACTGCCAGTAGAGGAAAATCGAGAATACATTTCGATACTCCTTTAGATATTCACTCTGCCTATTCATTAGTTTCAGATCCAGATAAAGTATCCAAACACTGGTTTTTGCCATTTATTGGTTTTGATCAAAGTATTAGAAAAATTAGAAAACATAACGGGCTGACTCGTAGGATATCTAAAATTCGTCCATTGAGGTATGCAGCAAATAGAGATGGTTATATTTATGCTTACTACTCATATCTTCTTGATAAAAAATATGAAAGTTTGATTAAGGATATATCCTTAAATAGTTCAGTATTGGCATATCGTTCATTAGAAAAATCAAATATTGATTTCGCTAAAGAAGTTTTTGATTGGATTTCTCAAACTCAAGGATGTAATGTTCTAACAATTGATTTATCAAGTTTTTTCGACACGCTTGATCATGACATATTAAAAAAACAGTGGCAAAGAGTTAATAATGTAGAGCGTCTATCTGAAGATCACTACATGGTTTTTAAGTCTTTAACGAATTATTCATTTATGAATATAGAAGATGCATTACTTGCTTTGGGATGGCCAGATAAATCTAATAGAAAACGTTTAGGTGAAAAAATTCCTAATCCATTGAGGAAAAAAACAAGTGGATATCATGGGGCTCTAAATGATTTTAGAAATATTCGAAAATATAAGTTCACTGAGCCAGACGGGTCATTTAGATACTTAATCCAATTTCCTGAAAAGATAGATGGCAAGCGCTATGGTATTCCTCAAGGATCTCCAATGTCGGCCATACTTTCTAATATTTATATGTTGGATTTTGATCAATATTGCTGTGAGTTGATGGAAAAAATAGGTGGAATATATCGACGTTATTGTGATGATATTATTGTCTTATTTCCCCAAGAATTCGCAATTAATGATATCTACAAGGCTTTAGAGGAAGCTTTGAATGAGTATGGCGGTTCACAACTCAAAATAAACCCAACTAAAGTTGAAAAAATTCAATTCATCAATAATTCTGAAAAATTAATTGCTATTGATGCGGTATCTAAAGCTTACAGGCCATTGCAATATTAGGGTTTTATTTACGATGGTAAAAAAGTTCTAATTCGTTCATCTAGCTTATCTAACTATTATAGAAGATTAGTTTCGAAGGTGAGGTCTTCGAAAAATAAGGCAAATCAAAATGGAACGAGACCTTATCGTAGAAAGATTTATCGTATGTATAGTCATTTAGCTAAAAAACAGCGCAATTTTATAACTTATGCATATAGAGCTTCAGCAAAAATAGGTGATAAATCAATTAAGAGACAAGTATCAAATCATTGGCAGCGAATTCATGATGAACTAGACAAATAATAGACAATTTTAAGGCTGTTTTTTCGACATGATGTTTATACATTGGCTCGTCCTTCCCCCGTTGATATAAAATATAATAAAAGACCCACCTAATCGGGTTTTTATTATCTAAAATTTAGTTTGTTAGCTAAAAAATAATAATAACATTATTAATCATTACCTTAGAATTGTTTTCTTGTAGATATATCACTTGGTAATATTGGGTTTCTAAATCAATTTCCCTTTGATTGAGTAAAGATTGAACATATTTTTCATGATTGTAAATTCTTGATGGGTCAATTGGGGTAATCACATCTTCTGAAAAATAATCACTCGCCATTTCACTGAGTTCTGAATTGAAAAAATAGCTATTCTCTTTTTTATAAAAGATGTTTACCTTTGTATTCAGATTTAAAAATTTTTCTTTTTCACCTTGTTCTAATTCAATTAAAATGGTTTTACCTGTCGCTATATCTAGCAAGTACTTATCTAGTTCACAGTTCATAGCAATTGGATGAAATGTTATAGAGATCATCTTAAAAAAATCATCTTTTTTGATACCTAAATCAAGGTATATTAAGTACATAGTCAAAATTTTAACTTTCCAAAGATACTTGTAAACAGTGTCTGTATCTAAATCTTCTGGTTCGCCATGAGCAGCGTTATCTCTAATATCTTTAATATGTTTGAAATCATCATTGCTTATAAAAATTTTAAGGCTTTCTTCACCAATATGCTTAAAGTAAATTTCCTGTTTTTCTGCGAATGTTAATCTTTTTTTATTTGGAAAAAGACTCTTAGCTTTAATCTTATCTATTAAGTCAGTACCTGATAATATTTTTTTGAAATCATCATTATCTTTAAAAAACTTATCTATTTTTGATATGTACTTACTGTAATTTGGGGATGTAACTTTATGAAATTTAGGGACTTGATGAGAGAAGTATTTGTCTAAAATACTAGCATGGAGCATAACCTCATATTCAACAACACCTGTAAAATCAAATAAAGGGAGTGTTCTTGACCAAATACCTTCAAAAATTTCTTTTTTTCCAAAGTAGTTACTGCAAATGGTCTGGAAGTATTCTCGGAAAAACTTCAAGTGCATGAAACTTTTAGGGAAACTCACATCATATTTTTTTATTTTTTTGACTAATGGCAAATAAAGATAAGCATTGTTATTTCCATCAGACACTTCTATAGAGTCTGGAGAAATTGGATAACCTGTTACCCATGTTAGTAAGCTTATCGATTTATACATCAAATTTTCAATATCGTGAAATGATAAAGCTGTATCTGATTCAAAAGAAAAGTAAATGATATTCTGAAATGAAAAACCTGTATGGTCATCATTATGTTTAAGAATATATCCTTGATGGATTTTTACAGATAAGCGTAAGCTTTCTATCCATGCTTCTAATGGCTCAATTTTCAACTTACCTGAAATATTTACTTCATTATCAAGGTTAAAGTTTAGTTCTTGCTGAAAGTATGATGATAGCTCAGGAACAGTAAAATATACTTTTTTGATTTGATCTTTATTAGCCTTTCCAAAAAATAAATATTTAAATACAGCATGGTTTATAAAAGAATGATCATAAAAATCAGTCATATAGTAATCACCTCTATGGTCATCTCTATAGGGGTGAGCTTTGAGTTCTTTTTCACCCTCAAGCATTAGCTGAATACTAGGGGGCCTACCATATTCCAAAGAAATATCTGTATTGAAAAAATCACCTTTTGAGGATTTTACTTTTACTGAAATTGTCTGATTTTCAGTAAGTTTGATTGGATTAGAATTAACCAATTTTATACTCCATGAGTACCAATATTATTAGAATTTTCTAAAATTAATATAATACAAGTTATACAAAACTATTTGTTTTATTTAATATAAATCATGTATTTAATTGGAAAACACCCCAGTGTTCAGCTCACTGGTACGGCTTTTTCGTGATTATTCATGTTCCGCCACTGACTTATCAAACAATGTTCCACGGATTTATCTAATCTCATTTAACCCTAAAGCCGAAGGAAATGTCCCGATAAAACAAGAATAGATGTCCAAGTGGTTATTGATTCTGCAAAACCTATAAAGTTTTAATTTTCTAAAATTAATATGAGACTTGATAAAAACCGCCCATAATGGCGATCTTTTATCCATAACAACTTATGTGTCGTGTCACGATACTTTTCTTAACTATGAAAAATTCATTCAAGTTGGAAATAAATAAAAGCCATCCACTATGGGATGGCTTTTTATCCAAGGTAATTTCAATTGTCGTTTTTCGAGGTAATTCAACTTACCAGCTTAAAGCACCACCAGTTTGGTAGTCTGTTACGCGCGTTTCGAAGAAATTCTTCTCTTTACGCAAGTCCATCATCTCAGACATCCATGCAAATGGGTTTGTTACACCAGCAAATTGCTCTGGTAAACCAAGCTGAGACAAACGACGGTTACAGATGAACTTCAAATATTCTTCCATCATGCTTGCATTCATGCCCAATACACCACGTGGCATCGTGTCACGAGCATATTCGATCTCAAGCATTGTACCTTCAAGAATCATTTGAATCACTTCTTGTTGGAAAGTCGCTGTCCACAAGTGAGGGTTCTCGATCTTGATCTGGTTGATCATGTCGATACCAAAGTTCAAATGCATTGATTCATCACGTAAGATGTATTGGAATTGCTCAGCAACACCATTCATCTTGTTACGGCGACCCATACTCAAGATTTGAGTAAAACCACAGTAGAAGAAGATACCTTCAAGTACACAATAGAACGCGATCAAGTTACGAAGTAAAATTTGATCGTTCTCAGGCGTGCCTGTGTGGAAAGTTGGATCACTCAAAGACTGTGTATATTTCAAGCCCCAAGCTGCTTTACGCGCAACAGATGGAACTTCACGGTACATGTTGAAGACTTCGCCTTCGTCCATACCTAAAGATTCGATACAGTATTGGTAAGCATGTGTGTGAATCGCTTCTTCAAATGCTTGGCGCAAGATGTACTGACGACATTCAGGATTCGTAATATGACGATAAATAGCCAATACCAAGTTGTTTGCAACTAACGAGTCCGCAGTCGAGAAGAAACCTAAAGAACGCATGATGATGGTACGCTCATCTTCGGTTAAGCCATTTTCAGACTTCCAAAGCGCGATATCGTGGTTCATGTTGACTTCTTGTGGCATCCAGTGGTTTGCACATCCGTCTAGGTATTTCTGCCAAGCCCACTCGTATTTAAATGGAACAAGTTGGTTCAAGTCCGCACGACAGTTGATCATTGCTTTATCATCAACTTGAACACGCTGTGCGCCCATTTCGAGTTCTTCTAAACCAGGTGCAACATCTAAATGTTCTAAGGCTTCAGATGCTCGAGCCAACGAATTGGTTGGATTTGTTGATCGCACGGAATCGGTTCCAGCGGGTTGTGCAGCTGCCACACGCGGCGATGATGGCTCTGCATCAGATACCACCTGCGTATTAACCGTTTTTTGCGAGTCGAGGGACGTAGACTTGTGTTCAGGTGTAGTCGGTTTTTGCGAATCATCTTCAAAATCGTCCCAACTTAGGATAGACATTTTTCGTTCTCTCTTCGTTGTGTATAGCCGTTAGACATCACTAAACAACGATGTCTTAAAATATACGCTTATTTTGTGTAAGCAAAATTAAGTTTTATTGATATTTATTTCAAAGGCGAATTCACGCCAACATCCCTAAGACTTATTTTGCTTACGCTGTTGTTTACGAATGGCTAAAAATGCATAGACCATCGGTACATAAAAGAAAATAAAAGCAAAGATTAAAACCGCAAGTCCCAACATATAGTTATGGCTGATATGCAACATAATCTTTGCCTCTACTTCAATATTTTAACGCTCTCAAATTTCCTTTAAACAAAGCGGATTTTTTTCCACATTTGCTTCGAGGAATTCCCCTCCGTTGAGGAGGGGTTAAGCGAGTCTTACTGACAAGCCTCACAATCTGGATTGTCGATTGAACATGCCATTGGTACTGGAGCCGCTGTAGTAAAACCATCTTCTTCAGCTTGAACTTCTGGTTTTTTATCTTCAACTGCTTGAGCTGCAACCACTGGTGCTTCAACAGATGCTGGTTTAACAGCATTTAATGCACCCGTATTGATTGTTGATTTTTCAGCAGATGTCGCACCCAAAGCTCGGAGGTAGTAAGTCGTTTTAAGACCACGTAACCATGCCATCTTATATGTGATGTCAAGTTTCTTACCATTTGCACCAGCGATGTAAAGGTTAAGAGACTGTGCTTGGTCGATCCACTTTTGACGACGTGAAGCAGCATCTACGATCCAACGTGTATCCACTTCAAACGCAGTTGCAAAGATTGCTTTTAATTCTTCAGGAATACGCGCGATCTTTTGTACTGAGCCTTCGAAGTGTTTTAGGTCATTCACCATTACTGTGTCCCAAAGACCACGTTCTTTTAATGCACGAACAAGGTAAGGGTTGATCACAGTGAACTCACCAGAAAGGTTCGATTTCACATATAAGTTTTGGAATGTTGGCTCAATAGATTGAGACACACCACAAATGTTTGAAATAGTTGCTGTAGGTGCAATTGCCATCACATTTGAGTTACGCATACCATCTTTTTGAACTTTAGAACGTAAGCTGTCCCAGTCCAAACGTTGTGTACGGTCAACTTCAAACATGCGCTCTGGACGAGATTTTGCAACAAGCTCTAAAGAGTCAATTGGAAGAATCCCTTGATCCCACAATGAACCTTTGAATGTTGAATAAGAACCACGTTCGATCGCAAGGTTGCTTGAAGTTTCGATTGCGTAATAGCTAATCACTTCCATCGATTCGTCAGCGAAATCAACAGCTGCATCTGAACCATAAGCGATGCCCATTTCATAAAGTGCATCTTGGAAGCCCATGATACCCATACCCACTGGGCGGTGTTTCATGTTTGAGTTCTTCGCTTGTGGTACAGCATAGTAGTTAATGTCGATGACGTTATCGAGCATACGTACTGCTGTTTTAATCGTGCGAGCTAATTTCTCACGATCTAACACACCACCTTGCACGTGTTGTACAAGGTTGATCGAACCTAAGTTACATACCGCGATTTCATCTTGGTTTGTATTTAAAGTGATTTCTGTACACAAGTTTGATGAGTGAACTACACCAACGTGTTGTTGTGGCGAACGTAAGTTACATACGTCTTTGAATGTGATCCATGGATGACCTGTTTCAAACAACATTGAAAGCATTTTGCGCCATAAGTCTTTTGCACGTACTTTCTTGTGTAGCATGTTTTGTTCTTTTGCTACAGCTTCATAGTGTGCATAGCGCTCAGCAAACTCAGCACCAGTTAGATCGTGTAGATCAGGTACTTCTGAAGGTGTGAAGAGTGTCCACTCAGCATCTTCAAATACACGTTGCATGAATAAGTCTGGAACCCAGTTTGCAGTATTCATATCGTGTGTACGACGACGGTCATCACCCGTGTTTTTACGTAGCTCTAGGAATTCTTCAACGTCTAAGTGCCAAGTTTCTAAGTATGCACATACTGCACCTTTACGCTTACCACCTTGGTTTACCGCAACAGCAGTATCATTGGCAACTTTAAGGAATGGAACAACACCTTGAGACTTGCCGTTTGTGCCTTTGATATAAGAGTTCAAGGCACGAACAGGTGTCCAGTCATTTCCTAAACCGCCTGCCCATTTTGATAACATTGCGTTATCACGCATTGCACCGTAAATGTCATACAGGTCATCACCAATAGTTGTTAAGTAACAGCTTGATAATTGTGGGCGTAATGTACCTGAGTTAAACAGGGTAGGCGTAGAAGCCATATAGTCGAAGCTAGACAATAAGTCATAGAACTCGATTGCACGGTCTTCTTTATTTTCTTCATTGAGCGCAAGACCCATTGAGACACGCATAAAGAATAATTGTGGTAACTCAAAACGCACGCCATTTGAATGGATGAAGTAACGGTCAAATAAAGTTTGTAGACCTAAATAGGTAAACTGGTTTGAGCGTTCTGGTTTGATCGCAGCAGCTAATTTAGCAAGGTCGAAATTCAGCAAATCTTCTGAAAGTAAATCAAGCTCGATACCTTTCTTTAAGAAAGTTTCTAAAGCATTGCCTTCAAGTGTATCTGAAGGTAGACCTAAGAATTCAAGACCTGTGCTCACCAATTCATTTGATAATAAACGTGCAGTCACATAAGTATAGTTTGGCTCTTGTTCGATACGCGTACGGGTCGCCATCATCATGGTCGTTGCGATATCGCTTTCTTTTACGCCGTTATATAAGTTTTTAACGGTCTCATCAACGATCGCTTGAACATCAATCCCTTCCAAGCCTTCACTTGCAGTCTGGATGGTTGCAGTCAACGCATCAAGATCTAATGGCTGGAGCTGGCCATTACTGTCAGTGATTTGTAATGTTGGGTGGTGGTTTGCGCCTGCTTGCTGACGAGCAGATGCACGTTGTTCACGATAAATGACGTACGCACGAGCAACTTTCTGTTCGCCAGTACGCATCAGCGCTAACTCAACTTGATCTTGAATTTCTTCAATATGAATCGTACCGCCAGAAGGTAAACGGCGGTTGAAGGTATTCATAACCATCTCTGTGAGTTGAGAGATACGGTCATGGATACGACTAGAGTCAGTACCTTGTTGACCTTCAACGGCTAAAAATGCTTTCCCAATCGCAACAGAAATTTTCTCGGCATTAAATGTCGCAATCTCACCGGTGCGCTTAATGACCTGAAGTTGGCCAGGAGTAGAAGTGATGATGCTCATGTCAGCATAGCTCCATTATCATCTATTTTTATGTTCATGGACCGTTTGAATCGAGCAAAAAGTATGCCACGATGTTTGAGGGATAAACACAATACTTAGTGGTTAAAGTTTATTTTCAACACAAGATACGGGATTTTTGGCAGCAGATCAATCCTTGACATTTTGGTAAAGTTTTTTTCATGTCTTAACTGCTGAATTCACAGGCACATAGCATATCAAAGCAGTTAAAAAAGGCTTATAGATAACTCTGTGGATAACTCAAAAAACAAACACTTAAATTATTTTTGGATAGATAAGAAACAAATTGTTTAATACTGGTACAAAATCTATACTCAATATTCATCCTATTTAAAAGTAGCTGTAAAAATAGAAAAATATATTAAAATTCATAATTTTAATAAAAATATAACAAAACTATGTAGGCGTGTATCAGTTTGGTGAACGCCTACTTGTTTACAATGTAAACGTGTGTATATTGCAAATCATAAACCAATGTATCTGTCAGATTTTTATAGATAGATTCTCTCCAATTGTAGGGGCAAACAAATGAGCCAAGAAGAAAAGTTACCGAAGATTTTGATCGTTGAAGATGACGAACGTTTAGCACGCTTAACACAAGAGTATTTGATCCGTAACGGTTTAGAAGTTGGGGTTGAAACTGATGGTAATCGTGCCATTCGTCGCATTATTAGCGAGCAACCAGATTTAGTCGTGCTCGATGTGATGTTACCAGGTGCAGATGGTTTAACCGTTTGTCGAGAAGTTCGTCCACATTATCATCAACCGATCTTGATGCTTACCGCACGTACTGAAGATATGGATCAGGTACTTGGTTTAGAAATGGGCGCAGATGACTATGTCGCTAAGCCTGTCCAACCGCGTGTATTGCTCGCACGTATTCGTGCATTATTGCGTCGTACAGACAAAACTGTAGAAGATGAAGTTGCACAGCGTATTGAGTTTGATGATCTTGTCATTGATAACGGTGGTCGCTCAGTAACGTTAAATGGCGATTTAGTAGACTTCACAAGTGCTGAATATGACTTATTATGGTTATTAGCTTCAAACGCTGGTCGTATTTTATCTCGTGAAGATATCTTTGAACGTTTACGCGGTATTGAATACGATGGTCAAGATCGTTCAATTGATGTTCGTATTTCTCGTATTCGTCCAAAAATTGGTGATGACCCAGAAAATCCAAAGCGTATTAAAACAGTGCGTAGTAAAGGTTATTTATTCGTTAAAGAAACCAACGGGATGTAAATCTCATTCTTCAGAGCTTTAATCACGCCGTACTTTTCAAAGAAAAGCTTACCTCCCTTGATCAGTGGGAGGTGAGGGGTGATTCAAAATTAGCTTGGAACTATTTACCTTATGGTGAGTCGAGTACTTAAAAACAGCATATTCTTGCGTATTTATGCTGGTTTGGTTGTATTGGTTGTTGTGGTTGCCGCATTTTGTTATTTGTTGGTGCAAATCATTAACTACCAAAGAGCGCAAGAATATCGCGAGTCTCTTACAGATGGTATTTCGTATGTCATTAGTGAGGGGGTATCTCGTCAGCCAGAAAAACAACAAAAATTAGATTGGATCTCAGATGCTTCTGACTTGTTGGAATTGCCGATCTATTATGTTGGCGCTGAGCGTGTAGAACTTTCTCGTACGGAGAAGAAACGAATTGCTGAGCAGAAATCGGTGGTTCGCTACGATGCAAATAATGGTATTGGTTATATCATTATTGGATTAAAAGATGATCCAGAGCATTTTATTTATATCAAAGTAGATAAGATCGGTGAGCGTCAAATGAAGGCGCTGCCAATTTTTGTGCTGGATTATTTAATTTTTTATCCGGGGCAAGAACGAGAATATTTAGCCAAAATCAAAAAGCATTTCTACTATCCAATTGAAATTGCAAATATTCGAGATATCAATTTAGATTCAGAGCAAATTGGTCGTCTGCGTCAAGATCAGAGTGTGCTTCTATATAAAGATAGTGCAACTGTGCGTGGTACGACGATCTCGATTGTTTCACCAATGCCAAATCATCCTGCCCAAGTGCTGATACTCGGCCCAGTTCCAATGTTTAATTGGATGCCGTTCCAACTTTCAGCTGGTATTACCTTATTTAGCTTGTTCTTATTGAGTCTTGGTGTATATGGTTTAATTTTACCGCTTGAACGTAAGATTCGTCAGGTACGTTATGCCTTGAATAAAATGAAGTCTGGTGACCTTTCATTGCGTGTACCTATTGAAGGTACGGATGAAATGGCAAACTTGGCGTCAAGTTATAACAACATGTCAGATCATATCCAGCGTTTGATCGAAGCACAGCGAGAATTAATGCGAGCGGTATCGCATGAGTTAAGGACACCTGTTGCCCGTATTCGTTTTGGTATGGAAATGTTGGCTGAGGAAGATGACTATAGTTATCGTATTCAACAAGTCGATATGATTGATAAAGATATCGAAGCTTTGAATACTTTGATTGATGAAATCATGACCTATGCTAAGTTAGAGCAGGGGACACCATCACTTGATATTGAAGATATTGTCTTGGTGGAAGTGCTTGATCAAGTTGCGATGGAAACGGAAGCATTAAAAACTCAAAAAGAAATCGAGTTGATTGCACCGCCATTATCATTGCGAGTTGATGCTGAGCGACGTTATCTGCATCGTGTTGTACAGAATCTCGTTGGAAATGCGGTGCGCTATTGTGATAATAAAGTCCGCATCAGTGGCGGTATTCGTGCTGATGGCAAGGCTTATGTATGCGTTGAAGATGATGGCCCAGGGATTCCTGAGCAAGAGCGAGCGCGGATCTTTGAAGCCTTTGCACGTTTAGATGATAGCCGAACCCGTGCTTCTGGCGGTTATGGACTAGGTCTGTCAATTGTGAGTCGAATTGCGTATTGGTTTGGTGGTGAGATACAAGTTGATCAAAGTCCTAACCTCGGTGGTGCTCGATTTATCATGACATGGCCAGCAAAACGTTATAAACAGCATGTGAAAAAATAAAACCCCAATATTGGGGTTTTGATCAAAAGCTTACTATTCTTGCACCGAAGAGTCTGGTTCTATCAATGGATGGCCAGACTTTAAGCTTTTTAGCGCATCTGCATTAAAGTCAATGAGTAGTGCATTGTTCTTAATATCAATTTTATATTTTTCAATAAGTGCTGTGTCACCATTCAGTGTTTCTACTTTATATGCATCAGCAATATTCAGAATACCTTCAAGATTTGTCGTTGTCGCAGCAAAATCCTCTCTAAAAACTTCGTATATATCTCTTAAGTCGAAAATCGCATTGTCAGCATCAGGATGTTTTCGGATATAACTTTCAACGTGACGCATCAAGAGTTGTGAAAAAAAGAAATAATCTGAGTCATGTGTGTATTCTAGATGCATATTTTTCTCCTTGTTTGCTTCTTTTAGAATACTCATCTATTCAGGCGGCAGTGTATAAAGTTAATTAAACCATGTAGCTGAATTGCAACATATTATGTCGAAAATACCACTTGGTTACGACCTTGTCGTTTTGCTTGATAAAGCGCATCGTCTGCTTGCTTAAATAATTGCTCAATCGAATGTTGATTTTCAGGTGTGCAAATGCAAATTCCGATACTGAGTTGAATAGAAAACTGTTGTTTTTTGTCGAGTTGAATAGGGGTGTTGCTGACTTGTTGACGAATACGTTCAGCACATTGATAGACCACCTCAGGATTTGTGTCAGCGATAAATATTGCAAACTCTTCACCGCCCAATCTTCCTAGTAAATCATTGGGAGCTAAAAGCATCTGAATGTTTTGTACACAGCTTTTTAGTGCTAGATCTCCTGCTTGATGGCCATAGTTATCATTCACTTGTTTGAAATGGTCAATATCTAGCATTAAAAAAGCGGTAGTTTGCGAAGCATTGGATGCTTGGTGTTGTAAGAGTTGCACAGACTGTAGAAACTGGCGACGTGTTAAGCTTGAAGTTAGCTCATCATGAGCAATGGTATGTTGCAGCTCTTGAATCAATTTACTTCGAGCCATGTTGATGCTAGAGACGGTCAATGGTGCGATCGTCATCATAATTAATCCAAGACGAATGGAAATTGTGTTGTTTAAGTATTGGTCTGGATAAAGTAATAAATAGTTTTGAGAAACATGGTAAATCACAAAGACGCAGCTAATCGAAGTGATAATTGCCACTGAGAAATGGCGGTAGCGTAATGCACACCATATCAGTGCAGCGATCGGATAGAGCAGTGATCCAGGGCCATTGTCATAATAACCTACAGCGATAGAAAAAATAACGGCAAATAGGGGGAGGCTTTCTTGAACAGTTTGTGTTTTAAACTCAATAAGTTGTTGCTTGAATTCTGAAAAACGTGGCGCACTGATGATTGCGGGTAAAAGCAATAGTGCGTTTTGAATTTCAGCGGTAAACCAATAACCAAAATCTATCCAAAATGAACCTAAAGAAAATTGAGTATTCATATATGGAAGTGTACTTGCCGCAAACAACGAACTTGCTAAACCACCAATACAGCAAAAGCTAAATAAGGTTAAATAAAAGTAGCCTTGATGCATCGAACGGATGTAGGAATTAAACTTTATATAAAGTGTTAGTGTGGTGATGACATAAACCAAGTTGGCCGAGTTTAGGCATATATTTAATAAAAAAGGCGTACCTTGTAACGCATCTGCCAGAAGATAACCTACTGCAGCACCGATAAAGCTAATAGGGTGGCGAGTTTGTGGGAAACGAATTAATAATCCAAGAAATACAGAGTTTGCTGGCCAAAATGAAGCAAGAAAAGTCAAATGACGTGTGGCGATCCCAAGCAGACAGCAAAGCAGAATGACCCCAGTAAAGAGTGCAAATAGTTGGAAAAATGACTGTGGTTTTAACGCTAGGTTCGCTCGTGACATCCTGACGTATTTCTATAGGGGGATAAGGTTGGCTATTATATAAATTTTGTTCAAAATTTCATCATAAATTTATATTAATGCAGTGATTTAGTTCATCGCGCAAGAATTTTGAACATTGGCTATAAAATAAGAATGTTTTTAATGCATGAATAAAGAAAAAAATGATCAATATTGTGCATTTGATTTGATTATTCGATTTTTGGGGGCGAATTAACAGTGATCTTGGATATATCCACAAATTTATGGACAAAATCATCCGAAAGACTAAAGCGCTTCAACTAGCATGAGAAATTAGAAATCAGGTACAATTGGCGGGATTAATTTTGTGTTTGGTGTATTTGAAGGCCAATACATACATTCTTTGTTAAAAATAGGCCTGCCAGGAGTTATCCCCGCATGAGTGCCATTACTCCATACGATTGGGCAATTATTGCCTTCGTGATCGGCGTTACATTTCTTTGCGTTTTTATGCTCACTGTTCCCTTACTCCTAGGGGGTAAAGCATGGGGACGTGCAAAGCAAGAGCAGTTTGAATCAGGTGTAGTTAGTGCGGGCGGTGCTCGTATCCGCTTGTCAGCCAAATTCTATTTAGTTGCAATTTTCTTTGTGGTTTTCGATTTAGAAGCCCTCTATCTCTATGCCTGGGCAACTTCAGTACGTGAAGTTGGTTGGGTTGGTTTTGCAACTGCTGCAGTCTTTATTCTCGTTTTATTAATTGGTCTGATTTATGAACTTTCAACTGGCGCGCTGAACTGGGCACCTTCTGATCGTCGTAAAGCGGCAGGTATTAAAACGAATATCGGTTCGCCAAATATGAATATTGCTGACATTACTCGATTCAATAACATTGAAGAGTTGGTTGTCGATCCTACTGGTCATATTCCAGCACAGTCTTCTGGTCGTGTTAAATCTAAAACACCGACTACATCATCATCTGAAAAGGAGTAAGTCGGGATGAAATATACTTTAACCCGTGCGAATCCGGATGCCGGTCAATATCCATTACAAGATCGTCAAATCGTAACTGATCCTCTTGAGGAAGAAGTTAATAAAAGCGTGATGATGACACGTCTTGAGGATGTGTTGCATACAGCAGTGAACTGGGGGCGTAAAAACTCTTTGTGGCCATTTAACTTTGGTACATCTTGCTGCTACGTTGAGTATGCAACGACATTAACAGGCGTACATGACTTATCACGTTTCGGTGCTGAGGTTATTCGTGCTTCACCACGTCAAGCGGATTTGATGATCGTTGCAGGAACCTGCTTTGTCAAAATGGCACCTGTAATTCAACGTTTGTATGAACAAATGCTTGAGCCTAAATGGGTGATTTCAATGGGTGCTTGTGCTAACTCTGGTGGTATGTACGACATCTATTCTGTGGTTCAAGGTGTAGACAAAATCATTCCTGTTGATGTGTACATCCCGGGTTGTCCACCTCGTCCAGAAGCATTAATCCAAGCATTGATGTTACTTCAAGACCAAATTCAATTAGAGCGCCGTCCACTTTCAGCCGTTATTGGTGATGATCTTCAGCCTGTGTATAAGCCAAAGATGATGCCAGAACGTGATCGTAAAAATGCTGATCGTATTGCGGTGAAAAACCTACGCTCTATGGATGAGATTAAATAATTTTAACGATGAGTTTTTGACATATTCGTGATGAATATGGTCATCGAAAAAATTGCCAGAATTTGTATTAAATAGGAAGCCAAGCCAATGGCTGAAACTGACATTGCTATGCCAGAATCAACGCAAGTTGATTCACGCCCAGCATTTGCAATCGTAGAAGAGCTCAAAACCAAATTCGGTGAGAATTTCTACGTGCAGGCGACTTTTGAAGAGTTTCCAACAGTCTGGGTTGAGCGCGCACGCGTGCAAGAAGTCCTCATGTTCCTCCGTAAAGTGGAACGTCCTTATGTGATGTTGTTTGACTTGTCTGCGGTTGATGAGCGTTTACGTGTTCATCGTGACGGGTTACCAGCATCTGACTTCACTGTGTTCTATCATTTATTATCGTTAGAGCGTAATAGTGACATTCGTATTAAAGTTGCATTGAATGAAAATGATTTAAGCATTCCAACTGCAACCAATATTTGGCCAAATGCCAACTGGTACGAACGTGAAGCTTACGATATGTTTGGTATTGATTTCGCAGGGCATCCAATGCTCCGTCGTATCTTGTTACCAACCTATTGGGAAGGTCATCCTTTACGGAAAGAATATTCTGCGCGTGCGACAGAATATACCCCGTATATGCAAGACCAAGCGAAGCAAGATTTCGAACAAGAACATTTACGCTTTGTGCCAGAAGACTGGGGTCTAAAACGCGGTAATGATGACGAAGACTTCATGTTCCTGAACTTAGGTCCTAATCACCCATCTGCACACGGTGCGTTCCGTGTTATTTTGCAGTTGGATGGTGAAGAGGTGAAAGACTGTGTGCCTGATATTGGCTATCACCACCGTGGCGTGGAAAAGATGGCTGAACGTCAAACATGGCATTCATTCATTCCTTATACGGATCGTGTCGACTACCTTGGTGGTTGTGCGCAAAACATGCCATACGTTATGGCAGTTGAGCAGCTTGCAGGGATTAAAGTACCTGAACGTGCACAAGTGATTCGTGTGATGTTGAACGAATTATTCCGTATCAACAACCATTTACTTTACTGTGGTACAGCAATTCAGGATGCGGGTGGTATGACCCCTGTATTCTACATGTTCGCTGACCGTCAAAAAGTCTATGACATCGTTGAAGCGATTACGGGTTACCGTATGCACCCAGCATGGTTCCGTATCGGTGGTACAGCACACGACCTTCCAAATAACTGGCAAAAGTTAGTTAAGGAACTGTTGGAGTGGATGCCGAAACGCTTGAATGAGTACTATACCGCTGCGCTTAAAAACTCAGTATTTATTGGTCGTACCCGCAATGTTGCGCAATACGATGCAAAATCTGCGTTGGCATGGGGTATTACAGGTACTGGTTTACGTGCGACAGGTATTGATTTTGATGTTCGTAAATATCGTCCATACAGTGGCTATGAAAACTTCGACTTTGATGTTCCAGTGGAATATGAAGGCGATGCTTATGCACGTGTCTTGGTTCACTTCCGTGAAATTACTGAATCATTAAAAATCATTCAGCAGTGTTTGGATAATATGCCTTCTGGTCCATATAAAGCGGATCATCCATTGGCAGTTCCACCACCGAAAGATAAGACATTACAAGATATTGAAACCTTGATTACGCACTTCTTAAGCGTGTCATGGGGCCCTGTAATGCCTGCGGGTGAAGCATCATTTATGACTGAAGTGGTGAAGGGTGCAAGTACGTATTACCTCACATCAGATAAGTCAACAATGAGCTATCGTACTCGTATTCGTACACCAACGTTCACACACTTACAGCAAATTCCTTCCGTGATTAACGGCAGCTTGGTATCTGATTTGATCATTTATTTAGCAACCATTGACGTGGTTATGGCTGACGTGGATCGCTAGGGGTAAACGATTATGATGATTTTGACTGATAAAAAACCACGTGTGAATGTTGAAGGAATTTTGACTGCTGACGAAATTCATGAAATTGAACATCACATTGGTCACTATCCGTACCCACGTGCAGCATCATTAGATGCATTGAAGTGTGTACAACGCCGTAATGGTTGGGTAGATGATGCACAAATGAATGCAATTGCGCAGTTGTTGACTATGAGCGTGGCGGATCTTGAAGGTGTTGCAACCTTCTATAACCGTATCTACCGTCAACCAGTTGGCCGCCATGTAATTCTATTGTGTGACTCAATTGCATGCTTCTTGATGGGTGCAGAAACTTTAGCTGAAGCATTTCAGCGTGAGTTGGGTATCCAGTATGGACAAACCACAGCAGATGGTCGTTTTACCTTGCTCCCAATTTGCTGTCTAGGCAACTGTGACAAAGGTCCAACGTTAATGATTGATGAGGATACGCATGGTCTTGTAGACGTATCATCAGTTAAACAGTTATTGGAGAAGTATGTATGAATACTGAACCAAAACCAATTTATGGCGACGGTAATCCAGAAACTCATCCGCTGACTTGGCGTTTGAGCAAACAAGAACACGTTCGCGCTGCTGATGACTACGAAGTACTTGAAGGTTATGCTGGCTTTAAAAAAGCCTTGAGCATGCCACCAAAAGACGTGCTTGAAGTCATTAAAGCTGCAACGGTTAAAGGTCGTGGTGGTGCTGGTTTCCCAGCAGGGATTAAATGGTCATTGATGGCACCAAATGATGGTGGTCCACGCTATTTGATCTGTAATGCCGATGAAATGGAACCAGGTACTTTTAAAGACCGTTTGTTGATGGAAAAACTTCCTCATCAATTGATCGAAGGCATGCTGATTGCAGGTTATACCTTAGAGGCAACTCAAGGTTATATCTTCATCCGTGGTGAATATGTTGAAGCGGCTCAATACTTAAATGAAGCATTAGAGCAAATTCGTGCCAAAGGTTATCTGGGTGACAACATCCTTGGAACAGGCTGGAACTTCGATATGCATGTTCACACAGGTGCTGGTCGTTATATCTGTGGTGAAGAAACGGCATTGATCAACTCTTTGGAAGGCCGTCGTGCGAATCCGCGTACTAAGCCACCATTCCCGCAAGTTGCAGGGGCATGGGGTCGCCCAACGATTGTAAACAACGTTGAGACCTACAATAACTTGCCTGCAATTATGTTGCGTGGTCCTGAGTGGTACATCAACTTATCAGCACATAAATCTAAAGACCCAGGTACTAAGATTTACGGTGCATCTGGAAAAGTTAAATTCCCAGGACTTTGGGAACTGCCTTTTGGTACAACTGCGCGCGAAGTGATTGAAGATCATGCGGGTGGTATGCGTGACGGTTTAACGTTAAAGGCATGGTTGCCGGGTGGTGCATCAACAGATTTCTTAGCGGCTGAACATATTGACTTGCCTATGGATGCTGAAAGCATCATGAAAGCAGGTTCACGTCTAGGTACGTGTTTGTTGATGGTTGTTGATGAAACTCAATGTATGGTTTCTGCTACACGTAATTTAGAAGAATTCTTTGCGCGTGAATCTTGTGGTTTCTGTACACCATGCCGTGATGGTTTACCTTGGGCAGTGAAAGCGCTTAAAGCACTGGAAACAGGCGAAGGTAAGAAAGAAGATATCGACCATTTACAAGAACTAACTCGTAAATTATGGATCGGTAAAACTTTCTGTGCTCACGCACCAGGTGCGATGGAGCCGCTTATGGGCGCACTTAAATATTTCCGTAGCGAGTTTGAGGCAAAGGTTAAAACCCATGCTCCAGCTCTAGACGTAGAACAAGCTTAAGGAATTCGACTATGGCTACAATTCATGTCGATGGAAAATCGTATGAAGTCAACGGCTCAGAAAACTTGCTACAAGCATGTCTTAGCCTTGGCATCGACATCCCGTATTTTTGTTGGCACCCATCCTTAGGTTCTGTTGGTTCTTGTCGTCAATGTGCGGTGACTCAGTATGCAAATCCTGAGGACACACGTGGACGTTTGGTGATGTCATGTATGACACCCGCTGCTGACAATACCTATATCTCGATTGAAGACAAAGAAGCAACGGATTTCCGTGCGTCGATCGTTGAATTCTTGATGACGAATCACCCACATGACTGTCCAGTGTGTGAAGAAGGTGGTCACTGTCATTTACAAGATATGACGGTAATGACCCAGCACGACCGTCGTCGCTATCGCTTTACGAAGCGTACTCACTATAACCAAGAGTTAGGTTCGTTCATTGCACATGAGATGAACCGTTGTATCGCTTGTTACCGTTGTGTGCGTTACTACAAAGACTATGCGGGTGGTACGGACTTTGGTGTATATGCCAATGCTTCACGTGTTTACTTTGGTCGTCCAGAGTCAGGTACTTTAGAATCTGAATTCTCTGGTAACTTGACTGAAGTTTGCCCAACAGGTGTATTCACTGATAAAACACATTCAGCACGTTATAACCGTAAGTGGGATATGCAATACGCACCAAGCGTATGTCATGGTTGTTCTTCGGGTTGTAACATCTCTCCGGGTGAACGCTATGGTGAAATCCGTCGTGTTGAAAACCGTTTCAATGGCTCAGTCAACCAATACTTCCTTTGTGATAAAGGTCGTTTCGGTGTGGGTTATGTCAACCGTGAAGATCGTCCACGTCAACCACAATTCCGTAATGCTGAAACTGTTGCTACTGTGACTGTGGATCAAGCACTTGATCAAGTGATTGCACAGCTTCAAGGTAAAAAAGTGTTAGGTATTGGTTCTCCACGCGCAAGCTTGGAATCAAACTATGCACTTCGCGAATTGGTTGGACAAGACAACTACTCAACAGGGATGTCTCAAAAAGAGCAAAACTTGGCTGAGTTAGCTGCATCAATCATGCAAACGCAGGGTATTTACAACCCGAACATGCGTGAAATTGAAAGTTATGATGCGGTATTGATCTTAGGTGAAGACTTAACGCAAACTGCACCACGTATGGCTTTGTCAGTACGTCAAGCGGCGAAAAATAAAGCCAAAGAAATGGCGGCTGCAACACGTACGCCAGACTGGTTAGCTGAACCTGTACAACGTATTGGTCAAGACGCTAAATCTCCAATCTATATTCTTGCTGCTACGCAAACGCGTTTAGCAGATGTAGCAACGGGTGAAGTCGTCGCATCGCCAAACGATATTGCTCGTTTAGGTTTTGCTGTTGCTGCTGCGGTTAAAGGTGAGTCACTTGCAGGTCTAGCTGACGATGCAAAAGCATTTGCTCAAACCATTGCAGATACGTTGAAAGCTGCTAAAAAGCCATTGATTATCTCTGGTACAAGCTTACAAGATCCAGCGATTATGGAAGCAGCTGCACAAGTTGCACAGAATCTAGGTGAAAATGCGGGCTTGTCATTGACTGTTCCTGAAGTGAACACAATGGGCTTAGCATTGTTCGGTGGTTTAAGCCTAGAACAAGCTTTTGCACAAGATTATGATGCAGTCGTTGTTGTAGAAAATGACTTAACGCGTCGTTTGCCAGTTGCTCAAGTTCAAGCTGCATTTGATAAAGCTCAAACTGTGATCGTTTTGGATCATAGTGAAACTGAGACTTTGAAACTTGCTGATATCGTACTTTCTGCTGCAAGCTTTGCTGAAGGTGATGGGACTGTTGTGAGCCAAGAAGGCCGTGCGCAACGTTTCTATCAAGTGTATGACCCAAGCTATTACAAGCCTGAATATGCGATCAAAGAATCATGGCGCTGGTTACATGCCGTTGAGACGGGTCTTAAAGGCAAAGCAGTCGATTGGACATTGTTGGACGATGTCATTGAAGACATCGTGAAAAATGTTCCTGTGCTTGCTGCAATTGAAGATGTTGCTCCAGATGCTGGCTATCGTATTCACGGTTTGAAAATTGCACGTGAACCACGCCGTTATTCTGGTCGTACAGCAATTCGTGCGCCTTTATCGATTCATGAACCAAAACAACCAACTGATCCAGATTCAGCATTAACGTTCTCTATGGAAGGTTATGTCGGTAATCAGACAGCATCTTCATTAGTACCATTCGCATGGTCTGCGGGTTGGAACTCTCCTCAAGCTTGGAACAAATACCAAGATGAAGTGGGTGGTCACTTAAAAGGTGGTGATTCAGGTGTACGTCTATTTGATCGCTTAGCAAAACGTCCTGCACGTAGCTATGTAGCACCGTCGGCTGTTGTTGTGAATCCTGAAAGCTTCCGTCTTGTACCAATGCACCATATTTTTGGTTCTGGCGAATTCACCATTAAAACACCTGCGATGGAATCTCGTATCCCTGAAGCAATGTTTGCGGTTAGTGAACAAGATGCGACACGTTTAAATGTTCAAGATGGTCAACGAATTACAGTTCAAGCGGGCGAAACTAGCATCAGTTTACCTGTGCAAGTGATTGAATATTTACCAACAGGCTATATTGGTTATCCAATTGGTTTAGCACCAACAGTTTCATTGGCAGAGCCAGTGTCTGTGGCGGTAGGAGTGTAATTCATGAATCAAGAAATTATACGTCAAACGCCACTTTGGGCTGAAAATTGGCCAATTGCTTATTCAGTGATTCAAGCCATTGTGATCTTGCTTGTGGTCGTTTTGGTTGCTGCTTTGATGTCATTCATTGAGCGTCGTCTGTTAGCATTATGGCAAGACCGTTACGGTCCGAACCGTGTTGGTCCGGGTGGTATGTTCCAGATCGTTGCCGACATGCTCAAGATCATGTTTAAAGAAGACTGGACACCAAAGTTTGCTGACAAGCTCACTTTCCGTTTAGCACCAGCAGTTGCGATGGCAACTGCGGTACTCTCATTCATGGTCATCCCAGTGAGTCCTACACTAGGTGTAGCTGATATGAGTATCGGCCTATTGTTCTTTATGGCAATGGCGGGTATCGCAGTCTATGCGGTTTTATTTGGTGGTTGGTCTTCAAACAACAAATACTCATTACTCGGTGGTCTTCGTTCGGCTGCTCAAACCATTTCTTATGAAGTGTTCTTGGGTATCTCGTTGATGGGTGTGGTTGCAATCGCAGGTTCATTTAACCTTCGTGAAATCGTTGAAGCACAACGTGATATGTGGTTCATCATTCCGCAATTCTTAGGTTTCTTAATCTTCGTGGTTGCTGGTGTTGCTGTGACTCACCGTCATCCATTTGACCAACCAGAAGCTGAGCAAGAGTTGGCCGAAGGTTACCATGTTGAATATGGTGGTATGAAGTGGGGGATGTTCTTCGTTGCGGAATATGTCAACGTTGTTTTGATCTCAGCTTTGATCGTGACTTTATTCTTCGGCGGATGGCTTGCACCATTTAACTTAGAAATTCCATTTGTTCCACCAGTATTCTGGTTCGTGATTAAAACAGCATTCTTTGTAATGATGTTTGTCTTGGCGCGTGGTTCGTTAATGCGTCCTCGTTATGATCAAGTCATGAACTTTGGTTGGAAAGTGTGTTTGCCATTGGCGTTGGTCAACTTGTTGGTGACTGGTGCTGTGATTCTGATGAATCAGGCCTAGGACAGCAGGGAGTACAAAATGTATAAAATTCTAGCTGGATTCGGATCGATTGTTCGTTCGTTATGGATGGTGTTTAGCCATGTAACGCGTAAACGTGACACGATTTTATATCCAGAAGTACCGGCTGAACAAATTGTTCCACCACGCTATCGTGGTCGCATTATCTTAACGCGTGATCCTGATGGTGAAGAGCGTTGTGTGGCATGTAACCTTTGTGCGGTTGCTTGCCCAGTTGGCTGTATTTCATTGCAAAAAGCGGAAAAAGAAGATGGACGTTGGTATCCAGAGTTTTTCCGCATTAACTTCTCACGCTGCATTTTCTGCGGTATGTGTGAAGAAGCATGTCCAACAACTGCAATTCAGCTCACACCAGATTTCGAACTTGGTGAATATGTACGTCAAGACTTAGTTTATGAGAAAGAAAACTTACTTATCTCTGGACCAGGTAAATATCCTGACTACAACTTCTACCGTGTAACAGGTATGGCGGTTAGCGGTAAAGAGAAAGGTCAAGCACAGAAAGAAAGTGCACCAGTTGATGTACGGAGCTTATTACCATGATGTGGCCATTTTATTTGATGGCGCTCGTGGCCATCGTTTCAACAGTTCGTGTTGTAACCAATACGAATCCTGTGCATGCACTTTTAAGTTTGATCGTTTCACTTCTTGCTGTTGCTGGTATTTTCATGATCGTGGGCGCGCCGTTTGCGGCTGCGCTTGAGATCATTGTTTATGCTGGTGCGATCATGGTTTTGTTCGTCTTCGTTGTCATGATGTTGAATCTTGGACAAGATACGATTGAACAAGAAAGCAAATGGTTGTCTTCGGATGCTTGGGCTTATCCAGCAATGTTGAGCTTTATTTTAGGCTTGATTTTGGTATGGATGCTAGGCGGTGAATACACCACAATTTCTGCACCTATGGGTACAGAAATTGTTGGGCCTAAAGCAGTCGGACAAGCACTATTTACTCACTATCTATTATTGGTAGAAGTTGCCGCGATGTTATTGCTTGCAGCACTTGTTGCAGCATTTCACTTAGGCAAACGTGAACCAGGTGCAGAAGAGGATAAAGAATAATGGGACACATCCCTTTAGAACATGGTTTGATCGTTGCGACCATCCTTTTTGCACTGGGTTTTTACGGTGTAATGGTACGACGTAACTTTTTATTTATGCTTATGAGCCTCGAAGTGATGATGAATGCTGCTGCGTTAGCATTTGTTTTAGCGGGTAGCGTTTGGGCGCAGCCAGATGGACAAATCATGTTCATCTTGATTCTGACGCTTGCTGCTGCAGAGGCGTGTATCGGTCTTGCGATCGTCCTTCAGTTTTATCATCGCTTCCATCACTTGGATGTGGATGCTGCTAGTGAGATGCGCGGATGAGTACATTATATTTAACCGTTTTATTTCCGCTCATTGGTTTTATCCTGTTAGCGGCAGGGCGTGACAAACTCTCTGAAAATGTTGCCGCTATTATTGGTGTGGGTTCAGTTGGTTTATCTGCTCTATTTGCTTTAATTGCAGGTATTGCATTTACCAACAGCGGCGAAGCAGTGTTTGTTCAACACCTTTGGACTTGGTTCAGTGTTGGCGGTTTTGAGCCGGGCATCAGTTTACACTTGGATGGTTTGTCATTACTCATGACGGGCATGATCACAGGTGTGGGTTTCCTGATTCATATCTTTGCTTCATGGTATATGCGTGGTGAAGAAGGTTATGCGCGTTTCTTCTCTTATTTCAACCTATTCGTTGCCAGCATGTTGTTGTTGGTATTGGGTGATAACTTAGCGTTATTGTTCTTAGGTTGGGAAGGTGTTGGTCTGTGCTCATATCTGTTGATTGGTTTCTACTACTCTAATCCTGCAAATGGTTGGGCAGCAATCAAAGCATTTACAGTAACACGTGTGGGTGACGTATTTTTACTCATCGCATTGTTCTTGCTCTATCAACAATTTGGTACTTTGAATACACAGTACATCGTTGAAAATGCAGCAACTGTCATGACGCAAAGCTCATCATTGTCGATCTGGACAGCATTGATGTTGTTCTTAGGTGCGGCGGGTAAATCAGCGCAAATTCCATTACAAACTTGGTTAGCTGATGCGATGGCTGGTCCTACACCAGTATCTGCATTGATCCATGCTGCAACAATGGTTACAGCGGGTGTGTACTTATGCTGCCGTATGTTCTCTGTGATGGAAATGGCACCAGAAGTAATGCAGTTCATCTCGATTACAGGTGCTGTGACTTTACTGGTTGCTGGTTTTGCAGCATTGGTTCAAACCGATATCAAACGTATCTTGGCATACTCAACTATGAGTCAGCTCGGTTATATGTTCATGGCTGTGGGTGCTGAAGCGTACCAAGCTGGTTTGTTCCATATGTTGGCTCACGCATTCTTCAAAGCGTTATTGTTCCTTTCTTCAGGTGCAGTGATTTTGGCATGTCATCACGAACAAAACATTTTCAAAATGGGTGGATTACGTCATAAGATTCCATTCGTATTTTGGTGTTTTGTGATCGGTGGTGGTGCATTAGCCGCGCTTCCAATCGTGACTGTTGGCTTCTTCTCTAAAGATGCGATCTTGGGTGCCGTATATGCACAGTCTACAATTGCAAATCTTCCACTTTACAATACTTTGTACTGGGTTGGTGTTGCAGGTGCATTCTTAACGTCTATCTATACTTTCCGTTTAATCTGGGTGGTATTCTTCGGCGAAGAGAAAACGCATGCACATGCGATTCATGGCGTGACTTATTGGGGACCACTTGCGATTCTTGCTGTGTTATCAACAGGAATTGGCTATTTCCTTCAAGCGCCAGTTGCAAAATTATTGACGACTGCAAGTATTCCAAGTTTTGTTGTTCCTGAAACATTAGAAGCTGCTGTTGCACATGCTGAGCATTTAGCAAGTGGTATTGCACTTGCTGGTTTAGCGGTTGGTATTTTCTTATTTGCCTTTGCTTATGGTGCGGTTAAATCTTTTGCTCAAACATCATTGGGTTCAGGTTTAGCGCATATCTGCCGTACAGCATTTGGTTTTGATGCTTTGTATGACATCGTATTTGTAAAACCTTATTTATTGATTGCTAAAATCTTAGGTCGTGATCCAGTTGATGGTTTATGGCTGGTGCTTCCTGCAATCGTGAAAGGTGGAAATAGCTTTACAAGTTCACGTCAGACAGGTTCATTACGTGAATACGCATCAAGTATGTCACTCGGTGTAGTGGTGTTATTGATGATCTTGATCGTTATTCAGGTTGTGGGGAAATAAAATGGAAAACAATTTAATTTTACCCGCACTGATTTTAGTTCCTTTCATTGCTGGTTTTATTTGTTGGTTGGTTGATAAATTCGACCAACAACTACCACGTTGGATTGCCTTAATCGGTATGCTCATTACCTTTGGTTTGGGCATTGCACTTTGGCAAAGCGGTACATATAGCTACGAGTTGGGCGGTAAAGTCCCAACTTGGGCAGCAGAATTCCATCTTCCTTGGATTCAAACTCTTGGTATTAGCATTCACTTAGCGGTGGATGGTTTATCTCTTCTTATGGTGCTCCTCACTGCATTACTTGGTGTGCTTGCAGTTGGTTGTTCATGGGGCGAGATCCAAAAGAATGTTGGGTTCTTCCACTTAAACCTCCTTTGGAGTTTAGGTGGGGTAATCGGTGTATTCTTGGCGATTGACTTATTCTTGTTCTTCTTCTTCTGGGAGATGATGCTTGTACCAATCTACTTCTTGATTGCGTTATGGGGTCATAAGGGTTCGAATGGTCGTTCACGTGTTTACGCTGCTACCAAATTCTTCTTATATACTCAAATCGCTGGTTTGATCATGTTGATTGGTATCTTAGGACTTGTTGTCTATGGATACATGATGACAGGTATGATCGGCTTTGATTACAACTATTTATTAGCTGTTGCGAACCACTTACCACCTGAAGTTGCTTATGCATTCATGCTGTGTTTCTTCATTGGTTTTGCGGTGAAATTACCAGTATTCCCATTACACGGTTGGTTGCCTGATGCGCACGCGCAAGCACCAACAGCGGGTTCTGTGGATTTAGCAGGTATTTTGATTAAAACGGCTGCGTATGGTTTGCTTCGTTTCGTTATTCCATTCTTCCCAGCAGCATCAGCACAATTTGCTGATATCGCAATTATTCTGGGCTTGATTGGTATTTTCTACGGTGCATTCTTAGCGTACCAACAAACAGATATGAAACGCTTACTTGCGTACACGTCTATTTCGCACATGGGTTTCATCTTACTTGCAATCTATGCAGGTAATATACTGACTTTCCAAGGTTTAATGATCATGATGTTGGCACATGGCTTGTCATCTGCGGCACTGTTCATTATGTCGGGTCAAGTTTATGAGCGTTTACATACACGTGATTTACGCTTAATGGGCGGTTTACGTGGTCAGCTTCAATACTTACCATTCTTCTTGATGTTCTTTGTTGCAGCACTTGTTGGTGTACCAGGTCTAGGTAACTTTATCGGTGAATTCCTGATTCTTATGGGTTCATTCAAAGCTTACCCAGCTTTCACTATCATTGCAGCAGTGAGCTTGGTATTTGCGGGTCTTTATGGTCTGATTCTGATTCACAAAGCATTGTTTGGTGAGCCGAATCCAGAACAAAAGCAGCACTATACAAGTCCATTGAAAGATCTATCAGCGCGTGAAGTTGGTATTTTGATGATCTGTGTGATCGGTCTAGTTTGGTTAGGTATTTACCCACAAACATTCTTGGATATGTCTCATTCAAGCATGCAATGGTTAGTAAATAGTTATATGCCAGTACAAGAAGTTGTTGAAACTGTTCAACAGGCTGCAACTCAACTTGAACATGTGGAGATGCAATAAATCATGAACTTCACAATTTCTTTTTCTGAGCTAATGCCTCTTGCTCCAGTAATGATTGTGGCATTGACTGCAATTGTTGTGATGTTGTTGACTGCGATCAAACGTAATCACAATCTTATCGCGACAACTTCAGTCGTAGGTTTAAACCTCGCTGCAATTTATATCGCATACACTGCATATACAGGACATTTTGCACCTGTAAATGTAATGGGCATGTTTATGGTTGATCCATTTACCATGCTCTATCAATTCTTGATTTTGATTGCTGCATTAGCGTGCTGTACTTTGTCACACGCTTATATTGAGACCTATAAAGAAAACCGCGAAGAACTTTACATCTTGCTACTGTCTTCAGTTGTAGGTGCAATGTTATTGGTTGCAAGCTCTCACTATGCAGCTTTCTTCATCAGCTTAGAGTTGATGTCGATTCCTGTATACGGCATGTTGGCGTACACGTATCAACGTAGTCAGTCTTTGGAAGCAGGGATTAAATACCTTGTACTTTCAGCAACGGCTTCTGCAATGTTGCTCATGGGTATGGCATATATCTATGCGTACACAGGTTCATTGTCATTCTATGATTCTGTTCAAGCGTTGATGACTGCGATTAAACAGCCAATGGTGTTATTAGGCTTAGGCTTAATCATCTTTGCAGTTGCATTTAAACTTTCACTTGCACCGTTCCATAAATGGACGCCAGATGTATATGCAGGTGCACCAGCGCCAATGGCGACATTCTTGGCAACGGCTGCAAAAGTTGCAACGATTGGTCTGTTTGTACGTTACTTATTAACTTCAGGTGCGATCTTAGTTGAATCGCTAGTTACTGTGTTAACCGTGATTGCAGTGTTATCGATCTTGGTGGGTAACTTACTTGCTGTGCGTCAAGTAAACTTAAAACGTATTTTAGGTTATTCATCAATTGCACACTTTGGTTATTTACTGATTGCATTACTCAGCATGACTTATGCAAGCCTAGGTAGTGTAACTGTTTATGTGATCACTTATGTATTAACGACAATTGGTGCATTCGGTGCAGTTGCTTTAATGTCGAGTCCATACAACAACGTTGATGAGGCAGAAAGCCTTGCAGACTACCGTGGTTTGTTCTGGCGCCGTCCGATTTTAACTGCAACGCTGACTGTGATGATGTTGTCTTTAGCGGGTATTCCACTAACAGCAGGCTTCATTGGTAAGTTCCTCGTCGTTATGGCTGCGGTGACAACACAACACTGGTTCTTAGCTGCAATGATCGTGGTGGGTAGTGGTATCGGTTTATACTACTATTTACGTGTAATGGTTTTGATGTATATGACACCACCAGACGTACCACGTATTGATGCAGATGCACATTGGGGTACTAAAGTAGGCGGTATCATGGTATTAGGTGCTGCATTGCTTGTGTTATTCCTAGGTATCTATCCAGATCCAATGATTAACTTAGCATTGAAGGCAGAGATTCTTTCTCCATTGCATTTTATGTTGTCACAACAACAGTAATTATCTGATTTGTACAAAAAAGCCTCCAAAAATTGGGGGCTTTTTTATTGAAGAGTAAAAAAACACTTTATAATAACCGAAGATTAATATTACCTAGGTACCCACTCGTGTCTATCCAAGAAATTCGCCATCCGCTTATTCGCCATAAAATTGGTCTATTACGTCGTTCAGACATTAGTACCAAGAATTTTCGTGAGTTAGCGCAAGAAGTCACGATGTTATTGACCTATGAAGCAACAAAGGATCTTCCTGTTGTTGATCATGAAATTGATGGATGGGCAGGGAAAGTCTCAACTCAACGTATCGCAGGGAAAAAAATCACCATTGTACCGATTCTTCGTGCTGGTATTGGCATGCTAGAAGGGGTGCTGAACTTGATCCCAAGTGCTAAAGTCAGTGTTTTGGGCTTAGAGCGTGACGAAGAAACTTTAGAAGTTCGTACCTACTATAAAAAATTAGTCCCTGATGTTGCGAATCGTATTGCCATGATTATTGATCCAATGTTGGCGACTGGTAACTCTTTAATCGCAGCGATTGACGTTTTAAAAGCAAGCGGTTGTAAGGATATTCGTGTGATGGTTCTTGTTGCTGCACCTGAAGGAATTGCAAAAGTAGAAGCCGCACATTCTGATGTACGCATTTATACAGCTTCAATCGATCAAGGCTTAAATGAAGATGGTTATATCGTGCCTGGTTTAGGTGATGCTGGTGATAAGATTTTTGGTAGTGTCCAAAAAGATTAATTTTTAAAAATAAATAAAAGAGACAAGATCTTGTCATAAATTTTATGAGAGATCTAAAGTCTCTTTTTTTATTTTCTATATACTATGAATATCGGTTTTTAAAAGTAGGGTAAACGTCATGAAACAAGATTTTTATCAAGGCAAAGTAAAACAATATAATCCTGACAAGGGTTTTGGTTTTATAGGTACAACTGAGGGTGATGTCTTTTTTCATATTTCAGATTTCCCTGCGGAAGAGGGTGAGCCTAAGCGCAATGAAAAAGTGAAATTTGCTGTAGTAGAAAATCAAGGCAAGTTTAAAGCGATTCAGATTGAGCGTATTGATCCAAATCCAGCAAAAACTAAGAAAACTCAAATCTCAAATCATAATAAAGCAATTACATCGGAATTATTATCAAATTTTAGACGTTGATTTTCATTGAAATATCATGGAAAAAGAGGCTTTTTAGCCTCTTTTTTATTAGAATAGTGTCAATATAAAAATAGAGTGTGAAAGATGTTTCTTGAGGGAAAAATTAAAAAATACAATTCAGAAAGAGGTTTTGGCTTTATTGACGTTGATGGTGATCACGCTGATGTTTTCTTCCATATTAAAGATTTTCCTAAAACAGCAGGCGAACCTAAAATTGGTGAAAAGCTAAAGTTTTTGATTGTTGAGGATAACGGAAAATTTAAAGCTGCGAATATTGTACGCTTGGATTTGAAGACAGTTAGTACAGACTATCCAAATTATTCTGATAATGGAGTAAGTGATTCAAAGCCGATATTAAAACCTACCCAAAGCAGTAAAAGAGGACTGACATTTACCATTGTTGGTCTAATTATCATTGCAATTTTAATAGGGCTTGTGTTTCAAAAGTATCAAGCTTTTCAACAAGCCAAAGTATTGAAAACGGCTCAGTTAATTGATGAGCAAAAAAGAATAGTTGAACAACAACGAGAAGCAGTAGGTGAATTACCTGAAGTCAAACTTTCTGAAAAGACGGAACACGCTTTGAAAGCCCCACCAACACCGCTAGTACAGACATATAATGCATCTCCTGTAACTGCAACTCAAAAATTTAGTTGTGATGGACGACAGCACTGTTCACAAATGAGGTCGCTTGAGGAAGCTCGATGGTTTGTTAGAAACTGTCCGAATACTAAAATAGATGGTGATAATGACGGAGAACCGTGTGAAAATGATTCTCGTTGGAGATAAAAAAGATCAGGTTTAAACCTGATCTTCACAGAATTGTAGAAATGCTTTTAGGCCAGGACCTTGATATTTTTGACGATGTACCAGCATAAAGAGTGGGCGAGTAAGCTGCCAAAATGGTGTATCTAAAATAACAAGTTGTCCTTTTTCAGCTAAAGGTTCTATAGCGAGTCTTGATACACATGACATGCCTAAACCACCAGCAACGATTTTTAAAATAGCTTCGTTATGACCAAGTGTTAAACGGATATTTGCATCAGGTAGGTCTTGTAAAATTGCGTTATCAAATACTTCTCGAGTACCTGAACCTTCTTCACGTAAAATCCATTCAACATCATGGAAATCAGTGGGTATGATTGGACGATTTAATTGCGCTAATGGATGTTCAGGTGCGCAACACACAGCCAACTCGTCATCTCGCCAATGAATGCACTGTAATTGTGGTAAATGGCATGAACCTTCGATCAATGCTAAATCAAGTTGGAATTGATTAACCGCTTCAATCATTTGGCGGGTATTCCCGACTTGTAACTGTAGATGTGCTTGTGGATGGCGCTGTAAGAAATCAGCCATCAGATCAGGCATTAAATAATCACTGATGGTGAGTGTCGCACCAAGACGTAAATCAATGCTTTGCAATTCACCCTTAGCTGCTTGCTCGAATGATTCACAACGACCTAAAATTTCTAAAGCTTGCGGGAGTAAGAAACGTCCCAAATCATTGAGTTGTAATCGTTTGCCTAAGCGATCAAACAAAGGTGCACCAAGACCATCTTCTAAATCAGCTAAGGCCATACTTGCCGCACTTTGGGTGAGTCGGACAGCATCACTAGCTTTGGTTACGGTTCCTTCCTGAGCGACCGCCACAAAAACAGCCAATTGGCGTAAGGTCATGCGCATGTTAAATAGCCTTAATGTTTTGAGTATCCATCAATTATTCGATCATGCTAACATGAGCTTACTGTTTCGTGCCACGTTCAAATCATGTCAATTGAAAAATTTAGCGTAGAAAAAGTTTTATCTGTACACCGTTGGACTCACAATCTTTTTAGCTTCACGATGACCCGCCCAGCACATTTTAAGTTTACTGCGGGGCAGTTTGCCCGTATTGGCTTGATGGTTGAGGGCGAACTAGTGGTGAGAGCTTATTCTGTTGTTTCTTCGCCCTTTGATGAAACCTTAGAGTTCTTCTCAATCGTTGTTCCTGATGGTGCTTTCACTTCGAATTTGCAACACCTCAGTGTTGGCGATGAACTTTATCTTGAAAAAATATCTTATGGCTATTTAACATTGGCGCGTTATCAGCAACCGTTACCGCAAGATTTATGGTTACTGGCCACAGGGACGGGTTTAGCGCCATTTCTATCTATGTTGCAAGATTTTGAGACGTGGACTAAATATCAGCATATCAATTTAGTCTATAGCGTGCGTACAGCCTCAGAGTTGGCTTACGTTGAGCGGATTCAGGAAATTGCTGAAATGTTTGGTGAAGGACATTCAGGATTCAAATTTATTCCGATCATTACGCGTGATCCAAATGCAGCACTACATGATCGCTTACCGATTCTGATTGCAAATGGTGAATTAGAAAAGTCTGTAGGCTTAGCACTCGATCCTGAAACTAGTCATGTGATGCTCTGTGGTAATCCTCAAATGGTGGAGGATACCAAAGAGGCGCTTAAACAACGCGGTTTAACCATGAATCGTCGTGGTGAAGGGAATATCGCAGTAGAGAATTATTGGTAATGAACTAGCGCTAAGGCTGCTATAGGTTAGGGATGATGGATATGTTTAATGAACAAACATATCCATAAATTCACGGATTTCTTGAATGGCGGTATCAACGTCAGTCGTGAGCCAAGTCGGTTCAAATAAACCAATATAATGTTCTAACCGTTCTTGTGGAACAACCAAACGCACAGGACAGTCTTCTTCAAGTAAACGCCAAGGAAGAATCGGCACTTCATTGTCTAAAAATGGCTGTACATTGCGAATATCAACGATCATTGCGTTGATACAATCAGGTAGTGGCATCACAGAAAACTCTTCTGTACGACGACGGAAATATTCTAGATCTCCCCACTTTAATATATAGCTCGGTTTATTAAACTCGATAATACCAATCAAATGTTCATCACGGGTGTGATGCAAAAAACATTGATGTGTAACATCAGTGTCTAAATCAAGAGAAACACTTTCTCGGCTGTAGGACATAGAGCAAAACATTAAAGAAACGGCAATCGAACATTATAGCTTATTTTTACTGCATTCTAAAAGCGCCTATATTTTATACAATAATGTAAAAGAGAAAAAGTAGAGTTCTGCAACTGAAACAACGATAGTCCGAAGATTTTTCACACAATGCAACAAAGCCTATTGCTAAGATGATTACGTGAGAAATAAAAGATGAGGGGTTGCTATCATGCATGATTTTAGTAAGCCACATCCTCATGTGGCGAGCAAAGAGGAAATTGCGAAAAAACGGAAATTGCCAGTGTATATGTTAATCATTGTTGGAATATTTCTGATCGCTTTACTTGTTTATATGGTTGCTGACCATTCTGCAAATCCAACTGCACAAGTGATGATGTCACATTTGCAGTCGGCATTATTGAATGCTTAGCCAATCATACTTTCAGACCATTTAAATTGATTTGAAAGCTCATTGGTGTGAACTGGTGGGCTTTTTTGCTTATTTTTGAGTGTTTTTTGTTGTATTAGTGCTGCCATTTATTGATTGATAAATAGACAAAAACTAAGGTTTAGGCATCCATAATTCTTGTTATTCGTTCAAAGAATAATCGTGGGTAGCTGGGTTTTACTTTAAAACACGACATAAGGATAAAAACATATGAATGATTTTTTTGGTGGTCCATCTCAGAGAGGGGGATTTGATGCAATGTATTATTGGGATCAATTTCATCCGATTTTAGCGGCAGTTGTAATCTTACTGTTAGGTTGGATTATTGCTTTAGTTGTTGCCGCTGGCGTGAAGAAGCTATTACAAAAACTTGATACCAATCATAAATTGTCGTCGGCTACAGGCCATCCTTCAAACATTGAAAATCTAATCTCAAAACTGGTGTTTTGGTTCGTTATGATTCTCGCTGTCGTTGGAGCATTAAACGTATTAAATATTAGTGGTGTAAGTGACCCATTCAGTAATATGGTCGGGCGAGTGCTTGCCTATATACCAAATCTATTGGCTGCTGTTGCTGTTGGTTTTATTGGTTGGATTATTGCTCGTCTCGTGAGAGTTGGATTGACCAATGTATTGGCTAAAACGGACTTGGATGAAAAACTAAGTAGTGAAGTTGGTGTCAGTTCGCTGAGTAGTAATATTGGCGAGATTTTCTATTGGTTAGTGTTGCTATTATTCTTGCCAATTGTGCTTTCTATTCTCGGCTTAACAGGTTTATTGATCCCTGTTCAAAACATGGTCAATGAGGCAATTGCTTTTGTTCCTAACTTATTCATCACAGGCGTAATTATTTTTGTCGGATATATTCTTGCAAAAATTGTACGCGGTATTGTTGAGGGCTTAACCAATAGTTTGGGGCTGCAAGCACAAGCTGAGAAAATTGGATTATTTAAAAGCTCAAGCGTATCTAAGTTCTTAGGTTCTTTTGTTTTCGCGATCATTATTATCACGACGTTAATCGTTGCATTTGAAGCATTGGGTATAGAAGCTATTTCTCAACCCGCAACAGCAATGTTGAATGAGATCATGCATGCGATACCACAAATTATTGCTGCTGGTTTGATTTTAATCGTAGCGTATGTGGTTTCCCGTTTTGTTGGACGCTTAGTGGCTGAGTTAATTTCAGGTGCAGGCGTTGATGAAATTCCAATGAAATTGGATTTACAACGTTTCCTTGGTCAAACACGTGTTTCTGATATTGTTGGCTATTTGATTGTTTTCTTCACAATGCTATTTGCTGTTTCAGAAGCTGCAAATCGTCTTGGACTTGAGCAGGTGAGTGTACTCATTGCAATGTTCATCCATTTCGGTGCAAATATCTTGCTTGGTGCTGTGATTTTAGTGATTGGTTTCTGGCTAGCAAACATTGTTGCAAACGTTGTTCAGCGCGGTGAATACAATAGTTCTCGTTGGTTGGGAAATCTAGTTCGTATCTTGATTATGGGCTTAGTGATTGCGATGGGTTTAAAAGCCATGGGCATTGCAGACTCTATCGTCAATTTAGCATTTGGTTTAACGTTGGGTTCGGTTGCAGTCGCGTTCGCGCTGGCATTCGGTCTAGGTGGTCGTCAGCCTGCTGAGCGTTTGCTAGGTGATTTGTTGGACAAGGCGAAAGCTGAAGGAAAACAGCCTAATCCGCTGAAACAGAATGAAATGACATCGAGTGTAAACCCGACATCTACACCGCCATCGTCGCCATATTCTGATGAATAGTAAAAATAATCTTTGATTTTTTGAATCAATTCGACCACTCTAAGCAGGGTGGTCGTTTTGTTTGTATACGCGCTATTGATCACTATTGGGTATTGCGACAAGGCAGTTAAGTGACATTTTATTCAGATATAAAGCAATTTTTTTGAGTGTTAAATGTCTAGAAAGAAAAACTTGACCTAAAATGCAATTCATTTATAGATAAAGTATCAATAGTTTCTAAATAAAAAGTCTATAGGAGAATTAAATGAAGAAGCCTAACCGCGTATTTGCGCCAATTATTATTGCTGGAATCACTGTTGGCTTTTTAGCTAGTGCTTATAAATTTGTGGTTGCTAAATCCAGTCCAAGCAAAGAGAAGACGGTTTCGAATGCACAGCAAGCACCTTCTTCAGAGGCAGCCAATTCTTCAGATCACCATAGTTAAATCCATCATAATCTGCCGAATCGACACTGGAATTAAACGAATTGAGCAGCAGCTTGTGCGGATGACCATGCCCATTGGAAGTTATATCCGCCTAAATGACCTGTCACATCCAGTACTTCACCGACAAAATATAAGCCTTTCTGTTTTTTGCTTTCCATCGTTTTGGATGACACTTCGCTGGTATCGACACCACCTAGTGTGACTTCGGCTGTTCGATAGCCTTCAGTACCAGATGGTTTTACTGAAAATGCATGAAGTTGTGTTGCAATGTGTTCAAGCTGAGCATCGCTAATATTGCCAATCGCGGTTTCGCTTTGTTCTGCCCAAATCAGTTGCTGCAATTCTAAGACAATACTTTTCGCGGTGAATTCATTCAGTAAAGTCCTGAGTAGAACTTTAGGTTGCGCTTTTTTCTTTTCTTTAAAAAATTCAGTTAAATCTTGGCTTGGGAAGAAGTCAATTTTAAAACTTTCACCGACATGCCAATAGTTAGACAGTTGCAATGAACTTGGTCCACTTAAACCACGATGTGTAAAGAGTAGGGCTTCGGTGAATTGATGACGGTCATTGATCAGCGTTGCATCTAAAGCATTACCACTCAAGCGAGTTGTTACTTCTTTAAACTGATCTGAAAAGGTAAATGGAACTAAACCCGCACGGGTTGGATAAACGTGGTGTCCAAACTGTTGTGCAAGCTCATAGCCGAATCCAGAACCACCCAAAGTCGGAATAGATAAACCGCCAGTCGCGACAACGAGAGATTCACATTGATAAGTTCCCTGATTGGTATCAACGATAAAACCTGAATCAGCTTTGGGTTGAACATCCTGAACTTCACAATGTGTTTGAATATTCACGTACTTCGCTTTTTCACATTCTGTGAGCAACATTTTTAGGATTTCTTTTGCGCCTTTTAAAGTAAAAAGCTGACCATGCTTACGTTCTTCATATTCGATGCCATATTCGCAGACCATTCCAATGAAGTCCCAATTGGTGTAGCGAGTCAATGCGGAAATTACGAAATGTGGATTTTCTGAAAGATAGTTGGATGGTTCGACATCAAGATTGGTAAAGTTACATTTACCTCCACCAGACATCAAAATCTTTTTGCCTACTTTATTGGCTTTTTCGAGTACCACCACGGAGCGTCCACGTTTAGCTGCTTCGGCAGCCAGCATCAAGCCCGATGCACCAGCACCTAAAACGACAACATCCACTTGATGAACCATGAGCAATACTCGATAGAATATGAAAAGCGGGCAATTATAAAAGATTTAAAGCATTTTGAGTATGTTGATTGTTGGGTTAAAAAATATACTTTTAAAATTAAAGCATGTTATAAAGTTGGTCTCGATAGAGGGGATTAGAATAATGAATGATAAGACATTTTTAGAAGATACTTCGCCAAATAAACAAGATCAATTGAGACAATACACACTGATTGCCTATGGATTGTACGCTGCCAGTATTTTTGTCGGTTTGACCAGTATTGCGGCTGTGATTATGAATTATATCAAGCGTGATGAGGTTAAAGGTACATGGCTTGAGAGTCATTTTGAATGGCAGATAAAAACATTTTGGATTACTTTAATCGCTGGACTGATTGGCTTTGTCCTGACATTTGTCTTGATTGGTATACCTGTTTTACTTGCGGCTTCGATTTGGTTTATTTATCGAATTGTCAAAGGCTTGGTCGTGTTTATGGATAACAAACCGATTGGGGATGGTTGGTTTTAAGTTTCATTTTTAAAAAATCAGAGCTGCCTGCAGGCGGCTTTTTTATTTGATGCGTCCCTGTAACCCGCCTGTATGAATCACTAAAATTCTAGTGTAAGTAGGAAAATAATTTTTTCCAATTAAATCAAATAAACCCATCATCATTTTAGCAGTATAGACTTGTTCCAAAGGAATGGCATATTGCTGTTCAAATTGCAGCATAAATTGCAGCAGTTCAGGTGAGGTCTTTGCATAGCCACCACCGCAATATTGATCAGTGAGCGACCAATTAAGTTTATCAGTCCATTGTTGAATATCGTGTCGCAGAAATTCACCCTTTAATGCAGAAAACCCCAAAACTTGTTGCCGATTTGAACTGCTTTCAATGATTCCTGCAATCGTTCCGCCTGTACCCACTGCACAGCAAATGACATCATAATTTGTTTGGTCTTCGGGCGATAAAATCTCTTGTGTCCCTTTGAGTGCAAATGTATTTGTTCCACCCTCAGGAATGATATACGCATCAGGGTAGTGTTGTTTTAGTTGTAGCTGATAATCCATGTCATGCCGTAGTCGATATTCAGCTCGACTGACAAAACGAAGTTGCATACCAAAATCATTGGCGGTTTGTAGGGTGGGATTGAGTGATTGTGTGTGTAGCTCATCACCACGAATAATGCCGATGCTTTGAAAACCGAATAACTGTGCCGCATACGCCGTTGCTGCAATATGATTTGAATAAGCACCGCCAAAGGTAAGAATTTGCTTAAAACCTAGTTGTTTTGCTTCGAGTAGATTGTATTTGAGTTTAAAAAACTTATTTCCTGAGATTTGAGGATGAATCAGGTCAAGGCGCTTCACCGTGATCTGAACAGGATATGGGATATCTAATGTTTGATAAGGGGTAGGAAAAGCAATGTGATCAAACATGTTTCAACATCAGAAATCGGTTTGATCACATTGTAAATGTATTTGATTGAGACTGTCAGTAGGTCTTTAGGAATCTGTATTGACTGAGGTAATCACAGACATGCCTGGGCGTAGGTTTTCGATACCTTTTTGATTTGGATCAATCGTGATACGTACTGAGATACGTTGAACGACTTTGGTAAAATTCCCCGTCGCATTATCAGGTTTAAGCACACTAAACTCTGAACCCGCAGCAGGAGAAATTTGCTCAACGTGTCCTGTAAACTTTTGATGATTGAGTGCATCTACTGTGAAATAGGCTTTTTGTCCAATTTTCATATTGGCAATTTGGGTTTCTTTAAAGTTGGCAATCACCCAAGTTTGTTTGGGAATCAAATACAGTAGTTGTGTTCCAGCGGCGACATATTGTCCAACACGAGGATTGACCTCACCCAGTTGACCATCAAGCGGTGCAGTAATCGTGCTGTAATCCTTGGTGGTATTGGCTTGATCTAATTGAGCTTGAGCACTATTGACCTGCGCTTTTAATCCGCTCTCGGCAACTTGAGCCGTTTTTAACGCTTCTTGAGCAACTAAAATATTGGCCTGAGCTTGTTTGAGTAAAGCCAAATTATTTTGTGCATCTGCCGCAGCTTTATCCTGTTCAGATTTTGAAGCAGCACCACTATTTCCAAGTTGTTGATAGCGTTTAAGCTGTGCAACAGACAAATCGTATTGTGCTTTCACTTGATCCAGTTTCGCTTGTGCTGAAACTACATCTGCTTGGCGTTGTGCAATCGCTTGAGTTTGATTAGCAAGGCTATTTTGTGCTTGTTCTACGCCAGAAACAGCCTGAGTCACTTTTTGGTCATAGGTGGTTGCATCAATATGCATCAGTACTTGACCTTGCTTAACATGATCAAAATCTTTGACTAACACATCTTTGATATAACCATTGATTTGCGACGAGAGAATCGTTGTTTTTCCTTTTACATAGCTGTTATCTGTTTGTTCAACAGCTGTATGGAATGGCCCAATCCTCCAAGCCCATAAAATAATGGTAATCCCGACCAGCAATACCAATAACATCCACCACAAGGTTGAGCGTTTGGTTTTAATCAGTTTACTCGTTGGAGGAGGTGGCGGAGGAGGCAATTGATTTGGTGTTTCAGATGCTTTCGCTGTTTCCGTCTCCGCTTTGGCTTGCTCAACTTGAGCTGCCTGATTTTCGGGTTTCTCTTGATTTTCGTCTGACATAATTTTTTCTCAATCAAATACTATAAGGGTTAATTTGCTGCTTGCAGATTTCTTCGGGTGATGTACTTATTGCGGACATACTTAAACAAGCCCCATAGCAGTAAAATGACGGCAAAAATGCCATTCAGTACGATCACATCGTTATAGGCACGAACTTGTGCTTCACGAGTGACGACTTTATTTAAGTTCTGAGCCGCTTGATTACTTTGCAAAACAGGATCATTGGTTGTAACCATGGCACTATGCTGATAAGTCTGTAAGCGTTGTGCGACAAGTGGGTTTGTTGGATCTAAGTTACTGTTGATCTCAACTTTATAATTATTGGTTTGGTGTTGTTGGTAGGTATTAAAAAATGATGAGCCAACCAAACCACCAAAGTTCTGTGTTGCCGAGAACAACACGATAAAGGTCACGACATATTGTGGACCGCGTTGTAATGTCCGCATGAAACCCATCAGTAGCAGTGGCCCAATGAATACACCGCCTGCAAAACTCACTAAGAATTGACTACGATAAAAGTTTGCTGGACGGACATCACTGGTCAGGTGATAGTCCAATGCACAAGCAATTAAAATTAAAATTTCGGCGAGGAATAAATTTAAAATCAAACGCTCACGATGAAAGGTAATCGCACTGAAAACCGAACCAGCAATCGTTCCGCAGAAGATCACAACATAAAGTGGCACAAATTGGTCAGGTCCCATTCCCATAGTTTTCAAAAAGTTCACTGCGGCATAGCTTTGTTCCGACATTAATAAGCGTAGAGCAAAGGCACTCACAATAAAGCTTAATAACTCTCCTGCTGCAAGCCAACGAGTCATGATCAGTGGGTTGCTACGATAGTGTTCGTAGGTTAGGCCAAGTACGATGAGGCAAAAACCGACAATCAAGATATAGGCCAGCCATGGACTATTGAACCACCAAAGAATAGGGCCTTGAGTTAAAACAATACATAAACAAGCAAAACCGGGTGCGAGTAAAGCAAAGGTAAAGAAATCTTGTTTCTCGAAAACATCTAAACGTAAGCTTCGTGGTAGTTTGAGCGACACAACCATTGCAAAACAGCAAATTGCTAAGCCTAATTCAAAGGTGTAAATCACATCCCACTGATTCGCACTCAAAAGAAAAGGCGAAATAATCCAAGCCAATGGCAGTCCAAGTTGTTGGAAACCAAAAGCCAAATAAATCCCTTTCGGCATATCTGCACGGCTAAAGGCTTGCATGGTGTAATACATGCCTAAGGAACTGAGTGGGGCAGCAGCTAAACCCGCGATGAAACGCACGAAAAGTGCCATTTCATAGGTCTTAACAAAGATATGCAGAATCAAAACGCCGATAAAAACCAGCAGACCAATTTCTGAAAATAAGCGTAAACCATACTGCTGACGCGCTTTAAATAGAATCAAGTTGGAACTGACATTCGCCATCACATACACAGCAGGTAACCATGCTGCTTGTGATGGTGTTAAGCCATATTCACCCTGAAAAATGGGTAAGTTTGCAACAATAAAGCCGTTACTTAGACTGGCTGCAATCGCGATAAATAAACCAATGACAAAATAGGCCAAGCGCTTCGGTGTTGCATGGGCAATAGCCGCAGGTGATCCGGGCAAAGTTGGACGCTCATCCACAGACCAGTTTGGAGGGGTTTCAAGATAGCGAGGTGTTTTATCCATATTATCCTCGAACTAAATTTTAATGCCGTTTAATAATAATTCTATTGCACGTCTAGCGAGCCTAACTTGATCGGCAGCAGTATGTCCTTGAAATGAAGAACCTAAAATCGCCGTGATCATCGCAAAATCTTGCGTGGTTAAATCAGGGCGGCATAAATGATGTTGTATAGCTTGATCAATGAGTGGTTGTAATGCTTTATCTCGCCGTTCATAAATATTTAGCATGATTGGGTCTTGGCGATCAATAATGCGCCAGTAATCAATCAGTACAACGAGCTGAGGAAGTTGTTCCAAATTACTTTCAATCAAACGAATGAAACCATCGTCATAGGGCATCAAAGCCTGCGCTCTTTGCTCTAAACGCGTAATCGCGCGTTCTAATAATGCTGCTATCAGCGCCTTACGATCGGCAAAGTTTCGATAAAAGGTCGCTCGACCAACACCTGCATGATCAATAATCACCTGTAATGGCACATGAATGCCTTGTGCTCTGAAGACTTCTTCAGCAGCATTCAGTAATTCATCACGATTGTGAGCTGCCAATTGTTGACGTTTGACCATGAGAGAAATTCGAATAGGAACTTAACTAATATTTAACGGACATTTTTGTCCGTTGTAAATATGGAGCATTTCTTTATTTTGTTTAGTTTCAGTAAAAGAAGGCTTTTAACTCAATTATTCAGCCAGATTCAGTGCTAAAAATAGAAGAAATAATTTTAGTAAAAACATAATAGATAGGTCGATCATGCGAGCATTTGCATCTCGTTTCGCCAGAGGGGTGAAGCACCGCCCATATTTATCAGCAACTTTTTCATTGGGTTTGTTGATTTATGCAGTTTTGCATTTTTTTACTCAGTGGCATTGGGCAACATGCTTGCAACTAGGATGGAATATTGCGATTTGGCTGTATTTGTTTTTGACGTTGAAAATGATGCGGCATTTAGATGCGGCACATATTCTTGAGCGAGCGAAACAGCAAGATGAAGGCAAATGGATGATCTTGGTCGCTGTATTAATCGCGATTGTCGTGTGTTTTATTTCAATTGTGGTGCAGTTGAGTCATGTTCCCAAAGATAATGCCGTCTTGAAATGTATTCTAATTTTACTAACAATCGGGACAATCTTTTCTACATGGTTGTTATTACATACCTTATTTGCTATTCATTATGCGCATGATTATTACCTTGCAAAAAGTCATTCAGATGAGACTGGCTTGGAGTTTCCAAAAACAGAACAACCTGATTATCTCGATTTTATTTATTTTAGTTATATCATTGGTACCTCGGCGCAGACAGCTGATGTTTCGATTACCAGTTCTCAAGTCAGGCATCTTAATATTTTTCATTGTGTGCTGGCTTTTATTTTTAATACGGTGATTTTAGCGGTCGCAATCAATGTTGCAGCAAGTCTGATCGGGTTTTAATTGATAACTTATTTTTATTAATTTTATTAAAATTCATCATTTTTATTTTTTAAATGAGTTGGCTATTTTAAAAGCACCACGATTGTTTTTGGAATAATAATGAACACCCAACATCAAGTTAATCAACAGCAATATCAAGATAAATCTCAAGCTTATTTAAATAGTTCAGTACATGCACAGGGCATCGAGTTTGGGAAAATGCAGCAGTGTATTCAAGTACATCAATTAAAACGAGTTTTAGATTTAGGCTGTGGTGGTGGTCATGTTAGCTATCAAGTTGCGCCATTTGTAGAACAAGTAACAGCCTATGATTTAACACCGTCGATGGTTGAGTTGGTTGTGTCTCAAGCACAGCAAAAAGGATTGCAAAATGTCGTAGGGCAGCAAGGTGCAGCAGAATCTTTAGCTTTTGCCGATGGCAGTTTTGATTGTGTTATTAGCCGTTATTCAGCGCATCATTGGCAAAATGTCGCTCAGGCCATGAGTGAGGTGCACCGTGTATTAACAGCATCAGGTAAAGCCATTATTATTGATATTTTAGGCAACTCACATCCTGTTATTGATACATTTTTTCAGACGATAGAAACGATTCGTGATCCGAGTCATGTTCGAAATTATAGTTTGCAAGAATGGATGCGTTTTGCAGAATATGCAGGATTTAAAGTTGAAACGATTGAAAAGCAATCCTTGAATTTGGAGTTTCAAAGTTGGACGGAACGCATGCAAACGCCAGCTCATGCTGTGCAGACCATTCGATATTTACAAAGCAAAGCATCTGATCAAGCCCAACAATATTATCAAGTTCAGTCGGATGGTTCGTTTACCAGTGAAGTTGTTTATCTGGTTTTGTCTAAATAGAAACTAAGGAATAAGTCAGAGCTGACCTATTCCTTATCATTTGATTAGTGGAAGACCGCTTCTAAAGCTTTTAACCCAACTTTTGGATCAAGTAATCCATTATAAATATCAGGCACTTCTCGATCGACACCAAATAATTCATAGATGGCGAGCATCGCTCCACGAATTGAATATTCGACTGTGAACACTACATCATCTTCAAGTTCAACGAACTGACCTAAGAATGCAAAATTTGCTGCATTTTCAGGAATCAAAAGTGGACGATCGCCTTCTTTACGACATGCGAAAAGCGCTGAAGCATAAGGCATCATGACGGTTGTGATATCCGTGTGTGCAAGTACATGATCTAAAATATCGTCAAAACCAAGCTGCTGGATCAATTCAATTAAGATTTCCTGACCTGTCGCTTCACTCATTGGTTTTTTAATGTAGTCACCGATATGATCGATTTCAAAACCATAACCCCATAGCGTAAATTTGCCTTCAGGTAAGTCTGCAAAATGGGGTTGAGCAGGGACGACCACAGAAAGATGCCAACCAGACTCAAACCATGTCATTAATGCACCAGTTCCGGGTTCATTGCTTGTATAAGCAATAATACGTTTCAGCAGCACATCATCATGCATTGTCAGCGTAAATGACTTCCATTTATGTTCATCGACATTGCCATAAAACGTCATAGGTCGACCGAAGTCAGGTGCTTTTTGCGCTAATGTCTCCCATAAACGCCATCCATGATCTTGCCGATCTCGAATCAGGTCAGGGACATCATGTTTATCGCCGTAACGTGAGTCTGCCGTAATAGAACCAAGCGTAAACAGTGCGACATCTTCAGCGTTAAGTTCAATCTGTTCTGTACCTTCTGGAACTTTTAAATAAAGTTTAGTTGCTTTACGTTCACCTGTTTGTGCATCTTCACTAAAATCTGCGTCGGTGACATAGCTGCCAAAACGAACATCAACGCCTTGTTCAACTAACCAGCGTTGTAGTGGCAAAATCATAGAATCATATTGATTGTATTTAGTCCGTTTAACACCTGCTAAAGTGTGGATTCTTGGGAGTTCTTGGATAAATCTTAGGAAATAACGACGTAATTCCACCGCACTATGCCACTTCTGGAATGCAAATGTGGTGCGCCACATCCGCCAGAAATTGGTTTGAAAAAATGCGTCATCAAAAAACTCATCAATACGACGACTACCGATACGATTTTCTTTTAGGGCAAGCAGTCTGAGCATTTGAGCACGATGCATGGTCGACAGCCCCAATTTCTCAGCATCTAAAATCGTGTGTTTTGAGTCAATCAAACGGGCTTGAGCATGGGTTTTGATTTGCTCATTAAACTGTGTGCATTCTTCTCTAACTGAGGTATTTGGATCTTCTAAAGACGGAATCGTTGAAAATAAGTCCCAAGTACATAAATAGGTTTCATCTGTGAGCATGCGCCCGCCACGAGTTACCCATGCATGATTAGGATTGAGCGGATTATGACCGCCATCCATTGAGCCACCAGAAACGTCTAGCTCTTCTAAAATATGAATATTTTGTGCTGGCACTTTTGCATCTCGAATGGCAAATGCAGCAGCAGCCATACCTGCAATACCGCCGCCAACAATCCAGATATTTGATTTTGAAGTATTTAATGCGTTGTGTTTTTTACTTTGCATCTGATGTGCCTCATTGTTTTTTTGATAAAATGGATAAAACCATATTTTTATTATGGGTTTTATGTGATGGAAAATAAATGAAATTTACAATTAAAAATATTATAAATTTTGATCGTAAAATTAGTTTTATGGAAAAAACGGATATTTTATAAACTCAGTATTAGACTGTGTTATGTTCTAACTATTCAAACAGGAAAAAGAATTGAGTTTTTACTCTAAATTTAAGATTTTAAAAATATTTATAATCTATCAGTAAATCTTTTCAGAAAAATTAATGATTTTCTCTAAAAATTTTTCTATCTCTAAAAACTAGTTTTAAAGTAAAATATTCGCTGGAAAATTCTTCTAATCTTGAGGTTTATCTTGGAATCTTTATTGATTTTAGGTTCGATTGCGTTGGCACTTATGCTTGGTGCAATTAGCCCCGGTCCTACATTTATTTATGTGGCAAAAAACTCAATTGCGATTTCACGTAAACACGGGTTATTTACAGCACTTGGCACAGGTACAGGTGCGGCATTATTTGGATTTTTAGCGGTCATGGGGCTACAGGCGATTTTATTGGCTGTACCATCAGCGTACTTGATTTTAAAAGTGTGTGGTGGTCTCTACTTACTTTGGCTGGCCTATAAAATTATTAAACATGCCAAAGAGCCGATGGAAACAGCCGATAACTCAGTTCAAACAATGAGTTTTGCACAAGCTTATCGATTAGGCTTGATCACACAGTTAAGTAATCCCAAAATTGCAATCGTATTGGCAAGTATTTTCACTGCATTGTTGCCGAAAGAAATTCCAACCTATTTTTACGTGGTTTTGCCAATGCTGTGCTTCTTTATTGATGCAGGATGGTATTCCTTAGTCGCTGTTGCGTTATCTGCGGAAGGACCACGAAAAGTCTATTTGAAATCAAAAGCGATTTTTGATCGTGTAGCGGGTGGGGTAATGACGCTGCTTGGTTTGAAGTTGATTTTTGGAATGAAGTAATAAAAAAGAGCGACCAACAAGGTCGCTTTTTTATAGGTTAAATTCTGCTTATTCCACTTAATCTTTAAAATGGATCGGAATCCATTGATAGCTTTTTCCATCAGCTGAATAGATATGCCCAATACCCGGAAATGGTAAATGTGGTGCAGCAATGGTTTGACCATTTTTAGCGAAATTTGCAAATTGCTTTAAGCGAGTTTCAACGGCTTTTTTCGGGTCAATATCATATTCGATTGCAGTTTCAGGTCGATCAAATTGCACAGTATGAGAATGTACGATATCACCGATAAAGACGACAGATTCACCTTTGCTTTTTAATTCATAGCTAAAGTGGCCAGGCGTATGTCCCGCCGTGTTAATGACTTTAAAGCCCTGAATCTCATCACCCAGTTTATAGGTCTTAAAGCGTTGTTGGGCTTGGTAAGGCGCAATCGCTTGCTTAATGTGCTTAACCGTTCCTTCATAACCTGCTTGTTTGTCTTTTGGAAGCTTGGTTGCCTGTTTTGGATCTAACCAATAATTAGCTTCATCACTGGAAACGTACACAGTTGCATTGGGGAAGTTGGCAACCCCATCTTTGCTGATGCCACAGACGTGGTCGGGGTGTAAATGGGTGAGTAAAATGGTATCGACCTGTTCAGGTTTATAACCTGAAGCCTCTAGATTTTTCAGGATTGAACCTAAATGTGCACCAAAACAACTGGCTGCACCGCTATCGACGAGTACCAATGATTTTCCTGTATTGACGAGGAAAGCATTGATGGAGGTCTGTACGCCTTTATCTTGATCGGCGTAATACTTTTTCAGGATTTGTTGTACTTGTTGTGGGGAAATATCTTTAAACAAGCTTGGCGACATAAAGTTAGTGCCATCGAGCAGGGCGGTAATTTGTACGTCACCGACTTGGTGTTGATAGTAGCCTGCAACCTGTTTTTGTTGTTCAATGATCGGCAAAGTTTTGCTGGTTTCTGCGTGGCTGAGTAAAGGGAAGCTGCTCAAGAATGAGATAGAAAGGAGGAGGGCTGTTTTTTTCATAGAATCATTAAATTTATTAGAGAAAAACTTTTTTACCATGAATTCAAATAAAATTGGGTGTTTGAGCGCAGAAAAAAATCCGCTTTTGTAAGCGGATTTTATCAGATATTCTCGTCTTAGCGTATGGCCTTACTGCTGAGGTATCTTGGAAAAATCCACCATTTCAAACTCTTCAAGATCACAATTTGCCAGTGCACATTTCTGCTCAGTATAGGTCGCCTCACCTAAATTCTGTTTGGCCTTATTTGCCCAAAACTCAGCTTTTTTGGCGTTTTGCTGTTCAAGGGGCAGTCGAAATCCATATTCATCTGCAAGTGTCATTTGTGCAGCAACAGAACCTTGTTGTCCTGCTTTTTCGAGCAAGGGGATGTATTGTTCAGTACTTGAATAGTATTGCGCCAGCAAATAACTTGCATAAGCATTCTTTTGATCGGAAAGCTTTTGAATTGGCTTAAGATCGATTTGTTCTTTTAACGCTGAATCTTGTGAAAATAGAGCAAATTCTAAAAGTGCAACAGATGCAGTTGAGTCTCCTTGTTTGATATAGCGATTCATCTGCTTTAAAAATAAGTTTTGTTGTTGATCGATATATTTTTTTGCCTTCTCCTCATTATTCTCTGAAAGTAGCTGTTTTAATGTGGGATCAACTTTTATATTGGTGTTTTCATCATCCGATTGAAATAAAGTATTGAATATTAATTGAACTTGATCTTTAGCATGTTGTACTTGAGGGCTAAATTGAGATTGAATTTCCTGTGCTAAAGCAGTTTGAAAAGAAAAAATGCTGAAAAAGAAGACGGTGATTATTCTCTGAAACATGTTTTACCTAATGTATTTATCGTTCATTTAATATTTTGGTTGAATTATAGAAATAAAAAAAGGGCCTCCGAAGATGGTTTTTCAAAAAAGCATATTTTTTATTTTATAAAATAAAAAATATGCTTTAATCAAAAAATATAATTTTTAATTATTTCTTCCACAAAGGTTGAATAAATTCATAAATTTCATAGCATATTTTTTCTTCAATTAATCTAATGCCACAAGCTAAAAAATAAATATATATAGAAACACTTAAAAACATAGCTGCTTCTTGAAAATGATTGTTAAATGAAAAAATACTTGCTGAAAATAAAAAACCACTGACGCAAAGAAAACCATTTTTTAATGAAAAAATAGTAAAAAATATTTTTTCTAATCTATTATTTGTGGTGCTATTTTTAATATTTTTTATCAATGAGCAGATAAAAAATACAATAGCAAAAATAAAAAACAGGTCGGATTTAAGCCCAAAAAAGATAGCTATATCCGATATTAAATTATGACTGAAAAATAAGTCTGTATAAGCTCCACCCAATGTGAGACCTATGGCAATTGGAACTAAATCAGAGAAATCTGTTCTAATCATTAGTTTTCATTATCTTCTTACAAATTGTTATTAATAAGCTATTAGTTTTGAACGAATAGCTCCAGTACTTTTTTGTTATTAAAAATAAAAACCCCTACATCAGTAGAGGCTTTCCATCATCTTATATTTAAAACCTTAAGACACTTTATCACCCGGTTTAGCGCCTGATTCAGGTGAAATCACCCAAACACCTTCGCCATTTCCAGCGGCAAGTACCATACCGTTAGAAATACCAAAACGCATTTTACGAGGTGCAAGGTTAGCCACCATCACTACCAATTTGCCTTTTAAGTCTTCTGGCTGATAGAACTCACGAATGCCACTAAATACATTACGTGGCTCAGCTTCACCTACATTTAAAGTTAATTGAAGTAATTTATCCGAACCTTCGACAGTTGAAGCTTCTAAAACTTCAGCTACACGAAGGTCAACTTTCATAAAGTCTTCAATACCAATAATTTCAGCTTCACCCACTTTAGGTTCAGGCTTTTTCTCGGCTTTCTTCTCTTTTTTCTTTTCCACTTTTGGCACTTCTGCCGCAGCAGCTAAAGAGTCTTTCGATGCATCAACCATCGCTGCAACTGCTTTAGGATCGACACGCTGCATAAGCGGTTGGAATTGAGCAATTTCATGTCCAACTAAGATTTGCTTGCGAGATTCAAAGTCAAAGCTTTCAAGTTGTAAGAAAGATTGAACTTGAGCCGCAAGTGTTGGAAGCACTGGAGCTAAGTAAATTGCAAGCTGACGGAATAAGTTAATACCGACTGAGCATACATCATGAACTTGTTGTTCTTGACCTTCCTGCTTAGCAAGAGCCCATGGCTTTTTCTCATCAATATATTGATTCGCTTTATCCGCAAGTGCCATGATTTCACGGATCGCCGCAGAAAATTCACGATCTTCATAGGCTTGAGCAATTGAATCGCCCGCATCAATAAAGCTTTGCACAAGTTCAGGTTCTGCACATGTGCTTGAAAGCGTATTGTTGAAATTGGTGTTAATGAATTTTGCACAACGGCTGGCAATATTCACCACTTTACCAACAAGGTCAGAATTCACTTTTTGAACGAAGTCATCTAAGTTCAAATCCGAATCTTCAACTTTGTCTGAAAGCTTAGAGGCAAAGTAGTAACGTAAATATTCAGGATTCAAATGCTGTAAATACGTTTCAGCTTTAATGAATGTGCCGCGAGACTTCGACATCTTCTGACCATTTACAGTTAAGAAACCATTGACGAATAAACCTGATGGCGTGCGGTAGTTTGCACCCTCAAGCATTGCAGGCCAGAACAGTGCATGGAAGTAAACGATGTCTTTACCGATGAAGTGATAGACTTCATTTTCAGAATCTTTTTTCCAGAAATCATCGAAGCTTAAATCAGGGCGTTTAGTTTTGATGTAGTTTTCAAAACTCGACATATAACCAATCGGCGCATCAACCCAAACGTAGAAATATTTATTTGGTGCATCTGGAATTTCAAAGCCAAAATAAGGTGCATCACGAGAAATATCCCAATCCGCTAAGCCTGCGTCAAACCATTCATCTAACTTGTTGGCAATGGATAAAGGTAAGCGACCTTCGTCACGCGTCCACTTCTGTAAGTATTCTGCAAAGTTCGGCAGCTTAAAGAAATAATGGTCTGAAGACTTTTCAACAGGTGTTGCACCACTCAGCGTTGAACGAGGGTTCAGTAACTCAGTTGCATTGTAGGTTGTACCGCAGACTTCACATGAGTCACCGTATTGATCTTCCGCTTTACATTTCGGACAAGTGCCCTTGATGAAACGGTCAGATAGGAACATGCCTTTTTCAGGATCAAATAACTGGGTTACAGGACGAACTGCGATGTTGTCTGCTTCACGGTTTTTGATATAAATCTCAGAAGCGCGTGCTTTGTTTGCATCGCTATGCGTTGAATCATAATGATCAAAATGCACGCCAAAACCATCAAAATCACGAATATGCTCTTTCTGCACATTGGCAATTTGCGCTTCTGGGCTAATCCCATTCGCTTCAGCACGTAACATGATCGCAGTACCGTGAGCATCATCCGCGCATACATAAGTCACGTCATGGCCCATTGCACGCATCGCACGAACCCAAATATCTGCTTGGATATAACCGAGTAAGTGACCCATATGGATTGGACCATTGGCATAAGGTAGGGCATTGGTGACTAAAATTTTACGCACGGATATTGTTCTCTCATTCGTATTTGCAAGGCAGATGATTTTACATGACTTAGGACAGACTTGCACAAATGAATCAGGGAAATCTTTTAATCCTATTGTGATCTCATCGTTTTAAGACTTCATACAATCTTCACATCGGCTTCAATCAAAGCACATTTGTTTGATTGAGAATAATTACAATATCAAAGAATGGAAAATAAAAATGAGATCTTGGTCTTTAGTCTGTGCATCATTGGTTGCGAGTTTAGTGTCTGTTTTAAGTTTTGTTATTCCTTTCTGTGTATTTTTATATGTTCAGCAGGATCATGTGACACGCCTAGCGAGCCGAGGATTTGAAGTTATGGTCTAGCTGACACCGATTTTATGGCTAATAGGCTTTATTGCTTACGCTATTGTATTGGCGGTATTGAAGTTGCCGAAAAAGATTTTCGATCTTGTTCAAATTTTAAAATCGGGCTTGGTTCTTTTTATTGTGTGGATGCCATTCGTTTTAATGATTTTTTTAGAAGCTCAAGTTGATCAGACTGATTTCTCAGTATTATTTATTGGTTTGAAGGTTTATTTTGCACTTTTGTTTTTAATGGTTTTGGGATGTATGAGTGCGAATGCTTGTTATTTTGTGCTAGAGAATAAAAGGAAAGAGATATTCTAATCTGTATTAAAACTCAAGCCTAAAACATGTGCCCCGAAGGATCACATGTTCTGCATTTGCTTAACTGTCACACTCTGCTTTGAATTTTTTCTTAAAGAGATGATTTTCCCTTTAGATAAGAAATGAATGTGATAGCTCTTTAAGCTATTGGTTTTAGGATCAACTGTAATTTCAGCAAATAAAGGCGTTTGCCAAAGTTCATCACTGCCCAGCGTCCCTAACCAAGCTTGCGCTTTGATTGCAGCGGTAAATTCATCTTTAATTTCTAAATTGCTGATGCTGAGTTCACTGCACCAATGAACAGTTTTTGGGAACTCAACTTTAGAAAATTTCCAACAAATCGAAAGCGCTAAACTACTTTCAATGCCAGCATAATCATTACTTTCATGGTGAATGACTGGAATCAGTTGTTCAGCCAAATCTCCTTCAAACGAAAGAATCATATTTTGGATTCTTCTTTTACTTGAAAGGATGTACTTCAAACGCTTTTCTTGAGCTTGCAGTTCATTTTGAATTTCTAAGAGTTCATTTTCATTCATATATACAGTTCTATAGACAAGGACTATGATTTTGATATGAGCAAAAGTATATCTGATCTATCTCCTTATATTGTTAATAGTTTTTAATTCATAATTGATGGTTCTAAAAATGATCGAAACGCCTAGACTGATTTTGCGCCAATGGTTGCCAGAGGATTATCCGTACTTTGCTCAGATGAGTGCGAATCCCAAAGTGATGCAGTATTTTCCGAAGTTACTGTCACGCTCTGAAAGTGATGCATTGATTGATAAATTCCACGACATCATTGATCATCAAGGTTGGGGATTTTGGGCGATAGAATTAAAAGCAACGCATCAATTCATTGGCTTTGTTGGTTTACATGAACAAACAACACAGTTTTCATTTTCGCCGTGTGTAGAAATTGGTTGGCGTTTAGATCATGCGTATTGGGGACAGGGCTATGCGACGGAAGCGGCTCAGGCTGCTTTAAAATTTGCCTTTGACCAATTGGCATTAGAAAAAGTAGTTTCATTTACGACTCTGGAAAATACCAAGTCTCAATCAGTCATGCAGAAGCTCAATATGACATATGTGAAAGACTTCCAACATCCAGCTTTGGCAGTGGATCATCCTTTATGTTGGCATGTGCTTTATCAAATAGAAAAAGATGATTTTTTGCTGAGTAAATAACAATTAGATCTTGTTTTGTAAAGCTTTAATGTGGAAGTGTAGTGATCAGAAAAGTATTTGAATCTTCCTGTATTTGCTTTGTTTCAATTTGCAGCGAATAGCGAAAACATCCTTTAAACGCGTTATAAATGAGTCTGATCCAAACAATATGTTTTTTAGCTATAGTGAGGAATGAACATGACAAACGAAAAAATTGATGAATTAAAAACTCAAGCAAATGAATTAGGTAATGATCTGAAATACAAAGCGAAAGAAGCTCAGTTGCAAGGTGAGAAAGCCGTTGATGATTTAAAGCATTCAGCTGAGGAATTAAAGTTGAAAGGCGAAAAAGCTTTAGATGACTTGAAGAAAGATGTATCTGAGCAAAACGAAGAAGGCAAACAAGCATTCTCAAGTAAAGTAGATGAAATCAAAGCTAAACTTGAAGATACACAACACAATGTTCAAGATAAGTTTGATCATTTGAAAGAAGAAGCTGGTCATAAGTTTGATGATGCAAAAGCAAAAGCTGCTGAATTGAAAGATGAAGCCTCTGCGAAATTTGATGATCTCAAAGCTCAAGCAGGTCATAAGCTAGATGATCTCAGAGACTGTAAATAAAACTGTGTAAACGCTTAAACTCTCCCTCAACGCTGTTGAGAGTAACACAGGTGTTTACCATGAAAGATGAAGTAATGTTGGCATTAGCTAAAGAATTTGCCAAAAACCTAAAAACAGAAGCTGAC
>PVBE011765831.1_pt1 | contig 108162 bp, 83 predicted proteins | sample 1631181 | NCBI WGS metagenome assembly PVBE01 (sample SAMN08397723, study PRJNA350692) | Marine metagenome, whole genome shotgun sequencing project. | isolation source: water | place: Pacific Ocean | collected 2012-04
ATCGTCCTATTCCCATAATTCTCTACCTGTACCCGGAATTCCACTTGGTCTGAAGGTATTGGCGTGCCGTCAGGTTGAAAAAGCCTTCTAAGAGACCGACTTCCTTGGAGCAGATGGAGCCAAACCGGGCGTCCACCTTGTTGTTGGCCTCTCTCATGGTTTCGTGGTAGCGGGCCCACCAGTCTGATCCCGTCCCCCATGATTCGCCGACCAGTGTTTCCAGGACCCGGGCGATGTGGGCCCGCTGCGCGGGGAGAGAATCTTTGGGCGACCGGTGCATCAACGCGATGTCGAAATGGGGCCCTGTCGCCTGGATCTTCTTGTCGGGGTAGACGGTGACGTAGAAGGTGTCCGACCCGGTATGTCTTCCATCACCCACGGATACCCCGGTCGCGGCGCGAAGGAACTGTATCGTGGAGTAAGCATTTCTCAACTGGAGGGGATAGCTGTTGTCCGGGTCTCTGGACATGCCCCTCTGGGGCACCAACAGATGGAGGACCACGCTGAAGTTGTAGGCGGTCCCCCTGGCCTCGGAGAGGGCCGCCAGCAGGACCGGTAGCGCGCCGATGGTCCCACCACCAAGGAAGCCTATCACATGGACCCTCAGGTAAGTCTTCCCCTCGTAGTAGGGGCACACTTCCCCAATCATCGCGTCTAGGTGTCCCCTCATCGCCGCGTAGTTGTACCGGGCGGCAACACCGGCGTTGGCCAGCATCCCCAGCGCGCCCTCCCGGGAGAGGCTGAGGTTCTTCAACTCCGGCACGCACTCGGTAATCCAGGGCCGCATATCCCGCAGATTGGAAAAATGGGGAAGCGTCAGGGGGATGAAACGCGACGCCCTGGAGATTTCGTCACGAGTGGCCTCCCTGGTGTCCATGTACAGGAACCCCAGGGATTTCCTGTCGTTCAGGCTCCAGCTCTTGGTGATGTCTTCTAACTGTCTCCCGACTTGGCACGCTGTCGAGCCCAGTCCGACGACCACCGCTGGAGATGCAACCCGCTGCGCCGACCTTGTCCCTCCCAATTTAGAGAGGAAGGTGCTTCGAATTGCTGAAGTTACCATAGGGCCTCCTGAGCTGTTACCGGCGATGTAATGAACACGGATTCAAATAGGATACCAATACGAAAACAGCCATGGGTAACATAGCCGTTCAATGATATTCCCTTCTTATATGTGTGTCAACTTTTGATCTTCTCCCAGCATTAGTCGCCTTTCGGATTGAAAGCCCGGTAGTTTACATAAATCCGGAGTCAGGCCTTTATAGCGCTCCGTCAATGCTCACGTCGATGACGGCGGGCTTCCCGCTGGCGTAGGCCTCGCGCAGCGCGGGGCCAAGCGCCGCAGGGTCCTCCACTTTTTCTCCGGCCACTCCCATACCCCTGGCGATGGCGGCCAGATCCAGGGGGTTGGCGAATTCCATACCGGTGTACTCGCTCCGGCGGTCCTGGTCGTCGAGCATGCGGCGCAGGTATATCTCCATGTTGACCTTAAGGATACGGTAGGCCCGGTTATTGCAGATGGCGTACACCACCGGAATGTTGTAGCGGGCGGCGGTCCACAAAGCCTGGACAGTGTACAACGATGCGCCATCGCCCACCACCGCCAGCACCGGCCGGTCCGGGTTGGCCAGCTTGATCCCCAGGGCGCCGGGCATGGCCCAGCCGAGGGCGCCACCCCGGATTCCGTGGAGGTCGCCCGGATGTTCGAAGCTGAATTCCCGCATCAACGCGGGGCGGGAAGTGACCGACTCGTCGGCGATGATCACATCGGACGGCGAAGCCTGGGCCAGCTCGTGCATCATTCGCTCCACGGGCATGGGCTTCCGGTCCCACACACTCGCCAGCCGCTGCCGGTATTGCTCTTCAGACCGGCGCTTCTCTTCGGCCCAGGCAGCAGCCCGGGTGGCCGCGGCCTCGAGAGCCGGGGCGGACATATCTTGGCCCAGGGCGTCGGCCAGCTCTTCCAACCCGGCCGCCGGGTCGGCCAGTATCCCCACCTCGGTCGGGTACGTCTTCTCCAGCTCCCAGGAATCATTGTCCAGGTGAATCAGCTTGGTGGCCGGGCCAAGGAAGGGGTCCGGTACGTATAGGAAGGACGAGAACACGTTGGCGCCGACGGCCAGCACCACGTCTACGCCGTCGAATTGGCGACGGGTGGACGGGGAGTTCAGATTCAACATGCCCCCGTAGAGGTCGTGGCTGGTGGGAAAGTTGACTTCCGTTAGAGTGGCGGCATACACCTTGGCTCCGAGCTGCTCCGCCACCCGGACCACCTGGGACACCGCCCCCGAGTGGGCCACCCGGTCCCCCACCACGATGATGGGATTCTCGGCCTGGGCCAGGATTTGGGACGCCCGGGCCACCGCGGCCGTGTCCGGGCGGGTGCGATAGTACCCCTGCGAAGAGGGGATGATCTCCACGTCGGCCGTCTCGTCCATGGAATCCCAGGGCAAGGAGAGGAACACCGGGCCGGTGGGCGGCGTTTTGGCCTCTTTGAAGGCACGCCGCAAGGCCATGGGAACCTCTGATGCGTGGAGAATCTCGGCGCTCCACTTGGTGTATTGGGCCGCCATCTGCACCAGGTTACCGGATAGCACCGGCTCGGTCAGGAACATCCTCGAGTCCGAGTTTCCTGCGGTCAAGACCAGGGGCGTGCCGCCTTTGAAGGCGTTGTACAGGCCGCTGATGCCGTTGGCGAGGCCTCCGGCGATATGAACGTTGGCGAAGCTGGGGCGTCCAGTAGCCCGGGCGTAGCCGTCGGCCATGCCCACGGCGCTCCCTTCCTGCAACGCCTGAACATACCTGAGCTGCCGGAAGTCTTGCAGGACATCCAACAGCGGCGATTCGCTGGTGCCAGGGTTTCCGAATATGTACTCCACCCCTTCAGCGAGGAGCATCTGGGCCAGGGCATGTTTCCCAGACATTATCGGCATCTTTAATAGATCCTTTCCTTGCAATTATCGGCCGGCGCCCGGCCATAATATGTCGTTTGATAGCTGATAGCTATTTGTCCTGGTAGATCATCCACTCCAGCAGGTTCTGGTCCGGGTCCCGCGCGTATAGGCTCAGAGAGGGGTGCCCGCCGCCGCCGCGGGCGCCCCGGCGGGCCACCGGGCCTTGGATGACCTCCACCCCGGCCTTCTTCAGCATCTCCTGGCACTCCTCCACCGTTCCGTCCCAGACAAAGCAGATGTCGGTGCAGCCGGGCACCGCGGTCGGTCCCCGCAGGCCGGCGGTGAAACCCTCTGGGTGGATGTTGATCTTGGAGTCTCCGACCCGGACGGAGAAGATGTGCACCTTGCCGGCGCGCCACTCCTCTTCGTCGTTGATGGAAAAGCCGACCCGCTTGTAGAACTCGATCAGGCGCTCCGCATTTGTGGTTGGCATGGCAATGTGGTCGATGCTTACCGTTCCCATCTTGGACCTCCTTCCATCCTTAACCGCCCATCCTCAACTGCGGGCCTATACTGTCGCCGATCGATTACTCGATGCGCTGATGGGAATGCTCAATCCAGGGCATCGAGGTTGGGGGAAATCCCCCTGTATCCCCCTTTACCAAAGGGGGACGGAAGGGACTTCCTCGTGGCTAGGTTTGCCCGCCAACTACACGGGCCACCTCATCAATGGCGCGGTCTATGTCCGCGGCCGCGGTGAACCGGCCGACCGAGAAGCGAATGGTCCCCATGGCGTATTCCAGGGGCACTTCCATGGCCTTGAGGACGCTGGAAACCTCCACCCGGTCTCTGTGGCAGGCCGAGCCGGCGGAGGCGGCCACGTCTTTCAGCTCGGAGAGGATGGTATTGGCTTCCAGTCCCTTGAAGCTGACGCTCGCCGTATTGGGCAGCCGTTTCTCCCGATGCCCGTTGACCCGGGCATTGGGAAACCGGTCCAGCAGGCCACTCTCCAGCCGGTCCCGCATCTCCTGCATGTGGTCGTGGTATTCAGACAGGTTCCGGTCGATCAACTCGAAGGCTTCGCCCAGCGCCACGATCTGAGCCACGTTTTCCGTCCCGGCCCGCCAGTCCATCTCGTGGTTCGCACCGTGGATCAGCTTCTCCAGCTTTACTCCGGCCCGCACGTATAGAGCCCCGATCCCTTTGGGGGCATACAGCTTGTGGCCGGCGACGGTGAGCAGATCCACTCCCAGCTCGTCGACGTGGACCGGCATCTTGCCGAGGGATTGGGCGCAATCGGAGTGGACCAGCACGCCCCGTCGACGAGCGATGCCGGCGATGTCGGCGATGGGTTCGATAGTACCCACCTCATTGTTGGCGTGCATGATGGTAACCAGCACGGTCTGCTGGGTGATCGCCGCCTCGACGTCCTGGGGATCGACCTGCCCGTTACGGTCCACGGGCAGGTAAGTGATCCGGCAACCGTTTTCCTCCAGGTAGCGGCACACCTCGATCACCGAGGGATGCTCCACGGTCGAGGTGATAATGTGGTTGCCCCGGCCCCGGCGGGCGCCGGCCACGCCTTTGATGGCGTAGTTATTCGACTCGGTGCCGCCGCTGGTGAAGACCACCTCGTCCGTCCCGCAGCGAAGCGTTGCCGCCACCTGGCTGCGGGCCCTATCGACGGCCTCCTTGGTGGTGACCCCGAAGGCATGGCCGCTGGACGGGTTTCCGAAGTGCTGCTGAATGAACGGCAACATGGCCTCAGCGACCTGTGGGTCAATGGGAGTGGTGGCGTTGTAATCCAGATAAATGGGGTTCATTGGCTCCGGGCCTCCGCCGCACCTGATTGCTCGCACTCCGGGGCAAGCCTTGTTTTAGCCTCCCATGGTATCTTCAACCGATGCCACTGGCAAGGAAGGTGTCACCGGCGCTTCGGGAAGCGGCGCCGGTGTAGTATTATGGTGCCGCGAAGAGACACCTCTCGGCCGGCAGTTGATAGCTGACGGCTGACGGCCGATGTTGGAGGCGCCATGTTCGACCTTTTGATCAAAGACGGCCGCGTCATCGACGGAACCGGCCAAGCCGGGTTCCAAGCCAGCGTGGGCATCACCGGCGACGAGGTCACCATCGCCCGGGGCGACACCTCATCGTTGCCAGCGGCCCGAGTCATCGACGGTAGTGGCTACGTGGTCTGTCCGGGCTTCATCGACATGCATTCCCACTCGGACCTGAAGCTGCTGGCCGAGCCCAAACACGAGGCGAAGGTCCGCCAGGGGGTCACCACCGAGGTCCTGGGCATGGACGGCCTGTCCTACGCTCCCACATCCCCGGCCAACCTGGAGCAACTCCTCACCTATCTCGCCGCCATCAACGGCAGGCCGCCGGCCGGCGTCCGGTGGGGCAGCGTCAAGGAGTTCCTGGACCTGTTCGACCGGCGGGCGGCCTGCAACGTGGCCTTCATGGTGCCCCATGCCGCTATCCGGGTGGAAGCCATGGGATGGGAAGACCGGCTTCCCACCGGCGAGGAGCTAGCCCGGATGAAGGAGCTAGCCCGCCAGGGGATGCGGGACGGCGCCTTTGGCTTCTCCACCGGTTTGACCTACGCCCCCGGGGCCTACAGCGATACCGAAGAGCTGGTGGCCGTGTGTGAGGCCATCAAGGACCTGGGCGGCTTCTACATGACCCATGCCCGGTACACCCTGGGCGACCGGCTGCTGGACCCCTTCCGGGAGGCGATTGCCATCGGACGCCGCAGCAGCGTACCGTCGCACATTTCCCACTATCACAACCCCGTCGACGGAATGGGCGAGCGGATGCTGGCCCTGGTGGACAAGGGATTGGACTCGGGACTTGACATAACTTTCGATCAGTATCCTTATGCCGCGGCCAGCACCATCCTGCATTCGCTGCTGCCCTACTGGGCGCATGCGGGAGGCCCCGGAGCATTGCTGCAACGTATCCAGGACCCGGGGATCAGAGACGAGATCGGCAACGCGATGGACCCTTTGTGGGGGCCGTCCCTGGAGGATTTCTTCTTCAGCCACCTCGGCACGGCCAAGAACAAGGAGTGGGAGGGCCGATCTCTGGCAGACCTGGCAAGGGCCCAGGGCAAGCGGATGGTTGACACCATCTGCGACCTGCTCATCGAAGAAAACCTGGAGGTGGCCTTCGTGGCCCGCACCGGCAACCCGGACAACATCCGCACCATCGTTCGCCATCCGGCGCACATGGTGGGCTCCGACGGCCTCCTTACCGGGGAGAAGCCCAACCCCCGGAGCTACGGGACCTTCCCCTACATTCTGGGCCAGTTCGTCAGGGAAGAAGGGCTGCTCCGGTTGGAGGAAGGGGTTCGCAAGATGACTGCCCTGCCGGCCCAACGGCTGGGGCTGAAGGACCGGGGCATCCTGCGAGACGGCATGAAGGCCGACGTCGTGATGTTCGATCCGGAACGGGTGCGGGCATTGGCCACCTTCGACGAGCCCAAACAGTACCCCGAGGGCATCGACTACGTGGTGGTCAACGGCAGGCTGGTGATAGACAATGGTACTCATACCGGCGCCCTGCCGGGCCGGGCCCTGCGGTCGCAGTAGGGTTCTACCGGTCAGCCTTCAGCGCTCGGCCGGGGTTGCTTCCCCGATGCCCATGGGGCATAATCCATGGCGATGTCCGCCAGTCAGGCGGCCGTTCGGTGGCCGCCGAAGGCCGGAAGCGGAGCGCTGAAGGCTGAAAGCCGACAGCTTTGGAGAGTTGAAATGGACTTCGAACCTACTTACACCAGAGAGCAAGAAGAGTTCCGGCAGGAAGTTCAAGAGTGGCTCAAGGAGAACGTGCCCTCCAACTTGGAGCATCCGCCGGACCCCATCGACCTTACCTACGATCAATACCTGATGCGGCGTGAGTTGGGCCGCCGGTTGGGCGCCAAGGGGTGGCTGTGGCCCACGGCTCCCACCCAGTATGGCGGCGGCGGCCTTTCCCTGGACCACTCGGTGGTGATCGAGGAGGAGATGGACTCCTACGGCCTCACCGTTCCTCCCTACTACGATTCCGGCGGCAGGCTGGGTGGCCCGTCAATCCTGGTCTGGGGCTCCGAGGAGCAGAAGCAGCACTTCCTGCCCATGATATTCGGGGGCCAGATTCGCACCTGGCAGCTGCTAACCGAGCCGGAAGCGGGCTCCGACCTGGCCAACGTTCAGTCCACGGCCATTCCCGATGGCGACGACTACGTCATCAACGGGCAAAAGGTCTTTATCGGCAGCTCTTACGGCTGCGACTATATGTGGTCCGTGCTCCGCACCGACACCGAGGCGCCAAGACACCAGAACCTGGGCTGGTTCATGATACCGGCGGACCTGCCGGGGATATCCATTGTGCCCATGGACCTGCTCATCGGTGGGGGAGAATCCGGGGCCGGCTCCGGTACCAAGAACATGATTTTCTTCGACAACGTCCGGATATCCAAGTTCCACATGGTGGGCGGACACAACCAGGGATGGAAGGTGGCCACGACCCACCTGGAGCTGGAGCATGGCAGCGGCGGACGCATCGCCCGGAACTGGCTGGTGGACCGCCTCTTCGACTATTGCCGCAGCACCCAGCGCCGCGGCCGGCCGCTGAGCAAAGACCAGGACGTACGCGACCACCTGGTGGATGTGTATATCAACGCGGAAATCCTGCGGCTGTTCAACCTGCGCAACTACTGGATGGCCCGTAGCGGGACCAGCATGACCTATGAAGGACCCCAGTCGTCCTTCGTCCGCAAGATGTCCGGCCTGCGAATGACCAACACCGTCCTGAACCTCCTGGGACCCGCGGCCCTGACCCATGACGCCCAGTGGGGCGCCGCCGACGGCCACGTCGAGGCCCACCAACGCTCGGGCATCGTCGCCGTCCATCCGGGGGGCACTGCGGATATTCAGAAGGTAATCATGGCGCGGCGCATCGGCATCGGCCGCGAGGTGAAGGAGAAGGCCGGAGCACTTGCTTAACAGCCATCAGCTTTCAGCTTTCAGCAGCCACTCCAATAGTTGGCCCCTGCTGGCTGACAGCTAATTCCCAGAGGAGGAACCACCCATGGACCTGTCGCTGACCTCGGAACAAGAGATGCTGAAGACGGCGGTTCGCCGCTTCGTTCAGAAGGAGTACACCAAAGAGACCCTTTTGGACATGGCAACGTCGGGCCATGTAGCGCCTTCAGACCCCTGGCAGAAGCTGGCCGAGACCGGATGGCTGGGCATCGTGGTCCCGCCGGAGTACGGCGGCGAGGGCGCCTCGCTGACCGATGCCGGGGTGATGTTCGAGGAGCTTGGCCGGGGACCGGTGCCTGGACCCCACCTTACCTCCGGCGTGCTGGGAGTGTTCACGGTCCTGGAGGGAGGCACCGAAGAGCAGAAACGCGACTGGCTGCCCCGAATCTCCAAGGGCGAGGCCCGGCTGGTTCCGGCGGTAACGGAGGCCGATTACAGTTGGGAGGCCGGGGACGTGCGCCTGGTGGCCCGGCGGGACGGCGACGGCTATCTCTTGAACGGCACCAAGGTATTCATTCTGGACGCCACCTCCGCCACCCATCTCCTGTGCGCCGCTCGCTCGGAAGAGGACGGCGAAGTCGGCATGGCGACGGTGCCGGTAACCTCTCCCGGCCTCTCCATACGCGCCCTGCCCGGCATGGCCTGGAATCTGGCGGAGGTCAAGTTCGACGACGTAGCGATCGACAAGCCGGACATTCTGGGCGAGTCGTTCACCAGCGGGTGGGCTGCTCTGGAGCGGGCCATCGCCCGGACCATCCCCGTCATGAGCGCCTACCAGGTTGGGGCCTGCCAGTCGATCTACGAGTTGTCTGTAGCCTATAGCCGGACCCGGATGCAGTTCGGCACGCCGATCGGCCGGTTCCAGAGGGTGCAGGACCATGTTATCAACCTGGTCAACCAACTGGATGCAGCCCGTTGGACCACCTACGAGGCCCTCTGGAAGCTGGACACCGGCAAGGCGGCCGCCGACAGCGTCCACCTGGCCAAGGCCGTGGGCAGCGAGGCCTACTATCAGGCTTGCAACCACGCCCACGAGGTCCACGCCGGGGTGGGCAGCATGACCGAGTACGGTCTGACACTGCACACCACCGCGTCCCGTACCCTGTACCACTATCTCGGGGACCCTCTCTACCACCGCCGCCGGCTGGCCGAGGCGTTGGAGTTGTAGGCGCCGCGAGAATCAGGTTTCGTTTTGCGGCACCCCGGTCAGCTTACCGAAGTTCAAATAACGATCGAGGAAGACGTCTATCCACTCTTTCCGGGTGTTGCGCTGGACGGACGCGCACACGCTCTCAAGCGTCCAGGGCTCGAATGTATTGGCTTCGATGAGACACGCGTTGTAATCGTCCACGGCGCGGGCACAGAGTTCGTTTCGTTCGGGATACAGGAACACAAAGAAGCCATCATCGAAATCTGCTGCCGCCAGCAAGCTGCCCGCCAGTAGATGGTCCCGCCACACCTGTTGAAGTGGCTGTTTTTGAAGTAGCTTCAGGCGGTCATCCCTGAAACAGCCCATGGTGCGAGCTACTTCGATGTAACGGGGCCGATGCCTGGCCGGTTTGCCTAGCAGGTTTTCGTGGTACTTTACCTCTACGCCGACGAAACCCCTCCCACCTTTCGAGGTAATATAATTGATATAGACGTCAAAAGCGGAGTTGTCCCCGGTGTAATTGTCGTCTCCTCGGCCTGGCGAGTACTCGAACTCGATACCGGTAACCTCTGCAATACGGCCGCCGCTCAGTGCGCCAAGAGACGACGTGGCTAACGATAGATCTTGTTGGAGTTCGCCGAACAGGTTGAATGCCAGGGGTTGGCTCGACAACAAGTCGTTAAATATCCTCGGCCGTCCATACAGCTTGCCACTGCTTTTGGTTTTGTCGAGCACCTCCTGCCCCACGACTCCGCGCACCGTTTCCGTGAGGTAATTCGACAATGTCTCCTCGGCCCATGGCATTGCCAACCGTGAGCCGAGGAGCCTGCTTCCGCCTCTACCTCGGTGCTCACCGATCGGGTAGCCACGTTCCACACGCCACATGGACTGCAACACCCGGGCCTGACGCTGGAAATTTCGCCGGTCGATCTTCTCGAACACTTGGTAACGCCTCGCAATTTCATCAAGGTTCATAGAGTGAAGATACTCCTATGGCGGCGGTGACCACCACAACGTCGACCCCCTGTACCACTGCCGCCGGCTGGCCGAAGCGTTGGATCTGTAGGCGCTAGAGCCTCAACGGCCCGCCGACTCGGCGGGTCTTTCCCCGGCAGCGGTACCCTTTAGTCTCAAACCGATCCGGGCCAGGTTTAGCTCCAGGTACGAGTAATCCCGGCCCAGCAGTTCCCGTACTGGGGCCAAGAGGAGGCCCTCTGTTTCGTGGAACGTCTTCTCGATCTTCGCCAGGCGCTCCGCTGGCGGCATCAAATAGCCCAGGTCAAGCTCTTCGCCGGCCATGACCAACTGCTCCAGGTGGTAAACGATGGTGCTCTCCGCCAGGCCGCGGGCCTGCGCAATATCGCCGAGCGGCAGCTTTTGACGGGCCAATCGCTTCGTTTCTTCCCGGGTTGCCCCGCCTCGCCGGGCGTTGCCATTTCTCTCGCGCCGGCCCCTGGGCGCCTCTTTTCCCACAAGCCCGTTGGTGGTGGCGTGGTCGCTGATTAGCGCCAGGAAGGGCTCGCTGAATTCGTCAAGTTTAACCCTTCCGACCCCGGATATCCGGAGAAAGCTCTCTTCGGTCTGGGGAAGGTAGGATGCCATCTGCCGGAGCGATGCGTCACCGAATATCAGGTACGGCGGTACGCCGCGCTCATCCGCGATCCGCTTGCGCAAGACCCGTAGCTTCTGAAACAGGTCCGGGTCACCGGTCAGGTTATCGGCAACTGGGGTTGAGGTATCGCCCATTGAACGATCCGGGGAGCGTATGGGCCGCGTGAGGGTCAACTGCTCCCGGTTTCGGAGGAAAGCGTTGCCCGCATGGGTGACGAAGAGGGTGGGAAACTGACCGGCATCTTTTTCCAGCAGCCCCTTTCCCAGGAGGGCGTTCATCGACTGCGTCAGCTCATCAACGGAAAGATCACGGGCGATCCCATACACCGTCAGCCGGTCGTGCTCCCATTTGCGGATTTGCTTGGTCGCGGCGCCTCGAAGCACGCCGGCGATGTGGCTCGCGCCGAACCGCTCACCGGTCCGGATGACCGCCGAAAGGATCTTCTGAGAGATTTCGGTGGCGTCATACTCCTCCCGCTGTTCCAAGCAGACGTCGCACCCGCCGCAGCTTTCCTCTTCCCACTTCTCCCCGAAATACTCCAGCAGGTGTTTTCGGCGGCAGGTCTGGAGTTCAGCGAACTCGACCATTTGAGCCAGCTTCAGCCGAGCGCTATCTCGCTCCGTGCGGCCCTCGATCCGTTCGATGAAGTAGTCTTGCCTTATCTTGTCGCCGTAGGAGTAAAAGAGGACGCACTCGCTGGGCAGTCCGTCGCGCCCGGCCCGTCCCGTCTCCTGGTAGTAGCCTTCGAGGGACTTCGGCAGGTCGAAGTGGACCACCAGGCGAACGTCCGGCTTGTCGATCCCCATTCCGAAGGCGATGGTCGCGACTACGATGGGGACCTCATCATGGATAAACTTTTCCTGGGTATCGTTACGCGTCGACCGCTCGAGGCCGGCATGGTATGGCAGCGCCTTGAATCCTCGATCCGACAGGTCCTCCGCCAGGGCTTCGGTGTCTTTGCGGGAGATGCGGTAGATGATGACGGAGCAGGGGCCGTGCTTTTTCAGCAGCTTCAGAAGTTCATCGAAGGAGTCCCTTTTGGGTTGGACCACGTAGCTGAGGTTGGCGCGGTTGAAGCTGGATATGAATGTCTCCGGCAGACGGAGACCAAGCTGGGTAACGATGTCCTGGCGCACTTCCATGGTGGCCGTGGCAGTCAAGGCGATCACCGGGACGTTGGGGAAATCGTGCCTGAGGGTTTTCAGGTTGCGATAGTCCGGCCGAAAGTCGTGGCCCCATTCTGAAATGCAGTGGGCCTCGTCGATGGCGAAGAGGCTGATGTCCAGGCTTCCCAAGAATTCGCGGAACCCCGGTATGGCCAGGCGTTCCGGAGCGAGGTAGAGAATCTTGAGGGAACCCTCCAGGGCCCGCGCCCGTACTCGATTGATCTCCGAAGCAGGCAACGTGCTGTTGATGAACGCGGCCGGAATGCCGTTGGACTTGAGGCCGTCAACCTGGTCCTTCATCAGGGCGATCAGCGGCGAGACCACGACGGTAAGTCCTTCGAAGCGGAGGGCCGGCATCTGGTAGCAGAGCGACTTGCCTCCGCCCGTGGGCATCAAGACCAGGGTGTCCCCTCGGGCAAGCACCCGGGTGATGATCTCTTCCTGTTGGGGGAGGAAGTGATCGAAGCCGAAATTAGATTTTAGAAGCGCAAGCATCGAGCCATGCTAGCCTGGCGGCTTGTATTCATCAATGCCCACCTGTCAGTGCCGGTGCCAGGCACGGGGATTGGCCTCAGAAACACCCGGGGATATGTCACCCCGAGTGAAGCGAGGCGTTTCGGGTAAAAGGTCCAGGCCGCCACGCGGGGACCCCCTCTGAAAATGGCCCTCACCCCCGGCCCCTCTCCCGATGGGAGAGGGGGGCATCGAGTGTTTTCATCTGCCTGTGGCGCCTCGCCGGGGCATGACAACTCGGAGTGACAGCGTCGCTTCGCTTCTCGGAGTGACCGCTTTGGGGCGAAGCCCAGGTACGGGTTTAGGTCGAATCCCCCCCAGTTCCCCTGCTCAGAGGGGAATCGAGGGGGATTTGTGATTCCTCTGATTTGGCTAGCGATGCCTAGGTTGGTGGCTCACCGCCCCTTCCAAACCGGGGCACGCTTCTCCGCGAACGCCTTGACGCCCTCCTGGGCGTCCTCGGTGCGCAGAACGAAGTCCCGCTTGGATTGGGCGTAGGCGACCCGCCGCTCCAGGTCCATTGCCGCGCCGTTGACCGACGCATCCTTGATGGCCGCGATGGAAAGGGGAGCGTTGGCGGTTATCTTGCGGGCCATCTCCTCGGCCCTGGGCATCACCTCATCCGGCGGCACCACGTGGTTGACCAGCATCAGGTCCAGGGCCCGCTGGGCGTTAACGAACTCACCGGTGAACAGAAACTCGAAGGCGATGTTGCGGGGGACCACCTGGGCCAGCAGGGCCGGGCCGCTGACCGAAGATATCCCTCGTTTGACCTGAGGCCAGCCGAACTGGGCCTCGGTAGACGCGATCCGGATGTCGCTGCCCAGCGCAATGCCACAGCCCTGGGCCAAACAGATGCCGTTGATGGCGGCGATGATCGGCTTCCAGATGTTGCACTGGACCACGTACAGGTCGCCGGTGCTGGGTCCCTCGTTGGCGCGGGCGGCGGCCATGGCCACCAGGTCGTGGCCCGTGGAGAAGGCCCGGCCCCGGCCGGTCACGATGGCGCACCGCACCTCAGGGTTGTTCTTCACGTCCTGAAAGGCGTCCCAGAGCAGCTGCCGCATCTCCGGATTGATGGCGTTGAGCTTCTCCGGGCGGTTCATCGTGATGTAGGCGATGCCGTCCTTAATTTCGTACAATGCTTCCGGTTCTGCCAATCTTGCACCTCCCTGATGTTTTGTGGTTCTTCCTAGATTCTGAAACTCTCACCGATGGTCCCCAGAAACACCCAAAGAAAAGAAATCTCCGTGCCTCTGTGTCTCTGTGGTTCCGTACCCCCGGTACCCCGGGTACCCCCACCTACCCCATGAGCCGCGACCCGATGGGCTTGGTGCCGATCACCTCCTGCGCTTCCAGGGCGGCGATTTCCTCACGCGGCATGCCCAACAGCTCCCCGTAGATCTGATTATTGTGCTGGCCCAGGGTCGGCGAGGCCCAGCGGACCCGGACGGGGGTGGCCGACATCTTCCAGGGCATGCCCGGGTAACGGCGTGGGCCAACCTGGGGATGGTCCACGGTGACAAAGGTGCCCCGTTCGGTATAGTGGGGGTCTTCCAGCAGGTCCGGACCCCGCAGCACCGCGGCGGAAGGCACGCCGATACCCTGAAGTTCCTCGGCTGCCCGGAATGCATCCTGCCCGGCCGTCCAGCGGGTTATAATTTCGTCCAGCTCGTCCAGGTGCTGCAGCCGGCCGGCAGCCGTGGCGAAGCGAGGGTCGCCGGCCAGATCTTCGCCGCCGACCAGGCGGGCCAGCCCCCGCCACTGCTCGCTGCTGGTGACGGCGATGGTAACCCAGCGGTCTTCCCCGGCGCAAGGGTAGACGTTGTGCGGCGCGAGATCGGGGGACCGGTTGCCTTTCCGCTCCGGCTCTTCGCCGCTGATCTGGTACGCCAGCACGTCGGCGCCGGTGAGGGCCACCGCAGATTCGTGCTGAGACACGTCGATCATCATCCCTTTGCCGGTGCGTCGCCGGTAGCGTAGTGCGGCCAGCAGCACCCCGGCGGCGTGGGAGCCGGTTATGGGGTCGCCATGGTTTATGCCGGATTTCATCGGCCCCTCACCGGCATACCCGGTCATGTGGGCCATCCCGGAAAGCTGCTCCTGGCCGATGCCGTAGCAAACGTAGCCCTTCCAGGGGCCGGTATTGCCGAATGCCGGCATGGAGACGTAGATCAGATCTGGGCGAAGCCTGCGCAGCGCTTCGTAGTCGTACCCCAACCGGGCCAGGCTACCCTGACGGAAGTTCTCGATCAAGGCATCGCTGAGCGAGACCAGTTGTTCGAATATCCGTCGTCCCTCGTCGGAGGTCAGCTCCAGGGTGATTCCAAGTTTGCTGAGATGCAGGGTGTTGAACCAGCCGTTACGGTTCCAGGGTTGTTCCCCCGGCTCGCCGTCGGGGTAGGAGGCGATGCCTCGGGCCGGGCTGACCGGCCCCCGATGGGAGTCGTAGACGCTGAGCGACTCCAGTTTGATCACTTCCGCACCCATATCCGCCATCAGCTTGGTACAGTAAGGCCCCGCCCAAATCCGGGACAGGTCCAGGATGCGGTAGTTTGCCAGAGCTTGACGGTCACTCATTATTGGGACTCCGTTAAAAGCCGTGAACACCACCCCTCCCGGAAAGAACCCGGAGGGCCGTGAATAGCTGGGCCCTGCAAGTCCTTGGCAAGGAGGGTGGGTCGGGAAGGATAGCGTTGTTTCAGGGCTGGAGTACCTAGATCAGTTTCTGGTCCCGAAGCTTATCGATATCCCGGCCGGCGTACCCCAGCTCTCCCAGCACGTCCCGAGTGTGCTCTCCCCGCAGCGGCGCCCGGCGGTAGACCCAGGCTTTGCCGGCGTTGCCGGCGCCGTCGAGTTCCAGGTTGGGCGCGGCGGGAGGACCGGGATATTTGAGCGGGCCGGCCACCGGGTGGTCCAGCTCCACGAAGTAGTCACGGGCGATCAACTGCTCCATCTCCAGGATGTCCGACATGGAGGCGACGAAGGCGAAACCCAGGCCGCGTTCCTGACCGGCCTTGAAAATCTCCAGCTTGTCGTGGTCCAGCAGCCAGGGAAGCATCAGCGCCTCCACCTCGTCGGCGTTGACCAGGCGCCCCTGGCGGGAGTGAAAGCGAGGGTCGGCAAGCTCCTCCCGTTCCATGATGTTGGCCACCTGCGGCCAGCGATGCTCTGGGCCGGCGATAATTCCCACGTAGCCGTCGCGGCAGGGGTAAATGCCCCAGGCGGCCCGGCCGTAACCCCGGTTGCCCGCCCGGTTGAATTCCCGCCCGGAATAGCTGTACTGCATCAAAGCGTTTTCCAGGATGTTGGTGGCGCTCTCGGCGATGGAGATGTCGATGTGCTGGCCTTCCCCCGTCTCCTCGGCGTACATCAACCCAGCCATGGTGGCCACGAAGGCGTTCTGCCCGGCACACAGTTGCGCCAGGGGCGGCCCTTCTTTCAGCGGCTCCTGCTCCGGCTCGCCGGTGATGTTCATCAGCCCCCCGGCGGCGTAGAGGTTGATCTCCGCTGCCTTGCGGTCCCGGTAGGGCCCGGTCTGCCCGTAGTTGGAGATCGAGGTCATCACCAGAGCCGGGTTCACCTGCTGTAAATCGGAGTAGCCCAGACCCAAATCTTCGAGGGTGCCCGGCGCAAAGTTCTCCACCACGATGTCTGAGTTCCGCGCCAGCTGGAGCAGTATCTCCTTGCCGGGACCGGACCTGAGGTCCAGGGTCACGCTTCTCTTCGACGTGTTCAGGTAGAGGAACCAGGCCCCAGACTCGCCTCTCATCCCATCTTCCGGCCGCGCCGCTCCGTCAACTGAGGAGGCAAGGGGTACGGCAAAAGGGCCGATCCGCCGCGCCGGGTCGCCGGCGCCGGGCCGTTCAATCTTCACAACGTCGGCGCCCATCGTAGCCAACAGCTTGGTGCAGTAAGGGCCGGACAGATAATGGGTCAAGTCGAGGACTCGGACGCCTTCCAGAAGTCCGGCCGGCGCCTCACCGGCGCCTGATGCATTGGTGCTCGCCATCGCCTCTTGGCCTTTCTTGGCTCGGGTAGAATTTGGTCCGCTGGTTATTGTGGCACCGGCTCGTTACAGATGCAAGCGGCCCAGACGCCCGGACAGGGTTTGGCGGCCCTCACCCGGCCCCGGCTGCGCCGGGACATCCCTCTCCCGAAGGGCGAGGGAACGAGGGTGCGGGTATCGCTCCTGGATTCACTCTATCTCTTAATGCCGACGTCGCCAGGGAGGACTTGCGCCTCTTTCCGGCTTCACTGTGACATCAAGGTATTTATGATATTCTTCTATTTCACCCGCCGGCTGGCCCGCAGGTGGTCAGCCACCCCTACATTCGTTTCAGAGCAGCGCGGTCGAATTCCGGGCGGCGTCCTGGGGTAATGGCTGGTCATTCGAGGCTAGCGGCCGGTCTAGACCGGGCCGCGGGAAGGACAAACAGAATGGAACGCCCCATTTTTCAACCGGTGGGCACCCCCGTGGAAGAGCTGGACACACCGGCTCTCGTAGTGGACCTGGAGGTTATGGAGCAAAACATCGAGACATTACACTCCTACTTCCGCCAGGCTGACGCCAAGGTCCGCCCTCATGTGGCCGGCCACCAATGTCCTCAAATCGCCCACCGGCAACTGGCGGCCGGGGGGCCGGTTGGGGGCATTGCGGTCACCACTGCCGGAGAGGCGGAGGTTTTCAGCAACGCCGGGTTCACCGATATCCTGGTGGCCAATGAGATAGTCACCCTGCCGAAGATTCGCCGGCTGTGCGTCCTCGCCGGGCTCAACCGTATCACGGTGGCCGTGGACAACCCCCGGAACGTCGACGCTCTCTCCGCGGAGGCGGTGACGGCGGGAGTAACCCTGAATGTGCTGGTGGAGGTTGAGGCGGGATTGGGACGCTGCGGGGTACCACCGGGAGCGGCGGCCCTGGAGTTGGCCCGGGCCGTGGAGCGCTCGCCGGGACTCGCCTTCGCGGGATTGATGGCGATTCCACCGGCGCCCCTACCCTCACCGGAAGAGAATGGGGACCTGACGCCGCCGGACCGGGCATCCCTGGAGGCTGAGACCAGCCGCCGGCTCCAACCGGTGCTGGATACCCGGCAACTGATCGAGGGTGACGGGCTGCCGGTGCAAGTGGTGAGCGTGGGCGGGACCCACAACTACGACATTGCCGGCGCAATGTCCGGTGTGACCGAGATACAGGCGGGCTCGTACCCTCTGATGGACTTCAGCTATTGCCGGGTGCGGGCTGAGTTCACCCCGGCGGCCCGGATTTTGGCCCAGGTAATCAGCCATCCGGTGGGGCATCTGGCGATCGTGGACGCGGGGCACAAGGCCACCGGTCCCGACCATGGAATAGCCGTCTTGGATGGAGAGCCGGGGGCATCGGCCCTACGGTTCAGCGCCGAGCACGGCATCTTGGAGCTGGAAGGGCTGGCCATCCATCGGTTTCTGCCGGGCGCCACGGTCTGGCTGGTGCCCCAGGACCTGCGCCTCTGCCTCAACCAATATGACTACATCCGCGCGGTTCGGGGCGGCAAGCTGGAAGGCTTCTGGCCCATGACGGCCCGCGGGCGCTTTGATTAGCGGTTAAGTAAGCCACAGAGGCACAGAGACACAGAGACACAGAGACACAGAGACAGAAAGTAAGTTTAGGGGCTCCTGTGGGTCTCAGTGGCTCCATGGCTCAGAGGTAGAGAAAGAAAAAGAAGGCCTCTGTGCCTCTGTGGCTCCGGGGCTTATCACCGGATACACCTAGAAACATCAGGAGGGGAAGACCATGGACCAGCACTACCGGTCCCAGCCGGGCACCCCAGTCGAGGAGCTTGACACCCCCTGCTTGATACTGGACATGGACTCCATCGACCACAACATGGACGTCATGTCCAACTATTACGCCGGGCAGTCCAGCAACCTTCGCCCCCATAGCAAGAACCACAAGACCCCGGCCCTGGCCCACCGGCAGATTCGCCGCGGCGGCACCGTGGGCGGCGTGTGCGCGGCCAAGGTCGCCGAGGCCGAGGTGATGGTCCACGGAGGGATACCCAGCGTATTGGTCACCAGCGAGATCATCGCCCCCCGGAAGATTCAGCGTCTATGCGCCCTGGCCCGGCAGGCCGAGATGATCGTCGCCTGCGACAGCCTGCAAAACGCCCGAGACCTATCCGGGGCGGCCGCCGGCGCCGGGGTCAACCTGGGCGTCCTGATCGAGCTTGAAACCCAGATGAACCGGTGCGGCGTCCAGGATATCGAACAAGGTGTGGCCCTGGCCCAGGGCATCCACTCGCTGCCCGGATTGACCTTCCGGGGCATCATGAGCCACCAGATGATCCCGCCGATGGAAGACCGGGAAGACCGGGTCACCGAGGGCCGCCGGATGATCCAGGTTGTTATCGACTTGAAGGACGCCATCGTGGCCGCCGGTATCCCAGTGGAGATCGTGTCCACCGGCGAGACCTGGAGCTACGACGTGGCCGGGGAGATTCCCGGCGTGACCGAGGTCCAGGGGGGCAGCTACCTGGTCATGGAGACCAAGTACTCCTACATGTCCGATTTCCATTACTCGGGAAAGGTGCTGACCACCATCATCAGCACGCCCCGGCCGGGTATCGCCGTCGGCGACGCCGGCGCCAGGGCCGTCGGCGCCGTGAAAGGGATGCCCCTGGTGGACCGCCGGCCCGGAGTCACCGTCGAGTCCATGGACGCCGACCATGCCATCTTCCGCCTGGCCGACGGCATAGAGCTGAATATCGGAGACCAACTGGCCCTGATACCGGGGCAGCAGGACGCCATGGTGAGCCGCTGGGACCGGTTCGTCGGGGTGCGCGGCGGCAAAGTGGAGGTGGTCTGGGACATCCAGGCCCGTGGTTGTCATAACTGAGGGGTGAGCAGCCAGCGGTCAGCTTTCAGCTGTCAGCCGTCGGTTTTCAGGCCACTGCTGGTGGCCTGAAGCCGGTAACGAACCCCGGTAGCGCCCTCTGGCCCCCTATGCCGGCGCGGGGGCGAAGTCGGGCGATAGCATCAGGTAGTTCTGCTGGGATATCAGGTGCTTTTGCACCCGGGGCACGTACTTCCCGGCCCAATCGGGGTCCGCGTAGACCTGGGCCCTCGCTTCTTTCATGTGGGCGTGGTCTCGATAGGCCCAGATGTGCACGATCTTGTTCAACTCGCCGAGGTCAGGAGTGTACCAGCCGGCTAGCTTGACGCCGTATCTAAGCCGGATCGGCAGGCCCAAATCCCTCACCGCCTCGATGTAGTCCGGGATGGTTCCATGCTTGACCATGTAGATACGGAAGTCGTAGACCATGGAGTTTCCCGGCTTGGCGCTTCCTGACCCCGGCTCGGGGGCGAAGTCGGGCGACACCATCAGGTGGGTCCTCTGGGTCTCGATGAGCGGCGTAATCCGGGGTACATACTTCCCCGTCCAATCGGGGTCCGAAGTGAACTGAGCCCTCCCTTCCCTCAGGTGGGCGTGGTCCCGATAGCCCCAGATGTGCACCACCTGGTTCAGCTCACCGATGTCGCTGTAATACCAGCCGGCCAGCTTGATGCCATACCGCTGGCGGATGGGAAACGCTAGCTCCTTCACAGCCGTCATGTAGTCGGGCGTGCATCCGGGCTTCAACGTGTACATCCGGAAATCGTAGATCATGGCGCTTACCTCCGTTATTAGCTGTCAGCCGTCAGCCGTCACAGCCCGATGATCTCCCCTGTCGGCGTTACGTCCATGTCCAGGGCCAGGGGGTGAGAGGGCAGGCCGGGGAGCGTCGCCACGTTTCCGGCCAGAGGATACAAGAAGCCCGCTCCCAACGAGGCTCGAATGTCCACAATGGGGAAGGTGTAGCCTCTGGGAGCGCCCCGCTTGGACTGGTCGTGGGTTGTGGAGAGGTGCGACTTGGCCATGCAGATGGGCAGGCCGCCCCATCCCTGGGCCTCGAAGTAGCGTCGCTGGCGCCGTGCCTCCGGAGACCAGGTCACGCCGTCGGCCCCGTAGATCTTCTGGGCCAGAGACAGCACTTTTTCCTCGATGGTGGCATCCAGAGGATACGGGTAGGTGATCTCCGGCGGTTCCTGGGCAATCCGAGCCACGGCCTCAGCCAGGGCAGCCCCGCCTTCGCCGCCCTGGGCGAACCCGCAACACTCCACCGCCGCTTGAGCCCCGGCCGCCGAGGCGATTTGGGCCACTTCCCGCATCTCCTCTGGGGTATCGCTGTGGAACTGGTTGATGGCTACCACCACGGGCAGGCCAAAGCTTTGGATCAGAGCGATGTGATGCTCCAGGTTGGAAGCGCCGGCTCGCACGGCAGCGGGGTCCGGTTTCTCCAGGGCTCGCCGGGCGGTGCCCCCGTGCCACTTCAAGGCCCGCACCGAGGCCACCAGGACTGCCGCGCTGGGCATCAGGCCGCTCTGCCGGGCTTTGATGTCCATGAATTTTTCGAACCCCAGGTCCGAGCCGAACCCGGCTTCGGTAATGACGAAGTCAGTGTACGCCAGGGCCATCCGGTCCGCCAGGACGGAGTTGCAGCCGTGGGCTATGTTGCCAAAGGGCCCGGCATGGATCAGGGCCGGCTGCCCTTCCATGGTCTGGACCAGGTTGGGCATTATGGTGTGGCGCAGCAGCGTCATCAGGGCGCCGGTCACACCCAGCGTTTCCACGCTGACCGGCTCGCCGTCGCGAGTGGTGCCCACGACTATGCGCGAGACGCGCGCCCTCAGGTCTTCCAGACCCTCCGACAGGGCCAGAATGGCCATGATCTCCGAGGCGGAGACGATGTCGAACCGGGTATCCCGCAGGGGGCTGTTGGCGCTTCCTCCCAGACCGGTGATGATCTGCCGGATTGCCCGGTCCGACGCGTCGGTGACCCGAGCCCACTGGATTCCCGTGGCTTCAAAACCGGGGACCGAGTTACGGTACACGGCGTTATCGATTAGAGCGGCCAGCAGGTTGTGGGCCGAGGCTACCGCGTGGGCATCCCCGGTGAAGTGGATGTTGATCTCATCTTCGGGAACGACCCGTGCCTTGCCTCCTCCGGTGCCGCCTCCCTTGATCCCAAAAATCGGTCCCAGAGTCGGCTCCCGGAGGGTGACGGCGGCGCGGCGGCCCAGCTTGCTGAGGCCCTGTACCAGGCCGATAGCCGTGGTGGTTTTGCCTTCGCCCGCTGGCGTGGGGGTCATTCCGGTCATCACCACCAGCCTGGCCTTGGCTTCTCCCTCTTGGCGGACTGGCCCGGCCTGCAGGGCCTCAAGCTGGATCTTCGCCTTGTAACGGCCGTAGGGAATCAGGTGATCTTCTTTGACGCCGAGACGGGCCGCGATCTGGACGATGGGCTCCATGGGACCTCCGGTTTCTCCTCGCCGGTGGCGGCTGAGGAGAAGTATGTTTCGCTCTCGCGAGAAGAGAAGACCTATCCTCAATCTCAGCCGAGCATGTCATCGGCACGGGCAGATTAGCAGTGTCTCGTGCTGCCGATCGACTCAGATTTGCGAACGGGCTCCGGTGCGGCAATTCCGCTCCGGTCTGGAACCGGCCTAACGCCTCCCAAGTCCGGCACATAGGCCACTTGCGAGCGGGCCCACCGCGCATCCCGGCTTACCGTCGTGGGAATCCTGGATTACCGAGAGGCGATCTCCCGCTCCAGCCGGTCGATGTCATCTGGAGTCAGGTTGAAGTACTTGGCGTCGTGATGGTGGAATACCAGAGCCGAGACCGACGCCTCCGGGTCCATCATAAACCCTTCGGTCAACTCCACGCCGGTATTGGCGGTGACATCCAGCAGGCGGAAGAGGGTCTCCTGGTTCTCCAGACGGGGGCAGGCGGGGTAGCCGAAGGAGTAGCGCCGGCCTCGGTACTGGGTGCGGAACAGGTCCCGGTGGGGGGTGCCCGCGGGGTCGCCGAAGCCCCACATCTGGCGAATCTGCTGGTGGAGCAGCTCGGCGAACCCTTCCGCGCACTCCAACGCCAGGGCCTGGAGGATGTGAGAGTCCAGGAACCGGCCCTCTCCCTTCAGGCGCTCCGACAGCTCCAAAACCCCCGGCCCTATCGAGGTGACGAACATAGCCACGTAGTCCATCTCCAAAGTCTCCCCTCTCCCCCCGGGAGAGGGGCCGGGGGTGAGGGCTTTCGGCAGCACGTAGTCGGTCAGACAAAGCCCTTCCCGCTGGGACTGGCGGCCAAAGTAGAAGCTCCCCAGGATCGTCCGGCCATCGGGCCCGTAGAGCAGCAGGCGTTGCTCGTCGGCCTGACAGGGGAAGAACTTGAACACCCCGGTGGCGCCGATGTCGCTGCTGGCCAGAACGATCTCTTCGACGCCGCGCACCGCATCGCGCAGCTCCTGGGCCGCGGGGTCCCCGGCGGCCAGGGCGTCGGCAAAACGGCCTTTGAAACCCAGGTGGCGGCCGTAGAGCATCTGGGGGTTGATGTACGGAAAGATTTGCTCCAGGTCGAAGTCGCGCAGCACGTGAAGCCGCAGGTCCGGCGGATTTGGAACCGGGAAGTCGTGCCGCACTCGGGCCGGCGGCGCCGCGGGAAGCGCACCGCTCTCGTCGCGAGAACGGGCGAGACGACCTTCTTTCAACAACGCCGATGTCTCGGCATCGAGGGCCGCGGCCAGCTTCTGGCGCTCGTCGGCCTCCTGAATGGTATTGGCCAGGCTCAGCCCCGACATGGCGTCGGGCGCGTAGGCCACCAGGTCCCCGTGTTCCGGCGCGATGCGCAGTCGGGTGAACCGGTTGGAGAGAGCGGCGCCGCCCACCAGGAGGGGGCAGACAACCCCCGCCTGCCGGAAGTCGCGCACCGTTTCCACCATCATCTGGGCTGACTTGACCAGCAGGCCCGAGAGGCCGATCATATCGGGCCGGTACTCCTGATACGCGTCGATCAACTCCTGGGGCAATACCTTGATGCCCAGGTTGATTACCCGGTACCCGTTGTTGGAGAGGATGATGTCCACCAGGTTCTTGCCGATGTCGTGGACATCGCCCTTCACCGTTGCCAGGACCACCTTTCCCCTGGCGGCGCTCTCGGCCCGCTCCATGTGGGGCTCCAGATGGGACACGGCAAACTTCATCGACTCGGCGGACTGGAGCACCTCGGCGACGATCAACTGGTTGTCGTTGAACTGCCGTCCCACCTCCGTCATTCCCGCCATCAATGGGCCGTTGATAATTTCCAGCGGCCCCCGGTCCCCCAGGGCTTCTTCCAGGTCTTGGGCCAGGCCTTCCTTGGTGCCTTCGACGATGGCCAGGGCCAGGCGCTGGTCTAGGGGGAGGTCGCGCCGCTCCTCGTTGGTAGCCTTGGGGGCTTTGTCCCTGAAGTGAGCGACGAATGCCGCCAACGGGTCTTCGCCCTGGTTCCAGATAAGGTCTTCTGAGAGTTCCCGCTCTTCCTCGGGGATGACCGGGTACCGCTTTAGCAACTCCGGGTTGACTATGGCCATGTCCAACCCGGCCTGAACGCAGTGATACAGGAACACCGAGTTGAGCACTTCCCGGCCGGCCGGAGGCAGCCCAAACGAGACGTTGGAGACACCGAGGATCGTTTTACACTCGGGCAAAGCTTCTTTTATGAGGCGGACACCCTCGATGGTCTCCAGGGCGGACCCGATGTAGCTCCGGTCTCCGGTGCCCGCCGGGAAGACCAGGGGGTCGAAGATGATGTCCTCCGCGAGCACGCCGTACCGCTCGGTCAAGAGCCCAAAGGACCGCACCGCGATGTCCAGCTTGCGCTGGCGGGTAATGGCCTGGGCCTGCTCTCTGTCCTCGTCGATACACCCCACCACCAACGCCGCGCCATACCGGCGGGCCAGGGGCACCACGGCTTGGAACCGGGCTTCGCCGTCTTCGAGGTTGATGGAGTTGATGACCGACTTGCCCTGCAACCGCTTGAGGGCCTCTTCGATGACCCTTTCATCGGTGGAGTCGATCATGACCGGCACTTTAATCTTCTTGGTCAGCAGGTCAAGAAACGCGATCATGTCGGCGGCCTCATCTCGGTCCGGGTCCTGGAGGCACACGTCAAGCACGTGGGCCCCGTTGCGGACCTGGCGGCGTCCGACCTCGGCGGCCTCTTCGGTCGCGCCCTGGGCGATTAGCCGGCGGAAACGCCGGCTGCCCAGCACGTTGGTGCGTTCACCGACCAGTAGCGGACGCGCGTCTTGGTCGACCACCAGGGCTTCGATACCGGACAGACGGGTCTCCCGGTTCCCGGCCGGCTCTCTGATGCGCTTGCCGGCCGCCAGTTGGGACAGCAGGCGGATGTGCTCGGTGCCGGTGCCGCAGCAACCGCCCAGCACGTTGACCCAGCCGGCGTCCACGAACCGGCCCAAGGAGCGTGCCAGCATCTCGGGTGTCTCGTTGTAGTTTCCGTCCTCATCGGGAAGGCCGGCGTTGGGGACGCACGACACCGGGAACCGGGACAGCCCGGCCAGGGTGCGGATGTGGTCGGTCATGAACTCCGGGCCGGTGGCGCAGTTGAAGCCAGTCCAGAGCAGGTCCCGGTGGGCCAGGGAGGTGTAGAAGGCTTCCGCGTCCTGGCCCGCCAGAAGGGTACCCATGGGCTCGATGGTCCCCTGCACCGCCACGGGAATCGTTCTGCCCAGCTCAGCGAAGGCCTGGTCGATGCCCTCCAGCCCTGCCTTGACGTTGAGGGTGTCCTGGCTGGTCTCCAGGATCAGGACATCCACGCCGCCCTCTGTCAGCCCGGCCGCCTGTTGACGGTAATCCTCGGCAAGCTCGTCGAAGGTGATGCCGCCGGTCACGGAGATGGACTTGGTGGTCGGCCCCATGGACCCGGCCACGAACCGGGGCTTATCGGCGGTGCTGGCCGCATCGGCCAAACGCCGGGCCAGTTGGGCTGCCTCCCGGTTGATGCGGCGGGCCTCGTGGGCCAGGCCATACTCGGCCAGGACCACGGCGGTAGCTCCGAAGGTATTGGTCTCCAGGATGTCGGCCCCGGCGTCCAGAAACTCCTGGTGAATCTCCGCTATGACATCGGGCCGGGTGATCACCAGGTACTCGTTACAGCCTTCGAATTCCGTGCCGCCGAAATCGTCCGGGCCCAGGCTGCGGTCTTGGATCGACGTTCCCATGGCGCCGTCCATAACCAGAATCCGTTTCCGGAGTGAGGTTTTCAGGGCGTCGATTCGATTGTGATGGTCCATAAACTTCATTTCCCAACGGTATTTATGCTATCCCATTGTAACACCAGCAGGCGCCGAGAATGGGCGCCGCCCAGACGGAAAAGCCGCGACCAGGCAACCACCCCAGGCCTAGGCCGGATGGCCTGGGTAGCCCCTGAAAGCGTTTGCATCTCCCAGCCGGCTTGGACATCTAACCCTTGGTTTTGGCGGCTGGGTCACCTATTGCGTGGGCAATGCCGCGTTGGACGGTGCGGTCCAGCTCAAAGAGGCCATCCTCGCCACGGCGTCCTAGATGCTGGAGAGACCCCCGGAGGCGCTCGAGCTGAAGGATGGACGGGTGGCCCTATCGACAGGCCCCAGCGCCCCCCCGGTTACGGTCTCCCCGACTCAGGTGGCCCAGGCCAGGCGTTCGGCGAGCCTCCCCCTTAGCTTTGACGGAATCTTCGACGCCACCCCGCTGATCCACGAGCTGGAGACCGGAGAGCCCAATCCCTTCCCGGTGTACGTCTCCGCCACCCATCTGGCGGAGGTGGAGGTGGATATCGAGCGGGGGCTCGTGCGGGTGATCCGGATAGTTGCCGCCCACGACGTCGGAAAGGCCGTCCTTCCTCTGGGGCCGAAGGGCCGATAGAAGGGGCGATCGCCATGGAGCAAGGGTTCGCCCTCAAAGAGGAGTTCCGTCCGGGCGAGACGATAGGCTTCAAACAGTACCGCATCATCACCGCACGGGAGGTCCCCGAGGTGGTAATAAAGCTGGTGGAGTTGGTGGACCCCACGGCGGGACTCGGAGCCACGGGGGTCCGCGTACACGATCTCCCCGCTACGCCGCCTCGCCTGCAGGCCTTACTAGCTTCCCAAAGCATTCCGCTTTCTTGAAGGGGTCCAGGGGGAACTTCTATTGCGGAAGAAGTTCCCCTTGGGCTTCCCCAGACGCTAACCCGCGCTCACTTACCGCCCCAGCCACACACCCACCGCCTCCCGGTTTCGCTCCAGCCACTTGATGTTCAGCCGTATTCGCTCCAGGGCCTGCCGGATGGTGCGCTCGGCGGCCGGGGTTGGATGCTCGGCGAAGAAGGTTTCCACGTCGGCCAGCTTCCCGGAACTGGCGAAGTTACCGCAGATGGAGACCAACCGCATCAGGCCGAAGCCGCCACTGCCGTAGCGCCGGTCGAACTCGGGCCAGTTGTCTTTGACGAACTCCCAGGCCAGGTCCCGGCCCTGCCGGTTGGCGCCGACTCCGGTCACGACGAAGATGGCGTCCTGGGAGCGCACGTCAGAGGTCAGCGCGCGTTTCAGGGTCTCCAGCAACAGCTCCTGATCGCTGAACCGGGTGACGGCCATCAGCAGCCGCATCTTCTCCTCCTGGAGGGTGGCCTCCTTCTCCAGCTTCCAGAGTTGGTCATAGGTGGTACGGTCACCGGTCTGCCCGGCCAGGCTGAAGACCGCGCCCCTGATATCGGGATGCACGTTGCCCGGGTCGGTCAAGAACCGGGCGAAACGGTCCCTGGCCTGGCTCAGCACTTCGGTATCCTCGTAGCTGCCCGCCTGGCTCAACACGGTGCTGCGCAACAGGGCGTCCAGGTGCCCTTCGCCGGGCCGGGCATCCCATCCCGCCCGCTCGACCGCCGGACGGAAGATGGCCCGGGCGAAGGCCACGAAGGCGTCATGGCTCGGGTCGTCGGCCAGGAGCCCATCGATGTCCCGCAGGTTGCTGGAGAGGTCTCCCCACACCGAGGCGTCCACCTCGCTTCCGTAGGCTTGGGCCAGGGATAGGAACTGGGTCACGGGCAGCAGCCCCGCCCGGGAGAGGGAGTAGGCGTCATTCTGGACCCCCAGCCGGTCGGGCGCCGGAAGCTCCAGAGACCTGATGGCGGGGACCAGCCGTTCCCAGTCCTCGGTTTGATAGTTCACCCGGAAGAAGCCGGTCTGATCAGGGTTGACCTTGAACCAACGGCCCGCTTCTCCCTTTTCTTTGGTCAAGCCCGGCAGGGGCAGCCGCGCCTGCCGGCTGTCCATCAAGAGGGAAGCCGGTTCAGCGGCGCCGGTGTAGCTGACTCTGACGGGCACTCGCCAAATTTCGGAATCCGGGGCGGCCCCCTCCACCAGGCGATCGTAGACGAAGCGCTCTTGAGACAGCACCAACTCCAGGTGGTCCGGCGCCTCCTGGGTTTCCACCCGAAGCACCGGGTACCCCATCTGCCTGGTCCAGGAGTCCATGATGGAGGTCACGGGCTGCCCCGAAGCCACTTCCAACGCCGACCACAGGTCTCTGGTCCGGGCGTTCCCGTACTGATGAGCAGAGAGGTACCGTTGGAGGCCCTGCTGGAACGTATCCGGACCCAGAAACTGCTCCAGCATCCGGATGACCGACGCCCCTTTGGAGTAGCTGATGGCGTCAAAAAGCTGGCTGACCTCCGCCGGGTTTTTGACCTCCTGCTCGATGGGGTGGGAGTTCTTCAGGCCGTCGAGGCTCAGGGCCCGGTTGGTGTCCATGTTCACGAACTGGGTCCACATCTCCCACTCGGGATACAGCCAGTCCACCGCCTTGTTTCCCATCCAGGAAGCGAAGCTCTCGTTGAGCCACAGGTCGTCCCACCACTCCATGGTGACCAGGTCGCCAAACCACATGTGGGCCATTTCGTGGGCTATTACTTCGGCCACCCGCTGCCGGGTCCCGGCTGAAGAGTTGACGGGGTCCACCAGCAGAGCGATCTCCCGGTAGGTGATGGCTCCCCAGTTCTCCATGGCTCCAGCGGCGAAGTCGGGGATGGCGATGTGGTCCAGCTTCTCCAGAGGGAAGGGAATCCCGAAATAGTCGTTGAAGAAGGACAGGAGCCGCACCGAGGTATCCAGGGCGAACTGTCCTTGCTCTTCCTTGCCCCTGGTGGTCCACACGCCGACCCTGGTGGTGCCGGTAGCCTGCTGCTCGATGTGAGTCAGGTCCCCAACCACGAAGGCCAGCAGATAGGTTGACATAACCGGTGTTTCGGCGAAGTGGAGGGACTTGAGGCCCGGTCCCGCCGGGGACTCATCCGTCACGGCCGTGTTGGAAATGGCCACTAGGCCGGAGGGGATGACCAGCGTGACCTCGAATTTGGCCTTTCGGGCCGGTTCGTCCCAGCAGGGGAAGGCCCGGCGGGCGTCGGTCGCCTCAAATTGGGTGGCCGCCAGGTATCGTTGCTCTCCGCCGGAGTCGGTGTATTCGCTCCGGTAGAAGCCGTGGAGCTTGTCGTTCAGCTCTCCGGCAAACTTGATATCCAACGTGGCCGGGCCGACGGCGATGGACCCCCTGAAGTCCAGGGTGACGGTCTCCTGGGACTTGTCGAAGGTGATCTGCCGGGCGCTGGTGGCGGTCCCGTCTCGATTCAAGGTGGCCGCCTCGACCCGAAGCTCCACCGCGTTCAACACGATCTCCGATGTGGGATCGACAATTTCAATGGAAATCCTCTCCTCGCCCTGGAAGGTGAACCGGTCCAGGTCGGGTTGAAGCTTGATCCAATATTTCGTGGGGCGGACGGCCCCCGGTAAAATGGCTGCCTGTGACGCGGGCATGGTCTAGGCTCCTCCTGCAAGGAATAGGCGGGGGGTCCGGCGACGGCGCGGATCGCGCGCTGAGCTTTTCGGCGAATTCGGTGTCTCGGCGGCGCGCTTGGGCATGGTCAGTTTAACATTATCACTGCTCTACGGTCTGCCCGCGGGCCGGCTCTCCCCGGAAGGGTCATCGTGAGTGCTATAATGTGACCCACCTCTTGGAGGGCCACAAAAACAGCCTCACCGAGGCCTGGGAGTCGCTTTGCGCTCTCCGTGGTCCGGTGGCTAATTGTCAGGAGATACGATCCAATATGCCGCCCAAGACAATGTTCGAGAAGATCTGGGATGCCCACGTGGTGAACGAAGAGCCGGGGCAACCCACGCTGCTCTACATCGACCTGCACCTGGTCCACGAGGTGACCTCGGCCCAGGCCTTCGACGGCCTGAGGATGGCCGGGCGTCAGGTCCGTCGCACCGACTTGACCATCGCCACCGCCGACCATAACACCCCCACTTGGGACCTCTCGCAGCCGGTGACCGACGAGACCTCCATGAAGCAGTTGGACGCCCTTACCAGCAACTGCAAGGAATTCGGCATCACCCTGTACGACCGGTTCCACCCGCTGCAGGGTATCGTCCACGTCATCGGGCCGGACCTGGGCTACACCCAGCCGGGCAAGACCGTCGTCTGCGGCGACAGCCACACCGCTACCCATGGGGCCCTCGGAGCCTTCGCCATGGGGATCGGCACGTCGGAGGTGGAGCATGTGCTGGCCACCCAAACCCTGCGCCAGTTCCAACCCAAGACCATGGAGGTCCGGGTTAATGGGCAACTGCCCATCGGGGTTGCCGCCAAGGACGTGATCCTGGGGATAATCGGCCGGATCGGCGTCAACGGGGGCGTCGGCCACGCCATCGAGTACACCGGTGAAGCCATCCGCTCTCTGTCCATGGACGGCCGGATGACGGTCTGCAACATGACCATCGAGGGGGGCGCGAGAACGGGTATGGTCGCCCCCGACGAGACTACATTCGAGTACTTGAAGGGCCGCCGGTTCGCACCCCAGGGTGACGCCTTCGAGGCCGCCGTGGAGAGTTGGCGAGCCCTACCCACCGACCCGGAGGCCGTCTACGACCGGGTGGTGGAGATCGACGCGTCCAGCCTGGAGCCCAACGTCACCTGGGGCATCAATCCTGGCATGGTCCTACCCGTGACCGGGCGAGTGCCCGACCCGGCCTCTTTCACCGATCCCAACGAACGGGAGGTAGCCGAGCGGGCCCTGCGGTACATGGACCTGGAGCCGGACACCCCGATTCAGGACATCAAGATCGACCGGGTATTCATCGGCGCCTGCACCAACTCCCGGCTGGAAGACCTGCGCGCCGCCGCCCAGGTGGTCAAGGGCCGCAAGGTTCACGACACCGTCTACGCCATGGTGGTGCCCGGTTCGGCGTTGATCAAGTCCCAGGCTGAAGCGGAGGGTTTGGACCGGATATTCAAGGATGCCGGCTTCGACTGGCGCGTTGCGGGGTGCTCCATGTGCCTGGGGATGAACCCGGACATCCTGGAGCCGGGACAGCGGTGCGCCGCGACCTCCAACCGGAACTTTGAGAACCGTCAGGGCAAGGGAGGCCGCACCCACCTGGTGAGCCCGGCCATGGCGGCCGCGGCGGGCATTGCGGGCCACTTCGTCGACATCCGGGAGTGGTAGGAGGCGGCAGACATATGGAACCATTTATCAAATTGAACGGCATCGCGGCGCCCCTGGACCGGGTGAACGTGGACACGGACCAGATTATCCCCGCCGTGTACCTGAAAAGCATCTCACGCACCGGCTTCGGTGATGCGCTCTTCTCCCCGTGGCGCTATAACCCCGACGGCAGCCCCAACCCGGACTTCGTGCTGAACGTCCCCGCCTACCGGGACGCGTCCATTCTGGTCGCGGGGAACAACTTCGGCTGCGGCTCCTCCAGGGAGCATGCGCCATGGGCACTCAACGACTATGGGATCCGCTGCGTCATCGCCCCCAGCTTCGCCGACATCTTCTACAACAACTGCTTCCAGAACGGCCTGCTGCCGATGCGGCTGCCCGAGGCGACGGTGCGGCAGATCATGGACCACGCAACGAGCAACCCCGGCTCCCGGCTCAACGTGGACCTGGAAGCCCAACGGGTCTGGTCTGACGATGAGGAAATCTCAGTGACCTTTGAGATCGACGCCGCCCGCCGCCACGCCCTGCTCAACGGCCTGGACGACATCGGCTTGACCCTGCAGGTCGAGGACCGGATCGCGGCCTACGAGGCCGCCCGAGGGCCGTAAGGAGTCAGCGGTCAGCTACTGACCGGGCATCGCTTTTTGAAATTAGACTTGGCAAACCTGGGACGAGGAAATCCCCCTGTATCCCCCTTTACAAAGTGGGAAGAAGGGGGATTTCGTTTGTCGCAAATGCCTTGAATTGAGTTTGGCGATCAGTGCGAGGATCAGCAAATGGCTGATAGCTGACTGCTGACGCCTTATTCAGGATACGCCCTCGCCACTTGCTCATGGAAGTCGGCGTCGTAGCGGAGCAACCGGCCTTGGCGCACCTGCTCGTCCATCGGAGGACGATTCACCGGCCGAGGCTTGGTCGGCGCGTAGCCAATCACCCCCTTGGCCTCCAGGGCTGACATCTCCTCTTCGGTCCGGCCTAGGAGCCCGGAGAGTACCCGCCCGTTGTCCTCACCCATCGTCGGCGCCGCCACGGGCTTGACCGCCGGGGTGCCGAGGAGTTTCCAGGGGCGGCTGCCGTAGGGAAGGGGCGGGATCCCGGTGGCGGGATGATGAGACACGACTTCGAAAAATTTCCGCTCCATGAGATGCGGGTCGAACAGCAAGTCATGACTGTCCAGAACGGCCCCGGCCGGTACTCCTGCCGCCTGGAGCGCCTGCATCAGCTCATGGGCATCCCGGTCCCTGGTGGCTTCCCCGACGAGCCGGTCCACCTCGCCCCGGTTGCGCCACCGGGACAGCCCTTCTTTGAACCGGCTGTCCTGCCCCAATCCCGGCTGTCCCAGCACCTCGCACAGGGCCAGCCACCGTTCGTCGTCGGCAACTGCGATCACAATCCACCGGTCGTCGCCCCGGCAGGGGTAGCAGCCGTGTGGAGCCATCGCCGGGTGTCCGTTGCCCATCCGGGACTCGGTGCGGCCGTTGACGGCGAAGTCCATCAACGCCTCGGGCAGGGTCGAGCTGGCGATTTGAGTATGTGAAATGTCGAGGAACTGGCCCTGGCCGGTGCGCAACCGGTGGACCAGGGCCGCCATCACCGCGAAGACGGTATGCTCGGCCGCGGTGAAATCGGTGTGGGGTATCTCGGCCCGGACCGGGGGGCCGTCCACGTAGCCGGTCATGTGGGCCAGCCCGGAGGCGGCCTCGGTGGCCGGCCCCGTGGCCCCGAAACCGGACCAGGGACCGGTGTAACCGTAGCCGGTGGAGGATATCATGATGATGTCGGGCTTGATCTGCCGCAGGTCGTCGTACTCCAGCCCGAAGTTCTTTATGACCCGGGGGGTGAAGTTCTCGGCGAAAATGTCGGACACGGCGATCAGCTCTTTCAGGATGGAGAGGCCTTCCGCCTGGTTGAGGTCCAGGGTGACGCCCAGCTTGTTCCGGTTTTGCTCGTAAAAATTGGCGCCCCGGTTCCAAAACTCGCCGCTGTTGTCGTTCCGGTAGACGGCATCGCTTCGATAGGTATCGGAGCGGTGGCACGATTCCAGGCGGATGACCTCCGCTCCCATATCGGCCAGCATCTTCATCGCCCAGGGAATGGCGATGAGTTGCCCCATTTCCACCACACGGATTCCGTTCAAAGGTGCGGACATGGTCAGATCACCTCCATGGTCCGGAGCCGGGCGAGGTCCGCATCGGAGTATCCCAGGCGGCCACCGAAAAGCTCGCTGTTGTGCTGCCCCAGGGTTGGAGCGGGCCGTTGCGCTTTCCAGGGGGTACCGGCCATCACGAAGGGCGCTCCGGGGTATGTCATCGGGCCGGCCACCGGGTGGTCGATCTCCACAAAATAGTCCCGGTCCTGAAACTGGTCGCTGGCCAATATCTCCTCCGGTGACTGGATTACCCCGTAGGTAAACCGCCGCCGGTTGGCCTCGTAGAACACGTCGAATTTCTTCAGGGGCAGGAACACCCGGTCCAGAATCTCCCCAAACTCTTCGGCGTTGGCCAGCCGGGCCGAGCTGGTGTTGAACTTCTCATCGTCCAATTCCGGCGCGCCCATCAATTCCACCACGGTCTTCCAATTGGAGGTGGCGGTCGACCCGGGATTGGGAAGGACGTAGCCGTCGGACACCTCGCGCGTACGGGTCAGGTCGCCGTGGTGGTTCGGCTGACGGCGACGCACGGCCCCGGCGTAGGTGTAGGAACAGACCACGTCCCGCAGGCTTGACGCCATGCACTCCTGGACCGAAACGTCGATTTGCTGGCCCTCCCCGGTGAGCCGCTGGCGGTAAAGAGCGATGAGGGTGGCGGCCGCGGCGTCGGTGCCGGCCTTGAACTGGGCCTGATTGAGGGCGTGCTTCAGCGGCTCCCGGTCGTGGTTGCCGAAGACGTACATCAGCCCCCCCAGGGCGTAGGCCACGATTTCGGTGGCCCGGTAGTCCCGGTAGGGGCCGGTCTGGCCGAAGCTGGAGATTGACACCATAATCAGGGACGGGTTTTCCTGGCGCAGGGTGGCGAAGTCCAGCCCCAGGGAGGGCATGACTCGCGGGGTGAAATTTTCGACCAGGATGTCGGATTCTCGAGCCAGGCTTTTCAGCATCTCCCGGCCGCGACCGGACTTCAGGTTCAACGTCACGCCCCGTTTACTAGTGTTCAGGTAGAGGAAGGGCAGGCTCTTATCCGGTCCCGCTTCGTCATGGAAGAAGGGTGGAATATGCCTTGCCGGGTCCCCGCCGGGACGCTCGACCTTGACCACGTCGGCGCCGTGGTCGGCCAACAGCTTGGTGCAATAGGGTCCGGCGATGTGGTGGGTGAGGTCCAGCACCTTCACCCCTTGTAGTGCTCCTTCGGCCATTTGTCACCTTTTCCGTTGCGTCGCGGGCTGACGGCATTATAGCGCTGGGGGAGCTTCTTTTTCAAAAGAAGCTCCCCCAGACCCCCTTAAGAAAACCGGGCATGGCTTGGTTCTCTCCGGAGAGGTTCTTCAAAATACCACGGCGACGCCTAGCTCCCCTCGCTCAGAATACCGGCGACCCGCTCCTCCATCTCCCGGCGTCCCGCCGCCTGTCTTTCTCTTTTGCTCCGAATGCTTTGCGCCGCCTCCGCCAGCAAGCCACGGCACTCCTCCAACATGCGCCGCACTTCTTGCGGAGAGGTGGAGCCCGGTGTGACCTTCAGGCTGACGCAGTGGGCGATGTCCAGGGTCTGCTCCACTTCCTCTTGAGGCAACTGAACGGAGACCCCCGTCCGGTCCATGATTGCCGAGTCCAGGTCCTCGGCCCGTAGCCCCAGAATGTTCAGCCCGCGCTCTTCCAGCCGGTTGAGGGCTATCGCCACCACCTGGTGCGCGGCCCGGTAGGAGATTTCGGCATGCCGCATGACCAGGGCGATAAAGGCGGTCGCCTGGTCCCCCTGCTGGGAAGACAGCAGGTTCATGCGCTCCCGGTTGGCCGTCAGAGAGCGGATGGTCCCGGTCATGATGCGAAAAGTGTCCCGGAACTCCTCGGCGGTGCTCCATAGCTCCCGGAGCAACTCGGTACCCACGAAGGGCTCGTCCGACGTGGTCTTGCACATGGCCAGGGCCCCGGTGAGACGTCCCAACAGCAGCCCCCCGCTGGTGGCGGCGACTATCCCTGGGGAATACGGTATCTTGGTCTGGACGGCGACGCTGCTGGATATGGAGTACTCCGGCCCCAGGGTGACCAGGTCGAACTCCTTGGTGGATAGGACCCTCAGGTCCTGGGCCAGGCGCGCCACGATATTTCCGGCCAGGGTTTCGGCCCAGAAGGTCATTAGCAGGTAGTCGAAATTGCGGATGCTGTCCCTCGCGTGGGCCGCCACCCGGTCAAACCCAAGCAGCCGGGCCTCCAAATCCAGGTCCACCGGGAAGTAGGAGCCGGACCCCACTTCGGCCGCGGAGGCGTTCTCGTTGGTATGGCGGTAGGCCATCTCGAATGCCTCACCACTCCGCTGCAACGCGTACACGAAAGAGAGGAGGTAGTACCCGAAGGTCCAGGGCTCCGAGGAGTGAAGGTAGGCGTAACCGGGCATCACCGCGCCGGCATACTCTTCCGCCCGCTCCAACAGGGCCTCCTGAAGGGCCGACAGGTCCTCCATCTGGTCCAACAGAATACTCCGGATGACGATACGGCTGGCCACGGAGCGGTTGGTTGGACTGGAGCGGCCGATGTGAATCCAGCCGCTGAGCTGTTCGCCCAGCTTCTCCTGGAGGTAGTTTTCGCCCGAGTGCACCCCTCCCAGCCGCAGGCGGCTACGGGCCTCGTATACCCCCTCCCGCTCCATGTCCTTGAACCCCCCAAGCAGGGCCCGGGCAACGTCCTGGGTGACTAGCCCCGACTCTTTGAGGGCCACCACGTGGGCCACGTCGTACCAGTGCATGGCCTCGAAGAAGTCCCGCCGGTTCAGCGCCTCGACATAGTAGTGTTGAAGCAGGGGATCGGGATCACTTCCGGTGCGGGTCTTGTGGAAGAATGCCATAGTCTACCTCTTCTTGTATTGCCGGGGAGATCAGCGGTCAGTAGTCAGCTATCAGCAGTCAGCCTCTTGTGCTTGAGAAGAGGCCAAGTCTCGACCTCCATTGGGGCTTGCTATACGACAATTTCTTATCGGTGGATCGAACCCAGCGCCATCGGGTCTCCCTTCCCCACGATCGTCTTTCCGGCGAAGGCCGGAATCCAGAGATGTCTCAACTGGTTCCTGGCCTTCGCCGGGATGACGGGTCGGCTATCAACCATTTGCGGGACTCTAGACTAGAATCTTGTGCCTTTATGGCAGGGGGTACGGAGCCCAAAGCTGATGGCTGATAGCTGACGGCTCTAGAACGCCCTCCGGTGGGAAAACTCCGTCTCAGCGGAGGTGATGAACTCCAGCAGCACCGCCCGGCCATCTTGCTCCGTCACCTTTCGGGCCCGCTGAAATGCCGGAATGATCTCAGCCGGGTCCTCCACCCGTTCGGCGTAGCCACCCATGGCCCGGCCCAGATCGGCGTAGTTCCCGCCCAGGTCGCGGGATTTGTACCGCTCATGAGAAGCAGCCATGTGAGGGATTTCAATAGCCATGGTGGAGTTGTTTAGCACCACGGTGATAATGGGAATCTCGCTCCGCACGGCGGTCTCGAAATCCAAGCCGGTCATCCCAAAGGCGGCGTCACCCATGAAATTGATGCACACCTTTTCAGGCTTGGCCAGCTTGGCGCCGATGGTCAGCCCCAGCCCGGTGCCCAGCCCGTGGGATTTCCCCCAGCCCAGGTAGGATCGGGGTCCGTTGGAACGGTAGAAGGGCACGATCTGGTCCCTGGGGCTGCCCGAGTCGTGGGTTACGATGGCGTCCTCGGGCCGTATCGCCTGCATCAGGTCCCAGATCACCCTATAGGGATTGATCGGGGTGCTGGAACTGGTGAGCTTGCCGGTCCACAGGCCGAGCCACGAACCCCGCTCCGACTCGATCTCCGCCGCCACGGTCTCATCCGATTGACGGCTGTTGCCCACGATATCCCGGCAGGCGTCGATCATCTGGCGCAGCACCAGCTTGGCGTCACCGACGATGGGGTGGTCGATGTTGTAGTCCTTGTTGATGTCACCCGGGTCGTTGGTGGCCTGAATCAGGGTCTTGCCGGGCGGGATATTCATGCACATTCCGTGCTTGGTGAAGCTGCAGCCAATGCCGAAAATGACGTCCGCCCGGCCCACGAATTTGTACACGGGGCCCGACATCACGCCGGAGCCGCTGCCCAGGGCCAGGGGATGGGTCTCCGGAAAGGCGCTCTTTCCCAGCAAGGTGGTCATCACCGGGGCCTTGAGCAGCTCAGCCAGCTCCACCAACTCTTCGCCGGCGCCGGCGTACAGCGACCCTTGGCCGGCGTGGATGACCGGGTGGCGGGCCTGGCAAAGGGCTTGGGCCGCCGCCTCCACGTCCCGAGGGTCTCCCTGGCTGGCGACCCGGCGGCTGGGCCGGTAATAGAAGGCCTCCTCGGCCACCTCTTCCAGGGCAACGTCTATGGGGATTTCCACCGCCACCGGGCCGGGACGGCCCTGGCGCAGCGCGGCGAAGGCCCGCCGCAAGATTCCTGAGGTCCGATCCGGCATATTTACCTGCTCGATGTACCTGGTCACCCCGGCGTAGGCCGCCAAGGAGCTGAAGTGAGGTTGGATGCCCTGCCACGACCTAGGGTGGCCGGTGGGCAATATCAAAATCGGGGTTGAATCGGAGTAGGCGGTGGCGACACCGGAGTAAGCATTCTCCGCGCCGGGCCCGTATTGGAAAGCGACCGCGCCCATGCGCTCGCCGTTGGTCACCCGGCTGAACCCATCGGCGATACCCACGCCGACCCGCTCCTGGCGGCAGATGATGGGGCGGATCCCGGCCACGGCGGCGCTCTCAAACACCGGCGTGGTGGGAAAGCCACAGAGGTATTCCACCCCTTCCCGTTTCAGTATCTCGATGATAGTCTCTACGGTATTCACCGGTTTACCTCCTCAGCGGCGAGTACTCTGTCCCAGTAAGAGTGAATAATGTCATTCCGGCCGCAGGGACGACTCATGAGGATGGAGGGAGCGGCCCCATTCCATCCTGCGACATCCCTCCCCAAGAAATCGTCCTTCCGGCGAATGCCGGAATCCAGAATCGCGCCAACTGGATCCCGGCCTCCGCCGGGATGACGGGGCGGGTATCGCCCCAGCTACGAGTCGCCGTGGTTTTCAGTCAGCTCAACTGTCGATAATTATCTCCCCGAGCCCCTTGGCTCAGGATAAACTCCGCGAGGAATCTCGTCTTTGCGCTGAGATTCCTCGTTGCTCCGCTCCTCGTAATGACATCCTGGAAGCATCAAGGCGGCTGAGTACTGGATTTCCGCGTTCGAGGGTGAGCGGCGGCCGCCCTCCAGAACTCTACGGGAACTTCCCGGGGGCCTAATCGGGCTGGCCGTACTGGGCCCGCAGGTCCCGCTTCAGCACCTTGCCCATCACGTTCCGGGGAAGCTCGTCAATGAACACCACCGACCGGGGACGCTTGTAGCTGGACAGCCGATCCTGACAGTGCCGCTCCAACTCCTCCTCGGTCACTCCCCCGGCGCGGACCACAACCACGGCGCGGATCTCCTCCCCCCACTCTTCATCCGGGACGCCGATGATCGCGGCGTCGGCAACCTGAGGGTGGGCCATGAGCACCTGCTCGACCTCCTCAGGGGACACCATCTCTCCGCCCCGCTTGATGAAATCCTTGGCCCGGCCGGACAGGAAGATGTAGCTGTCCTCGTCTTGGTAGCCCAGGTCGCCGGTGTAAATCCAGCCGGAGCGAATGGCGTCCCGGGTGGCGGCCTCCTCGTGCCAATAGCCGGCCATCATGCGAGAACCGCGGGCGACGATCTCCCCAACGTCTCCCGCCGGCACGGTATTGCCGTCCTCGTCGACTATTTGCACTTCCACGTCGTCCAGGGGCTTGCCGATGGACGTCAGCCGCCGCAGCTTCTTCTCGATCACTTCCGGGGTCCCGTCCAGGATATGGTCTTCGGGCGGCAGCATGGTGATGGTGGAAGCGGTCTCAGTCTGCCCAAAGGCGTTGATGAACCTGGCGCCGGGGAACTCCTGGATGGCCCGCCTGATCACCGACAAGGGCATCGACGCCGCGCCGTAGGTGATAACGTCCAGGGATGAGAGGTCGAATTCATGAAAGCGGGGGTGCTCCATCAGGTGCTTCAGCATGGTGGGGACCAGCATGGCCCGGTCGGCCCGGTATTCTTGGACCGCCGTCAACCACTCCACGGGCTCGAACTGGCGCATGAGTATCAAGCTCCGGCCGCCGTACACCGCCGCCAGGGAGGCTTGGAGCCCCGCGATGTGGTAGAGGGGCACGGAGAGCAGGTTGGTTTCCTCGGCCTCCGGGTCGGCGGGGGTGACCGTCGCCAGCAGATATGAGGAGAAGCTCTCGTGGGTGAGCATCACCCCCTTGGGCACGCCCGTGGTCCCGGCGGTAAACATAATAACCGTCGTGTCGCCGTCCTCCGCCTCCGGGAAGTGGACCTCGTCGTCGGAGGCGCCGGCCATCAACTCGTCCCAGCTCAGCATCCCCCCGGTGGCTCCTCCGTCCAGGACCACCACCCGGTCCGGGGGAAGCCCCCCCTCGGCATCTCCGGTCCGGGGCAGCAACGATAGGTAGCGCTCCCCGAGAAACAGCATGCTCGGTTGGGCGATGGACAGCATCCGCTCCAGCTCCTCGGTCTTGGCGCGGAAATTGATGGGCACGTATATTGCGTCCAGCTGGGCCGTGGCGAAGTATGCCTCGATGCCTTGGGTGCAGTTCACCTGCATCATGGCCACCCGGTCTCCGGGTCCGATCCCCCGGGCGGCCAGGGCGTTGGCCAGCCGGTTTACCCGCTCTTGGAGACCGGCGAAGGTCACCGCCTCGCCGTCGAAGTGGACCGCGGCACGGTCAGGAACTATGGCGCTGGCGATGGTCAAGAACTCCGTGGTGCGCATTGGCATCCCCTCCGTGGATCGTATTCAGCCGTTATCCAGGCAAGAGTTTTCAGGTGGACCCGGCACTCCTGCCCCAGAACAGTCATCTCATGTCTCCGGGCTAGGACCCGGGCCGCCGGCCTGGCCTCCGGACGCGTCCCCTCCTTGAGGGGCCCAAACCACCTGCGATCGCGCAACACTGAGTTGACCTAAAGCAACTATTTGAAGGTTTGTCGCAGGACCCGTTGAGACTTCCCTAGGAGTTTCGGACAGCCTCTTACCTGACTGCGGATTATCTTGAGTCGTAGCTGGCCTGTGTTTGCACTCACCTTGCTTCCATGGTCACTAATCTCCCGTCTGAATTGTCACCTGAGAAAGCGTGAGGGTCAACAGCGCTTCAACTTTTCCATCAGCCGGATCCATCATTGATTGGTACCGGCCAAACTCCCCGCTATCCGCCAGTGCGGTCGCGACCGTCAGTTGTTGTCCAGCCTCTTCATACCCGGACCACGATTGTTTCCAAGAATCCACGAGAGCTTTTTGAGCGTCCTGGTCATCACTGTAAAGTTGGGATATAACACGTTCACCTTCGCCGCTGTCAATCCAGAGCCCCCCGACCTTCCCGGCTCGGACCAAGAACTGTGCTAGCGTAGCGACTTGCCTTCGGTAATCGGCGACGTCTACTCGGCCCGGCCAGCGTGATGCCGGCTCAACCTGCAAGGCGTCCACTGTTGCTCTCAGGTTGTCATAATGCAGTATTACCTGGCGGAACTCCAGCTCCACCCCCAGGGCTCCGGAGGGGAGCGCCACGTAATCGGTCAAAGGCATTATGGTCGGCTCCGGCGATGGAGTCGGCGGGGGAGTGGCTTCCGCGCAGGCCATACCACCGAAGAGGAGAGCCGTTACGACCGGTACCATACACAGTTTCATGATCGACGAACCTTCTAACCCCACTCCTCACCGGCCTGGTTTCGATACGATCCGCCTCACGGACGGTCATCCCTTGTCGCGGGCCAGGACCCGGGATGCGACCCTGGCCTCCAGACGCAACCCCTCCGGCAGGGGCACATCGCCGCCTCGCCGCAGGCAGGCCTTCGCCGCCTCCGCCAGGTCCGGGTCTAACCCGGCCAGGCGCCTGACGATCCGCCAAGCCTCTCCCAGCAGGTCTTCCTCAGCCACCAACCGGGTCAGCAACCCCAGGCGCAACGCCTCCGCGGCATCGAACCGGCGGCCGGTCAGCAGCAGATACAGGGCGCCGGAGCGTCCCAGGCTTCTGGGCAGCGTCTGAGTTCCACCGGCCGCGGGTATCATCCCCAGGTGCACCTCCGGCATGGCGAACACGGTGCCGGCGGCTCCGACCCGGATGTCGCCGAGCAGGACAATCTCGACGCCTGACCCGATGCAGTACCCGTGGGGCGCCACCACCACCGGTATCGGGAGGTGAAGCAGCTGGCCCCACACGTCCCGCTCCCAGCGGACCTGCCGGGCGATTGCCAGGGAAGGGGCCGTGCCGAACTCCGTCAGGTCGGCGCCGGCGCAGAAGGCCCGTCCCTCTCCGGTAATCAGCAACGCCCTCACCTCGGTATCATCCACCACGGCGGCCAGGGCCTCGGAGAAATCGTCCCGCATCTGGATGTTGTAGGCGTTGAGCACCTTGGGCCGGTTCAGGGAAATATGGGCCACGGCCCCGTCCTTGTCGTACAGCAGGGTGTCAAATGCCGGCATGGTAACTTTCGATTCTCTGCTATCAGCTGTCAGCCGTCAGCTGGCTTCTCACGCCCTCAGGGGCTGGCCCTTCGGTACAGCTCGTCCATCTCCAACTCGGTATAGCGCAACCCAATGTTCTCGAGGTTATGGGCGTCGCTTACCTGCAAGGGCAGCAAGTCGTGGGTCCGGGCGATCTCCGCCACCTCCGACTTCGGGATATGCCAGTTGTGAATGTAGTTGTCGATCTCAATGGCGTGGATGTTGTCCTCGATGATGATCTCGGGAGTGTAGTAGCCGGGGTGGCAGTAGCTGCGAAACACGCCGCCACCGGGTAGGAAAAGCTCCGCTACCTGGTACTCGGCGAAGGGGTTCTCCGCGGGCCTGATCTCTATTTCCCAACCCGGAATGATGATGATCTGGCCCGGGTAGTGACGCTCCACCAACTCCCGAAACTCGAGGGCCCATTCCTTGTTGTGGTGGTCGGTGATGGCAATGCCGTCGATGCCCTGCTTCTTGACCTGGCCGATGACCTTCTCCGCGATCTCTTTGCTGGGACTCTGAAAGTTGAACGCCTCCCAGATGTGGGTGTGCAGGTCCAGTTTGACTTTCACGCTTTTGCCGTCCGTTTATGATAGCCGTCAGCCGTCAGCAACCAGCCTTCAGTCCTGGGCCGGCGCGGTAGCAAGCTGATCGCCGGCCGCTGATAGCTGATTGGGCGCGCTAACCGCCCCGAAATCCTGGCTCGCGCCGCTGCAAGAAGGATTGGATACCTTCAGCCCGGTCGGCGGTGCTTTGAAGCAGTATGTTCAGGTCCGCCTCCAACCGCAAACCTTGGGTAAGGGTCAGGTCCATCCCGGCCCCGATCGCTTCCTTGGCGTACCGGGCGGCGATCGGGGCGCCGGCCGCGACGGTTTCCGCTAGCAGGCGAGTCCGGGTCAGCAGTTCTTCCCCGGCCACGACTTCGCTCACCAGTCCCAGCGCCAGGGCCTGGGCCGCGTCGATGATGCGTCCGGTTAGGACCAGGTCCCGCGCCCAGGCGGGTCCCACCAAGCGGGGCAGCCGCTGGGTCCCTCCGTCCCAGGGAAAGGCGCCCTGGGCCAGATCGGTGAACCCGAAATTGGCGTCTGCCGAAGCGACCCGCAGGTCCGCGGCCAGGGCCAACTCCAAGCCATGGTCCAGGGCGTCTCCGTTGACGGCGGCAATCACCGGTATGGGCAGCCCTGCCAGGGCGGAGGCTACCCGCATCAAGCTCAGCCAGTCTTGCCGGGCTTCCGGAAACAGGTCCCCAGGCGCCGGTTCGCGGCCCACCGAGAAAACGCTGCCGGCGCCGGTGATGATGACCGATCGGATGCCCTCGTCTTCACCGATGGCCCGGCAGGCCTCGCGCAGCTCGGCGGCCAGGGGGCTGTCGATGCGGTTGCCACCCTCGGGCCGGGCCAGCGTCACCGTCGCCACCGGGCCATCGCGGCGGTAGTCCAAAAGATCGTATCGAATCTCGGCCTGCTTTCTGAATAATGTAGTTGCCGGCCAATCCGTCCGGCCCACCACACCCACCTGGTGGGGCGCCGCTACAATAGTAGGGCTCAGGTCTTCTCTTGACAAGGGCCAACGGCTTGTTTAACATGATTTAGCGCTCTCAGACCGAGAGTGCTAATGCCATGGGATGCAAACTGGCCAACTGAATAGGCCAGACGTAGAAAGGAGGCAACGGTGGCAAACTTTACTCCGCTGGGCGAGCGGGTGGTCGTTCAGCCCATCGAGCTCGAGCAACAGACAAAAGGCGGAATTTTCTTGCCTGACACCGCCAAAGAGAAGCCCCAAGAAGGCAAAGTGGTCGCCGTGGGCCCGGGACGGGTTACCGACGATGGGACTCGAATTCCCATGGAACTCTCGAAAGGCGATCGTGTCATCTACTCCAAGTTCGCCGGAACCGAATATAAGGACGGCGACGAAGAGTACCTCATCTTGCGTGAGAGCGATATTCTGGCCAAGATCGGGGCCGGGAAACCCCAGGCCAAGAAAGCCGCCCGCAAGAAGTAGTCTTGTAAACCCCATCAAACCGTTCCACGTCGAAATTGATAGTTGTAATTCGTAAGGAGGACAGGGATGCCCCCAAAGAAAATGGCCTACTCAGAAGAGGCGCGCAAGTCGCTTCGGGCAGGCATTGACATCTTGGCACAGTCGGTGAAGATTACCTTGGGGCCCAAAGGCCGCAATGTAGTCTTGGACAAGTCGTTCGGCCCCCCACAGGTATGCAGTGATGGGGTTACCATCGCCAAAGAGATCGAGTTGCCCGACAACTTCGAGAACATGGGCGCGCAACTATTGAAAGAGGCGGCCACCAAGACCAACGACGCGGCCGGCGACGGCACTACCACCTCCGTGGTGTTGGCCCAGGCCATCGTCAATGACGGATTCAAGAACATAACCGCTGGGGCCAACCCGATGGCCATCAAGCGCGGGATCGAAAAGGCCGTCCGCGTGGTGGTAAGCGAGGTCCAGAAGATGTCTCAGACCGTGGAGACCCGGGAGCGGATCGGCCAAGTGGCCAGCCTCTCGGCCCACGAGGAAGCCATCGGAGAGACCATCGCCGAAGCCATGGAAAAAGTGGGCAAGGACGGAGTCATCACCGTCGAAGAGTCCAAGGGTCTCGCCGACGAGATTGAATACGTCGAGGGCATGCTGATAGACCGGGGCTACATCTCCCCCTACTTCATCACCAACCCCGACCGGATGGAAGCGGTCATCGAAGACGCGACCATCGTCATCACCGACAAGAAGGTTTCGGCCGTGTCCGACCTGCTGCCCGCCCTGGAGAAGCTGCTCCAGGTAGGCAAGAAGAACGTGGTGATCGTCGGCGAAGACGTTGACGGCGAAGCGCTGGCGACCCTGGTGGTCAACAAGTTGCGAGGTACCCTGAACGTGGTCTCGGTTAAAGCCCCCGGGTTTGGCGACCGGCGTAAGGCCATGCTTGAGGACATCGCTATCCTGACCGGCGGCCAGGTGATCAGCGAGGAAATGGGTAAGAAGCTGGACTCGGCAACGCTGGAGGACTTCGGTCAGGCCCGCCGGGTGAGTTCCACCAAAGACGAGACCACTATCGTCGAGGGACGAGGCTCGGAGGACGCGATCCAGGCCCGCATCAGCCAGATCAAGGCTCAGATCGAGGACACCACCTCCGAGTTCGACCGGGAAAAGCTCCAAGAGCGGATGGCCAAGCTTTCCGGCGGCGTGGCCGTGATCAAAGTCGGTGCGGCTACCGAGGTTGAACTCAAGGAGCGCAAGGCCCGAGTGGAAGACGCCCTTTCGGCCACCCGCTCCGCCGTTGAGGAAGGGATCGTACCCGGTGGCGGAGTAGCCCTGGTTCGCGCCCAACGGGCGGTCGAAACCCTCAAGGATCTCCCCGCGGACGAGAAGGTGGGCGCCGATATCATCCGGCGGTCGCTGGAGCAGCCGCTCAAGCTTATCGTGGAAAACGCCGGATTCGAGGGAGCAGTGGTGCTGAACGAAGTGAAACAGCACCCGGACGACTATGGCTACGACGCCGAGGTAGGCGAGTACGGCCCCATGCTGGAGCGGGGGATCGTGGACCCGGCCAAGGTGACCCGGTCGGCTCTCCAGAACGCCGCCAGCGTCGCCTCGATGATCCTGACCACCGAATCGATCATCTCCGAGATACCCCAGGACAAGCCCGCCATGCCCGGAATGCCACCGGGAGGCATGGACTACTAGTCCACTGGCTCAGGACCTTTTGTAAAGGCGCCCCCGATTGGGTGGGGCGCCTTTACTTTTTGGGGAGGGACGCCGGCCTTAGAGGGTGGCCGGGAGAGGCCCTTCCCTCCGTTCTGGAACCGCTATGAAACCACAAACTCCGGGCCGGCGAGGGACTCCTCCGTCGTGGGGTCCGTCTCCCGGCGGGGAAGCCTGGCCCTGGGAAGGTTCCAGAACATGGCCGCCGCCATCAGGTACAGAACAATAATGGGAATAATGGCCCAATAGTAGCTGCCGGAAGTATCGTACACCCAACCCGCGAACACCGGCACACCCATGGACAGGATGCTGTGTACCGTGGTGACCCCACCCCGTAGGGTAGCGAAGCTCTTGCGGCCGAAATAGTCCCCGATCAGTGACCAGGAAACTCCGCTGACGCCCTCCGCGAAGGCAAATAGCGCGGCGAAGATGAGGAGTTGCCACAGCGCACCCCCGCCCAAGAGGAGGACCCCCAAGCTGACCGCGCCCAACAACATGGTGAGGGCGACGATCTTCTGTTTGGCGTACTTGTCACCCACCCAGCCGAGAGCGATCCGGAGCGGGATGGTGATAAAGGCAACGAAAGCTACGACGAAGGCGCCCGTGCCTTCCGATTGGCCTCTCCACACCATGAGGGGCACCAGGTGCACGAAAACCCCGGTGTGGGCCGCGATTCGCAGGCCCATGGCCAGAGCCAGAAGCCAGTACGTCGGCGTCTTGAGCGCCTCCTTCGCCGTGAAGTCCACTGCCGTTACGTGGCGGGCGAACCGAAGCGAACTCGTGGGCGAGGGGCTCCTGGCGACGACTGGCGGCGACCGGTCTCCATCGGGCAGCAGTCCCATGGTCTCTGGGGAACGGCGTACTACAAGAGACAGGGGGATCACCGCGGCAATTATCACCAGGCCCGAGATGACGGCGCCGGTCCTCCAGCCTTGGGTCAGCACGATGTAGGCTACAGCCGGGGTGATGACGGTACCGCCAATGGAGATGCCCATGGTCGCGAAGGACATGGCCAGGCCCTTTCGGCGAATGAACCACTGATTGACCGCCGCCATGATGCCGTGGTTGAAGCCGGCATTCATGCCCATGGCAAGGACGCCGATATACACGAGGAGAAATGTTGTGAAGGTGTGGGTTTGGGACAGCAGAATGAACCCCGTGCCGGCCAGAAGACCGCCGAAGGCTATCATCGTCCGGGGGCCCAAACGATCCACCGCATACCCGGCCAACGGCCCTTCAAGCCCCCCTTCCAGGCGGCCCAACCCATAGGCCAAAGAGGTGGCCGCCCGGCTCAGGCCCAGGTCACGGGTCACCGGCAGAAAGTAGACCGAGAAGCCCAACCAGTAGGTCCCCCCACCCAAGGCATTAAGGACGCTGCCCGCCGCAACTATCCACCAGCCGTAGAATATCTTGCGGTCCGCGCTGGCGCCGCTGGTGGCACCCGGCCTATCCGTCATGCACGTTCATTCCTCTTGGGCGTGGAACCGGCGGCCATCGCCTTTCCTGAACTGTTTCCAAGCCTTCGGTATCCGGCTCGGTCACCCTTACCGGGCGCCCGCAGCCTGCCCACTCGTAATTCTTGAGTCAAATCGCTGGGCGTTTTCGACACGGCCGCCACCCTCGGCAGCGTGGGGCGGGCCTCATGCTCTTGGCGCGGCCCTCCTTCACCTTCCGGCGCCACCCCGTCTCGAGGAGCCGGGCCCTGCCCAGCTTAGCGCCCGGGCAGAAGACCAGAAAGGTGAAGGCCGGACGTTCTATTCGAACCGCATCGCGGTGAGACGCAGCAGGTTGAGGGTGTAGAGGGCGGAGCGCGTACGGTCGGGCAACCCTGATCCCGCGAAGTTGTACTCGCGATGGGTGGCGCCCCAGCTCGAGCAGACGGAAACGTAGGTCCGGCCCGAACTCAGGTTCTCGGTGGCAGCCTGGCTGTCCGGTACGCCGTACACCGCTACGCCCAGGTCCGCTCTGGCATGTTCTCTGACGGCGGCGGCCAGTTGATCCGCCAGGCTGGCCCCGTCCTGGGCCAGCTCTTCGTAGCGGGCCGCCGCGCCGTTGGCTCCCAGAACGCCCAGCAAGACGGTTTTTCCCATACCGACGGTCCCCTCCAGGAACAGGGGACCGGCAGCCTCCTGAAGGTACTGGGCCACGATGCCGCCGGTGAGACCCTCGTAGGAGGCCACGGTCCGCTTCGGGTCCCGGTTCAGCAGCTCTCCCACCACATCTTGCAGCGTCTGATCATCGGACCCGAAAACGTGGTCCTTCAAGAGATCCCGGGCCTCTCGCTCCAGGGGCGCGATGAGCCCTTCGGCTTCCTCCCGGCTGATCGCCTTGGCCGTGATGCGCACGTCCACCTGACCGGGATGGGCCAGCACCCCTACCGTAGGGTTTTGAGAGTTGGCGATGAGGTGACCGACCAGGTCGTCCACCGAGCTTTCTCCCAGGTCGGCCACCTTGAGAACCCGGGAATAGATGGCCTCGGATAGGCCGAACTTCCGCCGGAGGTAGGGGATGACTTCATTGTCGAAAAGCCACTTCATTTCGAAGGGCACCCCGGGCAAGCAGATTACGACCGCCCTGGGGTCTTCAACGATGAACGAGGGGGCCGTGCCGTTGGGGTTTTTGACTGGAATTGAGTCCGCCGGAATGTAGGCCTGCCGGTTGTTGTTCTCGGTCATGATGAAGCCCCGGCGGCGGAACCTCTCCTCGATCTGGGCCATGAGTTCCGGGTCCAGGACCAACTCCCTCCCGGAAGCCCTGGCCACGACTTCCCGGGTCAGGTCGTCCTGGGTCGGGCCGATACCCCCGCAGGTGATGACCAGGTCGGAGCGCTCCATGGCCCGATCGATGGCCGACAACATCCGGTCCGGGTTATCCCCGACCACCGTCTTGTAAAAGAGGTTAACACCCTGATTGGCCAGCCGCTGGGCCATCCAGGCCGAGTTGGTATCTACAATCTGGCCCAGCAAAAGCTCCGAGCCGATGGCTACGATCTCCGCGTTCATGTCCGAAAGCTCCTGGGCATACGCTGGTTCTTGCTGACTCCCCAGCTCTCACCCCACCGGCCCCATGACAAAATGAGCTTTGGGTGCACCCCGGAAGGGCAACGAGGCTTTCCACACGTTTCTGGCTGGTCATCAACGCCGAATACCCCCGGCCACCTTGAGGCCGGGAGTCTCAGACATCGTTAGGGTAGTCCGGCGCGGCTACGGGGTCAAGGGGCATTGAGGGGCGGGTCCGGTACCCTCATGGGCTGCTGGACGCCGTCAAGTTCAGCGCGCTGACCCCGCCTGCCTTCCAGATAGCGGTCTCCGCCGCGTCGAAATCGCCCACCCGGAACGTGAGGGTCTCGCCGGCGAAGGACTCGGCCCCGTACTGAGGTATCGTCAGGACGAAACTGCCGTTGCTAACCGTGCCCTCGTCCAGCGGTTCCAGGAATGCCGCAAGCCAAGCGGTGACAACGGTGCCGTCCGAGGCGGGGAGGCCGTCGATGGTGGCCGTACCCGCGAACGCGTTGGGCAGGACATCGGTCCGGGCCGGAGGCAAGGGCGCCGGCGCCGGTGTCGCGGTTGGCTCCGGAATGGGGGTAGCCGTCGGCGCCGGTGTCAGCGTGGGTGTCGGCATCGGGGTGGCCGTGGGCATCGGCGTGGCGGTGGGTGCCGGCGTGGCTGTGGGTGCCGGCGTGGCTGTGGTCGCCGGAGTGGGCTCAAGTGTCGGGACCGGTGTCGGGTCCGGCATCGGGTCCGGAGTCGGTTCCGGTGTCGGAGCGGGCTCCGGCGTATCGTCGGGCTCCGGGGTGTCGTCGGGTTCCTGGTCCTCCTCCTCGGGAGACGGGCCTGCCGTGGCGGCCGGTGGCACGGGGGTATCCGGCGGCGGTGATGTTGGAGCAGGTGTCGGCGGCACAAGGGTAGGCGCCGGTGACGGCGCCGGTAGAGCGGTCGGGGCCGGAACCGGAGTTGGAAGCAGCGTGGGCTGCGGCGCCGCCGTGGCCACCGGTTGGGGCGCCGGGGTAGCGGTGGGTGGAGAAACCGCGGTGGGCGTCGGAGGGATCACTTGAGGCGTCGGGATCGGAACCTCGCCGGTCTTGGCCTCCGGAATCTCGGTGAACACGGCCGTCTCGGCCCGGACCATGAGTTTCGGCTCGGTTGGTGCGGTCTCGGCCGTGACCGTGCTCTTCTCCTCGTCGATCAGGACCTGGGTGCCCAGGTCGTTCTCCAGCTCGCAGACCCCGCGGAAGCACTGCACCTCCGCCTCGCCTTTATCCGGGTCGTATTTGACGCTCATCCAGGTGCCGCGAGGGGAAGCCGTGCCGGCCGGGGTTACCACTTGGACCGGCCTCTGCCCTTCCCGGAAACCCTCGTCGATGAGGAAGATCTTGCCCTGGCTGAGTTCGATGATGATGTCCTGGTCCAACGCGAACCGGCCGAGACGCCAGACGGTGTCGGGAGTCGTTCTGGTGACCCGGATGAACTCGCGGACGGCTATGTCTACCCGGGCCTCACTGTCGGGAAAGGTCTTGACGGCGTCACCGGGGAACAGGTTCTGCCCCACCGCCGTTGGCAGAAAGTTGGACGCGCCGGCGCCGGGATCGCGGAGCAGGTCCGTTTCCACCTGGTTGACGATCTCTTCCACGGAGATGCTGGCCTCTTCCGGCTCCGTCCCGCCACCGCCGGTGGCCAAGACAAGCACAATCAAGGCGATGACAACGGCGGCGGCGGCGATGCCAGAAGCTATGAACGGTAGACGGCGACGGAGCGGCGCGGGTATCTCGTTAACCATGCGGCCGCCCGGGGTCGCCATTCCCCTCAACCAGGGTGGCGGCCTGAAGATCGACCACTTCGTAAAGATCGACCGGCTGGCGGCGGCCTCTAACCTCCACCGGTCCCAGGGACCGTACCCGGCACATGTGATTGACCAAGGCCTGGGTGGCGCCGCTGATCAGGACGGATACCCCATACTCCTTGGTCAAGTCCTGCAACCGCGACGCCAGGTTCACGGTGTCACCGATTACGGTGTAGTCCATCTTCCTCGGCGAGCCGATGTTGCCCACCACCGCCTGACCAGTATGCATCGCGATCCCGATCCTCAAGGAGGTTTTCGCCAGTTCCCGCCAGCGGTCCTCCAGCTCACCCAGCCGGTCCCGCATCTCCAGCGCCGCCAGCACCGCCCGTTCCGGATCGTTGTCGTGGGCCTGGGGTGCCCCGAAGAACGCTAGGATAGCATCCCCTTCAAACTTGTCAACGGTCCCCCCGTGGCGGAAGATGATATCCGTCATCAGGGTCAGGTATTCGTTGAGCAGGTCGACGACTTCCTCCGGGCTCAGCTGCTCCGAAATGGTGGTGAACCCTCGTATGTCGGAGAACAGTACCGTCAGATCGGCGCGCCGCCCTCCCAGCCGGGCGGCAGCCGGATTCTTTAGCATCTCTTTCACGGTCCACGGGGACAGGTACCGGGACAGCATCGACCGGGCCTGCTGTTTTTCCAGTTGCTCGATGCCGACCCGGTCGGTGAGGGCAAAGGCGAACCCCACAAGCAGGGCGGTTAGAGGCGCGGTGATGGGCAGGAAATAATCGGCCCACACAAACGGTCCAATCCACGCGCCGAACAGCCCGGCCACCAGCGCCGCCATACCGCCGAACCCAAACAGTGGTCTGACGAAACGGCCCAGGGCAACTGCGCCAAAACCCAGTACCACAACGATCAGGACCACCTGATAACGCGCCGGGCCGCCGATGAAGGAGCCACTCAATAGCGTGTCGGCGGCGGCGGCGTGGAACTCGACCCCCGCCATCCGGTTGGTGCCGGAAAACGGGGTGGGCAGCATGTCCTCGATGCTGGGGTCGGTGACCCCGATGAAAACGATCTTGTCTCTGAGCCGGCCGGAAAAATCCTCCTCACTCTTGAGCACGTCGCGGGCGACGAATGTCTGGTGGGTACCCGGCGGGCCGGGGAAATTAACCAGGAACTGGCCGCCGGAGACCTTCACCAGAAGGTCCGGTGCTATCGGGACGTCGCCGTTGGGCGCCGGCGCCGCGGGCAAGCCGGTCCCTTTGAGCTGGGCGGCGGCCACCAGCGCGAGCCCGTAGACGAAGTTCCCATCCTTGTCTCGCCCGTAGGGTAAGTACCGCCGGAGCACGCCGTCGGCATCGGGCCTGATCCCGACCAAACCAATGGACCCTCCGGACGCGGCCGCCAGCTCCCGGTACGGCTCCGTTACCCCCGCCACCCCTATTCCCGATACGGATTGGCCCGCCAGGACCACGGCCACCCCGCTGTCGACGGCCCTCCTGACCGCGCGGGCCAACTCCAAGTCCTGCGCCCTAGCGGAGTCGGCGCCCGCGACGATGCGATCAAAGCCGGGAGTGCCCGGACCGATCACCTGGGTCCCCTCGCGGGTTTGAATCTGAAGTGGGGTTCCGGAGAGGACCTGGTAGAGAAACGGCTGGATTTCGGCGAACTGCTCCCCGGTTATCACGGTCTCGCTGTTGCTCTCTTCCGAATAAAGAATATCGACCGCGATGACGGCCGGCCGGTACTGGCTAACCTGGTCTATGAGCCGGGCAACCAGGCTTCGTGGCCACGGCCACCGGGGGGCGCCCCGCTCGAAATCCTGCTGCGAAATAGCAACGATGGCTACCTCGGGCCGGGGCTCCCTGATGTCCCGCCACTGGAACGCCCGGTCCAGGAAAAACAGGTCGGGGCGCTCCATGACTTCGAACACCGACAACAGGGAAACGGCGAGGACCAAGGGAACGCTGTATACAAGAAACAACCTCTTCAGTGAAAAGACGGTTAGCAACTTAGCGTTGACCTCGTTTCATTCCAGAGCATCTACGATATCCCGGATCGTCGAACCTATGCGGTTCCACGACATAAGCATAAACTGACCTTGTTCAAAACTTCAAGCCGATTCGGAACGAGTGGGTGACGGCACGCCGGAGTCAGGGTCCAGGACCTTCCGCCCCCCCTGACCCCGCGTTCGGATGGCCACCGTCGAAACCCGGCGGCATGGCCCCGAGGGCCGGCTTCCCTTGACCGCCTACGGCGTCTATGCTTAACTCTAGCTACCACGACTGCCGCGATGGGATCGCGTTCTTGGCGGAATAGCGACCGGGCCTCGACCACCGAAAGTGGCTGAAAAGGGCGCGGTTGAAAGGGAGGTAATTACCAGGTGATAGTAGCGGTGCTTGACGATTACCAGGGAATCGCCGTCCGAATGGCCGATTGGACCAGCCTGCCTAAAGGGACCGAGGTCCAGTTCTTCCTGGACCACCTAGCCGACGAGGATGGCCTGGCCGAGCGGCTCGCCGAATTCGATGTGGTTGCGGGTATGCGGGAGCGTACGCCGTTCCCACGTTCCTTGCTGAACCGGCTTCCGAATCTACGCCTGCTGGTGACCACCGGCCGCCGCAACGCATCCTTCGACACCCAAGCGGCCACCGAGTTGGGCATTGTGGTCTGCGGGACCGGCGGGGCCGGGGAAGGCCCCACGGAGCTGACCTGGGGCTTGATCATCGGCCTGCTTCGGCACATTCCCCTGGAGGACCGGCTCACCCGCCAGGGCAAGTGGGGCAACACCGTCGGCATCGGTCTCCGAGGCAAGACCCTGGGCCTGCTGGGACTGGGCCACATCGGCTCACTGGTGGCCCGGGTGGGCAACGCCTTCGGCATGGATGTCATCGCTTGGAGCCAGAATTTGACCGCCCAACGCGCCGCGGAGTGCGCCGCTACCCTGGTGGACAAGGATACCCTGTTCCGCGATTCGGATGTCGTATCCGTTCACCTGGTGCTCAGCGACCGCACCCGTGGGCTGGTTGGGGCCCATGAGCTGGGCTTGATGAAGCCCACCGCCTACCTGGTCAACACCTCTAGGGGCCCCATCGTCGACGAGGCGGCACTGGTCGACCTGCTGCAACGCGGGGCCATCGCCGGGGCGGCGCTGGACACCTTCGACGTGGAGCCTCTGCCGCCGATGCACCCGTTCTTGGCCCTACCAAATACCGTCCTCGCCCCCCACAACGGCTACGTGACCGAAGAGGCCTACCTGGCCTTCTACGCCGGGATTGTGGAAGACATCACCTCTTTCGCCGGCGGAAACCCGGTCCGGGTGCTGAATCCCGAGGTCTTGAACTCGCCCCAACTGCGGGGACCCGGCTAGCCCCAGGGTTGCCCGGAGACCATCGCTCAGGCACTACCTACCTGCCTCGGAGAAGCGGGCGCCCGGAGGGCTACTTCCCGATGCACGGGACTCAAACAGCTCCAGGAGGAACTAGTTGAAAGCGGTACGCATTAACGAATTCGGCGACGTAGACGTGCTCCAGTGGGAGGAAGTACCGGACCCCAAGCCCCGGCCCCGGCATGTTCTGATAAAGGTGGACTCCTCCGGTGTCAACTACGCCGAGGTAATGCGGCGCACTGGTAATTACCCCGGCCCGGGCTTGCCTTCTTCCATGGGACTGGAGGCCGCGGGAACCGTGGTGGAGGTGGGCAGCGAGGTTACCGACATTTCGGTGGGGCAGAAGGTAATGGCCATGGGACCCGGATGCCAGGCCGAGTACGTTACGGTGAACAGCAGCCTGGTCTTCCCCTATCCGGAAACCCTGGACCCGGTACACGCGGGAGGAATGCCGGTGGTCTTCCTCACGTCCTACCACCTGCTGAAGACCCGGGGGCAGATGCAGACTGGGGACACCGTACTGGTGCACGCCGGCGCCTCCGGAGTCGGCACGGTGGCCATTCAACTGGCCAAGGCGTGGGGCGCGAAAGTCATCGCCACGGCCTCCACCCAGGACAAGCTGGACCTGGCCCGGTCACTGGGAGCTGACATAACCATCAACTACACCACCGACGACTTCGAGGAGGCGGTGCAGCAGGAGACCGGGGGCCAGGGTGTCGAGTTGGTCCTGGAGGCCGTCGGCGGCCCGGTGCTGGAGAAAAGCCTGCGTCTGGTGGCTCAATACGGCCGGTTGGTTACCTACGGGGCCGCTTCAGGAGAAACGGCGTCCCTTTCCGCCGCGGACATATCCGGCAGCAACCGCACCATCATCTCGTTCAGCATGGGGCGGTCTCCCGTTGGCACCCTGGACCACAAGTCGGCCATGGCCGGCCTGTTCCAAATGATCGCCACCGGCCAGGCCCGGCTGGTAGTCGACCGGGTTCTGCCCATGGCCAACGTGGCCGAGGCCCACACGCATCTCTCCAACCGGGGCACCAGGGGCAAGGTGATCTTGACGCCGTAGGCAGCGGTCAGCGGTCAGCCTTCAGCTAGGTTGCACCGTGAGAGAGTCACGCACTTGCCACGGGCGCCAGGCATTACCTGAGACCCCTCGCTTCGCTCGGGGTGACATGCAACAGTACCTAGATATTGGATTGGCTGCCGCCCTATAGCTGATGGCTGACCGCTACTCGTACCGCAGGGCCTCGGCGGGGAAGATGCGCGAGGCCTGCAGGGCGGGCAGAAAGGTGGTGGCCAGGGAAAACAGATAGGCCACGGCGATAATCACGCCTATCTGAACCCACGGAATGCTGAATCGGATGGACTCCACGTCATCTTGGATGTCATTGACAATATTGAACGACATGATCGTTCCCAGGGCCACCCCGATGGCTACCCCCAGCAAGACCACGAAAGAGGACTCCAGCAGGAAGCTTAACTGGACCATGCGGCGGCGGTAGCCAATGGCACGCATGACGCCAATGTGCTGCCGGCGCTCCACCACTGCCCGCAGGCTGACCACCCCCAAGGCGGCGATCCCCACCATCAGGCCCAAGCCCATGTAACCGGTAAAGAGATAATTGAATGCCCGGTTGGCCGCCGCCTGATCTCCCACCAACTCCGCCAGCACGTCGGTCTCCATACCGTTCTCCCGGAAGGCAGCCTCGATGCTCCTGGCGGTCCGCGCCATATCGACCCCTTCAGCCACCTTGAACCGGTAGGTAGTGGTCGGTATGGGGAACGGGACGGTTTCATCCAACTGTCGCCTCGAGACGAACATGCCAAGGCCGATATTGCCGAAGGCGTCGGTGAGTCGGTCCATCACGCCGATGACCTTGACCCGGACCACCTGGCCCGTGCGCGGCTCCCGGACCTCTAGCTCAATGGGTGACATCTCCTCGTCTTCGTAGTAAACACCCTCCAGCTGGAAGGGAATGCCGGAGTCGCCAAAGCCGGAGCGGGTGGGCACGACCAACGAGTCAACCACCGCCAAAGTTGGGTCATCCCGCAGGGCCTGCCAAACCTCCCGGTCCGTCTTGCCGTAGCCGTCGGCGATCAACTTCAGCCTGGACTCCGTGGCTCTCAGGAAGTCATCGCCGGCGGCCCGCACCGCGTACCTCCGCCAGCGCTGATTTTCCGCCCCCGTCTGGCGGGCCTCGACAGGTATGGCGGTGTAACCGCCGACGGCCTCGAAATCCTCCAAGAACAGATCCGGATGGTCGTCGATCGCCCCGCGAATATCCCCGATGGGGGTGTTGAAATTGACGATGCCCTGAATGTCCCATCCGCCGGCTACCGCGTCTACGTCCGCGACCGCGGCGCTGAACGCATTGTTGAGAATGGAAATCACGATGAGGGTGAAAATGACCAAGGCGAACATGGCGAGGGTCAGACCGGTGCGGAACTTGGCGCTCATGGGATAGGCCACGGCGGTGACCAGGACGGGGCGCAACCTACCCACCCGGCCGATGAATAAGGTCATCGCCTTCAACAGGTGGTCCGCGTTGTACATGACCGTCCAGACCGCCGCCGCCACCGTGGCGATGCCGGAGATGAAGAACATTTCGATGCCGCTGTTGAACTCGCCGGTCACGCCGCTCAGGGTGTCGAACGGCATCAACCAGAAGGCAAGCATCAGCCCGCCGATAAAACTGTAGGCGGTGCGGTCCCGCACTTCGGCCCGAAGGGAAGTGCGCCAGAGCGCCGTCCGCAGCATCAGCCCAATCCCCACGATAGCCAGGGAGACGCCGGTCCCGAAGGGCGCCGCCTGGTCACTGGCCATGCCACCCCATGTAATCCATGCGCCCACCAAGAAGGTGAGCCAACCTTGACGCAAATAGGGCCAGGCGAAACGGAACACCGCATTAACGAAGCCAAAACCCCAGATGGGGAAGACAGCCACCCACAGGACTGCAAGGCCCATGTTGAGGAAGAAACTCCCAAACCGGGCATGCGCCAGATTCGTCAGACCGCGGATGAAGAAGATCGCGGGTCGAGCAACCGCCTTCAGGATGCCCAGCAGCCGCGCGGAGAGCGGCGAATCTTGCCGGACGACAATCGTTTCGGGCAACCCTCTGATTGCAACGACGATGTTCATCCTGCTCACCCGATAGGCCGAGACGGCCACTGTGCCCAACGTGATGACCATCCCCAGGCAGTAGGCGACGATGGCGCTGCGGACCTCGAAGTGAGGGGTCAAATGGAAGTTTTCCGGAGTGCCGGCGACGCCGTTGGCGAAGATCCAGTTGGCGATTGCCACGATTGTTGCGCTGGCCGCCAGACCCAGAAAGACCCCCACCGCGCCGGACGCCAGGGCGTAGGCCGTGCCCTCGAAGACGAACATCTGCACCAGGTGGCGGCGCTTGGCGCCCACCGCCCGCGCCATGCCCATTTCCGACCGGCGGGCCGCCGCCAGCATGACGAAGATGAGAAAGATCAGCAGCACTCCCACCATGATGGAGAACAGCCCCATGATCGCGAAGGTGCTGGTCACTCCGCTGCCCACCTGGTCTGCCAAATCCAGGACCCGCTTCTTTACATCGTGGACGCGGAACTCGCCGAGCCCGGCGAACAGGGTGTCGGCCTCTCTCTCCGCTTCGGCCAGCTTGCCGCGGCTCAGGGCTTCCAGCACGTCATCGAACACCCTTTCGTCAGCCAGGAGGCTGATAAGCCGGTCGCTCACTTCATCCCGCTGCAACACCTCGAGCAACGCCGACATATCCGGCCGGCGGTTCGCGCTCAGGGACCGCTCCCTGCTTTCCAGCGCCCTCAGCACTTCGCCTCGGCCGAGCAACTCCTTGAGCTGGGCTGCCACCGCCCGGTCGGCGAAGAGGACCCTCAACTCCCGGGTGACTTCGTCACTGAGTTCAGCCCCGGCGAAGGTGCCGCCAAGGTTGGAGACCACGATGGAGTTGATCTGGCCGTCCCGGTCGAACATGGATTGGGCGTGGTCCAAGCGTACGACCAGAGTAGGGCCGTCACCGGCCAGGCCACCCCTATCCACCACCCCCATTACCTCGATCGGCAAGCCCCGGCCGGCAACGAACACCTGTAGTACGTCTCCGGCAACAGCCCCCAGTTCCTCGGCTGCCTCAGTGTTGATGTAGGCTTCGTCCTGACCCAAACTCTCCAGGCGGACCTCCGCTCCGGAGGCCAGGTACAGAGCGCCGAAGCCGCGCAACGAGGCGGGCTCCACCCCAGCAATCCGCATTTGCCCTTCTGAGAGAGACGTGCGCGTATTCACGGCGGGGGCCCACTCGCCGATCCCCGGGGACAGCCCGTCGATACTCTCCAGGCCGGTCAGCCTGTCTCTTAGCCAGAGGAAACGCTCGTAGGGTATGTAGGAGGTGCTGCCGAAACTATCTCCGGAGGTGGCCCTGGCGGAGATGATGATCTCATCGATCGGACCGAGGGCCTCCACGGCGTTGCTGCGGATGGAGTAGCTGATTGTATCGCCGGTGCCAAAGGCCGCCGCCATGATTAAGGTGCTGATCATGATGCCGACGATGATGAGGACGGTCTGGGCCATCCTTCGGGGTATATTGCGCAGGCCCAGCTTCACCATGACCGGGCTCCGCCAAGCCATCCACCCGACCACGGCCATCGACGCCAGGAAGAATGCCAAGAGGATCGCCATGATCAGGTCCATGGAGACGCCGAAAAGCTCTTCCACTACTCTTCGGCCGCCACGGGCGACTCGGCGTCATTTCCCGCTCCCCGCGACTCGCCGGACCCATTCCCGTCGTCCACGATGGCTCCGTCCCGCATCCGCACGATGCGGTGCGCCCGCGCGCCCACCTCGGCGGCGTGGGTAACCAGCACGAAGGTCTGGCCGTTGGTCTGGTTCAGCTCACACATGAGGTCGATGATTTCCCCCGCCGTCTCGCTGTCCAGGTCGCCGGTGGGCTCGTCGGCCCAGACTATGGAGGGTCCGTTCACCAGGGCCCGAGCCACGGTCACCCGCTGCCTCTGGCCCCCGGAAAGCTCGGCGGGCAGGTGTTGGGCCCGGTCGGACAGACCCACCTGGTCCAGCATCTCCAAGGACCTGCGGCGGGCCTCTCTAGAGCCGATGCCGGAGACCAGAAGCGGCATCTCCACGTTCTCCAAGGAGCTGAGGACCGGAAGGAGGTTGTACAGCTGGAACACGAACCCCATCTGCCGGGCCCGGTAATCGCTGCGTTCGTCGTCGGGAAGGCCGTGAAGAACCACTCCGTCGATCAGCACCTGGCCGGAGTCGATCTCGTCCAGGCCGGAGAGGCAGTTGAGGAGGGTGGTCTTGCCGCATCCGCTGGGCCCCATAATGGCGACCATCTCGCCGCGCCGCACCCGCAGGTCCACTCCCTTCAGGGCGTGAACCTTCACCGTGCCGGTGTCGTAGATCTTTTGAATTCCAGTGGCGAGAACGATCGGTTCCCCCATCGGGACCTCCTGGGGCAGCCGCCGCGGCGCTTCAGGGGTAGCCGAGGGGCAAGAATTTCGGGGCATGGCCTGTTCCTGAAAAGAGAGATGAGACTCTGATAGCTAACAATAGACTATCATGGCGGGCCGCCGGTAGCCATCCGCCAGAAGAGGAGGTCCCGCACCCGGCGGCCGTGACGGTCGATCCCGCGTGACGGTCGATCCCGATTGAAGAGACCGCGGCGCCCCGCAACGAGACGCCGCCCAGATATGGGACCAGTGGAGGAAGCTCGCCTCGATGCGGTCACAGCCGGCGCCCGGGTGCATCCAGCCTCTTTACCCGGACCAAAGGCTCGAGCCCACCACCCCTTCCGACAGTCGATTGCCGTTCCGGGGTCTCGTAAATGGCTTGAAACCAGTTGGTAATCCCGGCGAAGGCCGGGATCCAGCTAGCGCTTCCGTGGATTCCGGTCTTCGCCGGGATGATGATCGCGGGGAGAGAACGTCACACAAGTACCGAGACCGGAGTAGAAACTATGCAGCGGTCAGAAAAGGATACGGACAGCGGCTACCGCCTCAGAAATGCCGTTAGAGGGTTCACGGCATCCCTGGGGGTCTCAGGCACTGGGAATTCAACTCGATTCAGGAAACCTTTGGAAAATCCCCGGCGCGAACTTTTAGGGAATCTGATTCTCCCGGTTGCGCCGCCTAAGCCGCCGAGCGACCGTTGGCGTTGGCGAATAGGAACTTTTCTATGTCTTCGGGTTTGAAACGGCGGTCGGCGCGGAAGCCGATTCGATAGCAATGAAGCAGCCCGGAGTCCGCCCAGCGGCGCACGGAGTGGGGGTGTGCATGCAGAAAATCCGCAACCTGGGTCACCGTAAGCAAGGCGCCGTTCGATTCCGTCGGCTGAAATCCATTTCCGTTATTGATCGCATGTGAACTAGCCACATGACCTCCCTGATGGACCAATATCTTCCGTCAAAGTACCCTTCTCCCAGCCTGCGAACAATCGGGACGACACGCAAGAGGCAAAATGCCAGCCCTCAAAAGCCTCCTCCGTTGCTTGCCTCCCGGAAAGCCGTTCCGGCCGCGATAGCGGTCGCGTTGATCGCGCTCACGCCGCCGCCGGGGTGGCGAAAGGGACACCATCTTGCAAATAGCATTACATCGGCGAAGCTGTGGGGCATCCCCGCCCGACAATCGTCATTCCGGCGAAGGCCGGAATCCAGAGAAGCGTCAGCTCGACCCCGGCCTTCGTCGGGATGACGGAACGGGTCTTAGGTCATTTGGGAGACGCCGGACTAGCCGCCGCCCACGGGACGCACTATCTCCAGCACGTCGCCATCCCGGAGCTGCACCTCCGGGTACCGCTCTTTCTTTATCACTTCGCCGTTGTAGCCCACCGCCACGTGCTCCTGGTTGACGCCCATGGCCGCTAGGAAGGCGGCCAGGTCGAGGCTGGCCTCCAGGGCCTTCGCTTTTCCGTTGACGGTCAGGTTGATCATCGCGTGCTGGACCCTCCCGTGGGGGCGGTTCGCCCTTGCGCGCCGGGGCCCCTACCCGTCGACGCCCGCGTTGGCGCCCAGGCGCTCAGCATGGCTTGTTTCAGTCTCCGGGCCTCGGCTTTCGGGTCGGGCGACGCCAGGATGCTGGTGATGACGGCGACTCCTCCGGCTCCGGCGCGGATGACCTCGCCCAGGTTATCGGCCGTGATCCCGCCGATGCCAATGAGGGGCACCGAGGCGGCCCTCGCTTCGAGAAGCCGCACGATGCGCCGCACCAGGCCGGGCCCGGCGGGAGTGGCGGTGGGATGAGAGCCGGTGGCGTACATGGTCCCCACGATCAGGAAGTCCGCGCCGTCGGCGGCGGCCCGAACCGCTCCCTCCTCCGAATGCACCGACCGGCCGATGAGAGCTTGCGGCCCCATGATCCGGCGCACGGCCGCGACGGGTAGGGCGTCCTCCGGCAGCTGCACGCCGTCGGCGCCGACGGCCATGGCCACGTCCGCCCGCTCGCTTATTATCAGCAAGGCCCGGCTCCCGATAGCGTCCCTAAACGAAGCAGCCAGGCTCAGCAGATGGCATCCGGGCAAGTCCTTTTCACGGACCTGCACCAGGTCTACGCCGCCGGTGACTGCCTCGGCGGCCCGGTGCACCAGGGTGTGTTCATCTCCCACCCGGCGGTCGGTGACCAGGCAAAGGCACGGCTCAGGGAGAGCTGGCATCGTGACTAGCTACGGGCCGTCACCGGCTGGGGCACGTCGGCGGTGGGACTGCTGGGCGCGGCGTACTGCCGGACCGCGATCCGGCCGGCCAGGTAGGCCTTACGGCCGGCCTCGACACCCTGCTTGAATGCATCCGCCATCAGACCGGGGTCTTGCGCCTGGGCGATGGCCGTGTTGACCAGCACCGCATCCGCTCCCATCTCCAGGGCTTTGGCGGCGTCGGAGGGCACGGCCAGCCCGGCGTCCACCACCACCGGCACGCTGGACTGCTCGATGATGATCTTCAGCTCCTCGATGGTGTGAATCCCCTGCCCGGAGCCGATGGCCGAGCCGAGGGGCATCACGGTGGCGCACCCGGCCTCCTCCAACGCCTTGGCCAGGGTTGGGTCCGCGTGGATGTAGGGCAAGACGGTGAACCCTTCGGCGACGAGGAGGCGGGCCGCTTCCAGCGTCGCCGCTCCGTCGGGGAATAGGTACTTGGGGTCTGGAATTACTTCCAGCTTGACGAAATCGGTCTTACCCACTTCACGGCCCAGCCGGGCCACGAAAAGGGCCTCCTCCACGGTGGCGCACCCTGCGGTGTTCGGCAAAATCTGGAAACGGTTCCAGTCGATGTAATCCAGGATGGTCTTCTTGGACGGATCATCCAGGTCCAGGCGGCGAATGGCCACGGTGATCATCCCAGTGCCGGAGGCCTCGACCGCCCGGACCATATCCTCCATGCTACGGTAGCGACCGGTGCCAAGGATTAAGCGGGACTGGAAAGTCTTTCCTGCGATCACCAGTTCGTCTGACATACTTCCCCTATCTCCTTGTCCGCCCAAGATAAAAAATAAACCGCCAGGTATTGAGCCCGGCGGTCACTCTGCAACTTAAACGTCTCATCCCTACGCCAGCATTATCTGGGTCAGGTAAGGACGGTCGGTGGCGATCTTTGGCCACCCTCTCAGCCTGGCTCACCCAAGCTCCCGCCGGAACAATTATTATGTTGTGCGGATACCTCAACCATATCACGGCGGTTCGGGCAAGTCAACGAATCAAAGTTCGTATTCCTTCAGGTCCGGGGCCATGATAAGCTCGGCCCCGGTCAACGATTGGACCTCTTCCGGGGTCCAGCCGGGCGCTACTTCTTTGAGCACCAGACCCTCCCTGGTGCACTGTATTACCGCCAGGTCCGTGACGATCAATGACACGCACTCTTTCCCGGTGAGGGGGAAGGTGCATTCCTCCACGATCTTGGGCCGGTCCTGGCGGTCGGTATGTTCCATCGCGACGATGACCTCCCTGGCCCCGGCGGCCAGGTCCATGGCGCCGCCGACGTTGCCGACTCCCCGCGCCGGGAGCATCCAGTTGGCCAGGTCGCCTTTGGCCGAGACCTGATGGGAACCCAGGACAGTGACGTCGACGTGGCCGCCGCGGATCATGGCGAAGGCATCCGCCGAACTGAAAAAGGCCGCGCCAGGGACCGGTTTGAGGAACTGGCCGCCGGCGTTTATCAGGTCGATATCCTCTTCCCCTTCGTCGGCCAGGGGCCCGCAGTTCAGTATTCCGCTCTCGCTGTGGTAGAAGACCACGTTGCCTTCCGGCACGAAGCTGGATACCAAAGTGGGGATACCGATGCCCAGGTTGACATAAGCGCCGTCGGGCAGCTCTTTGGCCACCCGCATGGCGATAATTTCCCGGCCCAGGCGCTCTTTGTCTTCAGAATTGGTCATAGGCCTTGGTTGCTCCGTCTAAGGTATTCTAGTAGTTCTCAAAGGGGTCAGCTAGCCAGGTCCGCATAGCATCGTATTTTCCCACGACACCCTTCGGCTCAGTCTATCAGCTAATGTTTTCTTCTCCTAGCCACCGCAGCTCTTGACAAGAATCGAAGCGAAAGTTACACCTGTAACACTGTTACTGAAGGTACGGTTCCTTGATGCCCATAATAAGAGTTGACGACGAAGTGTATTCCGAACTGCAAAGGCGCGCTGTCGAACTTAACCTCGTGTTTGCTACTCCAAATCAAGTCCTGAGATCAGTACTTGGGCTTGCGGCGCGGACGGAGGCCAGTACAATCGTGAAAGAAAAACAACACCAACTTGCAACCACCCAAGAAATGCCAGCGGCGGCGACCTCAACCGGCAATGGCGCGCCGAGCAGCCTCAACCCAACTGTGCAAAGGCTTATTGATCGATTGCTACCTCCGCTCCAAGAGCTACTTCGCTCGTCGGGCAACATACTCAGGTACCACCCGATTTCTGGGAAATGGGTGGCCCATCCGAATAATTTTGTCGCTTTTAAAGTCCAAGAAGCGCGGGCGAACAACCTTTGCCTGTACGTGTATGGTAGACCGAATGACTTTACTAACCTTGGACCGTTACTACGAATCAAGCCAGAGCGGACGAATTATTCTCGATTCAATATTGACACCCCTGAACAAGTGCGAGAGGCTTTGCTCGTGATGCGACCGGCGTACCAGGTTAAACTGCAGCGCGGCAGGTGAGCCTTCGGTATCCTGAGGAACACCTGTGCATAGCCGTGACAAAAAGTCACTGATAGGCGGAGAAGCCGGCGGGCCGCTTGACGATCCGGTCAACGTAAATGCCCGGAGTGACGATCTCCTCGGGGCTGAGGCTTCCCGGCTCCACTATCTCGTCCACCTCCATCACCGTGATTCGGGACGCCGTCGCCATCACCGGGTTGAAGTTTCGGGACGTGCCCTTGTAGACCACGTTGCCCAGGGTATCCGCCTTGTGCCCCCGGATCAGGCAAAAGTCGGCCGTCAACCCGGTCTCAAGCACGTACTCTTTGCCGTCGATGACCCTCGTCTCCTTGCCCTCGGCCAGGAGGGTGCCGGCCCCGGTGGGCGTGTAAAAGGCGGCGACACCGGCCCCGCCGGCCCGCAGCCGCTCCGCCAGCGTGCCCTGGGGCACCAGTTCCAGCTCCACCTCACCTCGTTGGAAGGCCAACTCGAAGGAGCTTGGCTGGGAAGCTCGCGGCGAAACCGGAAACGAGGAGATGGATTTCTTCACCTGCTTGTTGTCCACAAGGACGCTCTGATCGATGGCCAGACGCCCCGGTGGCGTGCCAAAATTCACCACCCGGGCTATCCCGGCGGTGTTGCTGATCATGGTCAAGTCTTTGGCTCCCTGGTCCCGGAGGGCCAACAACAGGTAGTGTGCCATGCCGCCGGGACCGGCGAAGCCGTCGATGTTCACCACCGCGCCGTCGGGCACGTCGCGGACCGCATCCCGGGCGGTGTAGACCTTGCTGGGAGGCTCCAGCCGGGGAATGTCGAAGCTCATCTCCCGCAGGCCGACGGCTGCCTGCAGGGGCGCTCCGGTGATGGCGGCAACGCCGTCCACGGTCCAACCAGGAGCCAACTCGGCCAGCACCAGGCGGTCTGGCGTAACCCGTATCACAGCCACATCGGTGATGATCGTCTCGACACACCCTATCCCATCGACGGGTAGAGACGACCGGTCCACGATGTTGGGGCTGCCGTCCGGCCCGGTATGGGACATCATCGCAATTACGCGGCCCGCGCCCGAGGCCCAATCGACGGCCGAGGCGGGAGCGAACAGCCCCGGCGTTGCCCCGGCGGTCCAATGAGTGAAGTCGCCCCCGGCGGTCACCTGGGCGGGCTGAAGTACCGCGGCGCCGACACGTCCGCTTCGGACCAGGGCCGCCGTGTCGACCATGCTGAGCACCGCGCCGCCCGCCAGCAGGGCAACCCCCCGGCCGTCGGAGTCCACCGGGCCGGAGCCTGAAGCGGCGCCCGGAAGGCAGTAGCCCAGCGCGCCGCTGTCGGCCAGGAAGAAGACCGCCGGCGCCGCCGGCATCTCTCCGGGTATTCGGCTTGGCAGCCCCGGACCCAACCCGACGACTGATCCCGGAGAAAACTCCCGTGCCACCCGCCGGGCCATGGCCCGATCGTCGATTCTTGCCGCTCCGGGCATGCTTGTGACGCCTCCAAAATCAAGCTATCAGCGATCAGCCATCAGCTTTCAGCACCCATCCCCTTTGGTGAAGCGGAGTGTACCTGACGGCTGACGGCTGACTGCTATCCTGTTTTGACGATACGGTTGATGAAGATGCCGGGGGTGATGATCGTCTCAGGGTTCAGGTCCCCCGGTTCGAGGATCCGGCCCACCTCCGCGATGCTGACCCTGGCGGCCATGGCCATGACCGGGTTCCAGTTGCGTTGGGTGTCACGGTAGACCAGGTTGCCCAGGGTGTCGGCGGCATCGGCGCGGAGCAGGGCAAAGTCGGCGTGCAGCGCCGGCTCAAATACCTGGTCCCGATCTCCGAATCTGCGGACCTCCCGGCCCTCTCCGAAGCGGGTACCGGCTCCGGCAGGGATAAACACGCCGCCCAGTCCCGCGCCGCCCGCCCGCAGCCGCTCGGCCAGGATTCCCTGAGGCGCCACCTCAATCTCCAGGTCGCCCGACCTCCATCGGGCTTCCACCGGCCCGCCGTGCCCCGGATAGAAAGGCAGCGGCGAGATCAGCTTCCGGACCTGACCTCCTGCCACCAGCGCCTCGATTCCGCTGAGGGAAGGCTCGGAGGCTGCCGCGCCCGCGAGGGGGCCTGCGCCGGAGGGGACCTGCCAAGCCCCGTGGCAGATGGCGGTCAGGTTAGCGGCCTCCTTGGCGCGCAACGCCCCAAGGAGGCTTTCCGGGCAGCCGCACCCGGCGAAGCCGGCGATTAGCAACACAGCGCCGTCGAAGATATCCGCCACGGCGGCCTCCGGAGAAGCGAACACCTTTTTTCGGGCCGAAGGGCTTGCCGCTCCCTGGCCCGCAGCTTCCTGGTTAATGGTGGTTCCCCTGTCTTTCATGGGCCCCGTGGGGACCCGATTTCCAAGGCATTCTAGCCGCTCGCCCACCTCCGGTACAACCCCACCGCCCGGGCCCTCACCCAGCCCAAGCTGCGCCACGGCATCCCTCTCCCAAAGGGCGAGGGCGACGGCCGCGAAATCGCGGGATTCGATGGATAATCGTTGACAGAAGAATTCCGGATGGGTAGGCTGTGCAGAGCGAACATCGGCGCCGGTGCTCGAATGGGCTCCAATCGCCGGGTACTTTGAGGCGGGAACGATGTTGACGGTAAAGCTCGAGGTTTTGTCCTGGCTCACCCCTGCCTTCGAGACGGACCAGCGGGCCCGGCTCAAGTTGGAGCAGGAGGTCGAATCGGGGGCAACCATGAGAGACCTCTTCAAGCAATTGGCGGACCAATTCCCCAAACTCCAGGGATTGATCTACGATCCCGATGATGGTGCGCTCACCGGGCAGGTAAGCATCATCTTCAACAATCGGGTCCTGGAACTCGCGGGCGGTCTCGACGCCAAGATTCAGGATGGCGATAGCGTCGTGCTGCTCCCGGCCTACGCCGGAGGCAGCTAGACCCCAGATTCTCTTCATATGTATGTCCAAGGGCGGCCGAAGACGGCCCCACGGATTCCGGTTTTCCAAAAACAACCTGCAAGGGGGTCCCCACCATGGCGGCAACGATAAATGGATATGCGGGCAAGCTTCTTCGAGTCGACCTGACCCAGGAAAAGATCTGGGATGAGCCCCTCGATGAGGCTACCGCAAGGGCCTATGTGGGCGGCGTCGGTTTGGGCGCCAAGATCCTCTATGACGAGGTCGCTCCGGGAGTCGAATGGTCCGACCCGGAGAACCGTCTGATCTTCGCCAGCGGCCCCTTGGGCGGGACCACTATGGGTGGCTCCGGCACTTTTTCCGTTATCACCAAAGGGGCCCTCACCGGCGGGGCTACCAGCACCCAGGCCAACGGTTTCTTCGGCGCCTTCATGAGGTTCTGCGGCTACGACGCCATCGTTGTCCAAGGGGCCGCCAGCCGGTGGCTCTACCTCCACATGACCGAAAACGGCTCCGAACTCCGCGATGCCAGCCATATCATGGGCCAGGACAGCTGGCAGATGGACGATACCCTCAAGGCGGAACACGGCAAGAAAGACCAACAGATGAGCGTCTTCGGCATCGGGCCGGCCGGGGAGAACCTGGTGAGACTGGCCGCCATCGCCGGTGACAAGGGCCATGTGGCGGGCCACAACGGCACCGGCGCCGTCATGGGCTCCAAGAAGCTCAAGGCCATCGCCATCGACCGGACCCGGGGGCGAGTCTCCCTCCATAACCGGGAGGGGCTCGTGGAGGTGTCCCGGAGGCTCCTTGAACAGATCAAGACCAACCCCGGCTCCCGCTCAACCTACCTCTGGGGCACCCTGACCGGGCTGGTCGGAGCCGAGAAAGGGGGCTGGCTCCCCATCAAGAACTACTCCACCAACGTCTATGACATCACCCCCGAGGAGTTGGATGCCTATAGTGCCGAGAATATCCGGGGCAACTTCGAGCCCACCCCCAATCCCTGCTGGGCCTGCCAGTTGCACCACTGCCACATGATGAAGATCACCGAGGGCCGCTACCGGGGCGAGATCGTGGAGGAGCCGGAGTACGAGGGTTTCGCCGCCTGGGGCCCCACCACCGGACAGACCGATGTCGCCAGCACAATGGTCATATCCAACGAGGTGGACAAGCTTGGGATGGACCTCAACGAGGCCGGATACCTCATCGGCCTGGTGATGGAGTGCTATGAAAAAGGCGTGATCACCGTTGAGGACACCGACGGCCTGGAGATGACCTGGGGCAACGCCGAGGCCACCCGGGCCATGCTGCGCAAGGTCGCCAACCGGGAAGGGTTCGGCGACATTCTCGCCGAGGGCACCATGCGCGCCGCCAAGCTCATCGGAGGGGAAGCGCCCAACATGGCCGTGCACACCATGAAGGGGAATACCCCCCGGGGCCACGACCACCGATCGCTGTGGCACGAGCTGTTCGACACTTGCGTTTCCAACACCAGCACCATCGAGACCGCCAGGCAGACTTCCCGGACCATGTTCGGGCTCTCGGACAAGGGAGACCCCTTCGACCCCGAGGAGGTTGTAACCTTCACCGCCAAGACCAAGGGCTCCATGCAGTTCGAGGACGCCCTGGGGATCTGCCGCTTCAACACCCGCACCGATGTCCCCATTCTGTGCGAAGCCCTGTCGGAGGCCACCGGATGGGACTACACCCTGGACGATGCCATGGATATGGGCCGCCGGACGGTCAACCTGCTGCGGGCCTTCAACCTGCGCCACGGCATCAGCCCGGAGCTGGACAAGCCATCTCCCAGGTACGGATCCACCCCGGTGGACGGCGTGGTCGCGGGCGTCGGCATCGCGGAACACTGGGACAAGATGCAGGGTGACTACTACGAGCAGATGGGCTGGGACCGGGAGACCAGCAAGCCCCTGCCCGAGACCCTTCGGAGCCTGGGACTGGAGCACGTGGTCGCCGACCTGTGGCCCTAAGACGGCCCCGATGACCGGGAACGGCGGGCACTCGCGACGGAGGCCCGCCGTGTTAATGATCTTTGCATCGATGGTGAACGAAATCCCCCTCGGCCCCCCCCTGCAAAGGGGGATACAGGGGGATTTCCTCGCGGTAGAGCTTGCCAGGGCGAGGCCATCAGGAAGTGCATTGGTCGATAGGCCGGCAGCCCTCAGGCTAGGTCTGCCCAGGGCGATCTCGGTTGACACACGAGAATGGCGGGGATAGACTTCGGGTAACTGGAGATCGGCGTCCGCAAAGCCTGCCGCTGGCCTGAAGCAGAAGATTCCGGCTGGAGGCAGGCGATTTTTTCGGGGCTCCCCTTCTCCGACACGGGAACACCAGGCTGGGATAATGACGCGAGAATACGATGTGGCAGTGGTGGGCGGCGGGGTGGTTGGGTGCGCCATCGCACGGGAGTTGGCTCGCCACCAGGTTAAGGTGGTCCTTCTGGAGCGGGAGAGCGATGTCGCCAGGGGCACCAGCGGCAAGAACAGCGGCGTGGTCCACACCGGCTTCAACGTGCCCACCGGCTCGGTAAAAGCGCGGCTGAACGTTTCCGGCGCCAGTGTTTTCGAAGAGTTTTGCGCCGAGTTGAGGGTACCTTTTCACCGGGTGGGAAAACTGGTCGTCGCCCTCACCGAGCAAGAGGCCCCCGAACTGGAGAAATTGAAAGCCATCGGGGACGCCAACGGGGTTCCATCCCTCGAAATCGTCGACGGTGAAACCGTCCGGCGCATGGAGCCCAATATTCAGGGCTATGCCGCGCTTCACGTGCCTACCGCAGCCATTACCTGCCCCTTCACTCTCACCATAGCCCTGGCCGAATCCGCCAAGTCCATGGGGGCCGAGATTCTCTTCCTGTCCGAAGTGAAGCGGATCTCCGGCCACGCCGGCGCCTTTCGCCTCACCACCGGGCAGGGCACGGTATACAGCAAACTGATCGTGAACTCCGCCGGGCTCTACGCCGACCACGTGGCCCGGCTGGCCGGGGTGCGCCGCTACAAGGTCTACCCCTGCCGGGGTGAGTACCTAATCATCGACAAGTCGAGAAGCGACCTTATCCAGCGGATGGTCTACCCGGTGCCGCCCAAAGGAGGACCCGGCCTCGGCGTGCACCTGACTCCGACCGTCGACGGGAACATCCTTATCGGCCCCAGTGCGGCCTACGTGCGGCACAAGGGCGACGAAGCCACCACCCGGACCATGTCCCGTGCCCTCCTCCGGGAAGCGCGGGAACTGCTTCCGCCGCTGAGTCCCCGGGACGTTGTCACCTCCTACTCCGGCATCAGGTCCAAGACCGTGAGTTCGGCGGAGGGAGGCTTCGGAGACTTCATCATCGAGGAGGCGCCGGAACTGCCTGGGATGATGCACCTGGTGGGTATCGAGTCCCCCGGCCTCACCTCGGCGCCCGCCATCGCGGCCGATGTGGCCCAGTGGGTGGGAAGCTACCTTCCACTGGGAAGCAACGGCAGCCCCCCAACGCCGAGCAGGCTTGCCGTCCCCTTCCGTGAGCTGCCGTCGGAGCAGCAGGCCGAGCTCGTGGAGGCGGACCCCGACTACGGCCAGATCGTATGCCGGTGTGAGATAGTGACGCGAAGAGAAGTGCTCGATGCTATCCACAATCCCCTTGGCGTGAACACCCTCAGCGGAATCAAGTACCGCTCCAGGGCAACAATGGGGCGCTGTCAGGGCGGCTTCTGTGGCCCGCGGATTGTGGAGATGCTGGAACAAGAACTCGGCCTAACGCCGGAGGATATCTCCCTCAAGGGGCCCGGATCGTGGCTCTTCCCCGGGACCACCAAGGGGCTCAGAAGCCCTCAGGCAGCCTCCGTTCGGCGCAACCAGGCATGAAGATTGGAAGGCCCGAATCGATTACCAGAGACCGCGAGATGCTGGCGGGACCGGTCTCGCGGAGCCGCAACTGCACCGTATCGCCGTCCATCAGGGACGGGCGTGCTCACGATGACATTTCCGGAGTGGTGACGTGCGAACCGAAGACGTAGAGGTGGTGGTGATTGGTGGTGGTCCCGCCGGGATGGCCGCCGCCGTCGCGGCCCGGCAGGCCGGGGCGGAGGACGTGCTGCTGGTGGAGCGAGGGGAGCGGTTGGGGGGAATCCTGAACCAGTGCATCCACGACGGCTTCGGCACCAAGGTCTTTGGTGAAACGCTGACAGGGCCCGAGTACGCCCAGATCTACATCGATAAACTCCACGACGCCAAGGTCTCCTATTGCCTCGACACCATGGTCCTCGACCTGACGGCGGACCGGGAGTTGACGCTGTGTTCCACCGGCGGAATGCGGCGGGTACGGGCCAAGGCGGTGGTCCTCACCATGGGGTGCCGGGAGCGTCCCCGGGGCGCCATAAACATCCCCGGTTCCCGCCCGGCCGGCGTCTACACCGCCGGTGTTGTCCAGGCTTACATGAACCTCCAGAACATCTCGGTTGGGAAACGGGTCGTGATCCTGGGTTCCGGCGACGTCGGCCTGATCATGGCGCGCCGTCTTACCCTGGAGGGCGCCGAGGTCCCGTGCGTTGCCGAGATACTGCCCCATCCCAGCGGGCTGGGGCGAAACGTGGTCCAGTGTCTGGAAGACTTCGGTATCCCGCTCTACCTGAGCACTACGGTGGTCGAGATCCACGGGAATCAGCGAATCCACGGGGTGACCCTGGCCGAGATCGGGCCCAAGGGAGGGGTCGTGCGGGGCACCAAGCGGTACGTCGCCTGCGATACCCTGATGCTCTCCGTGGGGTTGATTCCGGAGAACGAGCTTTCCAAGAAGGCCGGGACGGACCTCAGCCCGGTTACCGGCGGGCCGGTCGTGGACGAGGACTACCACACGTCCATTCCCGGCATCTTCGCCGCCGGGAACGCCCTCCAGGTTCACGACCTGGTGGACTACGTGTCCCTGGAGGCCGCGGTGGCCGGGCAGAAGGCCGCCGAGTTTGCCGGGACGGGGAAGGGCCGGCAGGCGGGCATCACGGTAGGTGCGGGGCAGGGGATACGGTACGTCGTGCCCCAGCGGATCAGCGGCGCCGCGGCGGTCGAATTCACCATGAGGGTGACGGCCCCGGATAACGACCGCAACATCGTTTTCAGCAGAGATGGCCAGGTGATCCGGAGGCTGAAGCAGTCCGTGCTGGCGCCTTCGTCGATGATCCGGCTCAGGGTCAGGGCCGACCGGTTCCAGGGTCTGGACGGTGACATGATTGTGGAGGTCCGGTGATGAAAGGCAATTTCACCTGCATTGTGTGCCCGACGAGTTGCCCAGTCAGCGCTGAGTGGAATGATACGGAGTTGCTGAACATTGACCACGCCCAGTGCAAGCTTGCCTGGGACTTCATCCGAGGCGAGATTTTCGACCCCCGGAGGACGGTAACCACCACCGTCATCGTGGAAGGGGCCGACCTGCCACTGGTCAGCGTGAAGACCGATGCTCCAGTGCCCAAGCAAGTGGTTCTGGAGGTGATGGACCACCTGGCCGGTGTTACCGTCCGTGCGCCCGTGGGTATTGGCGATGTCATCGTCTCCAATGTACTCGGAACCGGTTCCAACATCGTCGCGACCAGAGAGGCCCTGAAGACGGATTGACTCCGGCCTCGCCCGGCCTACCCGGCGGCGATACATTTTCGGATCATTAACGGACACCCCTCGACCGGGGCACGCCGCGTCATCCCCGTCTAGCCTCGCCCTCGTTACCTCTCCCGCGGGGCTGAGGATGCCTTGGCGCAGCCTGGGCCGAGCGAGGGCATCGCCACCCGTTCACCCGGTCTTCTCAAGCCGTTACCGCTCGGGAGAACGAAGATGTTCCAGCCCGAGGGTCTCCGGATGGATGGACCGGGCAGCGTGCCGTAATAATGGCCGGAGACGGTCGGTCAGAGTGTTGCCACCGCAAAGAGCGGTGGTTATAATTCACCGTGGCCCAATGGTGATGACGCCTTGTGGGCGCACTGTCGCCGCCATAAACGCATTACTTCGTCGACGCCCCGCTTTGGGGCCGACGATGCCCGGCGCTAGTGGCCCCAGCCGGATACCGGGGCCGGCGGCGACGCTGTTTCATTCAGGGATTGTTACAGGGATTTTTGCCAGAACATTCATTCTTGGGGGACGACCTTTGGCGAGAGACCACGTTGAGCCGGTCGAAGTGGGGCTTGGTGGTTGGAGGGTTACCGAAGACTCGGTACAGGAATATCTGCGGGCGGCGGGCGACACGCTGCCGGCGTACTTGCAGGCCGGCCTGACGCCACCTCTGGCTCTGGCGGCCCGCGCCCTTGGCTCCCTACTGCAGCACCTGGACCTGCCGCCGGGCGCCATCCACAGCCTTCAGGAGATCGAGACACTCCGGCCAGTCTCCTTTGGCCAGGACATCACCGGCACCGCCAGATTGGACCCGGTGAAGCGCCGCGGAGGCATGGAGTTCCTAACCGCCAGCGTTGCTCTAAATGACGAAGCAGGCCATGCGGTACTCGGCGGGAAAACCACCGTGCTGGTCGTCGATCCGGAGGCAATCGCTCCGGCCGGGCGGGAATCTTCGGAACGAAGCGCCCCCTCTCGACCAGGCGTTCCGGCCGTGGCGGTTGAGGAGATATCCGGGGACGGGATTCTCACGGGAGTGGTGAAGACCATCAACCAGGAGCAGCTAAACGCCTACGCCCGGGTGTCGGGGGACCACAATCCCCTTCACCTTGACGCCGAGTTCGCCGCCACCACCCAGTACGGCGGCATCATCGCCCACGGCATGCTGACACTGGCTTTCATCTCTGAGATGATGACCGAGAAATTCGGGCCGGCGTGGCTTCAGAACGGAGCCCTGAGGGTCCGCTTCAAGGGCGCAGCCTACGTGGGGGATCAGGTGGAAACCCGAGGCAGGATCAACAAAGAGGCTGTCGTGTCCGAGGGCCGCCAGGTTGGGTGCGCCGTCGGGTTGAGCAACTGCCAGACCGGGCAGGAGTTGATCAGCGGCACCGCGACCGTGGTATTGCCGTAGCGTTGGTATCGGCCCAGCACCGAAGGCGGCGAGGGCGCCGAGATTTTCAGTTGATGCCGTGGTCCCGTGACCAGGTGGCGACACCGGCGAGGGCCATAGGATATTCGAGGAAGACGAAGCATGCCCAGTGATCGAAGCCGGGGCACTCGCCCAGTCCGGGTGGTCGTGGATGCGATGGGAGGCGACTTCGCCCCTGAGGAAGCGGTAAAAGGGGCGGTCCAGGCACTGGGAGTCGAAAACATCGAACTCACCCTGGTGGGAGATCGCCACCTGGTAGAGGATCAACTGGCTCGATGCGATGTGGACGGCAAGCCGGTGACAGTGGTCCCCTCGGTGGGCAAGATCGGTGACGACGAACACCCGGTGCAAGGGCTACGGCAGAAGCCCCAGGCATCGATTCTCGTCGCGACCAATCTATTGAAAAGCGGCGATGCAGACGTGCTGGTATCCATGGGGTCCACCGGAGCGTCGATGGCCAGCGCCGTACTCGCGTTGGGCTTGATGGACGGCCTGGACCGTCCCTGCCTCGGCGGCCCATTCCTGGGCCTAGCGCCCCGAACGGTGCTGGTGGACATCGGGAGCAGCGTGGATTGCCGGCCCGCGATGATGCTCAACTTCGCCGCCCTGGGCGCGGTGTTCGCCCGCAAGGTCCTGGACATCAAAGACCCAAGAATCGCCCTGCTGAGCACCGGCGCCGAGGAGGCCAAGGGCAACCGGCAGGTGCAGGAAAGCGGTCAGCTTCTGAAGGAGAGCCACCTCAACTTCATCGGTAACGTGGAGGGGATGGACTTTTTTACCGGCCGGGCCGATGTCATCGTCTGTGACGGGTTCGTGGGAAATATCTTAATGAAGTTTACCGAAGGGATCGGCAAAGCCTTGGCTCCTTTCCTGGCGCGGCAGCTTTCATCGAGCATTCCTCAGGATGAACTCAACCGGATAACCTCCGAGTTGTGGCACCTGACAAACCTGCCCAGGACCATGGGCGGGCCTTTGTTCGGCATCAACGGGGTGGTAGTCGTGGGCCACGGCTCTTGCAAAGCCGACGGCATCGCCGGGGCCATAAACACCGCCATCCGGTGTGTGAAGATTGACCTGGTGGAGAGCATGCGGGAGGAGCTATCGCAGATGCGCGGTCTCGGGAAGACCTCCATTTCCAGCTTGCAGCGGTCGCCCCAGGCTCCCGGTTGAAGAAACATTCATCCAATACTCCGGCAACACTCCGGCGTTGGGCGCAAGAACCCGGAGCCCAACCACCAATCGAACCTCTTTTCAGCGGGCGCAGGCGCCGGTAATATGCAGCAGGAAGAACCCACAAACCGGGCAGTTGGCTGCCAAATTACGGCAGTGGTATGAGGGAAGCTATGAACGACCTTAGCGGGAAAGTAGCGATCGTCACGGGGGCGGGCCGGCGAAGGGGCATCGGCCGGACCATTGCCCTCGGGCTGGCCCAGGCCGGGGCCGACGTGGTCGTGTCCGACATCGAGACGGGGCCGGAGGCCATGACGCCCGAGGAACGCGAGGCCGGGTGGCAGGGGCTGCCCAGCGTGGTAAGCGAGATCGAAGCCCTTGGCCGGAAGGGCCTGGCGTTGTTTACCAACATCGCCGACGCCGAGCAGGTGCCCGAGATGGTCAAACAAACGATCGACCAGTTCGGCCACGTCGACATCCTGATCAACAATGCCGGAATAACCCGGGACCGCCTGTTGCTACGCATGACCCCAGATGACTTCGACAGGGTCGTTGCGGTGAACCTGCGGGGGGCCTTCCTGTGCACCAAGTACGTGATGCCTCACCTGCTGAAGCAACGGGGGGGCCGGATCGTCAACATCTCGTCGGTCGTCGGATTGAGTGGCAACCCCGGCCAGGCCAACTACGCCGCCGCCAAGGCGGGCATAGTCGGCCTCACCAAAGCGGTGGCCCGGGAAGTGGCGTCGCGAAACATAACGGTCAATGCCCTGGCGCCCGGATTTGTCGCCACCGGGATGATAGAGGTGCTGCCCGAGGAGACTCGCAAGGCGATCTTGGCCCGCATCCCCATGGGCCGTCTGGGCACCGTCGACGACGTCGCCGGGGCCGCGCTGTTCCTATGCAGCGAGAGCGCCAGCTACATCACCGGCCAGGTGATAACCATCGACGGCGGGATGATCGCCTGAGCCGGCCTATTGCTTTCGGGGTATGCTGCATGCCTGATACCACCCGGGAACGCCCTCACCCTCGTTCCCTCTCCCACCGGGAGAGGGATACCCTGGCGTAGCCTGGGCTGGGTGAGGGCATCGTCTATTCGCTCGCCCCGGTATATCGCGGCAAATCCTTTGTACTGTCGGTCAAACATGCCCCGAATCTAGCCCGGTGGAGTGGGCGTTGTCCCGGACCGGCGTGCCAGGGGCGCGAGGTATTCGTTTCAGCCTGATCCGGGGCCGGAGGGAGATATGCGAAACACCATGACCGCGGCGGGCCGCCTGCGGCAGTTGCTTCGGGAGCCGGGAATCATCATGGCGCCCGGTGCGTATGACTGCCTGACCGCCGCAATCATTCAAAGGGCCGGATTTCCCGCGGTGTACATGACCGGGGCAGGAACCTCGATCTCCCGGCTGGGTTACCCTGACCTGGCCCTAGCGACGATGACCGAGATGATCGCCAACGCCGCCAGCATCTCCGGGACGGTGGACGTTCCGGTTATCGCCGACGCCGACACCGGTTACGGGGGTGTCCTGAACGTGCAACGCACCGTGCGCCAGTACGAGCGCGCCGGCGTGGCGGCCATTCACATTGAGGACCAGGAGTCCCCCAAGCGCTGCGGGCACCTGGAGGACAAGCGGGTGATTCCTCCCGGGGACATGGTGCAGAAGATCCGCGCCGCCGTTGACGCCCGCACCGACCCCGATTTCATCCTCATCGTGCGCACCGACGCCTTGGCCGTGACCGGCTGGGATGACACCATGGGGCGCTGCCGGGACTACATCCAAGCCGGGGCCGATGTACTCTTCGTGGAGGCCCTGCGGACTCCCGAAGAAGCGGAGCTGGCGGCCCGGACCCTCAGCGTGCCGCTGTTGTACAACTTCGTCGAAACCGGCAAGTCGCCCCTCCTTCCGGCGGCGGAGTTGGAGCGGCTGGGCTTCAAGCTGGTGATCTATCCGAGCAGCGCCATACTGACGGTGTGCCGGGCGGTGGGAGACCTGATGCAGGAGTTGAAGGGGCAGGGCACCACCGCCTCCGCGATGGACCGGATGGTCAGCTTGCAAGAGTGCTTCGACACGGTCAAACATACCGAGATGCTGGCCCAGGCCGCCGGCTATGCCGATGAGCCCGAGGCAGCGCCCTAGCTCTCGCACCCCGGCTTGCAGACCTCGGCCCGGCCGCGTGGTCTGACCGCTGAGGGCCGGCTCCTTTCTTTTTTGCCCTTGCGGCGGCGATACAGGACCGCTTGACTGGTAAACGGAATGAGGCTACCGTCAGTTCCGAGGACGACCGGGCAAGAAGTTGCCTCATTCCGGGTTGAAATAGGGATTCTCGAATGAACTATTTCAAAAAAATGAAAGGGACCGCCAAGAGCCCGCCGAGGGTGAATCTGTCTGAGATTATCTGGTCGTGGGTGGGCGCCTTCCTCGGTGTTACCGCAGTGGCGATTATCAACTACAATACCCTTCTGGAGACCGATCTGGTCTTGCTCATCGGCTCTTTCGGGGCTTCCGCCGCGCTCGTTTATGGCGCCATCGATAGTTCATTGGCCCAGCCAAGGAACCTCATCGGTGGGCACGTCTTTTCCGCCGTGGTCGGAGTGGCTGCCTATCAATTGCTCCAGGAGCCTCTATGGCTGTCGGCTGCCGTGGCGGTCGCCACTTCTATTGCCGTCATGCATGCCACCAGAACCATGCATCCTCCCGGTGGCGCCACCGCCCTGATCGCGGTCATCGGAAGCGCCAAGATTCATGAATTGGGCTACCTGTATGCGCTAATGCCGGCCGGAGCCGGGGCCATTGTCATGCTGGTGGTTGCACTTTTGGTCAACAATATTCCCAAGGGCAGGAAGTACCCTGAGTATTGGTACTGAGCTGCCAGAAGCTTCGCTGATTCCGTAGAGCCTCACCCCAGATTCCTCCGGCCCACCGCTCGGCATAACAACTTCGCAGCATTGGCATTCTCAGAGGACTCCTGTATCCTCCGAAGGCTGACCTCGGCGGCCGGAATTAGGCAGACCTTTGCAGGCGCGATCCCTTCTTGAGCATAGTGGCCGGCCCACGCCCGTCCGGTGTCCGGAGCCGAAACCTGTTGGTCCCGGAGCTTGTGCCCCTTGGCTGAGGCCGGAATGTCCCGATACAATTGCTCAGGTACGATTGCTGAGTCCGGCGCTCAGTCCGGATTTGGAGGCCAGGGTTGGAGTCGACTCCACAGGAAGAGCGTGAGGTCCCACCGGTCCCCGCAACACCGCCGACGGATACCGGGGAATCTTTCCTGGCCCGGCTGCCGGCAGAAGTGGAGCGCTGGCGGAGCCGCGGCATCATCACGCCGGAGCAGGGCCGGGGGATAATCGCCAGCTACGAAGCGCCGGGCGTTTCCGCTCCCGGGACCGCGGCCCACGGCCGGTTGGTGACCATCGTGGCCACCCTCGGTTCGGTGCTACTGGGCCTGGGTGTGATCCTCTTCTTCGCCGCCAACTGGGAGGAGTTCCCCCGGGCCGGCAAGCTCTCCCTCATCCTGGTGGCCATCATCGCGGCCTACGCCACCGGGTACTGGCTTCGGTACCTGCGGGGCTACCAGCGGGTTGGCACCGCGGTCATCTTCCTGGCGTGCTTGTTCTACGGGTCCGGCATCCACCTGGTTGCCCAGGTCTATCACGTCGATCTAAACGACCCCAGCCTGTTTCTGTACTGGTTCCTGGGGGTATTGCCCATGGCGTACCTCATCCGCTCCCAGGTGGTGCTGGCTCTGGCGGTCGGTCTCTTCCTGGGCGCGATGGGCTTCCGCCTGCCGGAATGGCTGGAGGCCGCTTCCACCGGTGAGGCCGTTGCTATATTTGGGTTGTACCTGGCATTGGGCTTGATGATCTACGGGCTTGGCAAGGTGCAGGGGCTCTTTGGGCCAACCCGGATATTTGCCGGAGTCTATGAGGCTGTCGGGTTACTCACCACCCTCTGCGCTCTATACCTGCTGACCTTCCGGACCTGGTACGAGAGCCACGCCTATCAGGATGCCGGGATTTCCCGGGAGCTGGACCCGGAGTTCTGGCTGGTCTTCTTCCTGGCGACGGCGCTGGCCGTGGTTCTGTTGGCCGGTGCGCTCGTATTCCGCATGAAGCAGAGGGTCCCATTGCTGGAGTTGCCGCACGAGGGCGCCGCCGCCTTCCTGCTGCTGACGGCGGTGTACCTGGTGGTCTACGTGCCCGTTGGAAACGACGTCGCCTACCCCGTCGCGTTCAATGTGCTTTTGCTATTGGCCACAGTGGGGCTGGTATTTGCTGGATACTACCGGTCCCAGGAGGCGATCATCAACTTCGCCCTGGGGCTTTTTGCCGTGAACGTAGTGACCCGGTATTTCGAGCTGAGCTGGACGCTGCTGGACCGGTCGGTGGTTTTCATCGTGGCCGGGGCGCTGTTACTGGGTGTGGGATTCGCCCTGGAACACGGGCGGCGGCGGGTCTTGAGTGGGATGCGCCAGGCCGGAGATGTCCCCGGAGAAATCCAATGAGCCGCCGATTCAAGGTGGGTTTCTGGATCGTGGTGGCCGGGCAGCTGGCCCTCCTCCTGACGGTGATTGGCGTCAAGGAGCAAACCTACCGCACCGGCGACACCGTGGTGTTGCAGGCGATGCCGGTGGACCCCCGGTCGCTGCTTCAAGGCGACTACGTGGAGCTGAACTACGAGATTGCGCTGCTGCCCCAATTCCCGTCGGAGCCCCCCATCGGCTCCAAGATGTTCGTATCCCTGGTGGAAAAGGACGATGCATGGGAGGCTATCGGGTACGGCACCAGCAAGCCGGGTGGAAAAGAGGTGTTCATCAAGGGTATTGTCGGCCCCAACGGGCGGTTGGATTTTGGCATTGGCACTTATTTTGTGCCTGAGGGAACCGGGCGTGTCATCGAGCGGTCTCAGGACCTCAAGGTCCGGGTGGCCATCAGCGGCGGCGGCGACGCGTTGATCAAAGAGGTGCTGGTCGACGGGCAACCCTTCGACCCTCGGGCCCCCGATCTCCGAGAGCCGCGCCGGCCCCCGAGAGAATTACCGACCCCCGCGACGCCCCAACAGGCCCCCTAGCGCTCGCTTGCCAGACGCTAGACACCTGCCTGCCCGGATTCATCGGTGCCGTCGCCCGGCCCGTGGTCTGCCAGGTACCGGATACGGAAGGTTTCCAGCGTCGGGCTTCGGGGCGTGGCAAGAAAGCTGGAATTCGCCAGTTCCGGATCAACGATCCGCTCCAGCATTTCCAGCTCTGCGGCCACCAGCTCCTCGCACTGGGGTAGGTGCTCACTGGTGTGGGCCCCGAGTGACCAGAGGGAGATCAACGACTGGCGGACTACCAAGTCCAGCTTGTATTTCGCTGCCTGGGTGCCGACGCGCCGCAGGGAACCCGCCACTTGCCGGGTCGAGCCTGCCAGGCCCCGCCGGGATGTCTCTTAGCTCAGATAAGCCAGGCCCTAGAGCAACTTTGGCGGTTGGCAACTACTACATCTAGCCAGGAGCCCTCGATAACATCTTCAGCTGAGGCAGCGTAGCCTCTTCGGTAACAGTTTCTATTGAGGCAATACGGCTCAGGGCCCGTGATGGCTCCCGGCGCTCCGCAACGAGCCCCTTGAATGCCGGGTCCCACCGGGTTTAGAGTATCGGTAATGAACACGGTAAAGCTGGCCGCCTGGCGCGCGGCGAGGGAAACACCATCATCCGAGCCAAAACGCCCCCCTCGCCCTCCGGGAGAGGGGCCGGGGGTGAGGGCGCGCCTTGGCGATTCTGCATAATCGGAAAGGAGACCCATGTCCAACGTGGTATTGGTGGTGGATATGGTCAGGGGATTCCTGGAGCCGGGGCACAACCTTTACTGCGGCGACGACGCCCGGAAGATAATCCCCAACGTCCGGGAGCTTTTGGAGCGGGAGCGGCAGGTCGGCTCCGCCGTCCTCTTCATCTCGGACCATCACGATCCGGACGACCTGGAGTTCCAGATGTTCCCGGTCCACTGCGTGAAGGGCACCGAAGAGCCCGACGTGGTCCCCGAGTTGGCCGGGTTCCTCACCGGCTCCAACGTGGTGCCGAAGAACCGGTACAGCGGCTTCTACAACACCGACCTGGCCGAGCGGCTGGAGCGGCTGAAGCCGGACAAGCTAGTGATCTGCGGCGTCTGCACCGATATCTGCGTCCTGCACACCACCGCCGACGCCCGCAACCGGGACTATCCGGTGGAGGTGCCCGCCGATTGTGTCGCCAGCTTTGACCCCGGCGCACACGCCTGGGCCCTGGGCCACCTGGAGAAGATTCTGGGCGCGAAAATCGTGTAGGGGAGGGTTTCGTACCCGCCCCCTGGGTGGCACAAACACCGCCCTTAGAAAACAGGGCAGGCTCCTACCCGCCCCTACCTACAATGGCTGCCAGATGCGCCGTCCCTCCACCCGGACCAGCGTTCCGAACGAGGGAGACGGGAAGTGGCCGGCGGCCACCGTCAATCCCTCCCGTTCGATCCGGTCGAAGACCGTGTGGCGGGTGGCCCGGGACTGGTCCTGAGCAATGTCGAAGCCGGGATTCCAGTCGGTCTCGTGGGCCTGGGCCGGGGTATGGGCCACGTCGCCCAGGATGACGCCCTTTTCCCCGGCGGAGTTGATCAGGATACTGACGTGCCCCGGCGTGTGGCCGGGCGTCGACCAGACTCGCAGCTCCGAGGTGATGTCTGCCTCCGGCTCGATGTAGTCCACCAGGCCCAGTTCCACCAGCGGCAACACCTGCTCCTTGATATAGGGGAATTGCTCCAGGCTCGCCTCGCTTGTGAAAAAGTCGAAGTCAGCCTTGGGGCACAGGTAGCGGGCGTTGGGAAAAGTCGGCCTGGATTTGCCCCCTTCGGTGATCATGTTCCAGCCCACGTGGTCGGGATGCAGGTGGGTGAAGGTGACCGTCGTGACATCCTCGACGCTAATTCCACTGGCCTTCATGGCGTTAAAAAGGTTGCCGTCCAGGCCGGGGCCGTATCCCGTGTCCACCATGATGGTGCGCCCCGAGGAGCGGACCACGAAACACCCCATGTTCGGGTGCCAGTTTCCGTCATCTCCCAGATACTGCTTGTTGGCGGCCCATGCTTCGGCGGACACCTCGGGCCAGGCGTTGGCTGGCGGGAAGTTCCCCACGGCATCGGAAAAGGACAAGATCTCGACGTTGCCGATGCGAATAGAATTCTTGGCCATGGCTTACCCCCTTCTCGAGATATGGCGGCGTGGTCTCCGGGGAGTCCTGCTCTTGCAGCGGCGCGGCGCCGGCGGAAGAGCGCCAGCCTCCAGCCGGTGTCCAATGATTCTCATACTTTATGGCGCCGTTGGCAAGGGGGAGCGGAGAAGTCCGACGATGTCATGCTCGACCCGCTTCCGAATCCGCGATCCAATAACGGCTCATTAAACCGCGCCTTCCTCCGGCCTTGACTAGGCCGGCATCCTTGATGTAGCTCAAGGCAAACCTGTATCATGAGATAAATCTCCATTACGACGGACAATTGGGCGAGGCGACATGCTGTATCGCACCTATCGTTACTCTCGGTGGGACGGCACTCAAAGAATATTCGACATCGACGCCGACGAGTTGATGGAGCTTCTCGGGGACGATGTGCTGCAAGAGGGCGACATGACCCGGGCCCTTCGGGAGATGTTCCGCCGGGGGTTCCAGACCCGGGACGGCCAGCGGTTGACCGGCCTTCGGGACCTGATGGAGCAGCTGAAAAACCGGCGCCGCCAGCAGCTGGAACAGTACAACATGGACTCGGTGGCGGACGACATCAAGGAGCGGCTGGATGACATCATTCAGACCGAGCGAGAGGGCATCGACCGGCGTCTGGAGGAGGCCCGCGGTCAGGTAAACGAATCGGAAGAAGCCGAACGCGCCCAGCGGGAGGACCTCTACAAGCTTCTGGAGCAAAGGGTGGAGCGAAACCGGGAGCGGCTGGACAACCTGCCCGAGGGAGTCGGCGGCCGGATCAAAGAGCTGATGGAATACGACTTCGTGGCACCGGAGGCTCAGCAGAAATTCCAGGAACTGCTGGATATGCTGAAGAGCCAGATGGCCCAGAACATCTCTGAGCAGATGATGCAGCAGATCCAGGGTATGTCTCCCGATGAGATGGCGGCCATGCGGGAGATGATTGGCGAACTCAGCCAGATGATGCGGGACAAGATGCAGGGGCGGGAGCCCAACTTCGAGGAGTTCATGGAGCGGTTCGGCTCCATGTTCGGCCCCGACGCTCCCCAGAGCTTCGACGACTTGATGGAGCGGCTTCAGCAGCAGATGTCCCAGATGCAATCCATGCTGGATAGCATGTCCTCCGAGGCGCGCCGGGAGTTGGAGGAGGCCCTGGGCTCGGCCCTGGACCCACAGACCCAGGGCGCCATGGCCGATTTCGCCTCCCTGATGGAGCAGCTAATGCCCATGGACGAGATGCGCCGCCAGTACCCTTTCCTGGGCGACGACAGCCTTACCATGGAGCGGGCCATGGAACTGATGCGCCATCTTCAGGAGCAGGACCGCCTGGAAGACTCCCTTCGGGAGGCGATGCGCACCGGTAACCTGGAGGACGTGGACCCGGAGAAGTTGGCCGAGCTGTTGGGAGAGAAGGCCCGCCGGGCTTGGGAGGAGATGGACCGGCTGCGCAAGCTCCTGCAGGAGGCGGGCTACGTCACCGCCGACGACAAGATGGACCTGACCGCCCGGGGCATCCGCCGCATCGGCCAGAAGGCGCTGCGGGAGGTCTTCGCCCACCTGAAAAAGGACCGGATGGGGCATCACCTGACCGATATCCGGGGCGCCAACGGGGACCTCTTGGCCGACACCAAGCGGTATGAGTTTGGCGATCCCTTCCAGGTCGACCTGCAGGCTACGCTCAAGAACGCGGTCCTACGGGCCGGGCCCCAGGTGCCGGTCTCGCTGACCCCCGATGACTTCGAGATTTATCGGACCGAGCACATGACGAAGACGGCCACCGCCGTCTTGCTGGACCAGAGCCGGTCCATGGGGCTCTACGGCAACTTTCAGGCCGCCAAGAAGGTTACCCTGGCCCTCCTGGCTTTGATCCGCACCCAGTACCCCCGTGACACCCTTTATATCGTCGGATTTTCCGACTACGCCAGAGAGATCAAGGAGGAAGACCTGGCCAAGATAAGCTGGAACTCCTGGGTCTCGGGCACCAACCTGCACCACGCGCTGATGCTGTCGCGGAAGCTGCTGTCCAAGGAGAAGGGCGGGTCTCGCCAGATACTTCTGATCACCGACGGTGAACCGACCACTCATCTGGATGGGGACCAAGCGTATTTCAGCTACCCGCCCAGCTACCGCACCGAGCAGGAGACTTTGAAGGAAGTCAAACGGTGCACCCAAGAAGACATCGTGATCAACACCTTCATGCTGGAAAACTCCTATCTGTTGGTGAACTTCGTCGACCGGATGACCCGGATCAACCGGGGCCGGGTCTTCTACAGCAGCGCCGACAACCTGGGGGAGTACGTCCTGGTGGACTACGTGAACCAGCGTAGGAAGCGGGTCACGTCGTAATCGTGCCTTCCGGGTAAGACGTCGCCCTCACCCTCGTTCCCTCTCCCAATGGGAGAGGGAACGAGGGTGAGGGCCCCCAAGAGGTCTGGATGACCCTTCCGCGACCCGAGAAACTCTGGTAAGATACCGGGGACCAGAATACAACACGGGGGCCATATGGCTGTCCGGGGACGGGCGGCCTGGCTTTTAAGGCAGTCCAGTGAGGCTGGCAAAGCTTAGCGCCCAACCGGCGGCGGGCCGACCTTCGCGGAGGGTCCTGGCCCATGACTCCTTGCCAGCACGTGGCAGGGAGTTTTTTTGTGCGGGCGAGGCCACGCCCAACACTCTCCGAACTCCTTGATCCGCTCAAGGTGACGGGCCGGAAAATAGCACTGCGGACCGGCGGGGGATGAATGGCTGAACGGCAGATAATGAACCAAGAGGATATTCGCCGCGCCCTGGCCCGGGTAGCCCACCAGATACTGGAGCGCAACCGGGGCACCGAAGAGTTGGTCATTGTGGGCATCTACACCAGGGGGGTCCTGCTGGCCCACCGGCTGGCGGGAAACCTGGCGGAGTTCGAGGGGAACCAGGTGCCGGTGGCGGCGCTGGACATTAATCTGTACCGCGACGACATCCAGGACCGGCCGCCCACCGTGGTACGTCCAACCAACATGCCGGTGAGCATCCACCAGAGAAATGTGGTGCTAGTCGATGACGTTCTCTACACCGGGCGCACCATCCGGGCGGCAATGGACGCATTGAACGACTTCGGCAGACCCAAGGAGGTCCAGTTGGCCATTCTGTTGGACCGGGGTCACCGGGAGTTGCCCATCCGGGCCGACTACATCGGCAAACACATCCCCACCGCCCAGGACGAGCGGGTCAAGGTCCGCCTGGTGGAGACCGATGGGGTTGACGAGGTGGCGATAATTCACGCCGACCCTTCAACGGGCCCAAGGTGAACCCAAGGGAGTACCCGCGCTGGGCAGGCTCGGCATCTATTCAGGAATAACCCGGACCGGCTCGTTGAGCCAACGTAGGGAGGACCAAGGGATATGAGTCTCTCGCATCCGACCGAGACTGCGTCGCTGGCCGCGACGGTGAACGCGGTGGATTTGCCGCCCCGGAAGCACGTCCTGGACCTGGACGATTTCTCGCCGGGGGAAATCGCGGCGGTGTTGGAGTCCACGCGGGGCATGGCGGAGATCCTGCATCGTGACATCAAGAAGGTCCCGGCCCTGAGAGGCCGGCTCGTCGTTACCCTCTTCTACGAGTCCAGCACCCGCACCCGCATCTCTTTCGAAGAAGCCGGTAAAGTGCTCAGCGCCGACGTCATCAACATGTCAGCCTCGGGCAGCAGCGTCGACAAAGGTGAGTCCCTGCTCAATACCGGATTGACCCTGCAGGCCATGGGAGTTGACATAATCGTGACGCGGCACCCCCATTCCGGCGCGCCCCACCTGCTGGCCCGGCACCTGGAGCGCGTTGGGATCATCAACGCCGGAGACGGGATTCACGCCCACCCAACCCAGGCGCTATTGGACCTGTATACCGTGCAAGAAATGCTGGGACGGCTCAAGGGGTTGAAGGTCGTGATCGTGGGAGATGTCCTGCACAGCAGGGTAGCCCGGTCCAACATCTGGGGCTTCGCCAAGATGGGCGCCCGGGTGGTCCTCTGCGGGCCGCCCACCCTGCTCCCGGTGGACTTGCTGCGCCGCGGAGAACAGAACGGGGAACACCACCCGGCTTTGGACTCGGTGGAAGTGGATACAGACCTCGACCGGGCGATCCGGGATGCCGACGTGGTAATGGCCCTCCGGCTACAGGCGGAGCGGCAGGGGGGAGGCTTTCTGCCCAGCTTGCGGGAATACGTCCGGCGTTGGCAGGTAACCGAGGAACGGCTGGCCCTGGCCAAGCCCGAGGCCCTGGTAATGCACCCTGGCCCCATGAACGAGGGGATCGAGATCAGCTCCAGCATCGCCCATGGCGGCAGATCGGTCATCGAGAAGCAGGTGGCCAACGGTGTGGCGGTCCGCATGGCCCTGCTGCATCAGCTCTCCGCCGGCCGAAGGTGAGCCCGAGCTAGAAAGTCCCTCTGCGCCCCGTTTGGGCTTCGCTACAGAAACGTCATTCCGAAGGGCGATGCCGCAAGGAACCTGGTACGGTGTTCTTCCGTCGCGGCCCGGCCCCACCACCCCAGGCCCCCCACTTCACGCGAGGCGACATAATCCCAGTTACTTTTGAGGCAAGGCTTTATTGGGGAGTGCTGCTGCTTCTGGGCCACGATGCGAGCGCAGGTCAGGGGCCAGGAGGCCGCCAGGCTATCGTCCGGCCAACCCGTCCTCGTGCCGCCTTTTCCCATAGGGACGAAAGTCGGACATCGAGGGAGGAACCGGCCGTCGCGACGAAGTAAGCGTGGTAACTAGCAAGTGGATAGCGCCGGCAAGCACGATCCCCACAACTAATCCCAACGGGATGATGATGATGCTCACCGCGGCGCCATAGAAAAGCACGCCCACGTCGATTATGGATCCCGGGACAGTGCGGTCCAAATGCATGATGTAGAAGATAGCTGTCGGGGAGATTGCCCCGAGGAGCCCCATGCCTACGTACAGCCACTTCATTCCAGACCATCAGTGCCCAGGTCAGATTGCGCGCGCCCGGTAGGAACGCCATGCTCGACAAAACTAATTGTAGGTGTGCCTTCGGAAGCCGTCAAGCGGCAGTTACTGATCTTGCCCGCCTCGGCGGGGGACCGGCCCCTTGGCGGCGGCGGCCGGAGCGTACCGGCAAGCGTTGCGCCGTACCACACCTGGCGTTATAGTGGCCCCGGAAGGGGGCAGTGCCATGAACATAGCCAGGTTCCGGGCCGAGGGCCGGGTTCGCTATGGTGTGGTCGAGGGGGACTCTGTAACGGACATCCTCGGCAGCCCATTTCAGGGTGAGGTCCGGATGAGTTCCCGCAGCCGACGCCTGGCCGAGGTGGCCCTGCTTCCCGTGACCTCCCCCAGTCAGGTGTTCGGAGGGGTGGGGGTCAACTACCGCGACCATCTGGCCCAGGCCCAGGAATCCAGCGACATCCCTTTCAGTAACGTGGGTATCCAGCCATTTCCCAAGAGCAACGCGTCTCTAACCGGGAGTGGTTCTCCGATCGTGCTGACGCCGGAAGCCGGCGCAGTGCACTACGAGGGGGAGTTGGTCGTGGTGATCGGCCGCCGGGCCCGCCGGGTAAGCTGGGAATGTGCTCTGGACTACGTTCTGGGATATACCTGCGGCAACGATATCACCGAGAAATCGATCTGGGAGAAAGATTACTCCGACTGGCGCTCCAAGGGCCTTCCCACCTGGGGCCCGGTGGGACCTTGGATCGCAACCCACCTGGAACCCGGCAACCTGGATGTAACCGTGCGCTTAAACGGCCTGGTGGAGCACCGGTTCAATACCGGGGACATGATCCATGACGTGGCGTCAATCGTCAGCTACAACAGCCAGTACACCACGCTGTTTCCGGGCGACCTCATCTTCACGGGAACCTCGGGTTCCACCAGAGCGATGAAACCTGGCGATGTGGTGGAGGTGGAGATATCCGGCATCGGCACACTGAAGAATCCGGTCTCAATGGAGAAGGTGTAGGCCGCGCCCGGCACCGCATTGAGCCAGCGGCAAGACTCGTGGAAACAAGGAGTGGCATATATGGATAGCGAAGTCAGAGGGCTACAGGAAGACCTGCGGAAGATGGAAGAGGTCGCGGGCGAGAGCCTGGGCAGCGTCCGAGAATCAAGTCTTGACCTGGCGATCGAAGACGGGCGCACCCTCCGGCAGGTGATCTACGACTTGACCGATCATTACCGGGAGCATATCGAGCAGTTGCTCTGGTCCAAGTGGGGCCAGAAGATCGGGCGGACTGAAATCAGGCGGGCCCTGGCGGAGCTTCAGAGTGTCCGCTCCCAATTCGCGGCCTATTTCACGGACCTGCAAGACGCGCAGTTGGATGTTTCCAGCGCCTCCGCCCAGGATTCCTCACCCCGGGAGATCATTCTTCACGCGCTGGAGGAGGAAGACCGGGTCATGAAGGCCATTGACAAAGTCCTCGGGGAGTAAAGAAGGGCGGACTCCCTGCTCCCCCTCGTTCGGGAAGATTATCCGGCCCACCCAAAGGGTACGCCCAAAACAACCAACAGTAAGCTATTAAACGTCCCGTGATTTCAGGGACGCCATCTAGGAGGAGGTTTCTCATGGACACCGAGGTGCGCGAATTGATCGAGAAGCTGGAGACCCAGCGGCGGGAGGGCATGGAGCTTCTCCTCACCTTGACCGATGACCAACTGAACAGGCCTTTCACCGACGAGCGCTCTACGGAAGAAGGCCCGTTCACCATTCGGCGCCTGCTTCACCGGATATCGACCCATCATACCGACCATATCCAGCACATCCTCAAGGTCCGCCGGGCCATGGGTTTGCCCCGCAGCGAGACCACCCGGGCCCTCGCCGAGATGCAGGCGATCCGGGCCGAGCTTGTCACCAGCCTGACGGACCTGAACGACGAGGACTTGCATCGAGACGCCTCCGAGGGCAACGAGATGGGGAACCTCAAGCAGCGTACCGGGGAAGAGCCAGAATACACGATACGCCGCATCGTGGAGCACGTGGTGGAGATGGAGGAGATACGACTGACCCACATTCGGATGGCCCTCACCAGCGACAAGGGCGTCAATCCGGAAATCCATTAGCCGGCCCGCCTGGGCGCCTGGGTCCTGTCGATTCAGAATCAACGCGCCGACCGCGGCCTCACGGCCATTCCGGCGCCGGTGGCGTCCGGCCCGGTTGATTGGCTCGCAGTTTCCGGAGGCGGAAATCCCGGAAACCCCGGAAATCGATGAACGGGAGATTCGATGGAATTAGCTTCCACCACCGTGGGTGAGATCGAACCCTCTGAACGCAGATATCGTTGGGTGATGTTGGCCGGCCTCTGGCTGGCCTACACCTCGTTTGGACTGGTCTCCGGCGGAATTCCGCCAATGGTCGGGACCATAAGCGACTCTCTGCACCTGAGCCCATCGGCCATGGGAAGTATCTTGGGGGCTTGGCCGTTGGTCTACATCGCAACATCCGCCCCCGCCGGCGCCTTGATCGACCGCTTCGGGCTGCGCCGGTCCATGGCCGCGGGCATCGTCCTGGTGGCCCTCTCCGGAGTACTGAGAGCCGTAGCGGTCAACCATGCCACCATGTTCCTGGCCGTCGCCGTCTTCGGCCTGGGCGGGCCTTTCATCTCCATCGGAGCGCCGAAGCTCATCAGCGTATGGTTCAACCGGAAGGACCGGGGCCTGGCGATGGGCATCTACATGACGGCTTCAAGCACCGGGCGTATCTTGGCCCTGGCGACGGCCAATAGCATCTTGATGCCCCTCTACCGATCCAGTTGGCGGCTCACCCTGGCCACCTATGGAGGCGTGGCTTTGCTGAGCGCGTTCATCTGGTGGTTCATGGCCCGGGACCTGGAAAATTCAAGGGAGGAGGCGGGGGGCTCGCACCACTCGCTCCTCGCCGGTATGAAAGTGTTCCCCTTGCTGCTCCGAATTCCAGTCATGAAGATCACCCTGGTCGTAAGCCTGGGCGGTTTTTTCTTCCGGCACGGCCTTAACGACTGGTTACCCGAGATCCTTCGAGACGGTGGCATGACGGCGGTGGCGGCCGGGCTCTGGGCGGTCTTGCCCATCGTCGTGGGGATTGGAACCACTCTGGTTGTCCCCCCAATGGCGAAGCCCAGCCGCCGCATTCCGATGCTGATTGCGTTCTTTCTGGCATCGGGGGGCGCCGCGCTGATGGTGGGTAACTCCACGGGCGTACAGCTTACCCTGGGGCTGGTCATCATGGGGGCGGCAAGCCGGGCCGTCTCGCCCATAATCATGCTGATCCTCATGGATGCTCCTCAGGTCGGTCCCCAGCGAATGGGCGCCGCCGGAGGGCTGTACTTCATGGTTGGGGAAGTGGGAGGTGTGTTGGGGCCAGTGTTCCTGGGTGTCATCGCCGATCTGTCTGGCGGATTCCTGGCCTCATTGATCATGCTGGCAGCCATGAGCGTTGTCCTGGCCGCCTTTTCCCTGCGGCTGGGATTTCTGCTTCGCAAAATGGATTAAACCATTGTCTCCGGGCTGCCAATCCAGGCCCCGAGGCGGCTCATCGCGGGTTTCCGGTCCGCCTTCCGCCTGCCGGCAGGGGGATGTGGCGGATTCCGGGTCCGGCGTGAGCCGAAGAGCAGGGTTGACAGCCCTGTAGGCGCTGACTATGATGCCGAAGGTGTGCAAATCGGTAGTATTCGAGCTAGCGCCGGGAATCTCTGCGCCTTGCGGGACCTCGAGTCCGGGGCCGTCAGTGCGGTTTGACGAGGGCGCAAGCGGGTTAATCCCTGGATGAATTCCAGTTCGCCGGTGGGACCTGCCGCCGATTCCGGGCGGGCGTTGGCTGGTTAAGAACCGGCCAACGGGTCCGGCCCGGCCATCCTTGGCCTCCAGGTACGGTCCTCCCGGGGCATGTGGCCCGGTTACCCAAGTGATGCGGGCTCCCGGAGCCAACAGCCGTCACCGAGGCTCCCTCCAGTTCAGCCCTTGCTGCCGTCTGTCGCAACAGGGGGCGCTCTGAGCACGATCATCGAGGCGATGCCCATTACACCGGTGCCATCGTCTAATGGGACACCGTTGCAGCTCGGGAGCGAGCTGCCGGGAAAGCCTTCGGCAGAGGCGCGGCCGGCGGTTGGCGGACAACTATAATCGGGAGACTCGATGGATTCAGCATCCACCACCGCCGGTGAGGTTGCCCCTTCCGAGCGAGGGCAGCGTTGGGTCATGCTGGCCGGCCTGTGGCTGGCCTACGCCTCGTTTGGCCTGGTGTCCGGCGGCATACCTCCCCTCGTTGGACGGGTGAGCAGTGACCTGAACCTGAGCCGCTCGGCCATGGGCAGCGTCATGGGGGCCTGGCCCCTGGTCTACATAGCCGTGTCCGTTCCCGCCGGTGCTTTGATCGACCGCTTCGGGCTGCGGCGCTCTCTGGCCGTGGGAATCATCCTGGTGGCCCTCTCCGGGATACTTAGGGCCGTAGCGGTCAACTATGCCACCATGTTCTTGGCCGTCGCCATCTTCGGCGTGGGTGGGCCCTTCATCTCCATCGGCGCGCCAAAGCTCATCAGCGTTTGGTTCAACCGTAAGGACCGGGGGCTGGCGATGGGCATCTACATGACAGCGTCGAACACCGGACGCATCCTGGCCCTGGCAACTGCCAACAGCGTCCTGATGCCCCTCTACCGGTCGAGCTGGCGGCTCACCATGGCCACTTACGCGGGGGTGGCGTTGCTGAGCGCGTTCCTCTGGTGGTTCATGGCCCGCGATCTGGAGCAATCAAGCGATTCAGCCAAGGGTTCCGGCAAAGACCTCGCCGCCAGCATGAAGGTGTTCCCCATGCTGCTCCGAATTGGGGTGGTGCGGATCGTCTTGGTCATCACCGTCGGCTCCTTCTTCTTCAGCCATGGATTCAACAACTGGCTGCCTGAGATCCTTCGGACCGGAGGCATGACCGCGGCCCAGGCCGGTTTTTGGGCGATATTGCCGATTGTGGTCGGGATCGCAACCACCCTGGTCGTCCCCATGGTAGCGAAGCCCGGCCGGCGCATACCGATGCTCGTGAGCATCTTCATGGCGGCGGCGGTGGCCGCGCTGATGGTGGCCACCACCACGGGAGCGCCGCTGACCCTGGGGCTGATTCTGCAGGGCGCCGCGAGCCGAGGGGTGATGCCTGTTATCATGCTGATCCTCATGGATGCCCCCCAGGTTGGTCCCGAGCGCATGGGAGCCGCCGGCGGGCTGTACTTCACCGCAGGTGAGGTGGGTGGCGTGCTGGGACCGTTACTGCTGGGGGTCGCCGCCGACCTGACCGGAAGCTTCAGGGAAGGGTTGTTCATGCTGGTGGGTCTGAGCGTGGCTCTGGCTATCATCTCGTTTCGGCTGGGGTTCTCACTACGCCGGCAGGCCTAGTGCTTCATCATCCAAGACTGTCCTCTTCTCCGGAAGCCCCGGTAGCATTACAATGGTCTCGCCCCATGGGTCCTCCTCCTTGCCCTTTTTCGCGCTCTACTGATAGAAGGCGGATAAGGCTAAAAGGACTGCCCTCGAGGGGCGGGACCGAAGGGTTGACAGCCCCAAAGGCTCAAACTATGATTCCGAAGTCGGTGCCTGTTTGCCCGATTTGGAACGGGGCCGGGGATCGATACGTCCCCGGCGGACTTCGGGCCTCGGGCCGGCCACCAAGGGGCCGGCGCCGGGAAAAAGACAAGAAGATCTGCTGGAAGGAGACGCCATGATATACGAATCGGAGTCGGGCGACATCCTGATCGCCCTCACCGGCGAGGCGCTTATCGCCCGCAAGCTAGACGTGTTCAAAGAGGACCAGTTTCTGGCATTGCGGGAAAAGCTGATCAATGCCGACGTCACCTTCGGGAATGCCGAGTGCCTTTTCGAGGACTACTCGGACAGTCCGAACACCTACGCCGGTGGAGGGTCCGGCAGAGGGACCTACATGGCGGCGCCACCCGAGAGCATCGAACAGCTTCAGTGGATGGGCATCGACATCGTGTCGACGGCCAACAACCACTGTTCGGATTTCGGGGAAGGCGGCGTTCTGACCAACCTTGAGTTCCTCAACGAGTACGGGATGGCCCACGCCGGGACGGGCGCCAACTTAACGGAAGCCAGGGCGCCGGGGTACCTGGACACGCCCAAAGGCCGCGTGGCCCTCGTTGCCGCCGCCGACTGGGGCCCCAGAGGCACCGGCGGCTCGCCTTGGCCGTTTCCCATGGGTGTAATGGCGGGAGAACAAGCCCCCTACTCTCTGGGAAGGCCCGGGTGCAACCTGATCCGGCACAAGCCCAGGTTCACCGTGCCCAAGGATGTGTTCGACTCGCTAAAACGCATGGCCGGTGAGCTACATTTCGAGAATCAAGCCGGCGCCGGTGAAACCGAGTTCCTCTTCATGGGAAGTGAAGTCGTCTTGGGCGAGGATTTTTATCTGAGCACGGTGGCCGAACTGGATGACCTGGAGGACAATTTCCGTTGGGTTAGAGAGGCCCGCCGCCAGGCCGACTGGGTGATGTTCAGCTTCCACAACCACGGCGCCAGCAGGTCCGCCGAGACTCCCTCGGACCACACCAGGATCCTGGCCCACGGCGTCATCGACAACGGCGCCGACCTGTTCATTGGCCACGGCCCGCACCGGGACCGGGGCATCGAGATCTATAACGGCAAGCCCATTTTCTACGCCTTGGGCGACTTCATCTTGCAGAACGATAGCCTCCTGTGGGCGCCCTACGACGTCATGAAGCGGTTCGGGCTGGGCTACGAGCACACCCCAGCCGATTTCTACGACGAGCGGATCCGGCACGGCTGGAACGACAAGGTGGAAGGCTGGGAGAGTGTGGCGGTTACCTGCAAGTACGAGGCAAAGCAGCTGAAGGAGATCCGGCTGTATCCCGTGGACCTCGGCATGGGACGTCCCCGGGGCCAGGCGGGCCGTCCGGTTCTGGCGCAGCCCGGCAGCGAGGTGAACCAGCGGGTGCTGGAGCGGTTCCAGAGCATGTCGGCGACCTATGGGACGACGATTGAAATCGAGAGCGGAGTGGGCGTCATCTCAGTGTCCTAAGGTTCCACTCCCCTGGCGCCGGCCGGCGAGCGTTGGGCCCCGCCGGCGGTCCCGCGGCCCGCGAGCGCGAGTCCGGCTTCGAAAAGCCGTCGATTCACCGGGAAGGGTGTCCAAGCGGCCGGGATGGTTCACCAATGAGTATCATCCCGGTCCACATGTTTGGAGAGGTGCCGTGCTTCCACGACGCCGCTCTAATGCTACATTTTGTCACTCAGCCCGGCGCTACCGGTACTTTCGAGTCGCCAGAGCTGTTCCAATGATGCTACCCACCCGGTGCCGCGGCAACCACGGCCAGAGCCTATGACTTCGACCGCGCTCTCTGAGGTGGCCCGGAACGCATGGTCCTCCGATGCTAGCTAGCCCATAGGCCCGAGACGACTCCCTTTGAAAGCACCTTTTCAGATAGTCGCTTAGGCGTCCAATAGTTCTCGCAGTTTGCGCGTCAAGGCTTCGGATAGAAATGGCTTTTGCAGGAAGGCGATCCCGGGTTCCGGCGCCGCGTAGTCGAAGACGGCTTTATCGGTATAACCAGACATAAAGATCACCTTGGAGTTCTGCCGCCCGGCCTTGAACCGTTCCGCTAGCTCTATGCCGCCCATTCGGGGCATCACGATATCGGTCACCAGGGCGTGAATTACATTTCCGTTGTTTCCCTCGGCCATCCTCAGGGATTCTTCGCCATTGGCCGCCTCCAGCACGTGGTAGCCCCGGTCTCGAAGCTCATAGCTGACGAGGCTGAGCAACAGCGGTTCGTCTTCGGCCAAGAGCACCGTCTCGGTCCCCTGGGGAGCGCAGTCGTAACCGGCGCTGATCTCCGGAGGTTTGGCAAGTTCCTCGGCCCGGGGGATGTAAATCTTGAAGGTGGTCCCTCGGCCCGGATCACTCCGAACCTCGATGTGGCCGCCATTCTGTTTAATTGCACCGTAGCAGGTAGCCAAACCCAGGCCGGTGCCCTTTCCGACCTCTTTGGTGGTGAAGAACGGCTCGAAAATCCGGCCTCTTACCTCGTCGGTCATCCCCTTGCCGGTATCGCTCACGGTCAGCGTCACGTATTCGCCCGGAGAGATGCCGCCCAGTTGGCTGGCTTGCTCCGCACCCAAGGCCACGTTGGCCGTCTCGATCATGAACTTGCCACCGTCCGGCATGGAATCCCGGGCGTTGACCGCCAGGTTCATCAGGACCTGCTCCATCTGGGTCGGGTCCGATTTGAGCGGCACCGGATCGGTAGCCAGCAAGATCACCAATTCAATCTCGGCTTCCAAGAGGCACCGGAGCATCTTGTCGAAATCGATGACAAGGTCGTTGAGGTCAAATACTTTCGGTTCGATTGGCTGGCGCCGGGAGAAGACCAGCAACTGGCGAGTTAGCTTGGTGGCGCGGTCGGCAGCCTGCATGATTGACTGAAGGTGGTCGGAAATCGGATGGCTTGGCGGAAGGGCTGCGCCGCTCATCCGGGCATAGCCGACGATGGCGGTGAGCATGTTGTTGAAGTCGTGAGCCACCCCACTTGCCAGCTGTCCCATGGATTCCATCTTCCGGGACTGGAGCAGCTGCTCCTCCAGGGACTTGCGCTCGGTGATGTCCTCCTGGACGGCGACGAAGTGGGTAATGGCTCCCTGGGGATCCCTGACGGGAGAAATGGTCTCCATCGCCCAATAGAGGCCCCCATCTTTCTGGCGGTTACGAAGCTCGCCGCGCCATTCGTCGCCGGCGAGGATCGTGTTCCAAAGCTGATGGTATTGATCTTGTGTCGTCCAGCCGGATTTTAAGATTCGAGGAGTCTTTCCTCGAACCTCTTCCACTGTGTAGCCGGTGATTCGGGTGTAGGAGGGGTTGATGTACTCTATAGTTCCATTGACATCGGTGATCACCACCGCGAAGGGGCTTTGGTCCACGGCCTGGGATACCTTGCGGAGTTGCTCCTCAAGGGACTTGCGCTCAGTGATGTCGCGTACCAGAGCCACTATGCAGGTCCTACTTCCAATATCGATGGATGAAGCCGAGATTTCAGCCGATAGTGAGTCGCCGGCTCTCGTCACACAGTTGAGGTGGTCCGTCCATCCATCACCGGTCTCGATGACCCCGCGGAAGAACTCTCGTAGCTGAGGCAAATCGTTGCCGTGGATAGCGGCAGGATGAAGATTGAACAATTCTCCCGGGGAATATCCGAGCATGGCAGATGCCTGGTGATTCGCGTCGATAATCCGGTCGAGCCTCGGGTCGACCAGTAGTATGGCGTCATTGGAGTGCTCGAAGATCTTACGGAACCGCTCCTCGCCCTCGCGGAGCGCCTCTTCCGCCCGCTTTCGCTCGGCGTAAAGCTGGGCGATGGCGATGGTGCCGGCTATCTGGTTCGCCACGCTCTCAAGAAGTGCGATGTGGCGGTCTGAGTAGGCGTTTGGGTCGCTCGATCTCAGGTTCAGAACCCCGATCACACGCTCGCTCGACACCAAAGGGACGGAGAGAAAGGACCGCATTCCGGCGTCAAAGTTCCCAGCCAAGCCGGGGAACCGGCTTACCAGCTCTGACCTATCCTCCGCCCGGATGTGCAGGCTTGCCTTGGCGCGGACAACGGCTTCGGCCTGGGTTCCGGCGAGGGGCCGGGGCACTGAGGGCCCCCGGTCTGTGACGTCCGTCCCGCCGAAGTATAGCTTCGTGAAGGTATTTTGTTCGAGATCAACGACGTTGACCCGGATTCTCTCGAAGTGGAATAGAGTACGAAGTTGCTCGGCAAAGTGTTCGAAGACCTCGTCCAGGTTAAGGGAAGAGCTGACGATGCGGCCGATGGCGGCGATCACCTCATTCTCATGGGCCAACTGCCGCGCCGATTCCTCGCTCTGCTTCAGGGCATCCTCCGCTGCCTTCCGGTCGGTGATGTCGCTACCATATACCTGACCGATGCCAAGGTCTGGTTCGCCCCTGAAAACGAAATGAAAATACCGGTCACCCACCTGGGCCGAATGCGACATGACCAGGCCCCGTTGAATACACTTCTTCAGGTCCAAGGCTGCCGTGCTGGGCAGCAGCGATACCAGCGGCATCCGCTCGTTCGACCCCTCTCCCAGAATGGCGACGGCGGCAGGGTTGGCGGTAAGGACCAAGCCGTCGGGATCAAAGCGCAGCACGGGAGCCGGGTTCAGTTGGGGAAAGAGGGCCAACTCCCTGATACGGTGCTCCAGTTGGCCCTCGGCCCACTTGCGCTCGGTGATGTTTTCCACGGTACCCACATAGCCGGTCAGCTTGCCTTCAGAGGAGAACAAACACCGGCCCCGCTCGGAAACCCAAAGTACTGCTCCCTGTCGCGGCGCCAACTGGTACTCGGCCGAGAACTCACGGTTATCCTCGACCGCCTCGGTCCGCGCTTTGAACACCCATTCCCGGTCATCCGGATGAGCCACCTGGCTCCAGTCGCCTGCCAGGCACTCTTCAAGGGTTAGCCCGAATATGGTCTGCAGCGCCTTGTTAGCGTAAGTGAACCCACCGGCGGCGTCCGTCCGAAAGATACCGATGGGCGCCGCGGCGCTGAGGGTGCGGAACCGCTCTTCGCTCTCTCGCAGCGCCATCTCGGCCTGCTTGCGCTGCGTGATATCGCGGATCACGCTGAGAAGCGCCGGTGTGCCCGCATAATCGATGAGCCGCGACATGATTTCCACGGGAAGGATGCGCCCATCCTTCTTCAAAATGCGATACTCAGCGAAGGAGACAGGCTCCCCCTTAAAGAGGGCGAGCATTCGCTTCGAGGCGTGCTCCCGGTCCTCTGGAACGACGAAGCCTTCCGGGGGCCGGCCCAGCATCTCTCCCGCGGGGTACCCGGTCAGCAGGCACAAAGCGGGATTGGCATACACGATGCTTCGCTCAACGGTCAAAGCGATGCCGTCGGGGTAGTTCTGCAGCAATATGCCCTGCTGCTTCTCCGTCGCCCGCAACGAAGCCTCGGCCCGCTTGCGGTACAGAACCAGCGATGCGGCAACCCAGATCACGAACACGGCGAGAGTGCGGTTGAAGATTACTTTCCACTCCTCGCCACCGGGGGGAGACAAGGAAAATCCCAGGACGGTCAGCGCCGTGCCCGCGATGGCGAAACCGACGGCGTACCGTCGCTGGGGCAACCAAAGGGAGAGCAACACGGGAGCCATGTACGGCACGCCACCCGCCACACCCAAGGGAATGGACATGTCCAGCAAGAAGGTCGCAGCGAACAGAAGGGCAGCCAAGGGATACAGCCATTTGACGCTCTTCTTTGCGGTGTTCATAACGTCCGTCTCCTGGCCGCCCAAGATTCCATCAGAATATCCGCCAGAATATCCGCGAATTGTCTTCCTCCCCTAACCCCACCTTCGTACCCGCTACCTTGCTGGAAACGCAATCATGAACTCCACCCCGGCGTAGCCTCAGGGGTCGACGGTGCCGCCCCCTCTTCCACCAACTCTGCCGCTTCGAAAGGGAAACAGATCCTGTCGGAGAATGAGCAATGGTGCCATCGCAACTATTTCGCCCAACCCGATGAGGCGTTACCGGTTCGCATACCAAATTCCCTCCTCGGCGGTCGCAATAAGGCAGGACGATTCGACACGAAGAGCCTCGTCTTCCGGCCCTGGACTCCACCAAGGAGAGGTAACATCGTCCTTGGTTTAATCCAGACCTCGGAGCCAACGTGGCGTTGCGAGTCGTCTTCGGCGCAGCGCCATTGCTTGGGGACGGTTGGGCGTCGCACCCTTGATGGACCCAGGCGTCCGATTGTTTGGGCCTACGGGGGGTGGACCCGGAACAGGACCAGAAAGGGCGCCGCCTGCTTTTCGCTCCTTCTTCACAATGTGTTCACAATTTGACGTTACTATCCAAGAAAGGTGCCCGGCAGTGTGCCTGTACCCTTCCGGAAGAGTGGTGTTCCCCTAACGAGGTGATTCGGTCCATGTTGGGGTTCGAGGGCAGGTTGCCGGCAGAACCTTCACCTGGGCTCCCTTGGCTGCGGAAGCTCCCGCTTGCTCTCCAGTGGCGGAGAAGATAAGGTTGCCTTGACTGAATTTCAGGACCCTTAAACCTGACATTCTCCCAGACCTACGATAAAGGGGGCAGCCATTGTGGTTGCGATAGAGGTGCTTAATCCGGTGGCGCAACGGCTTGCCGATTTCCGTAGAGCTGCGGGCGCCCCTCGCCCATCGAACTTGGAAGGGAAGCGCATTGGGCTGCTGTGGAACTCGAAACGCGGTGGCGACGTGGCGCTGGAAACCATCGGAACAGCCCTGCAGGACCGGTTTCCGGGGACGGCCCTGGTGAAGGTCTGGGGAGTTATGGGCAATCCTGAGCCAACGTTCACCAAGGTAGTGCGGGAGTGTGATGTTGTCATCGGGGCCACGGGCGATTGAGGCTACTGCACGGTCAGCCTTGTGCAAGACCTGATTAAGATCGAGGGGAGAGGGATTCCTACAGTAGCCATAGTTGCCAAATCCTTCGAGGCCCAAACCAGAGCATCAGCGCATGGACTCGGATTGCTGGGCTTTCCTTACGCCATGGTGAAAGACTGTTTGACGGGGCTGTCTCCGGAGGAGATCACGAGACAGGCCGGCGAAGCTGTCCCAGCGGTAATCGAGGGACTCACAAAGAGCCTCGGCGACGAGGCGGTCAGCATCGACGTCCTTCGGCCTGAACCCACGGCAGCGGAGCGGTTCGAGGCGGGGGACCATTTCAAGGCTTTCCAGGCAATCAACAGAGCGTTCCTGGAGCGCGGCTGGGCCGATGGGTTTCCCCTTTGGCCTGCAACGCGAGAAGCCACTGACGAGATGTTAGCTGGGACTACCCGGCCGCCTCAGGACATCGTCGGGATCCTCAGCCCCGGTCACGGCTTAGCAACGGTGGAGAAAATCGCGGTAAATGCGGTTATGGCCGGATGCTCGCCGTCGCACATGCCGGTCCTGATTGCCATTGTCGAGGCGGTTTCAAATCCGCCATTCCCTCTTGGGCCAGTGTCCTGCTCCACCGGCCCCCATGCTCCTCTCGTGCTGATCAACGGCCCCATTGCCAAACAGCTTGGAATCAATGCTGGCGGCTGTGCGCTGGGACCGGGCGCCCAGTCGAAAGTCAACATTGCTATCGGGAGGGCCCTGAGGCTCATCATCATGAACATTGGCCACGCCTACCCCGGGCAGGGCGACATGGATACTCTGGGGAGCGCTTGTAAGTTCAGTCTATGCCTCGCGGAGAACGAAGAGGCCAGCCCGTGGCCGCCGTACCACGTCACTCAAGGGTTTTCTCCCGAGTCCAGTACGGTGACCGTGTTTGGCATCCGCGACATGATAGACATCAATGAAATGTGGAACCATACCGCGGAGGGGATCGTTACGACGGTGGCGGCGTTCGCCTCGATACCGGGCGGAGAGTACTTGACAGGCCGCTTCGCCGAGAACGACTCGATACCGCTGATCGCCTGGCACGCTTTACTGATTCTATGCCCGGACCATGCACGGTCTATTTATCGGAGCGGGTGGACCAGGGAGCACGTGGAAGAGTTTTTCTATCATCGGGCCCAGGCGCCTCTGAAGAACCTGCTCAGCCGGGTGAAGGCGACTCCCTCGGAGATTCGACCGATTTATCGCTGGACCTTGGACGCGCCACCCGAGATGACCATGCCGGTGCTCCAGTCACCCAAGGACCTGCACGTGGTGGTAGCCGGCGCCTCCAGCAGCGCCGGCAAATCTCAGTACGTGCGGCTCATTGGGCAACCGTCGGCCACAGTGGAGATTATGGCCTGGTGAACGAAAGGGTTGCGGGGCAGTCAACGGCGTGCGCTGGACAAAGCATGTAGAGGCCACCCTCGCGATGTCTGAGATGGCCCGCTGGCTGGCCCGACTGGCTGCGCAAGATGATGAATATACTATGATGTCCCCGGCTGGACCGCTCCCGCCGGAGGTCCCACCGTTGTCTGAAGGTGGGCCATGGGATGCCAATTGCCGGCTCCGCCCCAAACCTGCGCCGTTCTTCGGCGCCCCGGATGGAGGGTGATTCCATGACGTGCTCAAGCTGTGAGAGGGAAAACCGTCGAGACGCCAATTACTGTGACGCTTGCGGAATGAAACTAGCCGCACCCATGAATGGCGACGGCGGGATCGCAGGCAAAACGGGGCCGCTGGACGGCATTCGGGTAATTGACTGGACAGCGTACCAGTTCGGCCCGGTATCCACCATGATGTTGGCGGACCTGGGCGCCGAGGTCATCAAGGTGGAGTCCTTGGATGGCGACCCCGGCAGGAATACCAACCGGATCAGCCAATTGCCCTCGCAACTCCCTGCCGGCGTCAGCGCCTATTTCGAGTCTTTGAACCGGCAGAAGAAGAGTATCGCCCTGGACCTCAAGAACCCAAAGGGTGTCGAAGTCATGTACCGGCTGGTGGCGAAATCGGACGTATTTGTCCAGAACTTCCGCCAAGGTGTCGCGGAACGGTTGGGCTTGGGATATGAAGACCTGGTCGAGCACAACCGGAAGATCGTATACGGCGCCGCTACCGGCTACGGCCCGAAGGGCCCCGATTCCCGTAAGCCCGCGTTCGCGCTAACCGGTGAAGCCAGGTCTGGGTCCCTGTGGTGGGGCGGCCCGGACGATGATCTACCCTACAACCTTGGAAGTATTGCCGACCAGATGGCCGGGATAATGCTCTCCTACGGGATATTGGGCGGTCTGGTCGCCAGAGAGAGGCTTGGAATTGGCCAGAAAGTCGACGCGTCCCACCTCGGAGGCATGATGTGGCTGGGTGGCAACCGGTATGGCATGGCCTTGATTACGAAGAACGCGCCGCTGCGTCAGACCCGCGCCTCGGCCCGCAATCCCCTGTGGAATTACTACAAGTGCAAGGACGGCCGGTGGATAGCGCTTTCCATGAATCAGACCGACCGCTATATGCCTTTATTCTGCAAAGCCATCAGCAGGCCTCACCTTGCCGAAGACGAGCGGTTCAACAACATGGCGGCCCTCCTCGAGAATAGTAAGGAGTTGATCGACATCCTGGACGACATATTTGCCACCAAGACCCAGGGTGAATGGAAAAAAGTGCTGTCTGAAGCGGAAGGGATCATCTGGGAGCTGGTTCAGGACGTGTTTGACCTGCCGGATGACCCCCAAGTAATTGCGAATAACTACATCGTCGACTTCGACCACCCTGCGCTGGGTCCCTCCAAATGGCTGCAAACTCCGGTGGGCTACAGCAAGATGCCACTGTCTACCAGAAAGATGGCTCCGGCCCACGGCGAGCATACAGCGGAGGTCCTGATCGATATGCTGGGGTACGACCGGGATGACATCGCGACGCTACGTGATGAAAGAGTCATTTTATAAAGCCAGGCGCCGCAGCCGGGTTTGATCGCATCGGCACTAGATCCATGGCTTCGGGCGGCTCCACTACCTGGGGAAACTACCACTTGCTCTCCAGAGTTGGAGAGGATACAGTTGCCCTGACCAATTCGCTGAACAGTTAACCCTGACATCTACCCTGGTCCACGACACGACCGGGTGTTTTGAATTCCTGGCTCCACGTAGGGAGCCCGGGAGGCGCGGGGCCGAGGAGCGGCAAATAGACGCACGTACCCAACTGTCCCGGCTGGCCCGCATCCGGACCTTCGATTCACTGCGACTATTCCGGGACTACCGTTACCTGTGGGCGGGCAACTTTTGTGCCAACTGCGCCCAGTGGCTTCAACTACTTTCGGTAGGCTGGCTGGTACGGGACCTCACCGTTTCTTCAGGGTCTTCAGCGCTTCTGGTGGTAAGCGCCGGGGGATTGAACACCCTTCCTATATTATTCTTGGGTCCCTGGGGCGGAGTCCTGGGCGACCGCCTCAGCCGCAGGAACCTGGTGATGGCGTTCCAAGCCTTCATGGCCTGCGCGGCCCTCCTATTCGCCTTCCTGGTGTGGTCTGGGCACGTGGAGTGGTGGCATGCCTACGTGTATGTGATCATCGGCGGTTCATGCCGGGCCGTCACCCACTCCATGAGGCTGGCGTTGGTGGCGAATACCGTTCCCAGGGAATATGTTGTCAATGCAGTTGCCGCCAACGTGTTCACGATCGGGGGGACCCGCATGATCGGCCCGTTTATCGGTGGCTTCCTGATCGCTACTCTGGGGTTCTTCTGGAACTTCGTTTTCGAGTCCGCGTTGTATGCGGGCACAGTGTTGGCTTTTTGGCACATGAGGACACCGTACTCCTTCCGAAGCGCTTCCACGGTGAGGGTCTCCCCGCTGGCCAGCTTGAAAGAGGGGCTCAGGTACGTGTGGAAGGGGGAAAGGGTGATCTTCAACCTCATTGTGCTGGGTTTCATCCCCAACGCAATCCTCCATCCGGTCCTGTTCCTGCTGCCCGTATTCACCGCCGAGGTGCTGCACGGCGGTCCCGGCATCGGAGGGATCCTCCTGTCAACCACCGGGCTCGGCGGTTTCATCGCCGCCCTCGCCATAGCCTCTGGCGGGTTCCAGTCCAGGAGGGGATTCATCTGTCTGGGGGCGATAGCCGCGAGTTCCATCTTCGCCATTCTCTTCTCCCAGGCCAGCTGGGTGGTGGCGGCGATGCTGCTGGTCGGGTTGATGTCGTTCGCCCAGGCGACCTTTCGCACGACTTCGGGCTCAGTGATCCAGCTCATGACGCCCGATGCGCTACGGGGACGGGTAACCTCGTTACAGCAGTTTGGCCAGGGGTTCTTGATTCTAACCACCTTGCTCATCGGCTGGTTCGCAGACTTGACCACGGTCGTCATCGCGATCATGAGCATCGGCGCCATGGGTTTGGGCTTGGCGATTTTCTCCGGCATCGCCCTCCCCCGGGTGCGCCAGCTAGCGTAGCGTAAGGGCATGGGAAAGAAGAAGCCGGTCTCGCAAATGCAGTCCAACTGACTGAACCCACCTCAGGGCTGCGCCCGGCCAGTGGCTAGGGCCGGGTTGCCAGCTTGTCCATCAGGGCGCCGATCCGAGGCATCTCCTCCAGGGCCATGAGCATCTCCGCGGTTTCTTTAGCAGCATCCGCTCCCAGGACCGGCTGAACGTTGGCCAGGTACTTGGCCCGGACCTCTTCCAGGGCCACGGGGCGGCCGGCGTCACCGGTGGCTACTTCGATGGGCTGGACCACCTCCTGGGCCGGCCAGCGGGCCGTCAAGACCCCGTGGGGCCGGGAATCCGGATCCTCGGCGACGGCGGATTTCCGGAGCAGGTCTTGGAGTTCTCGGCGCTGAAAGCTCTCGTCGGAGAAGGACCATTTGGTGACCCGCCCGTCCAGCAGGGCGCAGGCTACGGGGAACTGGTAGCTGAACTTGCCCGACACGTCGCCCGTGGGCGCCACCTGGAAGTAGGGCTCGAGGTGGGGGACTCGAACTTCCAGGGAAGAAAGTTCTGACATGGGTAGAGGAGCGCGTCCTTGAAGCCTCAACGCGGCGTCGATGGCTCCCTGGGCAATGGAACCGCAGGGGTACTTCTTTAGGCACCAGGTGCTGACGATGTGTCCCGCGCCCAGTTCCTTCAGGGCGGTCCGGTAATCCACCCGGTCCATATCCCCGGCGGCCACCACACTGTAGAAGAAACCCAGGGGAGCATCCAAAGCGTTGGGGTTGGCGGTAAAATCGTCCCTGGCCAGCTCAGCGGCCAGAACCCCGGCCTGGGAGGCGATGCCGGCGTGCAGGGGTTTGGCGTGGGTGCCGAAGTTGCCGATTATGCCTCCGGCTTGGGAGGCGGCGATGCCCCAGGCGTAGCGCATACGGGTGGAGTTCAGGCCCATGATCTTTGCCGACGCCGTGGCCGAGGTGAGGGGGCCGAAGACGCTGGTCATGTGCAGGCCGTGAAGCTGGTCCGCCTTGCGCGGAACCACTTGGCCCAGGGCCACGCCTACCTCGTAGGCGGCCACGTAGGCCTCCAGGAGCATCCTACCGCTGCAGTCCAGGTACTCTCCCGTAGCCAGGGCAGCGGGCAGAATCACCACGCTAGGGTGGCCGAAGCCGCCGGTGTCGTCGAAGTCCAGCGAGTGGCCCAGTGTGCCGTTGACCAAGGCGGCCAGCCAGGTGGTAGTCTTCTGGGGCCGGCCCAGGATGCTCGCCTCGGCGGCAGGGTTGCGGGCCAGGCGGCCACTCAGAATTCGCTCCGGCGCCTCACCGATGCCGGCAAAGGCCACCCCTACCTGGTCCAGGATAGCCGCCTTGGCAGCCTTCGCCTCCGAGGGAGAGACTGCGCTGAGCTTAACGTCCGCTACGTATTGGGCCAGGGTTTCGCCGAGTTCCATTGGTCCGCCTCCTTCCATCAGTCGTGGGGCCGAGACCGGCGCCGCCAGTGCTCATCGGAATAAGCCGGGGATCTCCCAGATCAGATGGATTCCACCAGCCGGGTGACCCCGTGGAATGCCACAGCCTATATAACTGCATCCCGAGCCCGTCAATACTGCACGCCCGTCAGCTTTCCGAATCCCAGAGGGCTGGTCGACGCGTAGATGTAGCGCAGGGACAGAGGGAGGCTGCCCGCGGCATCTAGCTCTGGAACCGACAGCGTCGCGCCGCCAAGGACCTCACCGGCCGGGGGCAGGTTTATCTTCATCTCATAGTTCCCGGTGCTGACGATGGCATCGGCCTCGGGGACGAAGTGGACGAAGCCGGGGTCATCAGGGGTCAGGGCCATCTCGGGGCTAAGCAGGGTAGTCATGATTCCGGCGTTCTCGCACTTCTGGCACAGCATCATAATATCCACGCCGGAGTGTCCATCGCCGATCCAGGTCATCACGACCCCGTCGGCGCTCAGCATCTTGAGCAGCTTGACCCCGCTGTCCAGAGTGCGCTCCTTTTCCCACACCGCCGTGCGGCCGTAAAACCACAGCACCAGGCCCAGGAAGTTCAGGTCCACCCCGTGGCGGCGGTACATCTCCCGGACTATCGCGTGGTTCTGGTAGATGTAAGAGGAGTCCCGGGAGTTGGCAGGTCCCATAAAGCTGCTGTACATCGCGCCATCCATCATCTCGTTGGGGTGGAGGAGGACGGGCTGCCACCCGATCTTCTCGCCGTATACCCACCGGTTCACGTGTACCTGGCAGGCGTAGGCCACCCTGGGCAAGGAGGGATCTACCTTGGCCAGTTCGAACACCTCCACCTCCTCCGGCTCCTGCCCCGTGGTCGCCGAAGCCAGGTAATCGGCCACCCTGAACCCCGCGGCCCTAGCCGCGAGGTTGTACTCCTGGGAATACTTGGAACCGCCTATCAAGTCCACCGTCTCCAGGTCCGCCTGCTCCTCCGGCGAGAAATCCACCCTCCCCTTTAGCTGTAGCACCAGGTTGATGGTGCTTGAAAAGGGAGTGTACCGGGCACCGGCGCCCCACATATCGATGATGCCGTCACGCCAGTACACGCCCTCGCCGGGGGACGGCACCCCGGTGGTGATCAAGGCCATGCCTTCCAGCCGGTGGTTCCTCCCCTGGCCCACGGTTACCGTGGGTCCGATAACGGCGGGGAAGACCGTGCCGGGGCCGGAGACCTTGTGCCTGGGCTCCACCGCATCCAGAATATTGATGATGCGGGTATTGTCCCCGGGCCGCGCCACGTTCACTTCCACATCGATGAAGTGGCTGTCTTGCAAAACCTTCCCGCGAAGCTCTTCCTTGCTGACGTATAAGACACCGCCGGAGAAGCGGGTGGTGTTGGAGAAGACAATGTCCTTGACCCGAAAAGTGGCCTGCTCAAGCCTCACTTCGTTTCCTCCCTTGCTGGATGATCTTTCCCAGGGGTGCGCCACACGAGCCCACCCGAAGATGAGAATCGCCCCGGCCCATCTTTCGAAAAGGGGGCGAGGGGTATTCTCTCCCGTTCACGGTCCGTCCTAGTCTGAATGCGGCATCATACACCCGGATAGATTCCGGCCGCCCCTGATTCGGAAGTCTGGCTCTTCGGGACAGGCTGCACTACCGCCAGGAAGCCGCCGCTCTCTGGAACACCGTGGGGCCCTCCACCCGGGTTTCCAGGGCTTCCAAGGCCTCCTGAACAACCTGTTTACGGAACTTCTTCTCCTCGCCAAGGGAGTAGCTGGGGTCGCCGACAGGATAGGGAACCGCCTTCCCCTCCACGATGCGGCTGGCGCCGACTCCCTCCGCCAGGTTGTAGAGGGGTGTTATGAGGGCGGTGGGAAGACCGGCCCGCTCCAACTCCTTGGCCAGCGTAGCTCCGCTACGCGTCCCCGTCCCTCAAGTTGCGGTGAGGATTATTCCCTCAACTCCCGCCGCCGTAAGCTCAGTCGCCATCTCCTGCCCGAACTTCCTGAAGCTGACCAGGGGTCCCATGTTGCCGGTGGTGCTGTAGAGGTAATCGTGCAGTCCACCTATGGCCCCCTCCTTTTCCAGGTCCCGGGCGACATCCAGGGGGACCATGCGATTGGGCTCGGCGCTGGCCGCCGTGGTGTCGTAGCCCCCATGGATGCTCTGGTACTTCTCGGAGGACATGGAGGGCTCATTGGCGATGTCAAACTTTAGCCACTTGCTCGCCCAGCTCGACTCCAGCTTATCCGGGTTGCCTCGTTGGACTATGCCGCCTTCGGTTACCAGCGCTATGGTAGCCTTGGCTGGATTCTCAAGAGGGGGCGCCGGGGCCACATCATCGTACTGAGGCAGGGGCCATTCCGTATTGGGGGCCTCGCCTCTCAGCTTCCCCAGCAGCATCGCGACGGCCCGTTCGGCCGCGGTCTTCTCGGAGAACTCGTTCTCGCGGCGGCCCGTGGGCAGATAGCCTTCCTGGTTGGCCGGCCCCAGTTTCTCCTGGCCGGCAAGCTTCACCGCCAGTCTTGCCATCACCGACATGGCATCGCCCATGCCCGCGGCGGTCTCACTGGTAGAGACCATCAGTGCCTTGCCCCGAAAGACCGCCGCCGCCGGGCTGTCCCGGTGAACCCCGGTCACCGCCGGCACTTTCAGTCTCTCTCGCACTGCGGCGCAGACTTGACCGCAGGCGAGGCCGTACCGCCCGGCGCCGAAAGCCGGCCCCGCTACCACCACATCCGGGTTGAACTGCTCAATGAGTTCCACTACCTTACCGGTGGCTTCCTCGGCATCCTGGGTCATGCGGTTGTCGCCGCAATATACCGTCCCCACCACCTCACCGGCCTCGCCCAGTGCTATCTTCAGGGCGGCCCCCGGCCCCACGGGTCCGTCTCTGCCGGCCGGCGTCGCGTTGGCTTGCTCCTCACCGCCCGCACCGGCGAAAAACTGGTTTAGATAGTGGACAACCCTCAGTGTGGCCATGGCGACCTCCTACTTCCCGTGATTGCCAGCTTAGTATGGCGGCTTTAACAAGTCAATCACGGTTCCCGGCAACCGGAGATGACGCAACGCTTGGCGGCCGGGGGAGCCGGGTAGCCTATCGCCCTGATAGAATCCATGTGAGCCGGCGCTGGGAGCTTGCTTGGACTCTTAG